>Ga0078972_1000496_pt1 | contig 163716 bp, 171 predicted proteins | sample YelNatPaOPGAMG01_FD_67568 | JGI IMG/M metagenome (GOLD analysis project Ga0078972, IMG submission 67568) | Hot spring thermophilic microbial communities from Obsidian Pool, Yellowstone National Park, USA - OP-RAMG-01 (SPADES assembly) (version 2) | ecosystem: Environmental > Aquatic > Thermal...
CGACACTTTAAAAAACCCCTCTGACCAGCTTGACAGATGGAAAAAGTTGTGCTTTCATTTACATAAAGCGTACCTTGGCAGGTGAACATGGCCTTTTCAAGAATCCTTATTTTACGCCCACAAAACGGGTTTGTAGCCTACCTATGAGGGATTGAAACAAATTCATGGACACGAGCGGTTCGAGAGGTGGTGTGTGTTTGTAGCCTACCTATGAGGGATTGAAACCTCGATGTTCCCAGGAATGAGTGCAGCTACGTTTGCCGTTTGTAGCCTACCTATGAGGGATTGAAACCCAGGCCTCGGAGTACCCGCCAAGACCGTCCGGAGCAGTTTGTAGCCTACCTATGAGGGATTGAAACAGTATCCCATCCTAAACCCTCCCTCCTGTCTTGCTCGTTTGTAGCCTACCTATGAGGGATTGAAACAAGACAACAGTTTGCGCGGTGAAAATCGCCTACATAGTTTGTAGCCTACCTATGAGGGATTGAAACCCAAGAACGACCACAACCTTCGGGCGAACCGCACAAACGTTTGTAGCCTACCTATGAGGGATTGAAACAAGACTCCAACCACCTGATAACCCAGACCTGTCCCCGTTTGTAGCCTACCTATGAGGGATTGAAACTATCCATCGTGATGAGGATGAGGAGGGTGTGACGTGGTTTGTAGCCTACCTATGAGGGATTGAAACTTGCTTAACTTCATCGAACAGCAGACACAGAACCATGTTTGTAGCCTACCTATGAGGGATTGAAACCAGCAATCACACTACACCAATCCAATACACCACACACGTTTGTAGCCTACCTATGAGGGATTGAAACCGTGTAGGCAAACCGAGCGCTTCGCGCCATATAAGCCGTTTGTAGCCTACCTATGAGGGATTGAAACTACGCTGCCAGCCTGTAAGCGTTCAGCCACCTGAGACGTTTGTAGCCTACCTATGAGGAATTGAAACCAAGAGAAGGCTTCTGGTGCATGCTACCCTGCACCCTCTGGGTAGCCTCACCTCTTCCCCTTTTCCTTGAAACAAACCCTTACCTCGGCCCTTCTGAGAAAGGGCAGCGTGCTCCTTGGGGACACCGTACTCCCTGTTCTGGGAATCAAGGTTGAGTCGCCTCTGGAGTTCTCCGAAAAAGTCCTCTGCGAGACGCTCCCTCCTCGTGTAGCCTCAACGGGGTGAGGAAAGGGGAGAAACTCGGGCTTGGGGAAAGGAATGCCCAGGGGTTCGGGATGTTCAGGGTCGCGACGCCGCTCCAGGATGCGTGAGCCGTTCCAGGCCAGAGAACCGGAACGCAGACAATCCCTTCCTGTTCCTTGATCCCGAAGCACTCAGAAAAAATTTTCTCTCCCCCGTAAAGCCCTGAAGCTTTCTACCGATATTCCTGGAAGAGGAAAGAGAGGAGGTTTTGGCCTTGCGGATTCGTACGAAGATTTCCCTGGGGTTCCTCGTCCTTGCGGTTCTGGCCGGTGTCACTGGAGTCGTGGCGCTTTATGCTTTCCGGCAGGTAAACGTGTCTTTCCAAAAAGTGGAGGAGGCCTTTCCTCTCCTTTTAGCCACCTCAAGGCTCAAGGACATCCTCGCAAGCTCCAATGCCCTGGTCTCTTCATACCTTGCCGAAAATGACCTCGAAAAACTCAAAGCCTACGACGCCTCCTTTGACACCCTCAACACCCGCTTCACCATGTACCTTGAGGCCCTGAGGCTGGGGAGCACTTCAGAGGACTTCACCTCCCGTTACGGAGAGCTGTGGCAGGCTGAAAATTTCCCCTACACCCTCACCCCTCTCCCTGAGGGGAGCGCCCTCAGCGCGAAACTCCAGGAACTCCGCACCCTCCAGGCCACCTATGCCATGAAGGTTTCAGCCCTCCGGAAGTCCTGGCAGGAACGGATAAAGGTCATCAACACCAGGAACGAAAAGGCCGTGGCCATGGATGAACCGGCGAACACCATCGTGAACTTCGTCCGCATTGTCGGCGACATCGTTGCCAAACAGGGAGACCCGCTCAACGAGATTTACTTCTGGCTCTTCCGTTCTTTCTATGGAGGTGAGGAGGAGAGTCGTGCCCGGGCGAACATCGGCTCGTACTTCGATAGCTTCCGTAAAAACTTGGAGCAGGCTGAGTTCTCGGAAGAAACCAAGAAAACCCTCCTTGAGCGCCTGAGCACCCTCAGGGAGAAAACCGAGGTTCTCTTGAACTCCATGTACAGTCCCCAGGCAACCCGAACCGATGAGGAATTCATGGAATTCTACCGGGCCTACCGGTCCCTGCAAAGTAGCCTGAACGCCCTGCGCTTAGACAAATGGGTGGACCGTCTCTACACCCTTAACCAGGACCGGAAAAATTACTTGCTCCTTTCAGGAGAGGCCAAGGAGAAAGCCCGGGAAGCAGTGGACAAAAACTTCGAGATCCTCGCCAAGTTCTTCGAGGGCGACTTCCTGAACATCTATGCCGCCGTTGCCGCCCAGACCATCGTGAACGATCGTTTCAAACCCTTCCGCGCCCTCTGGCAAGAAGTAGTGCAGCTTGATAAGAATCTCGCCCTCCTTGAGGGACAGATCGGCCGCGCCATCGAGGAGATGCGCGGGATTGAGGAGAACCTCACAAGTGCCATGGAGGCCATCAACGAGGAGGTCCGCAATCACCTCGCCCACGGGCTTGAGCTTGTGAACCGTACCCAGAAGACCCTCACCAGGCTCCTCTACCTCATCGTGGCTTTGGTGATCGTGGTGGCGACTGTGCTGAGCCTCGCCCTTTCCCGGAGCATCACAAGCCCCATCCGCCAAAGCGTGGCCTTCGCGAAAGTCTTAGAGTGCGGCGACCTCACCCAGCGAATGGACACGAGCCGCCGCGACGAAATCGGAGAACTCCTCGCCTCTCTCACCCAGGCTTCGGCCTCACTGTGCCACTTCCTGGGCGAAGTGGCCTCCTCTTCTCGGGAAATCTTGAAAGCCATGGAGAACCTGAAGCAGACCTCCCGGGAGATTGCCGAAACCGGTGACCAGATTGCCCAGACCATCGCCCAGGTGGCCAGGGGCTCAGAGGAACAGAGCCAGAATCTCATCGTGGTCTCCCAGCGGATGGAGGGGCTTTTGGCAGAAATGCGGGCCATAGGGGAGAATCTCATCCTCCAGGTGGAGAAGGCAGCAAAGACCTTAGAAGAGGTGGAGCGCATCGAGGCCCAGATTCAAGAGGTGGGGAAGAACCTCAGGGAGGTGGAGAGCGCAGCTGCCCGGGCCTTTTCAGCCACCGAGAACGGGGAGAGGACCCTCGCTGAGGTGGTGCAGGCCATCGGGCACATCGAGGCCTCGGTGCTCTCGGTGGGCAAAGTCGTGGAGAGGCTTGGAGAGAGCTCCCGGGAAATCGGGAGCATCACCGACCTCATCACTGGGATTGCTGAGGAAACGAACCTCCTCGCTTTGAATGCGGCGATTGAGGCAGCTCGAGCTGGAGAGGCCGGAAGAGGCTTTGCCGTTGTGGCGGAAGAGGTGCGCAAACTCGCCGAGGAATCGGCTCAGGCTGCCCAGAAGATTGCCACCCTCATCCAGGAAGTGCAGCGAGAGGCCGAGCAGGCCGTGCGCTCTATGGGAGAAAGCAGAAGGCAGGTGGAGGAGGGCAACAAGGCAGTGGAGAGAGCCCGGATGGCCTTCGGGGAAATCCACAAAGCCAATGAGGTGGTGACGGAAGAAGCCGAACGCATCACCAGCTCCTTCCAGAGGGTTGAGGAGGCTGCCCGGAGCATCGCCCAGCTCTCCGAGGAGGTCACGGTCATCTCCCGGGAGAACGAGGAGCGGACGAGAAAAGTCATCCGCATGGCCGAAGAGGTCCACGAGAGCCTGAGCCATGTAGCCTCCATCTCCGAGGAGAACGCTGCTGCTGCGGAGGAGGTTGCCGCTTCCTCTGAAGAGCAGAATGCGGCACTCCAGGAAATGGACTCCACCATCACCGAAACGGCAAAGCTTGCCCAGAAACTCGAGGAAGACCTTGCCCAGTTCAAAATCTGAACCCCAGTCGTTTCGGGCTTACGCCCGATGGGCGGAAAGGAGGGGCGCACTTGCGGTGGCCCTGGCGTTCTCTGCGGTCCTGGGTGCTTCCCTCCTTTTTCTCTTCCTCTTCTCCTTCTCCACCACAGAAGCAGTAACCGGCATCGTCACCGAGAACGCCAAAAACGTTCGGGAAGCGGTCGAGAGGGTTTTCCACAAATACGCCCCGGCCTTCCGGGAGTTCATACTCTCCTTGAGGAACAATCCTGCAAACCTCGAAGAGAAAGTCGCGGCGCTTTCTACACTGCCCGAAATTGCAGCCGCACATTACTACTTTGTGAACCCTGAAGGCATTATCTACCGTACGAATTACCCTGACGACCTGGGCCTCAACCTTGGAGCTTTCCCGAAATTCTGGAATGCTCTCAACGAGGAACTCGCGAAAAAGGACGTCGCCCTTCACCCCTTTGCCTTCGAGACCCGCACAGGACGTATCCGGATGTACCTCTACACCCGTCTCCCAGAAGGGGACATTCTGGAACTCGGCTTCACGCTTCACCCTGAAATCCTCGAACCCTTCGTTACAGGCCTTCTGGCCTTTCAACGGTTACCCTTTGTGGAATCCGTGGGGCTGTACTCTCCCCATTTCCACCCCGTAGCTTCTGCCTTTCCCGCTCTCTCCGAGCGCCTCAAAAACCGCATCGCCGCCGCACCGCAAAAACGGGCCTTTGGCCTTATCAGGAGAACCACAGTCCGTCGCCTTGCTGTGCCGCTTCTGAGCGGGGCCAACACGACACTCCTTGTCACCGTTACCTTCAACTTCCTTCCCCTGGTTTTCTTCCTTGGCTTGCTTTCCCTCGGAGGTGTGGGTTTTCTCGCGTACTTCAAGCAACAGCACCGCCAGTGTTTTGCTGCACTCGCAAGAGACCTGGAGACCACAATGCTCTACCTTGAGAAGGGACAAGAAGAAAGCTTATCCGCCCTGCAGTTTTCCGAAATCCAGGCCATCGCCTCAGCCCTCAGGGCGTTCCGGAAGGAAACAGAAGAAGCCTTCGCCACCTTTTCCAGCAAACTCGCCCTCATCGCCGAAGGATATGACCCCCAGACCGCGCGACACATGCAGCGGGTGGCAGAGGTTGCGAGAATCCTCGTCGAGGAACTCGGCCTCCGCAACCCCGACATCATCTGTTACGCTGGGCTCCATGATGTTGGCAAACTCTTCATCCCCCGGGAGATTCTCGAGAAAGAGGGACCACTCACCGACGCAGAGTGGGAAACGGTGAAGCTCCATACCCTCCTTGCCGGGGAACTCCTCGACCATCCCCGTCTTGCCGTGGCCCGGAACATCGCCCTGTACTACCACGAGAATTTCGACGGTACCGGATACCCTGAGGGCCTCAGGGGAGAAGAGATTCCCCTTGAAGCGCAAATCCTCAAAATTGCCGACGTCTACGATGCCCTGCGGGATGAGCGTCCATACCGGAGGGCCTTTTCTCACGAGGAGGCGCTGCGCATTATCACCAAAGGGGATGGACGGGTGAAGCCGGAACACTTCCACCCCCGGGTACTCTCGGCCTTCCTCAGGCGGGCGGAGGACATTCGCAGGCTCTACGAAGAGTAGTCCTCAAAAAGTATAATAAGAGGAAAAACAGAAGGAGAGAGGACGATGCAGGAGTTCCTCCAGGCCGCACGGGGTATCCTCACCATCCTCATTCTTCTCGGCGTGGGGTATGCTCTGGCTTGCTTCCGGTGGGTCAGAAAAGAGGAATCAGAATTCCTGGCCCGCTTTGTGGTTTACATTACCCTTCCACCCTACATGGTCGTGAACATCACCACAAGTTTCACCAGGACAAGCCTTCTGCACCTCGGGAAAGGCCTTCCCGTACCGCTTTTCTCTATGCTCTCCTCGTATCTTTGTGCTGTCCTTTTAGGACACTTGCTCCATCTTCCCGCGAAGCGTCGGGGGATTTTCGTTGTGGCCTTCTCCCTCTCAAACACCATCTTCGTCGGGCTTCCGGTGTGTCAGGCCCTCTTTGGCGAGCGCGCTACACCCTTTGTCCTCCTCTACTACATGGTGAACACCACGCTTTTCTGGACCTTAGGAGCCTTTGGCATCTCGTCCTCGGGAAACCCAGGGCAGGGGTTTTCTTTCGCCGAAGCCCTCCGGAGAATTCTGAACCCGCCTTTTCTGGCCTTCTTCCTCGGGGTGGTGCTGGTGCTCTTTGGACTCCCCCTTCCCCCGCTTCTTACCGAAACGGCAAGGCTTTTGGGAAACCTCACCACGCCCCTGTCGCTACTTTGCGTGGGAACCACCATCGACACGAAACACCTGCGGCTCACAAGGGATCTTGTGCTTGTGCTCCTTGGCCGATTCCTTATCTCTCCCCTCCTTGTTCTTGCTGTTGCCACCCTTTTTCCTCTCCCCGAGCTTATGAAAGAGGTCTTCATCGTTATGTCAGCCATGCCGGTGATGATGCAGTCCTCGCTCCTTGCCCGGGTGTACAGCGCCGACTACGAATACGCCACGGGGATGATCACGGCAACCACTGCACTGAGTGCCCTGGTGATTCCTTTCCTCAAAGTGGGCATCCGGCACCTGTAGAACCTATGGTATAATCGCAAAGATCCCATGAAAAGCGTTGAACTTGCATTTCTCGCCTTTGGGCTTGGGCTTGATGCGTTCTCCGTTGCCGTGGCCTTCGGGATGTGCCAGAAAACATGTCCTGTCGGGGCGAGGCTGAGGCTTTCGCTTGCTTTTGGTGCCTTTCAGTTTTTCATGCCCCTTCTGGGATTCCTGGCAGGGGCAAAGGTAACGAACATTGTGGCTTCTTTCGACCACTTCGTTGTCCTTGGAATCCTCTCCTCTGTGGGGGTGAAGATGGTGGCAGAAGGCCTCAGGAGGGACGAGACTAGGCCCTTCCCCGACCTGAGCCGGGGCTGGCCGCTTCTTTTCGCTTCTTTAGCCACAAGCATCGATGCCTTGGCTGTGGGGTTTTCGTTTGCCCTGCTCCAGGAAAGGGTGCTCTTTGAGGCCATGGTCATTGGCATTTTTGCCTTCTCCATGACGTACCTTGGCGTGTCTTTCGGGCACCAGGTGCAGCGAAGAGCGGTATTCTCTCGGCCTGAGGTTTTTGGGGGAATAGTGCTCATCCTCATCGGGTTTAAAGTGTTCTTTGAACACCTGTAGAGAGAAGGGGGAACCTTGCGGAAACAGTGCGTTTTTGGGCCGATTCTCTCCCGGAGGCTTGGGAGCTCTCTTGGGGTGAACCTCGTCCCTTACAAAACTTGCAACCTCGACTGCGTGTACTGCGAGTGTGGAGTCACGCTCAACCTCTCTATAGAACGGAGAGAGTACCTCCCCACCATGGCGGTGATTGATGCACTTCAGGAAGCAGCCTTACGGCTTCAAGGGTACCCCCCGTTCTGCGTGACCTTTGCTGGGTGGGGAGAACCAACACTCCACAACCAGTTCGGCCGTATCGCTGAAGCGGCACGGCGGATTTTCCCAAAAGAACGCCTGGTCCTCATCACCAACGGGACACTCTTTGCCCGCTTCCGGGAACTCCTTGAGGAAATCCAGGTGTTCGATCTTGTCATCCCGTCCCTTGACGCCGGAACCGAGGCAGTGTTCCAGCGTATCAACCGTCCCCATCCCTCCCTGAGCTTTGCCGAACACCTGGAAAGCTTGGCGCTTCTGCGGCAACATTTCCCGAAAGATATCTGGCTTGAGGTGTTCATCATCGAGGGCCTCAACGACACCCCCGAAGAGCTCTTGGCCCTCAGGGCACACCTTGACCGGCTTCGTCCGGACCGGGTTCACCTCAACACCCTCGATCGGCGGCCGGCATGTGCCTGGGTTCAGGCGCCGTCACGGGAGCGTCTTGAGGCCATTGCCCACGCCCTTGGGGGAGAGGTCATTCCCCCGCTCCAGGAAACGAGGACTTTCCCACACGCCACAGGTCACAAGCTCTCCGGAGGGCAGCAATGTGCCCCTCGTGAGTGCCACAGCACCCCCCAATGAGCCGTACGTTGAGCTCGAAGAACCGGGGGGCAAGGGCGAAGAAATCCTCGGGGGTTTCGTCGTACACAACAGCCCCCTGGTCCACCCGGGGAACGCCGGCGTTGGGTTTGGCGGAAAAGGGACCGGGGTGCTCTCTGACGTACGCTTCAAAAATCCTCAGCGCTTCCCGAATGCCGGTACCGCAGTTAGCCCCCAGGATGACGTGGGGTTTTCCCTGGAAAGCCTGCGCCACCTTGGTAGGGGTCTCCCCCATGAGGGTCACCATCTGGTCTCCCCGGGGCTCGAAGGTAAAACTCACGATAGCCTCTCCACCCACCTCCTCCACCGCCTCAAGGGCAAGCAATGCTTCCCGAAGGGAGCTGAAGGTTTCCAGGTGGAAAAGCCGCACCTCGGCCTCCGCAAAAACCCGTACCACCTCCCGGAAGGCCTCAAGGGCGTCTTCTTCCTTGAGGTCACCAAAGGGCTCAAGGAATGCCCCCAGAGGACCGATGGAGGCAGCAAGAAGGGTTCCGGGACGACACGCTTGCCGGGCAATGGCCACCGCACTCTCGAGAATTTCCTTAAGGCGCCCAGCAAGGCCATGACGCCCAAGGCGAAAGCGATTCCCCCCGAAGGTGTTGGTCTGAATGACGTCAGACCCACCGTCCACGTAGCTTCTGTGCACCGCTAAAACCGCCTCAGGGTGCGACAGATTCCACTCCTCGGGAGGATATCCGGGAGGGAGCCCGAGTTTCTGGAGCCTTGTGCCCATGGCGCCGTCGAACACGAGAATCCGCTCCTTAAGAAGGTCGCAGAGCATGGCTTTTCCTCCTTTCTGGGGGATTATATCAGAAATGTTCCACGTGGAACATTGCTTCCTGTGGTATTATCCTGAGGAAGGAGAAAGGAGGAAAGTTTATGGAACGTCTTGGGTTCATCCAGGCCGGATTTGGGCTTTTTGGAGAAGGATGGGCGGATCTGCTCCTCCGGAATGAGGGCGTGGAGCTTCGAGCCGTTGTTGACCCTTCAGAGGAGGCCCGGAACCGTTTTTCGAAGCGCTTCGGAGACCGGGGGATTCCCTGTTTCCCCACCCTCTCGGAAGCCTTAAGAAACGTCCAGGCCCAGGCGGTGCTCATCGTAGCACCAAACAGAGCACACCGGGAGATTGCCGAGGAAGCCTTAGAAGCAGGACTGCATGTCCTTTCGGAGAAGCCCCTGGCCGACACCTGGAAAAACGCTCTGGGAATCTACAGTGCCTGGAAACGGTCGAAGAAGCTGGTATACGCGGTGAGCCAGAACTATCGCTTCCGTCCCGAGATTCAGGCGCTGAAGAAGGCTGTTACCGAGGGTGCGTGCGGAGCCATCGAATACGGGACGTACGAATTCCACGAAGAATGGCGGCTTGGGGGATGGAGGACTTCCATGGACTATCCCCTTCTTGAAGATATGAGCATTCACCACTTCGACATCCTCCGCTTCGTCTTGGGGAAAGAGGCCCTCGCCGTTCGCATGACGAGCTCCAACCCTTCCTGGAGTCCCTTTAAAAGCGGCGCGGTGGCTTCAGGGGAGCTGCACTTTGCCCAGGAGGTGCTCGTGCAGTACTTCGGAAGCTGGGCGAGCCGGGGCCATCGAACGAGCTGGAACGGGACCATTCGTCTTTTTGGGGAACACGGAACCCTCTCCCTTGAAGACGACCGGCTCTTTGTGACCGGAAAGGACGGCAAGCGCGAAGAAATCGTCTTCCCCCGCTACGAGACCGATGGGCGGGTTTTTGTGCTCCGGGAGTTCGTGAAAGCCGTTCTCGAAGGCGAGGAACCTTCCACCTCCTTGAGTGACAACATCAAAACCTTTGCTCTGACCTGTGCTGCGGTGGAATCGGTGCAGAGGAGAGAAGAAGTTGCCCTCCGCTACTACTTTGAAGAGCTCGACCTCTAAGGGAACACCTTTCGGGCGAAAATCATGTAGGTGGTGTGAGCCACCATCCGGTCGAAGGGCCGAAAGGTCAGGGGGTTCGTCTTGTACTCCCGAAAGAGGCTCTCCCACACGCTGATGCTGACGAAAGGAAGCGAGTGCAACCCCCGCAGCACCTCCATCACCTGCGAGGCCGTGGGAGAAACAATGGCCATCCTCCCCCCGCCTCGCAGGGCCTCCCAGCACTGCTCAAGATACTTCCAGGGCTCAGGAACGTCAAGGAAAAGGGCGTCCACCTCGCGTTCTTCGAAGCCCTCCTCAATATCCCGGAGGCAAATCACCACCCGGTCAAGAAGTCCCCACTCCTCAAGATTCCTCCTGGCCACCGCAATGAACTCCTCTCGCCGTTCATAAGCGTAGACCCTCCCCGCCTTTCCCACAAGCCGGGCCAGTGCCCCGCACATGGCGCCACTGCCAAGCCCCACGTCGATCACCCGATCCCCTTCCTTCACGTCGAGCATGAGGAGGATGTACCCCAGGTCTTTGGGGTACACAATCTGGGTCTTCCGGCGCATGTGGAAAATGTTCTCCACCACTCCAGGCTGGAGGAGAAAGGCCTTCTTTCCACTTGTTGTGAGGATGTACTCCCCAAACTCCCGCCCGGAGAGTTCCCCAAGGTCGATATTCCCAAGGTGAGTTCCCAGAGATTTCCCTCGCTCCACCCGCACGAGGTAATCCCGACCATCCTCAAGGAGGATATAGACACGATCGCCTTCGCGAATGGGCATATTTTGCCTCCTTTTTGTGGCATCTATTATAAACCATGCACCGTGTGTTCTTTCTGTGGATAACTTGTGGATTTCTCCACTCTTTGGAGTATACTCTTTTCTGAAAAATGCTCGATCACCACTTTATCCACAAGGAAAAGCAATGGAAATGTGTGTTCCCCAGGCGTATACAGCAAAAATGTTTGAGCGACGTTTTAGAAAAACGAGCGGATGGAGTTGTGGATAACCTGTGGACAAACTGAAAAACATCTTCCGCGAGGGGAGAGCACTCCTTGGTGTTTCGCTTTCTGAGGAACAGGAAGAACGGATGCTCCTTTTCGTCCACCTCCTCAACGAAGCCAATCGCTCCCTCAACCTCACCGGTTTCAAAACCGAGGAGGACATCCTCGTTGAGGGGGTTCTCGATAGCCTCACAGCCTTTACCTTAGAGGACCTGGTCTTTGTGGGGAAGCGTCTTCTTGATGTGGGGACAGGGGGCGGCATCCCGGGGATTCCCCTGAAAATCGCCTGTCCCTCGCTCAAACTCACCCTGATTGAGGCCACGGCGAAGAAGTGCCACTTTCTTGAGACCACTCTCCGTGCGCTTGGCCTTGAGGGTGTGGACGTCCTGTGCGAGCGAGCAGAAACCCTGGCGCACCACTCATCCCTCCGTGAACAGTTCGACCTTGCCACCGCCCGGGCTCTGGGTGGTCTTCGGGAAACCCTGGAGCTCACTGTTCCTTTCCTCCGCTGCGGGGGCTTGGCCTTCTACTACAAGGGCAGAGAGGCCAAAAAAGAGGCCGAAGAAGCCCAAAGAGCCCTGGAGGTACTCCGCTGTAGCATCAGAACTCTACGGGAAGTGGCCATCCCCTTCCGGTCCCGCAAGACTACCCTTATCCTTGTCGAAAAGGAAGCTCCCACACCCCTGCCTTACCCTCGCCGGCCGGGAATACCCAAGAAACGCCCCCTGTGAGAGGAGAGTGGACCCCCGAGGGGAAATTGGGTACAATACCGCTGAGGTGATACCTGTGGCCGTGCTGAAAGAACGGGTTGACAGACTCGAGGAAGCCCTCATGCGCCTTGTGTACGTCCAGCAGAAGACGGAAATCGAAATCCAGAACCTCAAAGATGAGATGAAAGCCTTCAAGGATGAGATGAGGGCCTTCAAAGATGAGATGAGGGCCTTCAAAGATGAGATGAAAGCCTTCAAGGATGAGATGAGGGCCTTCAAAGATGAGATGAGGACCTTCAAAGATGAAATGAAAGCCTTCAAGGATGAGATGCTGGCGTTTAAAGATGAAATGAGAGTTTTCAAAGATGAAATGAAGGCCTTTAAAGACGAGATGCTCGATTTCAAGGAATGGTCGAAGAGGAACATCGAAAACCTCAACCGGCAGTGGGGGAATCTGGCGAACAAGCTCGGTACCCTCGTAGAGGACATCTTTGCTCCCTCCATCGACATGGCCTTAGAGAAGTACTTCGGACGTCGTCCCTCTGTTGTGGATGTGAAAAAACTCGTACGCAAAGATGGGAAAAGCCTGGAGCTCGACATCCTTGCCCTTTGCCCTGAGGAACGAAGAGCTTTTGTTGTTGAGGTGAAAGCCGATCCTGACAGGGTCGACTACATCGACCTTTTCCTGAAGAAACTCGAGGAAATTCCCGTCTTTCTTCCCGAACTTGCGGCATACACCATGGTGGGTATTTACGCTGCGCTCAACATGCGCGAGGAAACCGTGCGCTTTCTAACCAGAAAGGGGCTGTACGCCATGGTGGTCAGGGGAGACATTGTGGAAATCGTGAATTTCGACCAGGTGGCAGAAAGGAAGAACTCCGGGAAATGAATGTTCCACGTGGAACATTCATTTCCCGATGCAGAACTGGGAAAAAAGCGCCCGTAACACTTCCTCGTCCACCGCTTCTCCGGTGAGACGTTTCATCCCCGAGAGTGCCTCATCGACAAGAACTCCCACCACGTCAAGGGATGCCTCACCCTCGAGGGCCTTCAGTGCCTCCTCAAGAGACTCAAGAACCCCCGTCAATTCCTCTCTCTGGCGAGCGGTAAGGAGCGCGAGATCTTCCTCAGGCCCCACGGAATTCTGCACGTACTCCACAAGCGCTCGAAGCAGCGCCTCTTTCCCCTCTCCGGTGAGCGCCGAAACTTCAAGAATAGTCTCCCCCGGGTAGAGCTTTTCAAGTTCTTCCCGAGAGAGCCTTGGGGGAAGGTCGCTCTTGTTGAGGACCACAAGGTGAGGCCGACCCCGGATAGAGCGGGCAAGTTCCCAGTCCTCAGCTTCCAGAGGCTGGCTCCGGTCGAAAACGGCAATGACGAAATCCGCCCGCTTTAGGTATGCCTTCGCCCGTTCCACCCCCATTCTCTCCACGGGGTCCTCGCTTTCCCGGATCCCTGCAGTGTCCACAAAACGGAAGGGCAACCCCTCAAGGAGCACCGGTTCCTCGATGGCATCCCGTGTTGTCCCGGGGAAGGGCGTGACAATGGCCCGGTCCTTCCCCACAAGGAGATTCAGAAGGCTCGACTTCCCAACGTTTGGCTTCCCCACGATGACCACGAGTGTCCCCTCCTCCAGGGGCCTTAAGCGGTTGCTCTGAACGAGTTCTCTGCGGATTTCCTCAGAAAGCAACCGAAGGTTCTGGCGAACAAACCCCACCACGTCGTCGATGGGAACATCGGGGAAGTCGCAGGATGCCACAAGGTACGCTCCCACAAGGACCAGGCATTCTTTCCATCTGCGGACCTTCTCGCCAAAGGCTCCGGAAAGATGTCGCAGTGAGAGCTCAAGAACTTTTTCAGAACGGGCCCGAACTAGAATAGCCACCGCCTCCGCCTGGAGAAGGTCGATGCGTCCGTTCAGGAAAGCCCGCTCAGTGAACTCTCCAGGGCGAGCCAGACGAGCCCCTTCTTCAAGACACAGGTCGAGCACCTTTCGCACCAGCAGGGGTCCCCCGTGGAGATGGAACTCCACAACGTCCTCCCGGGTGTAGCTTTTCGGTGCCCGCATCACCACACAGAGGGCTTCGTCAAGGGGCCTTCCAGTCTTTGGGTCACAGACTTCGCCAAGGTACATCCGGAAACTCTGAAACTCTTCAGGTTGCCTCCCGGAGCGGGCATGAAAAAGCCGGGACGCAATACGTATTGCATCCCGGCCACTCAGGCGGACAATGCCAATAGCCCCTACCCCAAGGGGGGTGGCAACGGCCACAATGGTATCATCCCTCATGGTCCTTTCCGGGTTGTGGTGACCCTCCCTCGTTCCCCCGGGAACGGGCATGCCTCTTTACCGGCTTCTGTTTCCCCCCACTCCTCTTTTGAGTCTTGAGGTCAATGACTACTCTTCGGTGGGGCTCCTCGCCGACGCTGTAGGTAACAACCTGCGGGTGGTCTTTGAGGGCGGTATGAATGATGCGTCGTTCCCGAGCGTTCATCGGAGCCAGGCGAACTCTCTTCTTCTCCCGCACGACCTTGCGGGCCATCCGCTCGGCAAGCTTTCGAAGAGCCTCCTCACGACGTTTCCGGTACCCGGAAACATCTACTTCAAGGGGGAGCTCCCCATGACCCCGGCGAGCAAGGAAAGTCCGCACGAGAACCTCGAGAGCCTCGAGGGTTTCCCCTTTTCGCCCGATAAGCACCCCCGCATCCTTCCCGTCAAGGGCGCAGCGCAAAACCCCATCTTCCTGGGTCACGTTCACCGTGACCTCAAGGCCCATCTTTTCTACAAGCTCTCCCAGGAAACGGTCAAGGGACTCTTGAACCTCTGAGAAATCCTGGGCTGGGGCCTTCTGGGCTTCGGGCGGCTCAGTCTCCGGGGCAATCTCTTCCTCATCCTTCACCCACACCCGAACCTTCACCATCCGGGGGACGAAAACGCTCAGAAACCCTTTGGTCTCCGAGAGCACCTCGTATCCCAGCTGTTCCGGGGGAACGTCAAAATACCGCGCAGCCCGCTCGAGGACTTCCTCGAGGCTCTTTCCTGAAACCTCAACGCTTCTTTTCACGACGCTTTCCCCCCTTTCCACCCTGCGAATTCACCACCTGCCCTCTCGGTAAGGATGAAGCAGGTAAGGTCAAAGAGGACTTCGTTCTCCGCAGCTGTATTTCCAGCATGTACTGCTGGAAGATGTAAAAGAGATTGGAGACAAACCAGTACAGCAGCACCCCTGAAGGCAACCCCCAGCTGATGAACACGAGAAACACCGGCATGACCACCATAAGGAGGAGATTCTGCTGCGCTGCCTCACCACCCGAAGGAGGAGTGCTAATCTTCTGCTGCCAGAACGTCGTTGCCCCCATGGCCAGGGGGAGAATGTAGTAGGGGTCAGGTCGGGAGAGGCTGGGGAGCCATAGGAACCCCGCCTGGCCGTAATCGTACGTCACAAGCACCCGGTAGAGGACGAAGAGAAAGGGAAGCTGAATGAGAAGGGGTAGGCACCCCCCCAGGGGGTTCACTCCCCTTTCCCGGTAGAGCTTCATGATTTCCTGGTTGAGCCTCTGCGGGTCTTTTCCGTATTTTTCCTGGAGCTTCTTGATTTCCGGCTGCAACTCCTGCATGGCCCTGGCTGAAAGGTTCTGTTTGTGAATGACAGGGTACAGCGCCAGCCGAATCACCACTGTGAGGAGGATAATCGAGATCCCATAGTTTCCTGTAAGCTGGTAGAAAAACCGGAGAACGAATTCCATGAGTTTGGCCAAGCCATCCCAGATCTGCGTGAACACGTTCCATCACCTTTCCCGTCATTTCACCGGATCATACCCACCACGAGAATACGGATGGCAGCGGAGCACTCGCCAGAGACTCAAAAGGAGGCCTTTCCAGAGCCCATACTTTTGCAACGCCTCCCGCGCGTACTCAGAACAGGTGGGTTCGAATCGACAGCTGGCAGGAAGAAGAGGGGAGAGGTATTTCTGATACCACTCAAGCACCCGGTCAAGGCCCTGCACGAGGGCTCGTTCAGGTCTCACCCGTCTTGTTCCACCCTTCCCAGGAGTTCTCCCATCCACCGGACAAGAAGGGGAAACTCCACCGAAGCGATGCTTTCGTCTCCCACAAAGACGAAATCAAAGGGTCGGTCCTTCCAAATGGGGTAGTAATGGACACGAAAGGCCTCTCTCAATCTTCTCCGGATACGGTTCCGGCGTACCGCCTTCTTGCTCCGCCCCACAAAACACACCCGGATAGGTCCTGCTTCCCGCCGGTAGAAAAAAAGACGTAAAGGACCACCACCGACCCTTTTTCCTTCCTCAAAGACTCGGGCAAAGTCTCTTTCCCGCGTGAGCGTTTCCATCATACGGTGAGACGCTTCCGGCCCTTTCTACGCCTTCGGCGGAGGACCTCCTGTCCCCCCTTGGTCTTCATACGAGCGCGGAATCCGTGTTTTCTCTTGGCACGCAGGCGATGTGGTTGATACGTCCTCTTCATGGATTCTGCTTCCCCTTTCCTGCATGTACTGTGGTACCATTATATTGCAAGGTGAAGCTCGGGTCAATGGAGAAGGAGCTCAAGTAGCGAAAAGCCCCAGAGCGCTCTGGGGCTTTGGGGAAAAGGAGATAGGGGAGGGACCTGAACCTTACCTCCCTGGACGGAGTTCGAGGGTTTCTTCTCTGCGGAGGATTTCTTTCCCCTGATGCACCATGACAAGCGTAAGGGCGTACTTCCCAGGCTCCAGGGTATTCTGCGACTCAAGGACGAGCATCCCCTCCCCGCCGGGAAGAACGAGATCCGGGCTCTCCTTTGAGACCAGGGTGAGGCTTGAGCCTGGTTTCACCGCGATAGCCCCCTCCGCGGGTGTCTCTTCCTGAACCCGCACAAGGGTAATGGAGCAGGAGGGCTGGAGATGCGCGTTCCCCGTGTTCTGGAAGCGCACCACGGCCCGGGGGTGGAACGTGGCCTTCTGGGGAGGACCCTCGAGGACGAATTCAATCCCCGCAAGGTCTGCTTCAAGAATTCTCGTTCCCTTCACGTTTTCAAGTACAAGGAGGGTGGATGCTCCAAAGGCCCTCCGGAGTTCTTCGGGAACGGGTTTTCCGTCGACGCTTTCGGGGAGAAAATCAACCCGGACGTGTGACCGCTCCTCAACCCATCATCGACGAAATTCGGCGGATTCTTGCGCTTGCAGATGTCCCAAGACGGCAGGTCGTCATCGATGCCGTGGTGACAGAGGTTTCGGGAGAAGCGGCCAAGAACCTGGGGATTGAGTGGGGCGGTGCAACCACGGGACCCTACGGACTCCAGTTTGGGGAACTTGCGAGCATCGGGGGGCTCTTCCAGCGCCTCGAGCGGGTGGTCGCAACCATCCACCTCCTCGAAAAGGAAGGGAAGGCCCGTATCCGCTCTAATCCTCGCCTGGTGGTCCTTGACGGGGAAGAAAGGGAAATCCGGGTCACTCGGGAGGAGTACTACGCCATTGTCACCGGAACCCCTGCTTTCCCCACAACGAGCCTTGAAACCATAAGCGCTGGGGTCATCCTGAAGGTCCGGCCCTATGTGGTGGATGGAGAGGAAATCGTTCTCACTCTGAGCCCTGAGGTGAGTAACGTCGTGGGGGGCGGGGTTCCAGGACCTTCCGGTAGTGAGCCGTCGCATTGTGTCGACAACGGTCCGGGTGAAGACGGGAGAGACCCTGGTTCTTGGGGGGTTGCGCCAGCTCATCGAGGTCACCACCGAAGGAAAGGTCCCTCTCCTTGGAGACATCCCCATTATCGAGGCCCTTTTCCGCCATAAAAAGACAACCAGCGAGGACAAAGATGTGGTCATCCTCATCACCCCGAGCATCCTGTGAGAAATGCCTTTGGCTTTTTGCACTTTCTGTCCTCAGCGTGCTCTGCATTTCCTCAAAAAGCGAGGCAAAGACCGTCACGCTGTTCTGCCCCGATATTCCCCGAAAAGAGGCCATCCCCACCGTGGCCTTCCAGGCAGGGGTGGAGGTGGTCTTCTTCGAGGACGTCCCTGGAAAGGTGAACGTGCGGCGGGAATCCATAGCCTTTGAGGACGCACTGGACCTCATCCTCCAGGGGACCGGAATCGTGTGGCACGAAAAGAACAGGGTGTACTCCATTGGCACACCAAAGGAGGGAACGCCCGAGCACCTCAAAATAAGCGACATCGAAACCTGTACCACCCGCTTCAGGACCTCCCGGGAAATCCTTGCGCTCCATCCGGAATTCGCAGGGAATCTCCTCCCCACCTCACCGTTTCGCTTTCTCGTCGTCGGCCCAAAGAGGGTCGGGAGGCGATAAAAAACGCCGTTGCCGCACTTGACCGCCCCCGGGAACACATCCTTCTCAGGGTTGTCGTTTTTGAGGGTGAGGAAAAACTCCTCGAGGATTCGGGATTTTCCTTTCTTGACACCCAGAAGCTTTTCACCTTCCCCAGCCTCAAGCATAGAGAAAGGCTTCAGGGGCAGCTGACCCTCAGGGGGAAAGGAGGAGAGGCAACCCGACGCCTGGAGCAGGAACTCCTCGTCCTTGAAGGAGAGTGGGGAGAAAGCCGGGTAGGGGAGAGAGTGTACTACAGGGTGGAGGAGGGGAACCTGGGGGCTTGAGAGGTCGTGGAACTCGGCACGGGTCTCCAGGTACAACCTTCGTATCGCGAGGATGGGCGCATCGCGATGAATCTGGAAGTCGAGGTGACGGACGTCGCGGGAGAAGACGCTCTCACCGTGGTGCGAAGGATCTTCAAAACCTCGGCAATTCTTGAGGAAGGCGTGGTCACCCCTCTGGTCCTTGAGGCATACGAGGAAACCCAAAGTAAAGCCCGGAAGCTCTTTGAGAGCCGGTCTGCGAAAGGGCGTCCGGAGAGGGAAACAAGAAGCGAGAAGCTCGTGCTCCTTGTGGAAGCGAAAAGGCAAAACCCCGGGGACATTCCCTCCCTTGCCCGTCTTGAGGGACCATCCCTGAAACTCCAGGCCACCTCGCCAGAAAGAGACCTTTGGGATACCCAGGTCTTTTTGGAGTACCGATCTCCAGGGCCTTTCCTGAACGTGGGGTTTGAAACCAGGTGGGAGGAGACGGTGGAAATTCGCGGAAACCTTCTAACTGACCTTTCAGGAAAGCCACTTTGGGGAAACCTTGAGCTTGCGTACCGTGTCGCGGGAGAATACCTTGGCGTTCGCTGGGAGGGAACCCCGGAAAAGCAGGGGTGGTCGGTGTTTTTCGAGAGCCGGAAGCAGGACTGGAACGACACCACGTACTTTTTCCGCCTCGGGACAGGATGGGTGGGGGAGGACGCGGTGGGTTTCGTGACCCTGGGTGGAGCGCACAGACGAGGGGATTTTTCCCTCGAGGGAAGACTCACCTACCAGATGGCCTCCGTCACGAACCTCCGACTCGACCTTGAGGGCAGGTGGCGGGTGAGCAAAAACACCTCGCTGATTGCCGGCTACAGCGGTCTTCTGACCGGAGAGAAGACACCCCTTGACGACCTGCGTTTTGAGGGGGTTTTTGTGGGGTTGCGGATAACTTTCTGAGGAGGGGAAAACATGCGAGGGTACCTGATACCGTTTTGCTGTCTCCTGGTGGTGCTGGTTCTTTCGGGGTGTAACTGGTTCGGTAAGGGGCTTTTGAACGTCATCAACCCTGAGGCTGAGGTACGGATGTACTACGTCTTCAACACACCCCAGACATCGGAGGACCGGAAAAGTTTGAGCTCCTCCAGGGACTGACCTTCGACCTTGTCGTGTACCCCCTGAATGAGGTGGGGTTCACCATTGAGCGCCTGACCTACACCACGGAAAAGGGCGAAGTCGCCGAGCTCGCCAAGGACCTGGTGCTCTCCTACTACGTCCCCCCCAACGTCTCTCCTGAGCCCACCATTCCTCAACCTGGGGAGGCCAGTCCCTATGTTCTCTCGAACCTCCCGCTCTTTTTCCAGGACACCATCGATTACCTCTGGAAGAACTATGGAATGAAGAACCTCTTTCTTACCCTCAAAGCCTCGCTACGGGATGATGCCGGTCACACCATGACGAAGACCATCATGGCGAATTTCCCGGTGCTCCAGCTTGGGGAGGACTCCTGGCCCCCCACCGAGGTTACGATTGAGCCGAGTAACCCAAGGGTCTCTTCCGGAACCACCCTTACCTTCCTTGCCCGGGCAAAGGGCGAGTCCACAATCGTCTCCTATCAGTGGTTCGTGAACGGCCGACCCCAGGGATGTGCAGGGAGCACCCCCACCTTCACCTACACCTTTACGGAGGCGGGAACCTACACCGTTATGGTAAAGGTGTGTGACAGGGCGGGGAACTGTTCCTTTGGTCTTGCCACCGTTACGGTCACCGCAGCATAGGGAGTTCTGGTAGAATAGGAGTATGCCAGAACTCCCTGAGGTTGAGGTCTTACGGAGAGAGCTTGAGCCGCTCCTTCGAGGAAAGCGCATCGTCCGGGTAGAGATTCGGGATCCTCGTTTCAGCTTCCCAAAAGAAGCGGTGGAAGGAAAGACCGTCACCGGGGTCAGGCGCCTGGGGAAATACCTCCTTTTCGACCTTGCTGAAGGAGGGTACCTGGCGCTACACCTCGGGATGACCGGGAAGCTCCTTCTGGCAAAAGAGAACGTCCCGCAAAAGCACGAGCGAATGGATATCCTTTTGTCCTCCGGAGAGCACCTCCTCTTCTGCGACACCCGGCGGCTCGGGAAGATTGCCTTTCTCCAGGAGGGAAAGGAGCTCTCCGAAAAACTCGGCCTTGACCCCCTGTCCCCAGCGTATACCCTGGAGAACGTCCGGGCCCTCCTTGAGGGAAGGAGGCGTCTTAAGGACTTCCTCTTAGACCAGAGAGGCATCTGCGGCATCGGCAACATCTACGCCAGCGAGATCCTCTTCCGGGCCCGGTTGCATCCTGAGCGTGCTCTTTCATCGCTTTCTGAAGCAGAAAAAGCCAGACTCTTCGTTGCCGTCCGGGAGGTTCTTGAGGAGGCGATCGAAGAGCGGGGAACCACCATCCGGGACTTCCGGCGCACCCTGGGGGAAGAGGGGAATTTCCAGCATCTCCTTGCGGTCTACGGAAAGAGCCACTGTCCCAGCTGCGGGACCCCAATCGTGCGGAAGGTCATCGCCTCCCGGAGTACGTACTTCTGCCCCCGCTGCCAGCCTCCGGAAGGCAAGGGGGAAACCCCCTGATGCAGGAATGACGTTTTTCCTGTAAACTATACCTCCAGAGAAACAGGGCGAGAGGGTGGATGGCAATGGCAGCGGTGACGATTAAGGACGTGGCGAAGAGAGCAGGAGTAACCGTCACCACTGTTTCCCGGGTGCTGAACAATAGAGGATACATCAGTGAAGCCACCCGGGAAAAGGTATACCGGGCGATGAAAGAACTCAATTACCAGCCGAACGAGATTGCCCGGTCCCTCCTGCGGAGGCGAACCAATATCCTGGGCATCATCCTCCCCACGGTCGCCCATCCTTTCTTCAGCGAACTGGCCTTCTTCATCGAGTACTACGCGTACGAGTATGGCTACAAGGTCATGCTCTGCAACTCACAGCTTGATCAGAAAAAGGAAAAAGAATACGTTGAAATGCTTCGAGCAAACCAGGTTGATGGCATCATCATGGCTAGCCACACCTTAGAAGTGGACGAATACCTGAGCCTCAAACTCCCCCTGGTTACCTTTGACCGGCAGATTGCACCGGACATCCCCTTCGTGTCCTCCGACAACTACCTGGGGGGAACTTTAGCCACCAACCTCCTCATCGACAGGGGGTGCAGGAAAATCGCCCACATCTGCGGTAACCTCCGCCTGAATATGCTGGCAAACCAGCGGAACAGGGCGTTTGTCGCCACCGCACAGGCCAGAAAAGTGGAATACGTGACCGTGGAAACGGACCTCAACGTTTTCGACATGCGCCAGTATGATACACTGGTTCTCAGGCTTTTTGAGGAACACCCCGACGTGGAGGGCATCTTCGCTGGAAGCGACGTCATTGCCGCCAGTGTTATGAAAATCTGCCACCAGCGGAAAAAGAGAATACCCGAAGACATCAAGGTCGTCGGATACGACGACGTGAGCATTGCTTCCTTCCTCACGCCTCAACTCACGACCATCCGGCAACCCATTGAGGACATGGGGAGGCTGGCGGTAGAGCTCATCCACAAACAGATCAACAAAGAAACGGTGACGGTCGAGAACATCCTCCCGGTGACGCTGGTGGAGCGGGAGACGACTTGAACTCGGCGCACAGGGTCTCGTAGGAAGGCAGGGATTCTCTCTTCAAGGAGGCCTGCCTGCACCTGTATTGGACGGCATTCCAGAGGGCAGCACAGCAATCTCCTATTGTTCCGAGCATTTGCTCTTGTTGCTTACTGGGCAAAATCCGGACGACGTTTGTTCGCCTCATGGTTTTATCTCAGCGCACCCATCCGTCGCTTTCGTCCCCAAGCTTAAAAGCCGGCGCCTTTAGCGACGGTTTTTGGGAACTTTTGTGTCAAACGGTTAGTATAACCACCGGAGATGTTTCCCCTTTTTTGTTCCGAAATAATTTTGGTCGGACCCACAAAGGCCCCCGCTTTGTGTCAAACGCTTGACATAAAGAACGCCCTTATGCTATGTTTGGACCAGGTACGCTCAAGGGGGACAAGGCCGTGGAAAAACTAACGCTTCTGGCACTCCTGAGTTGTTTTGTGCTCAGCATGGCGTTCCCGGGAATCGTGGGGGGGCAGAGACCAGGCACCGAATGACTGTACGGGACGTCGTCACCGCCATCATCCGGTACTCTGTTGGCGACCGAGAGCTCTCGGTGAACGACAGGCTCATCACAGGAAGCTATGACACTGAGGCAATGGGAATCGCCGTCACCTTCATGGCTACCGTCGATGTCATCTGGAAAGCCGCGGAGCTTGGAGCAAACCTCATCATAACCCATGGGCCAACGTTGTACACAGGAGGAGATGCCACAGACTGGCTCAAGAACGACCCGGTGTATCTTGAGAAGAAAAAGCTCATAGAGTCACACGGGATGGCCATCTGGAGGTACCACGATGCCATGCACATGGCACAACCCGATGGTATCTATGCGGGACTCTGGAAAGCAATCGACTGGGAAAAATATCTGGTGAGCAAGGACAACCTCTGGATTTATGAAATTCCGGAGACCACCCTGGCCGACCTGGCGAGATGCTTCAGGGAGAAGCTCTCTGGAGGTGTTGTGCGCATCGTGGGGAATCCCGACATGAAAGTCTCAAGAGCCGGCATTCTCGCCGGGGGAGGCAGTCTCGGCCTTGGAAGGGGAAAAATATAAAACACCCTGAAAGGAGGGCAGAGTGCACATTGATGCCACACTGGAGTCCTCAAAAGGCCTCTGTTCCCGCGCGCACACGGGGGAATTCAGTCATCTCTTCGCTTTCGAAAGCGGTGGTGGAGGTCTCGGAAGGGAAACTTTTAGGGTTCATCGACCGGGGTATTTACACCTTCCGTGGGATACCATATGCCCAGGCCAGGCGCTTCATGATGCCCCAGAGAGTCACTCCCTGGAGCGGCATTCGTGACGCCACGAGGTACGGTGAGATATGCTACCAGAGCCCGGTACGGAACAGGGTCGCACGAGATGAGTTCTTCAATCCCCACGTATACCTCGAGCAAAGTGAACACTGCCAATTCCTGAACATCTGGACACCGGGGCTTGCGGATGGGAAAAAGCGCCCTGTTATGGTCTACCTCCACGGTGGCGCTTTCAGTGCTGGATCGTCCATTTCCCCCCTCACCGACGGCCGAAATCTCAGCGAAAAAGGAGATGTTGTGGTCGTCTCCCTCAACCACCGCCTGAACGTCCTGGGCTTCCTCGATCTTTCTCTTTGTGGTGAAGCATACAGGTACTCGGCAAACGCAGGTATTGCCGACATCGTGGCTGCCCTGGAGTGGATACGGGAGAACATCGAGCAATTCGGGGGCGATCCCGAGAACGTCACGCTCTTTGGGAATTCCGGTGGTGGCGCAAAAATCCTCGCCCTGACGGCAACTCCCGCAGCACGGGGACTGTTCCACAAGGCCGTTATTCAAAGTGGCATCGCCTTTGGTTTTGGGATGACCCTCAACGAGAAAGAGGCTGCCGAACGGGTAACGGCTCTGACTCTCAAAAACCTCAATCTCACCCCAAAAGAGGTCGACAAGCTCCAAGAAGTGCCGTACCATGTACTCCTTGAGGCAGCTAACAGCGCCAAAAGGCAAGTTTCGCAGGAATTGCACATACGCTATATGTGGGGGCCAGTTCTTGATGGAACGTACATCCCCGTGCACCCGGTCGCCGAAGCATTCGTCCCTCAGGCCCGGGACATTCCCATGCTCATGGGGACGGTACTCAACGAATTCACCACCATCATCACCAACGAGGCTGTTGACCTCCTCTGCGACAACAAAAACACCTGGGGCATGGAAAAGATTCTGGCGAAACTCGCTGAAAAATACGGTCCCAGGGCTCAGGACGCCCTCCAGGCATTCATGAAGGCCTACCCAAATAAGAAACCTGCCGATGCGTACTTCGTGGACACCGCATTTCGTCCTGCAACCTTAGAGGCAGCACGGAAAAAGGCCGCACAAAAAGGTGCCCCCGTGTACACCTACGTCTTTGCTTACGAAGCTCCGGTTATGGACGGTGTGGGCATGGCCTGGCACTGTGCAGAACTCCCCTATGTCTTTGACAACACCGACCTCGTCCCCACCGCAACCGGTGGCGGGATAGCGGCAAAAATCGTGGCACACATGGTGAGCCTGGCGTGGATTCACTTTGCGTACACCGGGGACCCCACTCATGAGTGGATCCCAAAGTGGCCACCCTTCACCCCCAACGAGGGCGCCACGATGGTCATCGACACTCTTTGGGAGGTACGATACCACCATGACAAAGACCTCGTGGACCTTGCGGTAGAACTCGGGCTCACGGAACTTCCGGATTTCGATTTCTGAGTAGGAAGGCGAGGGTGAGCGTTAGCCATGCCGGTTCCCAATAAAATCATGCTCATCACGTACGCAGACAGCATGGGCAGGAATCTCAAAGAGCTGAAATACCTTCTGGAAAAGCACTTCCGCGATGCCATCGGGGGGCTCCACATCCTGCCGTTTTTTCCCTCTTCGGCAGACCGGGGCTTTGCCCCGATCACCTATGAGAAGGTCGACGAAGCCTTCGGAACGTGGGATGATATTGAAGCGTTGAGGGAAGATTTCTACCTGATGTTCGACTTCATGATCAACCATATCTCCCGTCAATCCATCTTCTTCCAGGACTTCCTGGCCCGGAAGGACAAATCCCCTTACGCCACGATGTTCATTCGGTATAGAGATATCTGGCCCTGTGGGGAACCCACGGTACAGGAACTCGACATGATTTACAAGAGGAAACCCCGACCGCCTTACGTCACCGTGGAGTTTGCCGACGGCACCACGGAGAAAATCTGGTGCACCTTCAGCGATGAACAGATTGACCTCAACGTCACCTCCGAGGTTACCCGAGCTTTTATCAAAAAGACCCTTGAATACCTTGCAAAGAAAGGCGCCTCCCTCATAAGGCTTGACGCTGTTGCCTACACCATCAAAAAGCGCGGAACAAACTGTTTCTTTGTCGAACCGGAGATATGGGAACTCCTTGAGTTCTGCCGGGAGGTGCTCGCGCCCTACGGCGTGGAAATCCTCCCGGAGGTCCACGAACATTACTCGTTCCAGCTCAAGCTTGCAGAACGGGGATACTGGGTGTACGACTTCGCCCTGCCAATGCTCGTCCTCCATACCCTCTACAGCGGCTCAACGACGCGACTCGTCGACTGGCTGCGGATATGCCCCAGGAAACAATTCACCACCCTTGATACCCACGACGGGATTGGAGTAGTTGATGTGAAGGACCTTTTAACCGATGAGGAGATCGAGAAGACCAAAGAGTACCTGTACTCCCGGGGGGCAAACGTCAAGAGAATCTACAGCACGACGGCGTACAACAACCTGGACATTTACCAGATCAACTGCACCTACTATTCAGCCCTCGGCAACAACGACGACGCATACCTCCTGGCACGAGCCATACAGTTCTTCGCCCCCGGTATCCCTCAGGTGTACTACGTGGGGTTACTTGCGGGAGAAAACGACATTGAGCTTGTGGAGAAGACGAAGCAGGGAAGGGACATCAACCGCCACTACTACACCGTGGAAGAGGTCGAGGAAAACCTGCGCCGGCCCGTGGTCCAGAAGCTCCTTCAACTCATGCGCTTCCGCAACACCTATCCGGCGTTCTCAGGAGACTTTCTCGTCCAGGAAACAAATGGCAAGCACCTTTTGGTCCTTCGGTGGAAGAAGGACGAGTACGAAACTACGCTGGAGGCGAATGTGCAAACGTTTAACTTCACGGTCACCTATAGCGACCCCTCAAGGGGGTCAAAAGAGAAGTTATTTTAAAAAGTTCCTGTATGTCAAACGGTTGACATACAGAGGAGGAAAAACTATAATACCACCAGAAAAACCCTTCTATAAAGGAGGAGGAGAAAGGTGAGGAAACTTGTGTTCTTTCTGATTGCCGCACTGGTGCTTTCCGTAGCAATGTCAGTTACCGCCGGTGCCAGGGTCAACATCACATTCCTGAATTCCAAAGGAGAGATCCAAGCACAGCTTGAGGAAATCGCCGCCCTCTACAGCGAAATCGCCAAAGACGTGACGGTCGAAGTGATTCCCTGCCCGGTCGGCCAGTCGCCCTTTGAAAAGGTCGTCTCCATGTATGCTTCAGGAAACGCACCGACCATCGCTATGGTGGATGCCGGTGATGTCAAGAAATTCCAGGACAAAGCCCTGAACCTCACCGGTGAACGATGGGTGCAGGATGCCATCCCCGGAAGCCTGGACATGGCAACCCTTGAAGATGGAACCGTCGTTGGCTTCCCCTTCGCCGTCGAGGGATACGGGCTCATCTACAACAAAAAGGTTCTGGACAAAGCACTGGGGAAGAGTTTCGACCCCTCTTCAATACGCACAAGGAAAGACCTCCAAGCACTCTTTGAAGAGCTCAAGAACGCCGGTGTCGCACCGCTTGTCATATCCCCCCTTGACTGGTCCCTGGGAGCGCATTTCTTCGCGATAGCCTATGCCGCCCAGTCGCCGGATCCCAAACAGGTCGATGCATTCCTCAAGGACTTGCGGGCCGGAAAGGTGGATCTCCAGCAGAACAGCGTCGTGAACGGTCTCCTTGATACCTTCGACGTCATGAGAGCGTACAACATTGACAAAGACGACCCGCTCTCTGGAACGTATGACAGAGGCTCGTATCTTCTGGGCACCGGAGAGGTCGCCATGTGGTTCATGGGCAACTGGGCCTGGCCACAGCTTAGCGAACTCGACCCCGAAGGCGAGTATGGCTTCCTGCCTGTTCCCATCAGCGACAATCCCGACGATTACGGGAACTCCCAAATCCCCGTGGGTGCCACCAAATTCCTGATTCTTGACAGAGAACAGAGTTCTGCAGCAGAACAACAGGCAGCCAAAGACTTCCTGAACTGGCTGGTGTACGACGCAAAGGGCCAGGACATGTTGGTCAACAAACTCAGCATCATCCCAGCCTTCAAGAACATTACCCTTGAGCCAAAGGACCCTCTGGCTAAGTCGATCCTGCAGTACGTCAGGGCAGGGAAAACACTCCAGTTCGTCCTCGACCTCCCGGCGGACCACTGGCGCATGGTGGGCGCTTTCATGCAAAAGTACCTGGGCAATGCCATAAGCCGGGATGAACTCCTTGACGAGATTGAAAACTACTGGAAAAATGTGAAATAGCACCCTGGGAGAGCACCCGGAAGGAAAGCTTTCCTTCCGGGTGCTTCGGAGTGTGCCAAGAAAATGGTTTCAGAGAAAACCCTTTTCGGGAAGATTGGAACGTACCTTCTGTTTGCCGGACCCACCACCTTTGCGTTCTTCACTGTGGTTATCCTTCCGTTCCTCTTTGGCGTCTACCTCACCCTGACGAACTGGGATGGTCTGTCGGCGACGTACGTCTTTGTGGGCCTCAAGAACTACCGGATGGTCTTTGAGGACAGGGCGTTCTGGACATCTTTTGGCCTCACCCTCAGGTACGTGGCGTACACCGTCGTCCTCACGAACGTCATCGCCTTCACCCTTGCGTACCTTCTGACCAGCGGGATCCGGGGACAGAACTTCCTGCGAGCCGGCTTTTTCGTCCCGAATCTCATCGGAGGCATTGTTCTGGGCCTCATCTGGCGTTTCGTCTTCTCCAACGTCCTGGTCTACGTTGGGAAACGATTCGGATGGGAGCTCTTCCTCCGTTCCTGGCTTGCCCATCCAGACAAGGCGTTCTGGGCGCTTGTCATCGTCAGCGTGTGGCAATCCTCCGGGTACATGATGGTCATCTATATCGCCGGGCTCATGGGCATCCCGAAAGACCTCGTTGAGGCAGCCACCATTGAGGGAGCCACAGGTCTCCAGAGACTGCGGTACGTCATCCTCCCCCTTTTAACCCCCTTCACCACCGTTTGCATCTTCCTCTCTCTCCAGCGAGGCTTCATCGTCTACGACCTGAACAAGGCCCTGACCGAGGGAGGCCCCTACAAGAGCACAGAACTCGTGGCCATGCACGTCTATGAAAAGGCGTTTTTGGCGCAGCAGTATGAAATTGGCCAGTCTGAGGCGTTTTTCCTCTTTGCGATGATCGTCGGTGTCACCCTCGCCCAGGTGTACCTTGGGAAGCGATTAGAGGTTGAACAGTGATGGCGCAACGGCAAAGGTACCGGGAAGGGATTCTTGAGGTGCTCAGGCTTTCTTTCCTGTACTTTCTCCTTGTACTCTACCTCATTCCTTTCTTCCTCGTTTTCGTCAACGCCTTCAAAGACCGCAACCAGATTATCGCCAACCCGTTCCGCCTCCCTTCGGCTTTCCACCTGGCTAACTTCATCGAAGCCTTCAGGAAGATGAACTACCCCTATGCCTTCTGGAACTCTCTGGTCATCACCGTCCTGAGCACCGCCCTCATCGTCTTTTTCTCTTCCATGACCGCCTATCTCTTCGCAAGGCTTCCCTGGAAATTCAACAGGTTCATGTTCTTCCTCATGGTCGCCTCCATGCTCATCCCCTTCCAGGCCATCATGATTCCCCTGGTGAAGATATACGGGTCTTTTGGGCTCCTCAACAACCGCTGGACCCTCATGTACATGTACCTTGGCTTTGGGTGCTCCTTCGCGGTTTTCCTGTACCACGGCGCTATCAAGAGCATCCCCCTCGAGTTAGAGGAAGCGGCCATGATCGACGGATGCTCGAGGTTCCAGGCGTTTTTCCGAATCGTTTTCCCCCTTTTGAGACCCACAACCACGACGGTGGCTATTCTCGACGTTTTGTGGATCTGGAATGACTTCCTCCTGCCGTCTCTTGTCCTCATTTCCCCCAGAAACAGAACCCTTCCCCTTTCCACGTACTACTTCTACGGGACCTATACCTCAGAATACGGACTCCTCCTTGCATCGCTTATCCTGAGCATCACCCCGGTCATCATTTTCTACCTTTTCATGCAAAGGCACATCATCAGGGGAATACTCCAGGGCTCCATAAAGTAGCTTCTCGACCCTGCACAGAGAGGGTTGGTACCCGCTTGCTGGGAACACCTTTCCCCGGGCAGGTCCTGGACCTATCCCACAGTGTTCAGCCCAGAGTGTGATGGCCCTTGACATTGGGAGAGCTCTTCCTTTATAATTCTACTAAATCGATAATATTTATAGATTTTGGGGGGATAGACGATTCGACTCTCAACCCGTTCCCGATATGGACTCCGGCTCATGATAGAGCTTGCCCTCTCTTACGACGAAGGGGGGTTTGTGTTCCTTCGGGATATCGCGAAGAGAGAAGAAATCTCTGAAAAATACCTGGGGCAACTCATCATTCCTCTGCGCTCTGCAGGTCTCATCTCTTCCAAGCGAGGAGCAGAGGGAGGGTACCAGCTTGCCCGACCTCCGGAGGCCATCACGGTCCTCGAGATCGTGGAGGCTCTGGAGGGGAAGGTCGTCATTGTGGATTGCCTGCGAGATGAGGCCATCTGTCATCGGGCTTCGTCTTGCGCCGCCCGGGAGGTGTGGAAGAAGCTCCAGGAGACCATTGTCAGGACCCTTGGAGGGGTAACCCTTGCCGAAGTCGTGCGCATTGCCCGGGAGAAGTCTCAACTCCCCGACTACTCCATATGACAGGAGGTACCATGAAGGCTGTTGGTCTAGTTTCTGGAGGACTCGATAGCTCCATTGCGGTAGCCCTCATCCGATCCCAGGGGATTGAGGTCGTGGCGCTCCACTTCACAAGCCCTTTCTTTGGCAGAAAGGCTTTCCTTGAAGGGATCATGAAGCAGCTGGGCGCAGAGTTCCGGGAAGTCCAGGTGGGTGAGGAATACCTTGAGATTGTCCGAAGTCCTCGCTTTGGCTATGGGAAAAACCTCAACCCCTGCATCGATTGCAAAATCTTCATGCTCCGGAAGGCAAAGGCTATCATGGAGGAAGAAGGAGCGAAGTTCGTCTTCACCGGTGAGGTCGTCGGACAGCGCCCAAAATCCCAGATGCGAAATACCCTCAGGCTCATCGAGAGAGAGAGCGGACTTTCGGGGCTTTTGCTTCGGCCGCTTTCGGCAAAGCTCCTCCCTCCAACCATCCCGGAACTCGAGGGGTGGGTCAGGCGAGAAGAGCTTCTCGGCATTGCCGGAAGGGGACGAAAGGCGCAGTTTGAACTGGCAGAGCGCTTCGGGATTGAGGAGTACACGAGCCCGGCCGGGGGGTGCCTGCTCACCGACCCCATCTTCTCGAAGCGCCTGAGAGACCTCCTGGACCACGATGCATTCACCCTTGAAAACGTCGAGCTCCTGAAGCTCGGGAGGCATTTCCGGTTCACCCCCTGGTACAAACTCGTCGTGGGGAGAAACGAGGGTGAGAACCGGGCGCTGCTTCGCCTTGCCCGGGAGGGAGACCTCCTTTTCTTCCCCCAGGGCGGAAAAGGGCCCCTGGGTCTTGGGAGGGGAATGGCAGGACCTGAAGACATCGAACGCTCCGCCCAGGTCATCGCCTTCTACACGAAAAATGGTGCGGAGAAAACGGTGGTGCTCGTCCGGGACTTCTCTGGAACCTCTAGGGTCCTCGAGGTTCCAAAGTGCCAGGAAAATGTCCTTGAGTCACTACGCATCCCAAAGGGGTGAGAATATGGTGGGAATGGGAACCTCGTGCGGTGTCCACAGTGTGGAGCAATCTCCTGGGACGGAGAGGACCTTCTTCTGCTTTGTCCTTTTTGTGGTGAAGTGTTCGTTGCCTCTTTGAACGACGAGAGGGGGGAGGACCCGTGCGCATTGCCCAGAACATCACCGAACTCATCGGCAACACTCCCCTTGTGTACCTGAGCAAACTCGCCCAGGGACTTCCAGGAAAGGTTGCGGCGAAGCTTGAATTCTTCAACCCCTGCGGAAGCGTCAAGGACCGGATTGCTGTCTCGATGATTGAAGAGGCCGAGCGACAGGGGCTTCTTGGCCTGGGCTCCACCATTATCGAGCCCACAAGCGGCAACACCGGTATTGGCCTTGCTTTCGTCTGCGCCCAGCGGGGGTACCGCCTCATCCTCACGATGCCCGAAAGCGTCTCCGTGGAACGACGGAAGATTCTCACCCGGTTCGGCGCCGAAGTGGTCCTGACCCCCCAGGAAGAGGGCATGAGGGGTGCGGTGCGGAAGGCGGAAGAACTCCTTGCCCGGATTCCGAATTCCTTCATGCCCCAGCAGTTCAAAAATCCTGCGAACCCGAAAATCCACCGGGAAACCACGGCAGAAGAAATCTGGCGGGATACCGATGGCACCATTGACGTCTTCGTCGCCGGAGTGGGGACCGGAGGAACCATCACCGGGGTAGCGGAGGTCCTCAAGCCCCGCAAGCCGTCCCTCCGGGTAGTGGCCGTTGAACCGGCCCGCTCGCCTGTCCTTTCGGGGGGTCAACCCGGACAGCACAAAATCCAGGGGATTGGAGCAGGATTCGTCCCCGATGTTCTGCGCCTTGAGCTTGTGGACGAAATCATCCGGGTTGAGGACGACGCCGCCTTTGCCACCGCTGAACGCCTGGCAAAGGAGGAGGGTATCCTCGCCGGGATTTCCTCAGGAGCCGCTGCCTGGGCAGCGCTTGAGGTGGCGAAAAGACCGGAGAACAAGGACAAACTCATCGTTGTGATTCTTCCGGACACCGGGGAGCGATATCTCTCGGTATGGTGAAGACGGCCGCCTTCACAAAGTTCGAGAGGCTGAAGGACATTCTGGCCTCCCTGCAGGAGGTCGTCGTGGCCTATTCAGGAGGTGTGGACTCGACGTTCCTCCTGTGGGTGAGCTTCCAGGTTCTTGGTCCGAAAGCACGGGGAGTCCTCATCGACACGCCCCTCGTCCCTCCTTACAAAAAAGAGGAGGCGCTGAAAACCTCCCGTACCCTGGGACTCCCCGTGGAGGTGCTCTCCGTAGATATCTGGCAGGAAGAGGATATCCTCGCCAACGGTCCGAAACGCTGCTACTTCTGCAAGAAATTCCTCTTCTCGAAACTCAAAGCGCTCGCCGGAGCAGTGCCGGTGTGCGATGGGACCAATGCCGACGAAGTACGGGAATTCCGCCCAGGCCTTCTCGCCAAAGAGGAACTCGGCGTTCGCTCACCCCTCTATGAGGCAGGGCTCACAAAGAAAGAGACTCGCGAGCTCTCTGCGGCCTTCAATCTCCCTACGGCCTGGAAACCTTCGTATTCATGCCTGGCCACACGCATTCCGCAGGGAATGCGTCTTGTGCCGGAGCTTCTTGAGCGCATCGGGGAACTCGAGAGGTCTCTTGAGGAGCTTGGGTTTTCGGGATTCCGGGCCCGCCACCATGGGGACATCGTCCGCCTGGAATTCGAGGAGCAGGATTTCCCCAGGGTCCTTGACCCAGGAATACGGAAGACAGTCCTTGCGCTCTGTAAAAGGGCAGGATATCGCTTTGCGACTCTTGACCTTGCTGGATATCAGAGAGGGAGCATGGACGGGGGATGAAACAGCGTGTGCTTGTGGCGATGAGCGGAGGAGTGGACTCCTCCGTGGCCTGCCTGCTTTTGCAAGAGGCGGGTTTTGAGGTCATCGGGGTCACCATGTGCCTTGGAGAAGGGCGCTGCTGCGGCGCCCGGGCTGTAGAGGACGCAAGGGCCGTGTGCCACACGCTCGGCGTGCCCCACTTTGTCCTGGACTTCTCCCGTGAAATGGAGGACATCGTCATCGCGAACTTCGTCGCCGAGTACCGCCGAGGCCGCACCCCCAATCCCTGTGTCCTCTGCAACCGCCACCTGAAGTTCGGCAGGCTCCTTGAGCATGCCAGGGTCTTAGGGTGCGATTTCCTCGCCACCGGCCACTACGCCCTCCTTGAGAAGAAGGACGGGAGGTACATCATCCGCCGGCCCAAAGACCGCAAAAAGGACCAGACGTATTTTCTCTCCGCCATCCCCAAAGAGGCACTCCCTTTCCTCCTTTTCCCCCTCGGACACTACACCAAGGAAGAGGTCCGGGAGATTGCCCGGAAAGCGGCCCTCCCCGTCGCCGAGAAACCCCAGAGTCAGGACCTCTGTTTCATTCCCGGGGGGAACTACCGGGAGTTCCTTTTGCGCCACCTGGGGGAAGAACGGCCAGGGAATGTCGTTACAAGGGACGGAAAGGTCCTTGGCCGGCACCGGGGAATCTTCCATTACACCATCGGGCAGCGAAGAGGCCTTGGGATTCGTGCCCCCTACCCCCTCTACGTCATCGCCATCAATCCGGAGCGAAACGAGATCGTGGTGGGTCGTCGGGAGGAACTTTTGAGCTCTGGGCTTGTGGCCCAACCTTTCAACTGGCTTGTCGACGAACCTCCAGAGAAGGCCCTGGTCCAGGTCCGATACCAGCAAAGGCCCCAGCCGTGTTTTGTGGAAGCTGGTGAACACGGCACCGTGACCATCGTTTTTGAGCAACCTCTGGAGATGGTGACACCGGGACAGATTGCTGTCCTCTATGACGGAGATGTCCTCCTTGGCGGAGGTCCTATTGAGGAGGTCTGGCATGAAAAGCGTTCAGGAGCGCATCAGGGAACTGAAAGAGAAGAAGAATGCCGTTATTCTCGCCCACAACTACCAGCTTCCTGAAGTTCAGGAAGTGGCAGACTTTGTGGGTGACTCTCTGGGTTTGAGCATCGCGGCCCAGAAAACCCCTGCTGACATCATCGTCTTCTGCGGGGTCTACTTCATGGCAGAAACGGCCAAAATTCTTTCACCCCACAAAAAGGTGCTCATCCCCGACCCTGAGGCAGGATGCCCCATGGCCGACATGCTGCCCCTCGAGGAACTCCGGAAACTCAGGGCCAGGTACCCTCAGGCCAGGGTCCTCTGCTACGTCAATACTCACGCCGTGGTGAAGGCTGAATGCGACCTTGTGTGCACCTCGGCGAATGCCCCGCAGGTGGTGGAGCGGGGGTTTGCCCCCGACGAGGACGTCATTTTTGTTCCCGACCAGTACCTGGCACAGTACGTGGCTGCAAAACTCCAGAGAACGTTCATTCTCTTCCCCGGCTACTGCCCGGTGCACGTGGCCATCACTGAAGCCCACATCCTTGAGGCCAAAGCGCAGCACCCTGAGGCCCTGGTCCTCGCCCATCCTGAGTGTCGTCCGGAAATCCTGCGCCACGCCGACCAGGTTCTCTCTACAGAGGGCATGTGCCGGTACGTCAAAACCTCACCTCACCGGGAGTTCATCATCGCCACAGAGGTGGGCATCATCCCCCGCATGGAAAAAGAAAATCCTGGAAAACGATTCTTCCCTGCCTTTTCAGGCGCCATCTGCGAGAACATGAAAAGAACCACGCTCGAGAAGGTTCTCGTCTCGCTTGAAGAGGAAATCCACGAGGTGACCCTCCCTCAAGAGGTTATCGAAAAGGCACGAAGAGCCATCGAGCGGATGCTCGAGCTCTCAGGATAAGAGGAGACCGAGGCGCCGTAGAGCAGCGTGAAGGATTTCCTCGAGCATGTCACTGTACGAGAGACCGGCGTATGAAGCCATCTTCGCAAGGTGCCCATCCCAACACCAGCCAGGATTCGGATTGACCTCGAGGAGATAGGGATTCCCGTCTCCGTCGAGGCGCCAGTCAAAACGGGCATAATCGCGGCACCCCAGGCGCCTGAAGAGCACAAGCGACCAGCTCACGATACGAGACCTGGTGGCCTCTGGGATGGAAGCAGGAACGGACCGTACCGTCCCATACGAAGACTGAGGCAACCACTTGGCCTCAAAGCCGCAAATGGGTGGAAGACCTGGAGGAAGCGCACTGTAGTCCTCCTCAGTAATAGGAAGCACCCGGTAATTCTCAGGGGGGTTGCCAATAATGCCGCAGCTCAGATCCTTGCCGGAAAGGAATTCTTCGACGAGGATTGGCTCGTTGTACCCGAACCGCGCGCGGATGTCAGCAACTGCTTCTACAAAGTCCTCGGCATTGGTGACCACGCTCTTCTGGGTAATACCAAAACTCGAATCCCCAAAGTTGGGTTTCACAATAACTGGAAACGGGAAGGGGAAGTGGAACGTGAAATCCCCAGAGTTGATGAGGAAAGCCCGGGGAACAGGAATTCCAAGTTCCTTTGAGACTCCCCGCACAAGGGACTTGTCGTAACAGTGGGCAAGGCACTGGGGCCCGGCCCCGGTATAGGGAATTCCGAGAACCTCAAGGAGAGCTGGGATGTGGAGCTCCTTCCACGGATCGTTCTGGAAACCCGCGTCACAGAGGTTAAAGACGAGGTCCGTTTTCCCACGGAGAGCAAGGAGTTGCGAAAGCACCTTTCCATGATCCTCGAGGTACCGGAAAGTGTACCCTTTGAGCTCCTGTAGGGCTCTCTTGAGTTCAGCAACGGCGAAGGCATCGTCCTCGTCAAAAACCTTTCCCGGTTTCGTAGCATCGGGAAGTCGAGGATCCCCAAGGAGCACAGTAACTCGAAGTTTCGAAGTCTTTTTCGGCTTCGGCGGCAAAGCCTCCTTACAGGCTCTGGCTCGAACAAGGAGGCGCTCTTCCATCATACCGAGGTCCTGTGCCCTCTTCGACTCGGTACATTCCTTGCCACAGAGCGATACCTCCTGGAACCCGGCACGCTCAAGGAGAAGCTTGAGGTCCTCGTAGGAGTACAGGCGCTCTGCATAGAACTGGTCGACAAGAACTCCCTTCTCAACGTGGGCAACAATTTCACGGGAAACGAGCCGCGTTCCATCCTTCGCGAGGGATCGCTCCCGGAGGACAAACTCCTTCCTTCCAATCCACTCCCAAGACCGGGGCTGAAAGTGCTCTCTCACGTACGCCCCGTCAGCAAGGTCGAGAAAAATCCTCCCCCCGGGTTTCAGAACCCGGAAAACTTCCCGGAGCACCCGGAGGTCGTCTTCGGGGCTCTCGAAGTAGCCAAAACTGTTCCCAAGGATGAGAACGGCATCGAACGTTGCGTCCTCGTAGGGGAGCTCACGGGCGTCGCCCTCTCGAAACTCCACCGCAAGCCCTTCCCGTCGCGCCGCAGCTTTCGCCCGCTGAATAAGGGAGTGAGAGCGGTCAAGACCAAAAACATGCTGGAACCCACGACGAGCCAGTTCCAGGGAGTGGCGCCCATGACCACAGCAGAGATCGAGGATATACTCTTGAGGACGCAGAGAAAGGGCTTCTGTAAACCAATCCACTTCCTTCCGGGTAATCTCGGGATCCTCAACAACGTCTCCATCTGTCTTCAGGTAGAGAGAGGTAAAGAGGCGCCGCCACCAGTCAGGCGGCACATGCGCTTCGAGGTCTCCCACAGGTCCAAGAGAACGTGGACGAGGAGAGCGACCATTGCCCCCACGGGTAGAACTCGAACGTCCACCAGGTTCCTCTTTCATTCCAGATCCCTCCAGGATAATAGCTTGAGAACCATTATAGTCCAAGACACCGGAAGAAGAGGAGAAATTTTTTGGAGTTCCCCCTAAAGTTCCCCGCCTTTCTACCGATATACCAAGATGAGGGAATGAAAGGGCAAACTCTCCGAAAGGGGAGGGCGCAAAGCCACAGGCCTACGGCGCAAAAAACGCTATGGTGGCTGGGCTGCCAAGTCCCTGGCGCGTCTTCCCCCCTCGGAGAGGAGACCGAAGGGGGTGTGAGGACGTGCGGAAGAACACAGCGTTTCTCCTGCTTTCTGGAATCCTTCTCCTTGTGCTTTTTATTGCCGGGTGTTCCACCGTCTCCTTTGAGGGGAAACTCCCCTCGTCGTTCTCCGCACAGACTGGGGGAAAATTCATTGAATACTCGTCAGAGCGAATCCTCCTTGACGTTCCCTTCCTGCCCCAGGTTCCCCCTGGCAACTGGTCAAGCACCCGAAACTGTGGCGTGGCCTCGGCAGTGATGATTGCCGCGTATTACCTTGGCACCACACCCTCTCCCGAGGACATCAAGGAAGCAGACGACTGGCTCAACGCGCGCTTTGGTCTTCCCATCAGCGGATATAACGGTGACTACACCAACGTCTTCCAGATTCGGGCATACCTTGAAAGCCGGGGAGTGCCGACCCGAATCGGCATGGGGAACTTGGAGGTGCTTCGGGGGCTTCTCCGGGCGGGAAAACCGGTTCTTGTTGCCGTCTTTGCCGACATGAACCTGCAGAGCTCAAAACATGCCATGGTGGCTGTAGGAATGGACAGCTTCTCCATCTACGTCCACGACCCTGGAAAACCGAACGGGGCTTACAACAGCTACCCTATTGGGCAATTCCTCTCTGCCTGGGAGAAGCAGGGGAACTGGTACGTGACCATCGAGTAGCTCAGAGGATTTCCTGGAGGTACTCCTCGAGTTCCTCCGGGGAGAGCTCTCGCCGCTCTTTCCGGACGATGTTCCCCTGACGATTGAAGAAGACATTGTGGGGAACCCAGGAGACGTTGTAGCGCTGCACTATCTTCGTCTCTGGGGTATCGATGGCCACAGGGTAGGTGAGGTTGTTCTCCGTCACAAAGTTCCGGAGCGCTTCTTCAGTACTCCCTCCGATGTAACCCACCCCAAGGACCACAAGCCCCCGGTCCCTGTACTTCCTGTACACCGCCTCAAGGCGGGGAGCCTCACTGTGGCAGTGGCCGCAGGAGGGCGTGAAGAAGACAAGGAGCACTGGTTGCCCGAGGTACGACGAGAGTCGCACCATCCCCCCGGAAAGAAGCGGCAGGGTGAAATCCTTCACCCGCATATCCACAGGTGTTCCCGAAAGGAAGTGGCATCCGGCAAAGAAGGCGAACACCACACACCCTGCACCCACCGCAAGGATGAGGAAGAGCACGGATTTCTTCATGGCATTCCCTCCCCGGATACCGTAACGGTATCCCCCACAATGGCCTCGGCAAGGGCAAGGAGTTCGAGAACCCGGGGGTCCTTGAGGGAGATGCGCTTCGCCGGACCCTGAATCTCCTCCTCGATAATCCCCGCCATTCGGAGCAATTTCACGTGGCGCGAGAGGTTCGTTTTGTCGATAGGCAACATGCGCTCTATCTCACACTGGCAGAGCGGTTGTTCCGCAACGATCTTGACGATGGCTACACGCCACCGGCAGGAGAGAACCTTGAAAAGCTCTTCAACTCGCATAAGGCTCTAACCTTCTATACGAAAAGGACGATGCGGGGTTTCACCTGGAAATCCCCGGGTCCGGGGCGGCGAAGCCCCGGACCGGCTCACAGGACCGACTTTATGGCCTCTATCGCCTGTTCTGTGGTCATATTCCTGATGTCAACGCCGACGTGCTTCTCCTTCGCAAAACCGGCCTTCTCAAAAGCATCCCGGAACATCTTCTTCTGCATGTCCGCGTGACATCCGGCGACAACAAGCTTCTCCACATCACCTGTCCCCTTCAGGAAGACCTCCCAGAAAACATCCCCATCAGAGGCACACAGCTGCGGATGGATGCCGACAAAGTCGACGAGCCTTTCCCGCCGCAGGGCATTGAGCACCTCGAAGATATTCATCTGATGGAACGACGGACAGGTTCCCTGACAGACACAGAGAATGACGCCTTTCTTCGCCATGGTACGCACCTCCTCTATTTGGTATCCCCAAAGTAGGTTATTGCCTCGGCCGGGCAGAGCTTCTGGCATCCCCGGCAGAACTCCACGCACTCCAGGGGGTTGACCACCTCAGGCTTTCCGCCGTTCTCTCTGTACACCCCATGGGGACAGAAGTTCACACACGTCAGGCAGCCCGTGCACTTCTCGTCGTCGATGATAGGGTACCACGTCTTTGCCATCACCCTCACCTCTTGTCATCCTTGTTTACTTGTTGTACAAGTGTACAACAAATCAACAAAGAAAACAAGAGGGGGATCCCCCCTCATTCCACCGTCACGCTCTTTGCGAGGTTCCTCGGCTGGTCCACATCACACCCTTTCTCGAGAGCAACGTAGTAGGCGAAAAGCTGCAGCGGCACAATGGCCAGAAGGGGCGAGAAGGCCTCGAGGGTCTTCGGGATTTCCACCACGTAGTCCGCCTTCTCCTGGACCTCCCGGTCACCCTCGTCGCACAGGGCAATCACTTTTCCTCGCCGGGCCTTGATTTCCTCGATGTTCCCGAGGACCTTGAGCCTCCGCTCTCCCTGGCCCACCAGGACAAAGCTCGCCACATCGGGTTCGATGAGGGCGATGGGGCCGTGCTTCATCTCCCCTGCTGCAAGCCCCTCGGCGTGGATATAGGAAATCTCTTTGAGCTTCAAGGCCCCCTCCAGGGCGAGAGGATAGTACAGCCCCCGGCCGAGGTAGAGGAAATCCTTGAAGAGGTAGAATTCCCTCGCCAGGGCGTGGATGTTCTCTTCTTGGGAGAGGAGCGTCCGCATTTTTCTGGGGAGCGTGGGGATTTCCTCAAGAAGCGACTCCATCGTCCCCAAGGAAAGCGTCCTCTTCCTCTTCCCCCAGAAAAGGCTGAAAAGCAAAAGCACCGTCATCTGGGCAAGGAAGGCCTTGGTGGAAGCCACGCCGATTTCGATGCCGGCCCGGGTGTACACCGTCCAGTCGGCAAGGCGAGTCAGGGAACTCCCCAGAACGTTGCACACCGCAAGGACTCTGGCACCTTTTTGCTTTGCGAGCTCCACCGCCCGCAGGGTATCCGCCGTCTCTCCCGACTGGGAAATGGCCAGAACCAGGGTCCGCTCATCAAGCAGAGGGTCCCGGTAGCGGAACTCCGAGGCGTACTCCACGTCAACCGGCAGGCGCACGAAATCCTCAAGGTACATCTTCCCAATCATCCCTGCATGGCAGGCCGTCCCACAGGCAACGGTCACCACCCGTTCGAAATCAAGGGGGAAGTCCTCAAGCTCCTCGAATTCCACCTCTCCCCGCGCGAGGTTCACCCTTCCGGCAATGGTGTCCTCAAACACCCGGGGTTGTTCGTGAATCTCCTTGAGCATGAAGTGCTTGAAGCCCCCGCGCTCGGCGCTTACCGGGTCCCAGGGAACGGTGAAGACCGTCTTTGAGCGTTTCCCCCCCGTCCTGTGGAAGACCTCCCATCCGTCTCTACTTACCCGGACAATTTCCCCGTCCTCAAGGAACACTGCCTTACGGGTGTGCTCTAAAAATGCCGGAACGTCAGAGGCCAGGAAGTACTCACCATCGCCAATCCCCAGAATCAGGGGACTGAACTGCCGAACGCCATAGAGCACCCCCGGTTCCTCGGCAAAGAGGACACACAGGGCATAGGACCCCTCAAGGATGGGAAGGGTCCGGAGAATCCGCTCCAGAGGCGATCCATCTCCCTCGAGGAGATGGGCCACCACTTCGCTATCTGTCTCTGAGAGAAAGCGATGCCCCTCGGCAAGAAGTCTCTCCCGGAGCGCCCGGTAGTTCTCAATGATGCCGTTGTGGACGAGGGCAAGGGTTTTCCGGCAGTCGATGTGAGGATGGGCATTGTGGTCGGCGGGGACCCCGTGGGTTGCCCAGCGGGTGTGGCCGATACCACACCGGGCGGTGAAGGTTTTCCCCGCAAGCTCCTGCTCCAGCACCCCGATTTTCCCAACTTTTCGCACCACCACAATCCGTCCCTTCTCCTGAAGGGCCACTCCTGCCGAGTCGTAGCCCCGGTACTCAAGCCGCTTCAACCCTCCAAGGAGGACATGAAGGGCTTCCCTCTCCCCAACGTACCCGATGATGCCACACATTTTGCTCACGCTCCCTCAACCATCTAAAAGTCCTCTTCAAAAGGCACCAGCTTACCCCTTTTCTCGCAGGACAGACCCTCGTCAAAGAGCCGGTCGTAGCTTTTGTCGCTATGCTGGGCCAGGGCGCAGACGATGAGGCCTTCGTCCTTCTCGCAGAAGAGTACCCGTTCGTTCTGATGGCCCTGGGGATAGACGAAGCACCGGGCATTCTTCAGCTTCTTCGCCCCGCTCCGCCGAACCTCCGGAAGGCAGAGCCGGCGGAGAATTCTTCGGATGCGCTCCTGGGTCGTCGCATCGGCCTTCTGGTACCACTCTAAGGCCCGCTTCCCAAAATACACCGGAATTTTCGGAGCGCGCCACACCTTCTCAAGGTATGCCTCGAAAACCGCCACTCCGGCAGGGGAGAGGAAAATTCGGTTCTCTCGTTCCTCAAGGAGCGAGGAAATTTCTTTCGGCAGGGTGGACCGGACAAGCTCAAACTTCGATCGACCTTCCCCAGAGAGCGAATGGAGCAGGTCCTCGTGCTCGGCAATAACAGAGTAATCCCAGTCTATAGGGAGAGGAGGCATTTGCACGATCCTCTGGAAGGCCTCGTAGATGTAGTACACGGGGACGTTGAAGAGCAACCCCACCAGAGTCGCGTAGGCTCCCTCTGCCTTAAATCCCCCCGTGGCGTTGATGAGCACCTCCCGGCCCTTGAACCTTTCCTCTCTAATGCAGGCCACCAGAGTCCCCACAAGGGCACGCAGGCCCAGACGGAAGTCCGCTTCCCGGTATGAGAGATCTCTGACGCACACCATCCTCGTCTCGTGCCCCCGGTTTTCGAAAAACTCGGCAAGTGCCCGGGCACAGAGGTGACTTTCAGGGGTTTCGGAGTGGAGGAACACCAGGGCGTCGTCCTCCCGGAGCAGATGGTACAGCGCGTTCGTCTCCGCCGAGGCCTTTCGCAGGTCCGTGAGGGCAAGGAACCGAATGAGTTCTGCCACGTCCGGGGAGCCAGAAGGTGACGCATTCCTCGCGAGGGAAGTCCCCACCGTATTCAGAATGGTCCTCACCGGGTCTCACTCCTCTCTCTATCCCTGGCTCCATTATACCCTCCGCAAAGGAAGGTCCAAAACCCCGGAAAACCGACCCACCCTCTCTGGATGCATGCTGAAGTTTCCGCATTAGTGGCGGAAAGAAGCACCAAGAGGAGCGTAATCTTGGAACGGCTCAGTACGCCCTCCGGGAGATCCTCACACGTTCCGTGGATGAGAGAGGGGAAGGACGCCCTTCCAGAGAACCAGGAGCTTACCACCATCCTGAGGTGGCGGGGAAACCTGAAGGGAGCCAGAATGCCAGGCGCCATAGAGAGCGCTCAACTGCAGCGCCGATCATGTCCTCCAGGTTCGCCCTTCCACAGTCCTCTTGAGTCATTCCCAGGATCTGAGGTCCAGCAAGTGCTCAGCAAGGCTGACGCTTTGAGAACCCGGCAAGGCAGAAGCCCCTTCCCGAAACCATGGAGGAAGAGAAGGAGAGGGGGCCTTTCCAGGAAGCCTATGAGTCGACGCCATCACCTGAACCCGCGCACCTGGCATCTTCTTGGAGGACCTTCTCCCGCTCCTCCCTGATAACCTCAACCAGCGCCACCACGTTCTCAATGGGGACATCCCGCATGATTTCCTGGGCCGGGGAGATGATGAGGCCCCCACCCTTTCCCAGGGTCCGTATGGTTTCCCTGGCCATGGTCTTCACCTCGTCAGGTGTGCCGTAGGGCAGAAGTTCCTGGGTGTCGATGCCCCCGTAGAAGGTGATGTACTTGCCGAATTCCCTCTTGAGGTAGGCAAGGTCCATGACCGGTTGCACCGGTTCGAGGACGTCAAGGCCGATGTCGATCATGTCGCCGATGATTTCGGTGATGTTGCCACAGGAGTGGTGGATCACCGGAAGGCCAGCATCCTTGTACACCCGCCACACCTTGGCCCAGCGGGGCTTGAAGTACTTCCTCCAGGTATCTCGGGAAATGAGGAGCCCCCGCTGAGTACCGAAGTCATCCCCGGTGTGGCCGCACTTGAACCCTGCCTGGACAACTTGTCGGGCGACTTCGACCTTGTACTCGGTGATGGCGTCAAGGAGCCGCTCGGTGTCCCTGGTCCCCAGGGCGAGATCGAGCATGAATGCCTCGAACCCCCGGAGCCCCCAGGCTTTCTCGAGGATGCCGTGGTACCCGGTGCAGACAACGAGGTAGTCTCCAGAGTACCGCTTCAGGTCTTCAGTGGCCACAGCAAGAAGGCCGGATTTTGTCGGGTCAGGGGGTTCGAACTTTTTAAGGGCGTCCTCGTCCTGGAGGGGGAAGTGGCGGATGCAGAACCCATCAGAGTACATGTCAAAGCCAATGCCCCAGCGGTCGTAGACGATTCCTTTTTCCCAGTCCACCCGGGCGAAACCCATTGCCTCGGCCCTCTTCAGGAGCTCATGGTCCTCCCGGTAGCGGAAGACGTCGTCCATGGTGAACGTCAGGTAGAGGTGGTTGTCGAGGTACGCTTCGAGGTCTTGAGGAGAGGCAAACCCAAGCACGTTTTGCAGTTTCTCTTTGGTGGTCTGAGAAGCAAAGTATATCTGGCTTGGGAGGTAATCTACCTCCTGACGGGAAATGGTCCGTAGCACTCGTTCTTCGCGAGTCATCTTCTCACCTTCCTTCCAGAATCTCTCCCAAAACTTTCCCCTGAGCACGCACCCCAGACTCAGCAAGCAGGGCTACTTTATCGCCCCAAACGTCAGGCCCCTCACCATCCATCTCTGGATGAAGAAGGTCAGAACAACAACCGGGATCAGAATGATGGTCCCGGCGGCGCACATACCACCCCAGTCGATGAAGAATTCTCCGACAAAATCAAAGAGGCCCACCGGAAGCGTACGGGAAGCAGGCGTGCGAGTCAGGATCAGGGCAATGGCAAACTCATTCCAGCTCAGAAGGAACGAAAAAATGGCGCTGGCGGAAATCCCGGGAGCCGCAAGAGGAATGTCCACCCTCCACAGGGCTCGCCAGCGTGAACATCCATCGATGAGAGCAGCCTCCGAGAGCTCTGCCGGGATATCGGCAAAGAATCCCTCCATGAGCCAGATGACAAAGGGTGTATTCAGCATGGTGTAGGTCAAGATAAGGCCGGAGAGGGTGTTCACGAGCTGGACCCTCTTGAAGAGCACAAGTAAAGGAAGCCCGAGCGCCAGTCCCGGTATAGCCCGCATGAGGATGACGCTGAGGAAGAGATTTCTCTTTCCACGGAACTCAAACCTCGAGAAGGCGTAGCCAGCAAGCGTCCCCAGCACTATGGAGAAGAAGCCGCTCAACACCGCAACCAGAAAAGAATTGCGGAAGTACTCCCGGAAAGGGAGAGAGGCTTCCTCGTGGGGGCTGCCGAAGAGCTTCACGTACGAGGACAGGGTGACCTCCCGGGGGAACCACACAGGGGGGAAGGCGTTAATCTCTCGCCCGACTCGAAAGGAGGTCTGGACCATCCAGTAGGTTGGGAAGAGGAGAGCAACAAGGATAACCACAGCGAACACGGTGCACAGCGCCGTAATGACCTGCTCCCTTCTTCTGCGAGATTTCACCCTCTCACACCCTCCCCTTGAGAAGCTGACGGTAGAGGTACACTGCAAAACCAACGGTTAACACCATATCGATGAAGGAAATCGCTGCTCCGTAGGCAAACTGGTAGTCCACGATTGCCCTTCGAAAAGTGTACGTCCCCAGAATTTCCGTGGCATACGCCGGTCCACCGCCGGTCATGAGCATGATGAGGTCGAAGGCTTTTCTCCCTGCATCGAGCGAGCGGATGGTCATGGCGATGAGAATGAGGGGGCGGAGCATTGGGAGGATAACATACCGGAAACGCTGCCACGGGCTTGCCCCATCGACAAGGGCCGCCTCAAGCGGCTCAATAGGGAGCGAGAGGAGACCGGCGAGGAAAACAACCGCTGTAAAAGGCGTATTCTGCCAGATATCGGCAAACATCACCGCAGGCATCGCCGTATTCGTTCTCACAAGCCACCCAATGGGGCGATCGATAATACCGAGGGAAAGGAGGACGTTGTTGAGGAGGCCAAACTGGTCATTGAAAAACCAGCGAAACTGAAGTCCCACAAGGATGGGAGGAAACATCATGGGAATCATGAAAAGTGTCCTCAGTATCCCCTGGCCACCTGAAGCCCGGTTCAAAAGAAGGGCCACAAGGAGACCCAGAACGAGTTCAACGTTGACCACGACAACCATAAAGAGGAGGGAATTCTTCAAAGCCACCCAGAAGGCAGGATCGTGGAGTACTTCCCAGTAGTTGTGGAAACCAATGAACCGGAGACTCTGGGCTTTCAAAAGGTGGAAAGACGTAAGGCTCAGGAAGAAGGAGTATACCAGGGGGAAGACGATGAGGAGGAACGTTCCGACAACGCTTGGCAGGATGAGAACATAGGGGAAGTAACGCTCACCGCGCATACGCATAGCTCTTTCCTGAAAAAGGCCCGCCAGAGGCGGGCCTTTTTCTTACCTCCCGAGGATTTTTCTGACCTTCTCTGCTGCAATGTCAAGGGTTACCTTGACATCCCGTCCCTCCACGAGGGACTTCTGCAGCTCAGGCCATATGGCGCTCACAATCTCCTGGTACTCAGGGATCTTGGGCGGAGGCACAAAGCCTGCGAGCTCCTGCTCCAGAAGCTCCAGGCGCTTCAGGTCAAGGGGGTCACCGGTTTTGGCCACGTCCTCCTTCAGCCTCTGGTACGCAGAGATGCTGGCCGGCAAGAATCCCCCTTCTTTTGCCTCAAAGTACAGGTTATCACCAGAGGTCAGGAACTTCACAAGCGCCACAGCGGCTTCGGGGTTCTTCGTGGACTTCGCAACGGCAAACCCATGGCTTCCTCCCCAGATCTTTGCATACCCGGCTGGGCCCACAGGATACGGCGCAAGGCCGAATTTCCCGGCAACCTTGGACTCCTTGGGGTCCTTCATCATGGTGTACCATCCTGGCCAGTCGAAGTAGAAGGCAATGAGCCCGTCGCGGAAAGCCTTGGCCACTTCGTCCCAGCGGTAGTTGGGAACTCCTTCGGGCGTGGCTTTCTTGTTGTAGTACAGGTCAACGAGGAGCTGAAGCGCTTTCTGCCCCGGCTCCTGGTTGAAGATGACGTTGCCTTCCTCATCAAAGAAGTTGCCACCCGCCGAGAGCAAGAGCTCGTAGAAGGTCCCCACAAGGGGTTCCTCTCCACCCGTGAAAACAAAACCGTAGAGATCGGGCGGTCGGGTGAAGAACTCTGCAACATCGAGGAGTTCCTGCCAGTTCGTGGGCGGACGGAGATCATACCCGTACTTTGCCTTAAAGGCTTCCTGCTCTTTGGGGTCTTCAAAAAGGTCGGTCCGGTAGTACATAATGCGCACATCGGTATGTCTTGGGAGCATGATGAGCTTCCCGTCGACGGTACTTGCTTCTATGGTCGATGGGGTGAAGTCCTTCAGGTCCTCAGGGGTCAGGTACTCGTTCAGGGGTAACAGGAAATCCTTCTGCCCCGGCGCAAAGGTGGTATGGGTACTGATAACGTCAATGTCTCCTCCGCTTGCGAATTCCTGGGCCACCCTCTTGTTGAGCTCAAAGTGGCTCAGCTTCGCCGCGATGTTCACCTTGGCCCCGGTCTGTTCTTCAAACTCGGGGATTTTCGTGTAGAGTTTCTCGTAAGCTCCGCCACCGATGAAGTAAGCATTCAACACAACACCTTCGAAGGGCTTCTTCTCCTGGGCCATCGCCGAAAGGGAGAGAAGCACCACGAGGGAGAAGACCACCAAAGTCACAAGGAACCTTCTGAAGAGCATATGTCCCCCTCCTTTCAGGATTTTACAGTTCGTTTTCATTTTACCACAGGCCCTCGCCCTTAAGGAGACTGGCAGAAGGTTAGAAAAAAGCTTCCTCAGACACCTGAAGACAGGAAGGAGCCACTTTCTTCAAACGCATGGGCTTTACGCCATTCGATAGGGCTCAGCCCTGTCAGTTTCCGGAATGCCTTGGAAAACTGCTGGACACTCCCAAACCCAAGCCGCAACGCAACATCCGTTACGCTGTACTCACTGTGTAAAAGCATGCACTTACTCCTCTGAAGGCGCAGCGTCATGAGGTACTTTTTCGGGCTTACCCCAACATACCGCTTAAAGAGCTCCCGAAAATGCTGCGGCGAAAGGCCCACCTCATGGGCAAGGTCCTGGATACGGATGTCATCCTGATACCGGCTGTGGATGATCTGCAATGCTCTTTCTACCGTCTTCCCCTGGTGAGGGCTCACATAGAGCCCAACACTTCGCGAGGCACTCCGCAGAAGAAGGACCAGAAGCTCCGACAAGAGGGCCTTGCACTGGATGTCCGCAAAAGGCAAACCTCCTGCAATCTCTCTCTGGAGCTTATGACAGATGTCCAGGAAAAGGCTCACCTCAAGCTCAAAGAGCGAAAAGCGGCCAATGGGGGGAGCATTCCTCAAGCGCAGAAAGAGATCCCTCTCAAGCTCCAGAAACTGAACGACAACAAAAGCAACTCCCGACGGGGAGTCCGCAGTAAAACCATGGGGTACGCCCCTGGGGAAGAAAAACACATCGCCAGGACGAAAGCGGAACAATCGTTCCCCAACCCGGATCGTGCATTCACCCATTCGAACAAGGCCAACTTCGTGCTGTGCGTGGCGATGCGGTGAAATCGACCACCCGGGAGGGTACGGCGGTTCAAGAATAACCGCGTATTCGTAAACCGGCTGAGACAGAGCACGGGACATGCAAGCTCCCTTTTCTATTCTACAACGAGAGTTTCTTTTTTGACAACTCAACCAGCGAAATGGTGTTGCACGGACTTCAAGAATTGCGCTAACCTGGGAAAGGAAAGACACCCACTGGGAGGGAAGCTCTATGCTCATCGGCATTAACGGAGAGTTTGTTCGGCACAGCGATAAATCCTTCGAGTACGCCGTCGAAGCCGCCGCAAGAATGGGTTACGAAGCCTACGAACCGGTGTTGATTGACGGAAGAGACCTCTTCTCAGAAGCGGGGTACTACCATGGCATCAGCATGGACGAAGATGCCCTCTACTACAAGGACTTCATCGAGTCTCGGGGGCTACGTGTTTCGGGGGTTTCGGCTCATGCTCCGCTTATGCGACCTGATGTCGGTGTTCCCTTCCTCCGCCGGGCAATTCGATTTGCATACCAGCTTGGTGCTCCGGTGGTGAACACCGACGAAGGCCTCCGGCCAAAATGGATGAGCGAAGAAGAAGCTTTTCAGATCATGAAGTACAGCCTCACCGTAGTCCTCCAGACAGCCGAACGCTATGGAATCTACATCGGTATCGAGCCGCACAACGAATTCACCACGAATCCCAAAACCATGGAGAGAATTCTGGAGCTCGTGGATTCGCCCTTCTTGCGGGTGAACTTCGACACCGGGAACTCTTACCTCAGCGGTCACGACCCATATGAAGCCCTGAAAGCAGTCGCCCACAAGGTCGTCCACGTTCACGCAAAAGACATTGGGGGGACGCTGCTCGATGAAAAAGGCAAGGTTTACGGTACGCCCGTTGGGGTTGCCTGTGGAGAGGGGGTCATCGACTGGGAAAAGGTCATGCTCATACTGAAAGAGGCCGGTTACAAGGGTGTATTGAGTGTTGAATGTGGCACCGAAGAACAGGCCCGGAAGAGCCTGGAATACTTGAAAAACCTTCGTCGAAAGCTCGGATTAGGGGTGTGAACTTGGTGCCAGAGCAGGAAGTACTCCTTGCGGTGAACGATGTCTCCAAAAGCTTCCCTGGCATTCTCGCCCTGGACTCGGTTTCCCTTGTGCTTTATGCCGGTGAAGTCCACGCACTCATAGGAGCCAACGGAGCTGGCAAATCCACGCTGGTGAAAATCATTGCGGGTGCCCTGCAACCGGATCGCGGGAACATCGTGGTAGGTGGAAAAACCTTCCGGGCTCTTACGCCCCTTCTGGCCCGGAAGGTGGGAATAGCCGCCGTGTACCAGGAACAGCAGCTTGTTCCGGATCTCACCGTCGCCGAAAACATCTTCCTGGGCAAGGAGCCCAAAACGGCTCTTGGGCGTGTTGATTACCGGCGAATGCTGGCAGAAACCGGAGAGCTCATTCAGGCCTATGGATTAAGCATTCAACCGAGCGACACCGTGGGAGAACTCCCTCTTGCCCAGCGACAGGAAGTGGCGATTCTCAAGGCCTTGAAGGAACAAGCAAAGGTCCTCCTTCTTGACGAACCCACAGCGGCACTCACTGGTCCGCAGATAACCTTCATGTTTCGCCTCATCGAGCAGCTTCGAAAGCAAGGTATCGGTATTCTCTATATTTCCCACCACATCGATGAAATCCTCTCCATCGCGCAGAGAATCACCGTTTTGAGGAATGGGAAGAATGTTGGAACCTTCCTCACCCAAGACGTCACGAAGGAAATGCTCATCGAGAAAATGGTGGGGAGACGTATTGAGGGAACATCGAGCTTTTCCCGCAAACCATCGGGTGACGTCGTTCTCGAGGTACAACACCTTTCTGTTGACGGAATAGAAAACGTGAGTTTCCTCCTCAGAGAACGAGAAATCCTGGGACTATCGGGCGCTGCAGGATCCGGGTGTCGGGAAATTCTCAGAAGCATTGCTGGCCTGCTCCCCCCTCGCAAGGGACAGATAAAACTCTTTGGAAAACCCTTCCACCCCCGAGGAACCACTGATGCCATTCAGCAGGGCATCCTCTTCATGCCGGAGGATATGCGGAAAGAAGGCCTCGTTCTTCCTCTTCCCTTCCCGAGAAACATCACCCTTGCCAAGCTCCAGAAAGTCACGTCCCGGGGTGTTATCGTCCCTGCCAAGGAGATCCAGGCAGTGCAACCTTACATAGCCTCGCTTCGCATAGTGGCTCCGTCTTTATGGGCCGAGACCCGTGTACTCAGCGGAGGGAATCAGCGAAAGGTCCTCCTTGCCAAGGCCCTCTTTACTGACGCCAGGATCTGGCTTCTTGAGGACCCCACCCAGGGGGTTGACGTGGAAACGCGCCAGGAAATCCATCGCCTGCTCATCGAAGCGAGAAACGGCGGGAGGAGCATTTTGCTTTTCTCCTCCGACCTTGAGGAACTCCTCGCCCTTTCCGACCGCATAATGGTCATGCACAAAGGAACGCTCGTCAAGGAAGTGGATAACCCTGCAACAGTCACCGCGCAGGAACTCCTGTCCATGACCTTAGGAGGGTAGGAAAATGGGCAAAGCCTTGCTGGCCCTTTTTGGCGGAAGAAATGTGCTGGTTCTCGTCCTTCTTGTCCTCGCCCTTACCACAGGTATAGTGAACCCCAGATTTCTGACCCTCCAGAACGCACTCAATATCATGCTTCAAGTCTCGGTTCTTGGTATTGTCAGCACCGGCGCAACCATCCTTCTTATTTCGGGAGGGCTGGACCTCTCCGTAGGAAGCCTGCTATCGCTCAGTGCCTACATAGCTGGTCTAGTCATCCTTCGGTTCCAGTCGCTCCCCCTTGCCATTCTCCTTGCATTCTGTACCTCTGTAGGATTTGGGGCTTTTAATGGTCTTTTGGCTGCGACCGAGCGAGCTCATCCTTTCATCATTACCCTTGGCATGATGACCTTCCTCCAGGGCATTGCCATCGCTATCAGTCGGGGAAGCCCCATTAACGGTATGGGAGGACTTTACGAGATCATTGGCATTCGAGACTTCCTGCGTATCCCCCTGCCAGTTTTCGTGTTCCTTGCCGTCCTGGTCGTCGTGGATATCTTCCTGCGCTACTTCCCCCTGGGAAGGTATGCCTACGCCATCGGAGGCAACCAAGAAGCCTCACGGCTTTCTGGAATCCGCGTGGGAAGGGTAAAAGTCATCCTCTACACCCTCAATGGAGTGTGTGTAGGCATTGCCGCCATAGTCCTCAGTGCCATTCTGGACTCAGCACTCCCAACAATGGGCAGCGGATACGAGCTTCGGGCTGTGGCGGCAACGGTCATAGGGGGAACTCCCCTTTTTGGAGGAAGAGGAAGCGTCTGGAGGACGCTCCTTGGGGTGCTGTTACTCGGGCTTGTGTCAAACAGTCTCAATCTCATGGGGGTGAGTGCCAATCTGCAAAACGTCGTCCTTGGAGCAATTATGGTGATGGCGGTGATGTTTCAGGGTTCAAAGTGAGGGAGAGTTCAAGCCAGGCGTAAAGGAGGTATCGCCATGAGGAAACGGAATGTGTGGTCTGTAGGCGTCATGGTGCTGTGCATGGTGGTCCTGTTTCTCGGTGGCGCTTTCGCAGAAGACCAGCTGGAAATCGCCTTTATCCGGGCAACGGGAGAGCCATACTACCAGTATGGCTCGCGGGCTGCAGAAATAGCGGCAAAGAAACTGGGGGTCAAGATGATCGTCTATACTTCAAATCTCGACCCGGCTCAGGAATTGGCCAATGTCCAGGATGCCATTTCCCGTGGTGTCGACGGAATACTCATCTACGCCGTATCACTCTCTTCCGAAAGAGCAGCCGTCGATGCAGCGAACAAGGCCGGGGTTCCCATATTCTTCCAGTACGGATACCATCCGGACCTTTTGCCGAAATCCGCAGGGTTCATGCAGATAGACCTCAAGGGATTTGCACGGCCCCTTGGAGAGTGGATGGCGGAAAACATTCCAAGCGGGAAAATCGCGATCATTGAAGGAACCCTGGGAAGGGGCGATGCAGAAGCCTACACCGAGGGCTTCCTCGAAGGGCTTGCAAAGAATCCGAACATACAGGTCGTGGCCAAGGTTTCCGCAGAGTGGAACAGGCAAAAAGCGTACGAGGCAGCCACGAACATCATCACCGCTCACCCGGACATCGTGGGAATGTTCGTCCAGAACGAGGACATGGCTGTGGGTGTCGTCAACGCTCTGGAACGGCTCGGGAAGCTCGAACAGGTGAAAATCGTCTCACAAAATGGGGCTCCTTACGGACTCGACCTCATTCGTGAGGGGAAGCTCCAGCTCACCAATGCCAACCCACCGTCTATTGCCTCGGTCATGGCCCTGCGCATCCTGCTTGGGGTTATCAAGGGAGAAATCGAGCCAGGACATTTCTACTGGGCACCAACGCAGCTCATTTCAAAAGAAAACCTGAACGTTGCGTACCGCTGGGACGCCAGTGAAGAAGAAATCGAGGAATGGCTGAAACTCCCGCTTCCTGAGCCTGTTATTCCCCCTCCATCCTCCTGAAACGCGCAAAAAAACAGGGCCCGGGAGGGAATCTCCCGGGCCCTTTGTTCCAAGTGCCGTGGGTTCACGGCAAAACCATGAGCTTTGTTATCTCCTCAACCGATGTTTCCTCTTTGCGGAAGTCCCCAATTTTCTCGCCATGGCTCAGGACCACGATTCGGTCAGCCACAGGGTACACATGGTACAGGTTGTGAGAGATGAAAATGCTCGAAATGCCCTGTTTCTTAAGCTCTCGGATAAACTCGAGGACCCGTTCGGACTCCTTCACCGAGAGGTTGTTGGTCGGCTCGTCGAGAATGACGAGCTTCGACTTGAAGTACATCGCCCGGGCAATGGCCACACCCTGCCTCTGGCCTCCCGAGAGCTCGTCCACCGGAGCATGGGGCGAACGAAGCCGAAGGTCCACCCTCTCGAGGGCTTTCATGGATTCTTCCTCCATCCGGGGGATGTCAAGGTACGCCAGGGGACCGAGGCGGAACCTCGCAAGCTCCCTCCCCATGAAGATGTTCCGCATGACGCTCATTTTCGGCACCATGGCTGCTTCCTGGTAGATGGTCTCAATGCCCAGCATCCTAGCTTCCCGGGGGGAGGAGAAATGGCACTCTTTCCCCTCGAAGTAAATCTTCCCCTCGTCGGGGGGGTACACTCCGGAGAGAATCTTGATGAGCGTGGACTTTCCGGCGCCGTTGTCCCCGACGAGACCGACAACCTCACCATATCCCACGGAAAAGTCCACCCCCCGAAGGGCGCATACCCCGGAGAACCACTTGTGGATGTTTACCATCTCAACGAGGTTTTTTCGTTCCACCGCTAACACCTCATCTTTCGGGCTCGCTCCCGAACAAAGGTATTGAGAATGACGGCAAGAATAGTTGCAATACCTATGAAAACGCGGAACCAGTAGCTGGGCGCCCGGGCCATAACCAGACCATTGTCAATGATGCGGATGAGGAAAGACCCGATGACAGTCCCGATGATGGTCCCCACACCTCCCGAAAGCGCCGTACCTCCGATAACCGTGGCGGCAATAGCCTCCATCTCAAGACCGCCACCCATCGAGGGGAGGGTTGTCTCAAGACGGAACGACTGAATAACCCCGGCAAAACCCGCAAGGAGCGAACAGAGCATGAAATTGGCAAGCTTCACCTTCCCCGTATCGATGCCCATGGCCCGTGCAGCAACCTGGTTGCCACCGGTAGCGAACATCCAGTTCCCGAAATCGGTGCGTTCCAGAACGAACCAGAGGAGAACGGTAATCCCCGCGAACCAGAGGATAGAAGCCCTGAAAATCCCCATTCTCCCCACAAGGAAAGCCGTGGGCAGGGCCGATGAAAACGGTGGGGGCCATCCACCCGAGATGAGGAGTACCGCCCCCCTCCAGATCAGCATGGTGCCAAGAGTGGTGATGAACGAAGGGATCCCGAAGTAGAGCGTTACAAACCCGTTGAGGCCTCCAAGGAGCAGCGAGAGCAAGAGCGCAAGTACGATGGAGAGTATGGGGTGGATACCCTCGCTCACGAAAAGGGAGATCATGATGGGGCAGAAAGCGAAAAGGGACCCCACCGAGAGGTCGAACTCGCCGGCAATCATGAGCATCGTCACGCCTAAGGCGACAATCCCAAGCTCCGGGATGATTTCAAGAACGACGCCCACGTTTTCCCGGCTCAGGAAAAGAGGCGAAAGGGCAAAAAACACAAGAATCACCACAAGGAGCATGATGAGGCTGCTGATTTCACGAAGGAGTAATGCCCGCCGGAGGGTAAAAAGGAGAGTGTGTCGCACGCTTTCTCCTCCTTTGGAACGGGGAGCCCCTTCTGGGGCTCCCCGGAACTCCTACCGTACCCGCTTCTGGGAGAGTTCTATTACCCGATCGACATTCGAAGCGTCAACAACCGCATTGCCCGTATTCACATCCCAGGCGCTGAGGCCGTATTCCTTCATCAGGTAGAGCTGAACGATGGGGAGATACCCCTGGAGGTACGGTTGCTGGTCAATGGTGAGCTTGATGTACCCAGATTTGATTTCGGCAAGGACCTCTGGCACAAGGTCAAAGCCGCCGATGAGCAACTCTCCGGGCTTATACCCCAGGTTCTTTGCCGCCTTTGCCGCAGAAGCATGATTGTACTCAACTGCGATGACCCCTTTGGTTTCGGGATGAGCCTGGAGGTACGCCTGAATCCGGGATTGTGCCACATCCATCTTCATGGTAGTATCAAGACGCTCGTAGGTATACCCGAGCTCTTCAAGGCGCCGGATGATGCCCTTCGCACGCTGCTCCGCCCATACAAGGCCAGGACCGCCAACGCTGATGAGGAAATGGTACTTTTCTCCTGCCGGAAGCCCTTCGGTGAGCTTCGAAGCAAGGAAGTACCCGGCCTGCTCCAGGTCCTGCCCAATGTAGGCTAAGCGGGCATTGCCTTTTGCACCTTCAGGGTCATCGGTATTGGAGCAGATAACAGGGATGCCGGCGTCGATGGCCTCCTTGATCACTTCGTCGAACATGTCCGGGTGCGGGATGGTGGTAATGATGCCGTCAGGCTTCTGAGCTAAAGCGGCCTTGAAGTTTGCAAGCTGTGCCGCAAGATCGCCCTCCTCTTTGGGACGGACAAAGGTGAAATCCACTCCCAGGAGGTTCGCCGCATCCTGCGCTCCCTTGTAGACTGCAGCCCAGAAGGGATTCTCTTCACCGGCATGGGAAATGAAGATGAAACGGTATTTTCCTGCAGCAAAAGCTTGCCCCCCACTCAAAAGACCCAGAAGCACCATGCCGACAACCGCAAGAATCACCAAGCGCCTCACGTTTCCTCCTCCCTTCAAAGGAAATGGTGCAGGAACTGACTTCGTAGCACAGGCTTTTTCTCTCTTCTCACCCCCTCGGAAGTATTATAACAGAGTTAAGGATAAGGGACGCCCCAGATTCTCCGTATATTTCTATCGATAGTACCAAGCATGAGAAGAACTCAAACAAACCCACCCATCCTCTCTTGCCGAAAAAGCGAGGTTCCGGTAGTATACTCCTGGTGGGAACATTGCGAGTTGCAGCCGTTGACATTGAGACCTTTGCCTCAATCGAAGACCTTGGGTTTCTCGATTACCGTTACCTCCGGACGCGAGGGGAGAAGGATCGTTCTGATGAAGAGCTCGAGCAAGAGCTCGCCCTGAATCCCTACGTCCTCCAGGTGATTTCCGCCGCTGTAGCCTGGGTGGAGGAAGGGGAAATTCCCGGAGCCTCCGTGTACTACGTCTCAAGTAGCGGTGAGGAAGTCCGGGAACTCCATGCCTTCCCCATTCACTATACGCCTGTTCTCTGTCCGAGTCCTGAGGAAAACCTCTTCGAAGCCGAAGAGCTCCTCCTTGAGGAGCTCTGGCAGGACCTTGAGAGCGCAGAGCTCCTTGTGACCTACAACGGTCAAAGCTTCGACCTCCCGGTTCTCCGCCTCCGGAGTATGATCCACGGTCTTGACCTTCCGCCGTCTATTGCCGCATCACATTCTCCCCGTTTTTCCGACGGCCATCTGGACCTTGCCCAGTTCCTCTCTTGCTCGATCCCTGGATACCGGTACGCCCTGGATTTCGTGTGCCGGAGGTTCGGCATATCCCTCAATAAGAGCAGAATGGATGGGTCAACGGTCCACAACGCCTTCCTCGAAGGGCGGTACTTCGATATCGCCCGCTACAACGCCCAGGACGCCATCGCCACCGCAAGGCTCTACCTTCGCCTGAAAAAGTACCTTTCTCCAGAATCCCTGCCTCCTCCTGACCCTCCCACCGACAACCAGCTCCGCCATTTCACAAACCTTGTCGCTAACCAGAGCACCGGAAGCGTCGAATTCTACGACCTTCTCTTTGCCTGGTTCGTCGAAAAGGGCGTCCTCACAAAGAGAAACATCAGCCAGCTCATCGACGACCTGAAAAACGGGCGCCTGCTTCTTTAAAGTTCCCGGCAGTGGCAACCGGGCAGAGCCTGGGATTTCATGCCCTGTCCGGAATCTTTCGGCTAAAAGAGGTGAGCACCGTGACGAAAACCACCATCCGCATCCGCGGAGTTGTGGCGCTCTCGATGCTTATTTTTCTCCTTTTCATGGTCACCACAGGGAGCATCCTCCTTGTTGCCCAGCGCGGAGGCGTGATGCCTCTGCCGCTTTGGAACTTCGCTACCAGAGCACACCCTGTGGGAGGGTTCCTTTTTCTCGCCCTGGGGATAGGCCATGCGGCGCTCAACTGGAAGCTCTTTGAGAGCGATCTTAAAGCCCTCCGGGAAAAGAAGCGGTAGAGATCCCGGCTTCCGATGGGGCTACTTTTCGCGGATCCACACCGTCATCTCTCCCATCCCCCGGTTCCCCCAGGCATAGTAGGGGATAGCGGTGAGGGGAACTCTGCGTCTTTCAGGTCGACGGAAGGCATAGAGACGGCTTGAGGCGGGAACCTCCCTTTCCGCTTCCCCGGAGAGCACCACGACACCCTCAAGGAGCTCTGGACGAAACGCCGCACAGAGCTCGGCATCCTCAGGCAAAACAATCTGCGAAAGCCCCGGACCGTTGTCCGCTTCCTCAAGGCAAAACACCACAGGGCCTCGCTGCAGGGCTACTTTTCCCGAAGCATCACGCACTCCAGGATGCGCCCGTACCCGCTCAACGGGCATAGCAAGGGAAAGCTCCACCCGGTCTCCCCTCTGCCAGAGCCGTCGAATCTTCGCGTACCCCCTCTCGACAAGGGGAGAGACGTCGGCTTCCTCCCCATTCACCCGGATTTTCGCCTCCCGACACCACCCAGGAATCCGCACCGCCAGGGTGAACTCCTGGGGCGTTTCGGGGAACACCTCAAAGCGGATGTCCCCCTCCCAGGGGTAACTGGTCTTCTGCAAGAGGACAACCCGTCCTCTTTCGAGGTTCGCAGTCATGGCGCATCGAGGAAGCCGATGATTTTCTCTGGAGAACACAGCCCGCAGGGAGGACTGACCTCGAACTTGGTGTAAAGACCTACGGGCATCTCCACCTCGATCACGTCGTCCTCCCTGTCCTCAGGAGCCCTGGAAGGGAAGGCAATGACGATCTCGCTGTACTGGGCACTGCAGAGCTTCTGCGAGCCTTTTCTGCCCTTTTTGTTCTCGACTTTCACAAGCCCGGCTTTCTCTAAGGCTTTAATGTTCACGGCGGCTGTAGACTGGGGGATGTTGAGGGTTTTGGCAATCTCGTTCACGTTGAGCTTTTTCCCGTTCAAAAGCCCGAGGATACGAATCCTGAGGTCTGAGCCCAGGACCTTCAGAACTTCAAAGTCCTTCTCCGTGTTAAGGACGAGGATGCTTCCGCCCTTTCGCATCACAGCCTTTTCCTTCCTTCTACCCGTCGCACCACTCCCTGAGCCAGAAGGAATGCCAGGAAAGCTTTCACAAAGTCCGGACCGATGAAGGGGAGGAAAGCAACCTGGAGAACGTTCGAGAACCCCATGGGCTTCCCTAAAAAAGTATTCATGGCCAGGAAGAAGTAGAGGATTCCGGGAAGGTACAGCGCCGCCATGCCCAGGACAATGGCCGTGGCAATTTTCAGCGGACTCTTCTTGCCCCTCAAGAAGAATGCCACACAGGGGGCAGCAAGCATGAAACCTAAAAGAAAACCAAAGGTGGGTCGGAACACGTACGCCGGACCCCCGAAAGGCGGGGTGGCAAAGACGGGAAACCCCAGAAGGCCGAGGAGAACGTAGAGGGCCATGCTGAGGAAAGCCTCCCGGGGTGGGAGGAGAAACCCTGAGAGGAACACCACAAAGGGAACGAGGCTGAAGGGAACGAGATTCCCCCCAAAACGGAAGAATACTGCCGCAGCCACACAGAGTGCCGCAAAGAGGGCAACCCGGGCCATGGTACGTGGGGAGCATTGCATGGGCATCCTCCTTTCTCGGTTTATGTTAACCAGAATAATATCATGGGTTAACATGATCGCACAACGGGGGTTCCCTAAAGGAACGGAGCCAAAATGGTAGGGCCACTCGAACCCTTGACGGATTATGAACATATGCTTATAATTAGAGTAGCGAAGGCGGTGACAGACAATGCCACGACCACACTGTCTGAGGAGAATCGGCTGGTTGCCAAAGATATGGTGCTTCTATCCCGAAACCCTGGAAAACCCCCAGGAGATAGTCCTGACCCTCGACGAACTCGAAGCCATTCGGCTTGCCGACTTCGAGGGTCTCTACCAGGAAGAAGCGGCACAGCGAATGGGGATCTCGCGCCCGACTTTTGGCCGAATTCTTGAGAACGCACGGAAAAAAGTGGCCGAGGCATTAATCCTCGGGAAACCCCTCCGAATCGAGGGGGGACCGGTATACCAGGAAGAGCTTCCTCTTCCGCCTCACCGGTGTCGTTGCCGGAGGGGATGGAGAGGTCAAGGTTTCTGCAGAACCTGAACACACGGGAGGTGAAGCCGCATGTATGGATGGAGAGGGAGCTGGCGAGGGGCCTGGACTGGTGGCGTTCCAGCGGGGTACCGGTACATCGGACCATGCCGGTGCGGAGGAGGACCACACGCGTTCTACGTGGATCCTGCAGGAAGAATCGTCCACGCTTCTGCGCTGTGGAGAGCCCCCTTCACAGGTCCTGTCCTGAAGGACCTTGAGGCAGAGCTTGAGACTCTCCGGGAAGAAAAGGCCTACCTCGAGAAGCGGATTGAGGAGCTCGAAGAACTACTTAAGAAAAAAGAAACCCAAAACTGACCCCAAAATGGGCCGGGGAATTCCCCGGCCCTAAAAAGGAGGTAGCAACGATGAAGAGGCGAATTCTTGCTCCCGTTGAGGAACCCAGGGGCATGGAGTCCCGCATTTTCGAGCACTTCGGGCGAACCCCATATTTTGCCCTCCTTGAACTTGGTGAAGGGGGAGAGATCCTCCGGATTGAGTTCCCTCCCAATGAAGGCGGGCATTCCGGCGGCGGAGGCTTCACCCATGACTGGGTCCTCAAGCTCTCTCCTGAAATCGTCCTTGTTCGGGGAATGGGTCCAAGAGGCCTTGAGCGGCTGAGGAGCGCCGGTATTTCCGTCCTCGAGACCGACGGCGAGACCCTCAAAGACGCCGTTGCCGCATTCGTTCAGGGACGCCTTAGAGAACTTGCCGTTCCCTGCCACACCGAAAATGTTCACGACTGCCACGGGAATAGAGGTTGAGGTGGGTCTCAGAGAGAACATGGTGAAGCTCACCGTACTCTATGACAACACGGCACTCACCCCGTCGCTCCTTGCCTCCCACGGTTTTTCCTGTCTCGTGGAGGGGGAGGAAAACATCCTCTTCGACACCGGGGAAAGTGGTCCTCTGCTCTTCAAGAACATGGAGCTTCTGGGCATTGACCCCGGCACCATTTCCTCTGTGGTCATCTCCCACGAGCACTACGACCACATCGGGGGGCTCTGGCACTTCCTTTGCTCGTACCCCCGGGTAACGGTCTACATCCTCCCGTCGTTTTCCGAAGCAACCAGAGCACGCATCCGGGAAACTGGGGCAAAATGTATCGAAGTACAGGCTCCCCGACGCCTCACGTCCTCTGTGGTAACCACCGGCGAAGTGGAGGGATCTGTGCGGGAACAGGGGCTTCTCGTCGAGGGGGAGGAGGGAGTCCTGCTTCTTTGTGGATGCTGTCACCCCGGGGTGGATGCTTTCCTGGAGAGGGCCCGGTCCTGGGGCAAGAGGATTTCGGGGTTTCTCGGGGGACTTCACCTTGCCTTTGCCCAGGAAGAGGACATCGACAAAACGCTCAAGGCCATGAAGGCCGAAGGAGTTGGAAAGGTAGCTCCTGCACACTGTACAGGTTTCTTCGCTATGGAGCGTATTCGTTCCCTGTGGGCAGAAGGGTACGTTCCCTGCGGGGTAGGAATGACGCTCCTTTGGGGGAGGAAGGAAGGGGTGTGGTCATCGTCTTCTCACCCCAGGACGTGACGCTCCTTGTGGTCCGGAAAGCTATCCACATGGTGGAAGACCTGGGGAAGCCCATTGTGGGGCTTGTGGAGAACATGAGTTCCATCCTCTGTCCCCACTGCCATGGGAAAATCACCCTTTTTGGTGAGGAAAGGGGACATCTCGTTGCTTCCCAGATGTCCCTGCCCTTCCTTGGAAGCCTTCCGCTCAATCCAGAGCTTGCAAAGCACTGCGACGAAGGCACCATCGAGGAATACGAGAACGAGGAGCTCTCGTCCATCGCGGCAAAGGTTCTGGAAAAGTGAGTGGCTTTCTCAAGCAATCTCTCCCCAGGTGATGCATCGCTCCTTTTCCTCCTCCATCACCCGGAGCGCTCCACTTCCGTCAACCCCAAGGGCTGTACCAGAGACCAGGGATTTTCCCCCGACGATGGTGACTGAACGACCCAAGAAGGCGAGGCGGCGGTTGTAGTCCGCAACCCAGGGCGAGAAGTCTCCTTCTTCCTTCCATCGCTTGTAGGCTACCAGAAAGCAGGCGAGGAATCGCCGCAGAACCTCAACACGAAGAACAGGAACACCCCCCTCAAGAAGGAGTGACGTGGCCCGAAAGGGGAGGGAAGCGAGGTCGCGTTCTTCGAGGTTCACGTTCACCCCAACCCCAAGGACCATCCATGAAACCTCGTCAAGGTCCGTTGCGGTCTCAAGGAGGATACCGGCAACCTTCCTCCCGCCAAGGAGAACGTCGTTGGGCCACTTGAGCGCCGGGGAGAAACCAAGCCCTTCCAGAGCCTCGGCCAGGGCAATCCCAGCAAGGAGGGTGCAGGAGGCGCAAAAAGAGGGAGAAAGCAGCGGGCGGAGGAGGAGCGAGAAGGTGAGGCTCTTCCCGGGAAGGGAAAACCAGCTTCGACCTCTTCTCCCCCGTCCCCGAGCCTGGCACTCGGCAATGCACAGCGTCCCCTCAGGAGCACCTTCCTCCGCAAGGGCCCTGAGGAGGGTGTTCGTCGAATCCACCTCCTCCCGGTACACGACCCGAACCCCGGGGACGTCTCTTTCGAGATAAGGCTCGAGAAAGTCGGGATCAAAACGGTCAGGGACGGACGCCAGACGATACCCCAGGCGAGAGGCAACAATGGGGAACCCAAGGTCCTGGAGCTTCCGGACTTCCTTCCATACTGCCACCCGGCTGACGCCACCTGTGGCCCCTATTTTTTCCCCAGAAACGCTTCCAGGGAAAGCCTCAAGAAGGAGGGAGAGGATGGTTCTTGAGAGGTTTGGCCTGTTCATGGTGGGCATTCACCGAAAGCCCCCGGAGCACCCGGAAAAACACCACACCCCCCACAAGGAGGGGGAGGTAATAGGTCGCGGTTCGCCAAAGGAGCACAAAGCTCCCCAGGCGGTACGTCCCCACAAAGCCCCGGAAGACCGAGGCAATGGAGAGCTCCACACCTCCACTGGCCCCCGGGGAAGGAATGAAAGAGAAGACGAAAAAGAGCGGGATCTGAGCACCCACCACCCGGAAGTACGAATACGAGAGACCAAAAGCACGAAGGATGAAATAGGCCACGGAGAAGGTGCAAAGGAAATACGCCACGTAGCAACCTATGTTCCAGAGGAGGTACTGGGGTTTCCGCAAAAAGAGAATAGAGAAACCCTCCCGGAATTCGGCGAAAAAGTTCTCAACCCACTGACGAACCACACTCTCAGAGAACTTCGCCCGTGGGAAGTGGCGACGGGCAAAGCGAATACCCCAGTCCACGAGGCGGAAGAGCACCTGGGGACGGAAGAGGAAGAAGAAGAGGAGGAACATGATGGTGCTGTAGAAGATGGCAAAGGAGTACAGAAGCCCAAGGAGAATCCCCCGCAGGTTCATCGCGGCTCCAAAAAGGGCGAAGGAGAACACCATGAGAGTCAGAAGCCCCACCTGGTAGAGGATGCCACACACCACCACAAGGCTCCCCGCCTCCCCCCAGGAGAGCCCGGAACGGGCAAGAACAAAAAGCTGGGCAGGACTTCCCCCCGTGAGGAAAGGAGTAATGGCCGACATGAAGTACGTGGAGAGCGCTGCCGCCAGGGCATCCCGAAACCGAATCTTCTTCCCCCAGGCCCGGGTGGTGAAGAAAATCCTCGTCCCGTCCACAAACCACCCCATCACCACAAAGGAAAGGGCAAGGAGCAGAAAGGTCGGGCGGAAGAGGAGCTCGTCGATTTCGGTCACCGAAACCCCGCGGAGAGACCCCAGGGAGAACACGAGGAAAATGGCCCCAAGACTCAGGAAAACAGCAAGGAGAATCTGTCGCCTGAGCCGCGAAGGCTCGTATGGCGTGAGGGTGAATTTTTTCTCTTCCATAGCCCGCACCTCAAAGAGAGAGGAAGAATGCCACAAGGGAGAAACAGAAAACCGCTATGCCCGCTCCCACCGCAACAATCTCCCGGGCCTCACGAATGCGCAGGGGAACAAGGTCAAGAACCGGGTCCCCCAGGAAGGGACGTTCCTCCCGTTTTCCCTGGTAGTAGTTGACCCCTCCAAGCCGCACCCCTAAAGCCCCCGCCATGGCGCTCTCCGGCCAGCCGGCGTTGGGGCTCGGATGCTTGCGTGCATCCCGAAAAGCACAGACCAGGGCTCCTCTGAAGAAACGGCCACAGAAAAGCGCAGAGAGCGCAATGAAGAGGGCGCTCAGGCGAGCGGGGAGGAAATTCGCCACATCGTCTGCTCTGGCCGAGGCAAACCCAAAGAAGTAGTACCGGAAATCCCGGTACCCGAGCATCGAATCCAGGGTGTTCACAGCCCTGTACACCAGGCCCCCTAAAGCACCAAAGAGCGCAACGTAGAAGAGGGGAGCAACAAAGGCATCGTTGAAGTTCTCGGCAAGCGATTCCACGCATCCCCGCACAATTTCCCATTCGGAGAGGTGTTCGGTATCCCGTCCCACGAGGTGCTGCAGGGCCTTCCGGGCCCTCACGAGGTCTCTTGCCTCGAGAGCCTCCTCCACCTCTTTCCCCCGTCGAAGGAGGGTGTGGAGCGCCAGGGAGTAAAAAATGAAGTAGACTTCCACCGCAAGAAAGAGCACCGGGGATACCTGGAAAAGGAAACGCCGCAAAAAACCATATCCCACCCCCAGTCCCCCGGCCACCACCCCGAGCACCACAAAACCCAGAAGGAACTCCCGCTTGAAGTTCCGTTCTTTCGGAAAGAGAAGTCGCTCCAGGAACTCGATGAAGCGACCAATCCCCAAAACGGGATGGAAGGGCTCTGGGTCCCCAAAGGCAAGGTCAAGGCCCACCCCAAAGAGGAGCCGGAAAAGCCCGATCATGGTTCCACCTCGAAGTTCACAAGATGCGTTACCTGAGAGAAACCCTCGTTGTCTTTGACCACAATGAGCACTCCAGGATCAAGGCGCAGCGCAAAGGTTTGCTCAAAGCGTACTCCAAGAAGGTGCACGAGGAAACACCGCAAAACCCCGGCATGGGTTACAACAAGGTACCGCCCGTTTGGGAAACCTTTCAGCCGTTCCCAGAAGTGGATAACCCTCTTGAGGACTCGCTCAAAACTCTCGCCCCCCGGGGGCGTGAAGCGAAGGGGGTCCCTCTCCCACTCGGCGACCTCCTCGGGAAACTCGTCCCTGAGGTGCCGCCATCCCTTCCCTTCCCACTGCCCAAAGGACCGCTCCTTGAGGTCTTCGCAGACCTCAAGGGGGGTATCGAGACCAGCCAGAAGGAGTGCCGTCTCCATCGTTCGGGCAAGAGGGCTTGAAAAGACTCCGTCGAACTGCCGTTCCCCCAGGAATTCCCGAACCTTCAGAATTCTCTTCCGCCCCCTGGGGGTAAGGGGAAGGTTCATCCAGCCGGCAAAGTACTCCCGTTCCGTGGCATCGGTATCTCCATGGCGTACCAGGCACACTTCCTTCATGTTCCAACCACCCGAATGCCCCCTCCAATGGCTCTGGCAGTCCAGAGCGTAACGTCTTTCCCCCTGAGAACCTCAGAGACTCTGCGCCTGGCCTCTTCAAGACTCACGAGGCGAAGGTCGAAAAGGACCCCAAAGGCGTTCCCCGTGTGGGCCCGGTTCACCCCCAAAGCCCTGATGTCCTGAAGGGCCTGGGAAAGGAGGAAGAAGATTTCGCTGCGCTCGTACTCCTGCATGATGGCACTACTCAGCGTCGCCGCTTTCCCCACAAGGGCAAGGTCTCCCTCCTCAAGGCCCCGCTCGAGGAGCTCAAAAGCCTTTTCCGTTTCCCGGGAAAACCGTTCAAAGTGCCGGCGGAGCTTCTCCCGGTCAACCAAAAGGGTGGGAACCTCCCCGGGGAGCTCCACCACCACCACCCCAAGATGCCGGGGCACGGCAAGAGCCAGGAACACCTCCCCCCGGAGGTGGTCGAAAAGACACCAGGAGGGGAAAAACGTCCCATCGGTAGGCTCAATAGAGAGTGCCAGCCGGGCAATTTCCTCTTCCCGGATCTTTCGCCTCAAAAGATGGGCCACCGCCCCCACTGTTGCGGCAATATCCGCAGTGCTTGAGGCAAAGCCCTTGCCCTCGGGAAGGCTCTTCCTCCTGCGCAGGGTGACCCGCCCTCTAAGGTGTCCCCCCCTGAAATACTCCAGGGCAAGCTCGAGGGCTTTCTTGCTCTTCCAGAGCCCCGGGGGAGTGGAGGACACCCCCGCATCGAGGATAACCTCCATCTCGCTGAAACGGTCCACGGTGAGGGAAACAAGGACCTCTCGTCCCCCGATAACCCCCTGCAACACCTCGCCTACGCTGCCCGGACAGAGGGCTCTCGCGCGCTTCACACCCTCAAAAGCAAAAGCCACAGTGCCTCCCCCCACTCGATTCCTGCTCCTAAAGCGTCTCCGTTGAGTCCACCAAAACTCCGGGAGAGCACTTTTCCAAGCGTGAACATGATACCAAAGCCGGCGGCAGTTTTCAAAGCAAACGTCCAGCCTCCGACAAGAAACGAGACCACACAGAGTCCCCCGCCCCATCCCAGGAACACCGTCTTCGGAACCCTCCCAAGGAACTCCTCCCCAAGGCCCGGCACCTCCCGGGGGAAAGGAGGAAAGAACGCGCCAAAAAGCAGGGCCACCGCCCGCCCGAAGGCCGGGGCAAGAAAAAGAGCAAAGGCGCTTTCAGGGCGAAAGAGCACCGCCCCCTTCACACCCAGGACGAAAATCACCCCCAAAACCCCAAAGGTACCGACGCGGGGGTCTTTGAGGATTTCCCGACGCCGTGCCTTTTCAGCTCCCCCAAGGAGGGCATCGCACACATCGGCTACCCCATCAAGGTGCAGTCCCCGGGTGAGCACCACCCAGAAAAACAGGGCGAGGAGGCTGGCTAAAAGAGCATCTTCTGTGCGGGAGAACACCGCAAGGCGCACCCCCCACACAGCCCCACCAATTCCAAGGCCCACAAGGGGAAAGAAGACAGAGGCCCGGGCGAGATCCCCACCCTGGTACATCCCTTCCCCCAGGGGGAGGGGAGTGAGGAAACTCACCGCAAGACGCAAAAGGTAAAGCGTCCGTCTCATCGGAGTTGCCAGGGAATCCCTGCCACAACAAAGTACACCCGGTGGGCCCTCTCTGCCAGCCACTGGTTCACCCTTCCAAGGAGATCCCGGAATTCCCGGCCAAGACGGGAATCGGGCACCACCCCAAGGCCTACCTCGTTGCTCACAAGCACCAGGAAAAACCCCTCCTTTTCCTGGCGGGTAAAAAGCGCCCCGAATTCCTTTACCGTCCGCCCATAGGCCCTCTCCCCATCTTCCTCTTCAAGGAGGATGTTGCTCACGAGAAACGATACGCAATCCACAAGCACGGCCTTCCCCGCAAGCTCCAGTGCTTCAAGGGGAGAAAATCCGTACGGCGTCTCCACGGTGGTGAAATGCGGTGGGCGTTCCTTCTGGTGGCGGAGGATTCGGGACCGCATCTCCTCGTCAACCGGAACCCCTGTGGCACAGAAAATCGCCGGAAGCCCCGCCTCATCCACCATCCTGAGGGCCAGGCGACTCTTGCCGCTTCGAGCTCCCCCAAGAATCAGCACCCGCTCAGGGCGTGCGGCCATACTCCCTCACCACTTCGAGGAACCGCTCGTTTTCCTTCCTGGTCCGTACCGCCACCCGGAAGTATCGACCGTCAAGACCGAAGAAGTCCCCGAGTCTCCGGACGAAAACTCCCCTTGTCTCCAGGAAGGCAAAAAATTCCGGGTCCTCCTCTTCCATCCATAGGGTGTAGAAGTTCGCCCGGGAAGGGAAGAAGGAGAGGAAGGGAAGGACGGAAAATTCCCGCTCAAGAAACGCCTTTTCTTCTAAAAGCCAGCGTCGGGTGGTCTCTCGGAAAGGAGAAAGATCCTCAGAGGCGAAAAGCTCGAGTACCCTGACGAGGACCGTGTTCACGCTCCAGGGCTCAAGGTGGTCAAGGAGATGAGCCACATTCTCCGGATGGGTAACCACAAATCCTCCCCGGAGGCCGGCTAAGGCGAAGTACTTGGTGAGGGAGCGGACAATGTAGAGGTTCCGATCAGAGAACACCCGAAAGACCAGAGAAGTCTCTTCTCCGAGGAATTCCTGGAACGCCTCATCGACCACGAACACCGTGGAGAGACCCTCCTCCCGGGCCCGGAAATAGAGAGCAAGCCCCTCAGTGTCCCCCAGGGGGTTTCCGGGGTTCCCGATGACCACAATGTCGGCCCCGCGGAGGGTTTCAAGGGGATTTAGAGGAGACTCGGGGAACACAGGGAGATGTCGGATGTCCTTCCCCCCAAGACGAAAGGCTCGGGCGTACTCGGTGAAACACGGCTCCACGATGACCACGGTTTTCCCCGAAAGCACCCGCCCAAGAAGGTAGATTCCCTGGGTGGCCCCGTTACAGGGGAGGATGGCCTCCTGAGGAAAACCGTAGATGGCTTCAAGGAGTCGCCCCACAAAACTGGGATCAAGGGGAGGGTAGAGTGAAAGGGTAGGGAAAAGGTCGAGCCATCGCCGCCGGAGGACCTCTGGAGGACCCAGGGGATTGAGGCTGGCGCTCAAATCAATCCCCTTTTTCCCCTCCCTGAGCCATTCCAGTACCCGGCCACCATGGGGGTTCATGCTCATGGGAGTACAACGGCAAAAGACGTTACCTGGTCGTCTTTTTCTAAGCGAATGAGCCGGACACCCTGGGCTGCCCGACTCTGGATGGGAACTTCTTCAATGTGGACCCGGATGAGGAGTCCTTTCTGGGTTGAGAGGAGCAATTCCTCTTCACCCCTCACCGGGGCAATCCCCACTACCTTCCCCGAGCGCTCCGACTCCCTAATAAGACGGATGCCCATTCCACCCCGGTGGTGGACCGGGAATTCCTCAAGATTCACCCGCTTCCCCATGCCCAAAGAGGTGACAACAAGAAGCGTCTCGTTCTGGCGCATCACGCAGGCCCCCACCACCCGGTCACCCTCCCGGAGGCTCATCCCCCGCACACCAGAGGCAGCCTTGCCCATGGGCCGAACCTCTTCTTCCCTGAAGCTCAGTCCCAGACCCTGCGAGGTCGCCAGAAACACCCGGTCCTCTCCGCAGGTGGTGAACACCCCCTCAAGCTCGTCCTCCTCCTCAAGCTCCACAACCCGCACACCCCGGCGAGTGACGGAAAGAAGCTCCAGAAGGTCAATCTTTTTGACCTTTCCCCTGGCCGTCACGAAGAAGAGGTACTTTCCTTCCTTAAAGTCCCGGAGAGTGATGAGGGTCACGGCCCGCTCTCCTTCCTCCAGGGGCAAAAGGTTCACAAGGTGCATGCCCTTGGCCTGGCGACCCATTTCGGGGAGCTGGTGCACCGGAAGCTGGAAGACCCGCCCCAGGTTGGTGAAAAAGAGCGCCCGGTGCAGTGTGGTCGTGACCACCATGGTGCTTACGAAGTCCTCTTCTCCAGTGGTGACGGCACTCACCCCTCTTCCTCCCCGGCCCTGACGCCGGTAGGTTGCAAGGGGCACTCGCTTTACATACCCATCGCGGGTGAGTGTGACGACAACCTCTTCCTCCCGGATGAGGGGTGTCGCTTCCTCTTCTTCCTCTTCCTCCTCGACAATCCGCGTCCGCCGCTCGTCGCCGTAGAGCTCTCGAATTCGTTCGAGCTCTCTCCTGATGCACTCCCGGAGAACCTCTTCCTTTTCAAGGATTTCCCGGAGATGGAGGATTTTTGCGGTGACCTCCCGGTACTCTTCCTCGAGTTTCTCCCGCTCCAGGGCTACCAGGCGCTGGAGACGCATCTCGAGGATGGCCTGGGCCTGCTTCTCCGTGAATCCGAGCTCTCCTACAAGGCGCTCCTTTGCCTCGGGAACACTCTGAGAGGATCGGATGAGAGCAATCACCCGGTCGATGAGGTCCAGGGCTCGCAGAAAGCCCTCGAGGATGTGGGCCCGCTCCTCCGCTTCCTTGAGCTCAAAGCGGCTCCGCCTGAGGATGACCTCCCGGCGGAAGTTGAGGAAGTGCTTCAAAGCCTGCGGCATGGTGCAAACCTCGGGTTTTCCCGAAACCAAAGCCAAGAGAATCACCCCAAAGCTCACCTCTAACGCCGTGTGCCTGTAGAGGTAACGGAGGATGTAGTGGGGGTTGGCACCCCGCTTGAGCTCAAGCACCACCCGGATACCTTCCCGGTCGGATTCATCCCGGACCTCGGCAACATCGGGGAGCTTTTTCTCCTCCACAAGACGGGCGATGTGCTCCACAAGGTCCGCCTTATTCACCTGGTAGGGGAGTTCCCGGATGACGATGGCCTGCTTCCCCCGGGCGATTTCCTCCACGGTCGCCTCTCCCCGGATGATGAGCTTCCCTCGTCCCTCCCGGAAGTACTCCTCAATCCCCCGCCGCCCAACGATTTTTCCTCCTGTGGGGAAATCGGGCCCTGGGATAAGGCGGAGGAGGTCCTCCACCGAAGCCTCAGGGTGATCGAGAAGGTACAGCAGTCCGTCGACGAGCTCCCGCAGGTTGTGCGGAGGGATATTGGTGGCCATACCCACGGCAATGCCTGAAGCACCGTTGGCAAGGAGCTGGGGGAAACTTGCCGGAAGCACCACGGGCTCTTTCAGGGACTCGTCGAAGTTCGGCACAAAATCCACGGTATCCTTCTCGAGGTCCCGGAGCATTTCCTCCGCAATCGGCGCCAGACGAACTTCTGTGTACCGCATGGCCGCCGGGGGATCCCCATCGACCGAGCCGAAGTTGCCATGGCCATCAACGAGGGGGTACCGGCAGGTGAAGTCCTGGGCCAGGCGCACCAAAGCCTCGTACACAGCCATGTCACCGTGGGGGTGGTATTTCCCGAGGACATCCCCCACCACGCGGGCGCTCTTGCGATAGGGTTCGGTGGGTCGCAAGTTCATCTCCTGCATGGCGTAGAGAATGCGCCGCTGGACGGGCTTCAGTCCATCACGAACATCGGGAAGCGCCCGCCCCACGATGACGCTCATGGCGTAACTCAGGTAGGCTTCCTTCATCTCATCTTTAACGTCGACCAAGAGTACCTTTCCCTGTTCCTCCACGGGGACCACCTTCACCTTCAGATGTCAAGATTCACCACTTCCAGGGCGTGTTCCTGAATGAACTCCCGGCGGGGCTCCACCGCATCCCCCATGAGGATGCTGAAGATTGCCTCCGCTTCTAAAGCGTCCTCAATGGTGACCCGCTTGATGGTGCGGGTTTTCGGGTTCATGGTAGTGTACCAGAGCTGCTCGGGGTTCATTTCCCCAAGGCCTTTATACCGCTGAATAGTGTACTTTTTGTTCCTGAAGTTTTGCAGGAGTGTTTCAAGTTCCCGATCGTCGAAGGCGTAATAGTCATTTTTCTCCACCCGGACGCGGTAAAGAGGCGGAAGGGCGATGTAGATGTGCCCACCCTCAAGGAGCGGACGCATGTAGCGGTAGAAGAAGGTAAGAAGAAGCGTCCGGATATGGGCACCATCCACGTCGGCGTCAGTCATAATGATAACCTTGTGGTAACGGAGCTTCTCAATGGTGAGATCATCCCCGATGCCACAGCCCAAGGCGGCGATGATATTGCGAATTTCATCGCTTGAGAGAATTCGGTGGAGACTCGCCTTCTCCACGTTGAGGATTTTTCCCCGAAGGGGTAGAACGGCCTGAAAACGCCGGTCTCTCCCCTGTTTGGCTGAGCCTCCCGCCGAGTCCCCCTCCACGATGAAAATCTCCGCCATCCGGGGGTCCTTTTCGGTGCAGTCGGCGAGTTTCCCCGGGAGCGTCACCGACTCCAGACTGTCCTTTTTACGGGCAAGTTCCCGGGCTTTCCGCGCCGCAATCCGGGCCCGGACGCTCTCTAAGACCTTCTCCACAATCGCCCGAGCCACGCCAGGGTTCTCCTCAAAGAAGGTTCCCAGGAAATTCCCCGTCAGGTCCTCGACGAAACTCCGGACCTCGGGATTCCCAAGCTTGGTCTTTGTCTGCCCCTCAAACTGCGGCGAAGGGACAAGAACGTGGATCACGGCACAGAGCCCCTCCCGGACGTCGTTCCCCGTGGGGAGCTCCTCTTTTTCCTTGAGGATACCATGGCGCTCGATGTACTCGGTAATGACCCGGGTGAGGGCGGTTCTGAACCCCGTCACATGGGCTCCACCCTCTTCGGTGCGGATATTGTTGGCAAAAGAGAGCACCGTCTCAAGGTACCCATCGTTGTACTGGAGGGCGATTTCAGCTCGGATGCCATTCCGACTCCCGGAGAAGAAAATCGGCTCGGGATGGAGCACGCCTTTTCCCTGGTTGAGGTGCTCCACCAGGGCCCGGATGCCCCCTGTGAAACTGTACACCTTCTGCTTTCCCGAGCGCTCATCAACAAGGCTCAGCGTGAGGCCGGGGTTTAAAAAGGCGAGTTCCTTCAGGCGCTGGGCAAGGATATCAAAGTGGAACTCCGTTTGAGGGAAAACCAGGGGGTCAGGTTTGAAGCGAACGTACGTTCCCGTCTCCTCCGTCTCCCCCAGGGAACGGAGGGGCGTCACCGGCTTCCCCCGCTCGTAGCGCTGGTGCCAGACTCTCCCCTGGGTCTTCACCTCCACCTCAAGCCACTCCGAGAGGGCGTTGACCACCGAAATCCCTACCCCGTGGAGTCCTCCAGAAATCGTGTAGGCCCCGCTCTCGAACTTCCCTCCGGCGTGGAGAGTGGTCAAAACCACCTCAAGCGCCGGTTTCCCCGCCCCCCGGTGGATGTCCACCGGAATCCCTCGCCCGTTGTCGAGGACGGAGACACTACCATCCCGGTGGATGGTCACCGTAATTTCGGTGCAGAAACCGGCCAGGGCCTCATCGACGCTGTTGTCCACCACCTCGAACACCAGGTGGTGTAACCCTCCGATATCCGTATTCCCAATGTACATGCTCGGCCGCTTCCGGACCGCTTCCAGTCCTTCGAGGATTTGAATGGCATCGGCCGTGTACTCTTTCTTCGTCACTTCTCGTCACCTCGTGGACACACCCGAATCTTCACCGCCTCAAGGGGAATCCCCTGCCGCTGAAAGGTCTCAAGAATTTCCCGGGTCCGTCCCTCAACCTCAAGAAGGCACACGGGATCCAAAACCTCAAGGAAGAGCACGTTCCGCACCACTTTCTTCGGGGTGCACACCGCCGCAAGATCCGGAAACCACTCGCCGAATCGCTCCATGGCCTGGTACACCTGGACCTTGGGCAGAAGACCCTGCCGCTTCAGAAACTCTGCCAGGGCTTCAGAAAGGGGCGAAGGCCTGTTCATCCCTGAATCTCCCCTGCACGCACCAGGAACACCCGTGCTCCCTGATTTCTCAGCTCCAGAGCCAGGTCTTCCTCTGTGGTGGTGAGGAAGACCTGGACTTCCGAGAAAAGACGCGATGCAAGCGCCCGCCGTCTCTTCGCATCCAGTCCCGGGAACGCATCGTCAAGGAGGAGCACCACACCGTCTTTCCGTATCCATTGTACCACAGCTTTTTCTGCCATGCGCAGCGCCAAAGCCACGCTCTTTTTCTCCCCAAAAGACGCAAACTCCCGGACATCCCGTCCCCCAAGGAGAAAAGCAATTTCATCACGGTGAGGGCCAAAGAGCGTCATCCCCCGCCTCCGTTCTTCCTCCCGCAGCGCTTCTCTTGCCTTCCTGAGGCCCTCAAGGACTCCCTCTCCCGTGGTGTATCCCCGGGCCCCGTACACAACCCGAAGCGCATCACTCCCCTCAGAGAAATTCCGGTAAGCCTGCTCAAAGAACGGAGCAAAGAGGCGGAGGTAACGGAGCCTCTCCTCGACGATTCTCGCCCCCAGGGTCACGAGCTTTTCCCCATAAACCTCAACGAGGTCCTCATCCCGTCCCTCCCGGAGGAGGAGGTTCCTCCGGGAGAGCACCTGCTCATAGGCACTGAGGAGAGCCTCAAATTGGGGAGAGAAAAACGCCAAAGCCCGATCGATGAAGTCCCGTCGCTTCTTCGGTTCTCCGTCGACGAGGGCAAGGTCCTCGGGGAAGAACCCCACAAGGGGGAGAGGAGTTCTCTTTCGCTCAAGTTTCCCGTCTCGACGCCACTCCCTCTTGCCTTTTTTGCGAAGAACCACCTGGCGCACCGAGACCGAATTTCCCTCTACGAGGCGGGCCGAAAGGAAAGCCTCCTCTTCTTGAAAGGCGATGAGTTCCTCATCCCGGGCAAAAAAGGGGGAGAAACCCCGGGCAAGGAGAAAGAGCCCTTCAAGGAAGTTGGTCTTCCCCTGGGCATTGTCCCCCAAAAGCACGAACACTCCTTGCCCCAGGGAAAGCTCGACCTCCCTGAGGTTCCGGAACCTCACAAAACGCACCGCTTCAAAATGCACGGAGGGTGCTCACACCCCCTGGAGCCGGACGGGCATGAGGACGTACTCGAAAGAGGAAGATGAAGAAACCTTTGCCGGGGAAAGTTCTCCAGAAAGCCCGAGTTCCACCCGTTCGTCCCTCATCACCCGCAGGGCCTCAAGGAGGTACCGCACATTAAACGCCACCTTCAGGTGGTCCCCTTCAGTCTCTCCCACCACCTCTTCTTCCGCCACCCCCAGGTCTCCCGTAACCCGAAGCCTGAGCATTCCCCCGCCAAAAGACACCTCAACCACCGGAACCCCAGAGGTCACAAGTGCCACCCGCTCCAGTGCTTCTAAGAGCTCTTCTCTCAAGACCCAAGCCCGGCTCACGAAGCTCTGAGGAATCACCTGGAGGTAGTTGGGGTACTCACCCTCGATGAGGGTGGAGAAGAGCACCGTTTCCCCAATCCGGAAGACCACACTGCCGTTTTGGGGAACAAACCGGGCATCCTCTTTCCCCAGAAGGCGCAAAAGCTCTGCCACTGCTTTTTGGGGCAGAACATAGCGGGCTTCCTTCTCGATTCCGGGGAGTTCGAAGACGTTCCGACTCAGGCGATGGCCATCGGTGGCGACCACCTCGAAGCATCCCGGAGCAAAGGCGAAAAGTACCCCCGTGAGCACGGGACGCGTCTCATCCCGGGAAACGGCAAAGGACGTCCGGAGCAGGGCCTCCTTGAGGAGCTCTCCAGGGAGAAGCACCGCAAAGCCCTCTTCTTCCTGAGGAAAGAAGGGGAAATCCCCCGGTGGGAATCCCGAAAGCTCGAAGCGGCTCCGGCCACACTGGAGCAAGGCCCTCTCTCCTTCCGTTCTCAGCCTCACCTCTCCTTTGAGTGTGCGGACGATGCTGTAGAGGACCTTTCCCGGGAGCACCACCTGCCCCTCCTCGAGGATTTCCCCTGAAAAGGTTGCGGTGATGCCCACCTCAAGGTCGGTGGCGGAGAGGCACACCTTATCCCCAGAACTATCCACAAGAATACCCCCAAGGGCCGGGGTTACAGGGCGCGTGGAGACCACTCGATAAACCTTGCTCAGGGCTTCTCTAAAGGTCTGTGCTTCAACCCGGATATCCACACGGTACCCTCCTTCCTCTTCTCCTACCTTTAAGAAATCTTTCTTTAGGAGGAGTCGTAGGAGAGAGGGAAAACTCTGTGGAAAAACTCCCTCTCCTCCTTCCCCTCCAGGCCCCCCTCCCTGTGCGTAAGGTGTGGATAAGGCGCTCACTTTTCAGAACGGATCCGCTCGATGAGCTCCTCGATTTCCCTGGCAAGTTGCGGGTTCCTGGTGATGTCCTCCCGAATTTTCTCGCAGGCATGCAGCACCGTCGTATGGTCCCGACCGCCGAACTCCTCGCCGATTGAGGGGAGTGAGAGGTCCGTGAGCTCCCGGGCAAGGTACATGGCAATCTGGCGGGGATAGGCAATGTCTTTGCTACGCTTCCTGGCCCGGAGCATACTGGGTTTGAGACCAAAGTGCTCAGCCACCACTCGCTGGATAATGGCTACAGAAACCTTCTGGGTCTCCTTTTTGGGGAAGACGTCCTTCAGAACCTCCTGGGCGATGCTGAGGTTTGGCTTGACGTTATTGAGGTTGCAGAAGGCGGTGACCCGTACGAGTGCCCCTTCGAGTTCTCGGATGTTGGAGGGAATCTGGTTGGCGATGAAAACGATGACTTCATCAGGAATGTGGATGTCCTCGAGTTCTGCTTTCTTGCGGAGAATGGCGATGCGGGTTTCAAGGTCGGGGGGCTGGATGTCGGCGATGAGCCCCCACTCGAAACGGGAACGAAGGCGGTCTTCAAGGGTTGGAATCTCCTTTGGTGGACGGTCGCTCGTGAGAACAATCTGTTTTGACGCCTCATGGAGCGCGTTGAAGGTGTGGAAGAACTCTTCCTGAGTTCGCTCCTTCCCGGCGAGGAACTGAATGTCGTCAATGAGGAGGACATCGACGTTGCGGTACTTCTGGCGGAATTCCTCGGTTTTGTCGTCACGGATGGCGTTGATGAGTTCGTTCGTGAATTTCTCCGAGGAGGCGTAGACGATGCGCATGTTCGGGTTTTTATCAAGGATGTAGTGACCAATGGCGTGCATGAGATGGGTTTTCCCAAGGCCCACGCCTCCGTAGATGAAGAGGGGATTGTAGGCCCGGGCCGGGCTCTCTGCCACAGCCATGGCCGCAGCGTGGGCGAATTTGTTGCTATTCCCGACCACAAACGTCGCAAAGGTATACTTGGGGTTGAGGTTTGGTCGCTCCCACTCCGCAGAAGTTCCCTGGGCTTCAACGGGCTCCTGGGGTTTTCGCAGGATTGAGGGGTCCACGATGAGGCCGATTTCGAGGTTATTGTACGGGAGGCCTGAGACCCGCTGGAAGGCATACCTGATGAGCTCCAGGTATTTCTGTTCAATCTTCTCCCGGGAGAGTTCTGTAGGAACGGCAAGGACCAGGCGCTTCTCAAAAAGAGACACCGGCTGGATGGTTTCCACCCAGGAACGGTACTCGGGGGTGCTCATCTGCTTCTCTAAAAGCGCGAGCGTCTTTATCCACATCTCCCGCAGGGCTTCGAAAGAGACTTTCATGGTGAAACCCCCTACGCAAATCCACAATCGTCCACAGAGTTATCCACAACTTCTCCCTCCACCGAAAAAACAGCAAAAAGAGAAGAAAAGAAAAGCACTTTCCCTTTTTCTTCCCCCTCACCTCTCCGGTGAACGACGCGTGACTCCCTTGCGTGCGTCCTAATTTAACCACAAAAATCGGGTCGGAGCAAGTTATCCACAGCTTGTGCACAGCTGTGGATAACTTTGAGGAGCGAAAAATCCTTGCATGATGAGGAAGAAAAACTGCACCGGAAATTGTTATCCACAGGATTCCAGAGAGGAATTTCGCCTGTTTTTGTGGACAAAGGCAGAGGCTTTTCAGTACACTGGAAGAGGAGGTGGAAATATTGAAGAGAGTTCCTCCAAGCACGGTGCAACGCCTGGTGCTCTGCTATTCTCTGGCAAGAAGAGCCCTGGATCGGGGGGAAGCGTACCTCAAAAGTCAGGATATCGCCGCTCTCCTTCGGGTCGACGAAACCCAGATTCGCAAGGACATGGCCATGGTGGGTATTGGGGGAGTGCAGAAACGGGGATATCCTGTGGAGGCCATAGTCCGCAGGCTCGAAGACCTCTTTGCACTTCGGGTGGAGAAGCTCTCCGCCCTCATCGGGGTGGGGAATCTCGGCCGGGCGCTCCTGAACTATCCGGGATTTGCCAAATACGGGGTGCGGATTGTCTGTGCTTTTGATAAGGATCCCGAGAAGGTTGGGAGAGAAATCGGTGGTGTTCTCGTTTACCCCCTTGAAGCCCTGGAGGATGTCATCCCCCGTTTTGGGGTGCGGATGGCCATCCTTGCCATTCCTCCCTACAGTGCTCAGGAAATCGTGGACATCCTCGTGGGCCTTGGGGTTCGGGGCATCTGGAACTTCTCTTCAGCGCTCCTCCGGGTTCCTGAGGGTGTGGCGGTGCGAAACGAGTGTTTAGAGAGCGGGCTTTTGCTCCTTCTCCACGAGATGCGGGGGGATGGTCGTGTACCTTTTCCGGAGAAGTGACTGGCTCTCGCTCATCGCCGTGGGCGTGGTTTTGGGAATACTCTTCGTTTTCCGGTACGTGCCCTTTGAGGGGAAAGGCTGGGAACGTTACAGTGTGGTCATCGAGAGTGAGGAAGGAAGGATGGAGATCCCCGTCACCCCTCAGGACGACCGGGAGATCGCCGTCTCCGGACCTCTGGGGAAGACCATCGTGGCCATTAGAGGAGGAAAGGTCTTTGTGGTGACCTCTCCCTGCCCCGACAAGGTATGCATCAAGACCGGGAAAATTCCCGACGACACCTCCTTCATTGCCTGCGTTCCGAACCGGGTCATTATCCGGCTTGTGCGTTAGAACCGCCCAAGCTCTCCGGCCATGAAATGGTCAAGCACAAGCGATGCCGCTCCAAGGAGCGTCACGTCTTCTCCCCACCGAGAGTAGAGGAGCTGGGGCGTGACGTACTCCCGGTAGAGCAAGCGTTCTTCAAGGACCTGGCGGATGGGTCGGTCGATGAACTCCCGGGCTAAAGAAGCCTCCCCACCGATGACCACGAGTTCTGGATCGTAGAGGTTGATGAGATTCACCACTCCTACGCCGATGTACCGGCCAAGCTGGGTGAGTAGCTGCACGCAGGCCTCGTTATCTTTCTGGGCCCCTTCGACGATGTGGCGAAAGGTGAGCTGCTCTCCCCGTTCAAGGAAGGAGCGGAAGTACGGTTCTCCCCCAAACCACCCGATTTCTCTGGCCTTCTCCACAATTTTCTGGGTGCTGCAGTAAAGCTCAAGACACCCGTAGTTCCCGCACACGCACCGGGGACCGAAGATGTTGATGCTTGTGTGGCCCACTTCTCCAGCCTTGCGGTGTTTCCCCTGGTAGATTTTCCCGTCGATGAGCACCCCTGCTCCCACATCCTCTCCCACCATGAAGTACACCATGTTCTGGGCTTCTTTAGCGCTGCCACACCAGGTTTCGTGGAGACACGCCGCATCGGCGTTGCTCATCATGAAAATGGGGAGGTCGTACTCCCGGAGGTGCTTTCTGAGGTCAAGGCTTTTGTGGAGGAGGAAAGTCGGGTGGGCGAGGATGGTACAGGTTTCGGTATCCACGGGTCCTGGGGCGCTCACACCAATCCCAAGAATGAGGCTTAGGGACTGGGTAGCGTATTCGAGAACGTGGATGAACTCTTTCTGGAGTTCCAAAAGGGCGATGTCGGTGTCCTCAAGGAGGCTGTAGCGGGAATCCCGGCGAAAGAGGATGTTGGGCCCAAGATCAGTCAGGGCAATGGAGAATCCCTGACGGGTGAAGGTGATGGCGATGATGTAGAAGGCCTGGTCGTTGACGGAAAGGAGGATGGGTTTTCGCCCCGTCCTCGTGTCGGAGGGTCCAATTTCCCGGACGAGGTTTGAGGCAAGGAGCTCGTTGACGATGTTGGTTATGGTGGGCTGCGTGAGGCCGGTGATGCGGGCCAGCTCAATCCGTGAAAGTGGTCCCCGCTTTTTGAGAAGCTGCAGCACGAGCGACCGGTTTTTAATCTTGACGTCTGTGAGATTGTCCCCCACCCAGGTGCTCTTCGGCATGGCGCTCTCCCCCTCCATTATATCCTTCCCTCCTGGGAGAAACAACGCGGACGCTCTCCCAGAGCCTCTCCCACTCTTCAAGGGTCAGGTCCTCGGCCCGTTTCCCCAAAAGCTCGGGTATGGGGGGTTCTGCCTGGGGAATCACGGAACGCAGAATTTTCCGGCGATGGCGGAAGACCTCCCGGACGAAGCGGAAAAAGGGAATGAAGTCTTGGGGGAGGTCTTTTCGGCGCCGGCCAAGGAGGACGAGGGAGTAAACCCTTGGTGGTGGTCGAAAGGCCTGGGGAGGAACCACAAGGAGTCTCTCTGTGGAGAAGATTCTGGCAAGACCCACCGAAAGGGGGTTCCCCTTGCCTTCCGGTGGCAAGGAGAGGAGTTTTTCGCCGAATTCGTACTGCACCGTCACCACAAATCGCTCCCAGAGGAGTTCCGGAGTGGTTTCAAGAAGAAGCGTAAAGAACGCTGCGGAGATCCCGTAGGGGAGGTTGGCGATGCACTTTCTGGTCGTTTCGGGGAAGGACCGAAGGAGAGACACGAGATCCACCCGCAGGATGTCCTCCCGATACAGGAACACATGGGGGTAGGCCCCAAGCCACTCCTTTGCCCGGGGAAAGAGCAAAGGGTCAACCTCAAAGCTCACAACCCGTCCCGCTTTCTGTGCCAGGCGTTCGGTGAGCACCCCCTCTCCCGCCCCAACCTCAAGGACGAGGTCCCGGGAACTCAGCTCTCCAGCCTCCACAATGGCAGAGAGAACCCTCTCATCAACGAGAAAGTGCTGCCCCAGGCGGGTTCTGCGCATCGTTCAGGTCTTCTTCTTATTCTCCTGCGCAGAAGCAAGGTGGTCCGGGAAGAAATAGTCACAGCGGTCCACAGGCTGCGTCCGTTCTTTCTGCTCTCCCAGAAGGCACCGGTAGATTCCCCGTTCCTTAAGGAGCGGATCGCAGTGGCGGCACACCTGACACAACCCTTCGGGGTTGTACAAGTTCTCTCACCCCCTTTCGTCAAGGTCTGACCAGTCAACGTTCTGAACCTCAACATGCACACGGGAGGGTACAATGCCGAGGCGCGAATAGAGTGCGTCAAAGACGCTTCTCTGCACCCTCTGGGCTACCAGGAAAAAGGATGGGGCAGAGGCACTCACGGTGATCCTGAGGCGGACCACAAGGTCCTGAGTCTCTAAAGGGACCTTTTCCCCGTGAGGCAGGGCATCTTCTCCCCGGAAGAGCTCCACCGTCTTCAGAAGACGCTCAAAGTCATCCCGTACGCCCTCAACATGAACGGCTGCCCGGGCAGCGACCTCGGCGATGGTGGTGACGCTCAGACGAATGAACCCCGGGCTTCCCTCGGTATTCATCGCTTTGCTCCCTGGAGTCTTGAAAATACGTACTCCACGGCCTCTTCGGCGCTCTCAAAAGAGGGGAAGAAGTCTTTCTTGCCCCGGTGGTCTTCAATCTTCCAGGTGTGGACACCAGCGAGGATTTTCCCCAGGCGAAGGGCGAGGGCGATTTCGCTCAGGGTTCCCGCCTGTCCTCCACAGGCGATGAGCGCTGACGAGGCGGAGACAATGACGAAATTCCGCGCTTCTCCAAGTCCTGTGGCAATGGCGAAATCCACAAAGGGATTGGCGTCATCAGGGGAGGATCCTGGGAGAATACCAATGGTGATACCTCCAGCCTCCCTGGCGCCTCGGCAGGCTGCTTCCATCACACCGCCCAGTCCTCCGCAGAGCAGAACCCCTCCACGCTCGGCAATGCCCTTCCCCACACGGTACGCCAGGGTAAGGAGCGGTTCTTCTGGTGCGTGCTGTCCGAGAACACCAATGTACCACTTAGGTTTCGTAGCCAAGGTATTTCTTGAGGTCATCGGGTTTCAGGTTCTCGAGGAACTGGCGGAATTCTTCGATCTCTTTATCGTCAATCTCTCCCATAGCAACCGTTGTTGAACTGCGGATTTCTTCAGAGATGTAGATGGGAGCCCCCATGCGCAGCGACAGCGCGATGCCGTCGCTTGGGCGGGCATCGACGGTCACTTCCCGGCCGTCGATTTTGAGGTAGAGCAGGGCATAGAAGGTGTTATCGACGATTTTGGTGATGACGACCTTTTCAAGCTCCCCTCCCATGCTCCGAATGACCGAGGCCATGAGGTCATGGGTGAGCGGACGGGGGGTCTGAACTCCCTGGAGGCCAAGGAGTATTGCCTGCGCCTCGAAAAGGCCAATCCAGATGGGAAGGCTCCGTTTCTCCTCCTCATCAACGAGAATAACGACGGCCATGGCGCTTTTCTGGTCGAACATGAGACCCTGGACCTTCATCCTCAGCATGGCGCTCACGCCCTTTCACCTATATTATACCCCCGCTTCGATTTTTCTCAATTTGCTTTTTGCTCAACCGTTGCCTGTGCCACTCCAAGTGCTTCTCCCTACCATCCGGACCATGGACATCTCCTTTGTCTTTCCGAGACCCTTTTCCTTCCTCTTTGCGAGACCCTTTTCCTTTGTCTTTGCGAGGGGCAAAGCGACGAAGCAGTCCCCTTCCTTTCTGTCACTGCCAACCAAGCGAAGCAGCCTCAAGGCCGCAGAGAGCGAGACTGCTTCGGAGGCGAAAATGCGACCTCACAGTGACCTTTTTGTTGGTCATTGCGAGGGGCGAAGCCCCGAAGCAATCCGGCGGTATTTCTTCGCCGTTGCGGGCGAAGCGAAGCAGTCTCACGAGATTGCTTCGCCAGACGAAAAAGCGAGGCTCGCAATGACCGGGGAAAGGACGAAACGACAAGCTCGCAGGGACCCTTTTTGTGCGTCATTGCGAGGGCCAGAGGCCCGAAACAATCTGGTGATTGAGACTACTTCGGAGGCAAAACTACGACCTCGCAGAGACACGATGGGTCACCGCAGGCGAAGGAACCTCGAATTCTCAAAAAGAAACCTCTCCAGGTGGCTGCTGCAAGCGGAGCGGCTTTCAAGAGAGACAGGGGGATAGGGCTTCCCAGTAACGGGGCAAAGAGAAGCAAAAACCAGAACTTGCGAAGGAGGAGAAAAAGGATAAGCCACCGGGCGATGGAAGAAGTCTCAACGGACGCGTTTTCTGTGGCTTTTGATGTCCTTCACCACCTCTTGAACGGTCAGCCCTCCAAGCCACTCCTCACGGTCCCTGGTGTAATCGCCGCTCCCTCTTGCAAACTGCTGCAGGAAGCGGGCCATTCCCACCGGGCCCAGAGCCTCCCTCAGGGCTTCAAGGCCTCTCTCCCGAATCTCGGCTGGCGTCATTCTGTGCAGAGCCACCTGTCGTCACCTCCATTAACCACAGGACAGGGTTCTCAACCCTCACGCGCAAATTGCCCCGAATCTTTCGGGCGATGTTGAGCATTCGGTCGTCGGTGGTGAGGAGCACCCGGGCGCCCCCTGCCTCGGCACAGGCGATGTGCAAAGCATCGAGGGCCTTAAACCCGAGCCGCTCAAGTTCCTGGGCACGGACCTGCACTGGCCGGTTCACCTTCTGCCGGGCCCGGGCAACGGAAGCAAGAAGGAACACCCTGTATCTCCTCTCTTCATCGGGGATGCGAGAAATCTCATAATCCACAGCTTCGCTCCCCAGAAGCTGCCATTCCCCGGCCTGACAGCGCTCGAGAATAAGCAACACCGCTTCGGCTTCCAGGCGAATACGCTCCTGGGACTGGTCGTCGAAGGGCCTGTTTAGGCAGCATACGTCAAGGTAGACGAGCATCGTCTCCTCTGAATGAGTGTCACTCTTTGCTGGAATCTCCGAATACCCCGCGCTATACCCTCCTCCCAGCAAGTACTATACCAGAAGGACAGGGTTTTGCAATTCCAGAAACCTTCCTGTGCTCCCATGAGGACTTCCTCACCAGAAGCAGTACCTTCACCGTTTTTTGCCAACCATGAACCCACCATGCACTTACTCAGCCGACACTCGGACGACCTTGCGGAGATGCCCGGGAGAGGAGGATGCCTCCTTATGCAGGGGGTCTTGAGCACTATGAAAATCATGGATTACGAGGGAGCAAAAGAGCGGTTGGGAAGACTCTGGAGACGGTATCAAAACACATACCGGCCTTCTCGAATCGGCGAGGTCAAGGGGGAAATTTCCCCTGTTTTCTGAAGTGTCAGGAGGACACCAGAAAGCGCATTTACGCCACCAGTGCGGCAGGAAGTCTCGTAGCAGGATAGAGGTTTTCATTCCGTCTTCAGGTAAAGGCATGTGAGCGCCACAGACTTTTGCCTCTTTTTTCTTTCCAAAGCCGCGAAGTGGCGAGGAATCCCTGAGACTGCTTCGGAAGCAAAAATACGACCTCACAGTGACCTTTTTGTTGGTCATTGCGAGGGGCGAAGCCCCGAAGCAATCCGGCGGGTATTTCTTCGCCGTTGCGAGCGAGGCAGTCTCACGAGATTGCTTCACCAGACGAAAAAGCGAGGCTCGCAATGACGTGCCAGGGGCCACCGCGAGGATCTCCTTTCCCCGTCACTGCGAGGAGCGGAGCGACGAAGCAGTCTCAAGACCAAAGAAAACGAGATTGCTTCGCAGGCGAAGAGACGAGCTCGCAATGACTACCTTTGTGTGTCACTGCAAGCGAAGCAATCTCAGGATTGCTCTACCAAGCCGCTTCGGCCTTGCGGAGACAGGGACAGAAATTGCTCCATCGTGTGACACCGCTAAACCCGGGGGACTTCCCGGACTCAGCGGTCACGATACGAGTTCCCGGCAGGCGGCTACAATATCCTCGACCTGAGGGGCAATCCGGCGCTCAAGGTGCGGATTGTAAGGTGGGGGCATTTCCAGTCCCCCAAGGCGCATGACGGGAGCGTCAAGGTCGTCGAAGGCCTTCTCGGTGATGAGGGCGGAGATTTCTGCTCCGAAAGCCCCAAAGCGAGGGGGCTCGTACACCACAAGTGCCCTGTGAGTTTTCCGGACGGACTCGAGGATGACCTCCTCATCAAGAGGACGGAGGGTCCGCACATCCACGACCTCAACGTCAATCCCCTCCCGGGAGAGAATCTCCGCCGCCTCAAGGCTTCTTCTGACCATGAGGGAATAGGTCACGATGGTGAGGTCCCTCCCCCGTCTTTTAACCTCCCCAACCCCCAGGGGGATAACGTACTCTTCTTCAGGGACCGGTCCTTTTACACGGTAGAGGAGTTTGTGTTCCACGAAGATCACGGGATTATCGTCTCTGATAGCGCTTTTGAGGAGCCCTTTGGCGTCATAAGGTGTTGCGGGGGCAACGACCTTGAGCCCGGGGACGTGAGTGAACCAGGACTCGAGGCTTCCGGAGTGGTGTCCTGCGGCTCCGGTGCCGGATCCCGCGGGAGAGCGGACCACAATGGCCACCTTCGCCTTTCCCCCGAACATGAAGCGGATTTTGGCCGCCTGGTTCACTATCTGGTCGGCGCAGAGCGTCATGAAGTCGAAGAACATGATTTCGGCCACCGGTCGCATACCAAGGAGCGCAGCGCCTATGGCTGCACCAGCAATGGCGGCTTCAGAAATCGGTGTATCGATCACCCGCTCTTCTCCAAACTCCTCAAGAAGCCCCTGGGTGACGCCAAAGGCCCCACCGTACACCCCGATGTCCTCACCGATGAGGAACACCGAGGGGTCTTTCCGCATTTCTTCCCTGAGGGCCTCCCGTATGGCCTCGGCGTAGGTGATTTCCCGCTCAGGCATAGACCAGTCGCCTCGCTTCCTCTATGGTCAGTTCCGGGCTTTCTTCGGCAAAACGCACCGCCTCTTCGATGAGTTCCTCGGCTTTTTTCTCGAGGTCTTTCAGGGTTTCCTCGGGAACGCCTTCGCCGAGGAGATGTTCCTGGAAGCGCTTTATGGGGCAGCGCTCCATCCACATCCTCACTTCCTCTTTCGTCCGGTACACACCCTTATCACTTTTGGAATGCCCCCTGAAACGGTAGGTCCGGGCCTCGATGAGCGTCGGTCCCTCACCTTTTCGGGCCCGCTCCACGGCTTCTTTCGTGGCCTCGTACACTGAAAGAACGTCCATTCCGTCAACCGTAACCCCGGGAATGCCGTAACCCTTTGCCCGCTCGGCGATGTCGGGGATGGCGAAGGCTTTCTTTACTGGGAAGGACATGGCGTAGAGGTTATTCTCGCACAGAAAGACCACCGGGAGCCTGAAGACCGCCGCCAGGTTCACGGCCTCGTGAAACGCTCCGGTGTTGGCCGCTCCGTCTCCGAAAAAGCACAGAACCACCCGGTTATTTTTCTGGAGCTTGCACGCCAGAGCTGCCCCAGCAGCAATGGGGATGGCCGACCCCACAATGCCCGTGGCGCCGAGGTTTCCCCCTTCGAGGTCGGCGATGTGCATGGAGCCCCCAAGCCCCAGGCAGTACCCTGTGGCCTTCCCCATGAGTTCGGCCATCATCTTCCTGACGTCAGCGCCCTTGGCGATGCAGTGCCCGTGGCCCCGGTGGGTTGAAGTGATGTAGTCCTCAGGGCGCAGCGCAAAACAGGCCCCTGTGGCCACGGCCTCTTCGCCGATATAGAGGTGGAACGTCCCCCAGATTTTCCCCGCCATATAGAGTTCCTCCGCTTTTTCTTCAAAGCGGCGGATGCAGAGCATCGTGAAGTACATTCTGAGTTTTTCGTCAACACCGAGCATAACCCTCGCCTCTTTTTGAGCAATTTCTCAAATTCATTTGACCACAAAGCGTTCGTTTCCATTATAGCAAGGCGAAAGATAGAAGCAAGCCGTTCGGGTATTTTTTCTCCTCCATGGTCTTCACAGCCAGACCCAGAAATTCGGATTTCCTGACGTCCCGGGCCTGGTATAATGGTGGCAGAAATTTGCTGGGGGTTGAGAGGTTGCCTCAGGAGGTATCTGGGGGATTTTTGAGCTTCCAGGATTTACGGCTTTCGAGGTCCCTCTGGGTGGTGCTGTGTGTTGCCCTGGCCCTGAGGTTGCTCTTTGCGTTTACGGTCTTTGGGTTTCCCCCGGATATCGCCTGCTTTGAGGGATGGGCAAAGCAGGCAGCAGAAATTGGGCTTTCCCGCTTCTACTTCGGGGAGATGTTCGCCGACTATCCCCCGGGGTACATCTATGTCCTCCTTCTCCTCGGCCACCTGAAGAGGCTCCTCCGTCTTCAGGATTTCTCTCCTCCCTCCCTTGTCCTCCTCAAGCTTCCTGCTATCCTTGCCGACCTTGCCCTGGCTGTTCTCCTCTTTGCCCTGGCCAGGAAACGCCTGGGAGAGCCCCGGGCGGAGTTCCTCTTTGCTGCCTTTGCCCTGAACCCAGCCGTGGGCCTTGATTCGGCTCTGTGGGGACAGGTGGATGCCGTCTTCGTCCTCCCCTTTCTTCTCGGAGTACTTTTTCTGCTTGAACGGAGAATCGAGCTTTCGGCGATTTTTTTTGCCCTGGCCCTCCTCATAAAGCCCCAGACCCTCATGTTCTCCCCGCTGTGGCTTTGGGCTTTTCTCGAGCGGAGGAACCTGGCCGTTGTCTTCCGGAGCGTCCTCCTGGGCCTTGGGGTTTTTGTGCTCCTCTCGCTTCCCTTTTCGCTTTCCCGGGTCCTCGGAATCTACCGGGGTGCTGTGGGGTCGTACCAGTACGCCACCCTCAACGCCTTCAATCTTTTCGCCCTCCTTGGGGGCAACTGGGTGCCGGATACCCGGAAGGTCCTTTTCCTTTCCTTCCGGGAGTGGGGGTACGTGGCGGTGGGGGTGATTGTGGTGCTGTCGGCGTTTCTCTTTTTCCGGGGGAAAACGGAGGAGCGTTTCCCCGTGGTGGCGCTTTTCCTCGCCTTTGCGACCTTCCTCTTTGTGCACCGGATGCACGAGCGGTACCTCTTCCCGGCCTTAGTCTTTGCGCCCCTCTGGTACGTTTTCCGGCCATGCAGGGAGGTTCTCGCCCTCTTCTTTGGCCTGAGCGCTACATTTTTTGTGAACGTCGGCCTCATTCTCCTTTACGGCTTTTTCGGGACGTACCATTTCCCCCGCACCGACTGGCGGCTTCTTCTCGTTTCCGGGGCAAACCTTGCCCTTTTTGCCTTTTTCCTTTTTCTGGTGTTCCGAAAAACTCCCGGGAAAGGAGCGCTTTAGACCCCATGACGAGGAAACCCCTTTTCTTCCTCTTTGCGCTTTCTCTTTTCTCGCTGCTTGTTTCCCTGTACCGCCTTGGTTCTCGGGATGTCCCGAGGACTTTCTGGGAACCTCAAAGGCCGGGTGAAACCGTTCTTGTTGACCTGGGGGAGAACCGCAGTGTGGGACGCATCTCGTGCTTTTTCGGTCTTACGCGGGAGAGCGCATACCGCATCGAGTACTCCGAAGACGGGGTGACCTGGAGGAAGGGGCCGGAGATGAAACCGGACTGGGTCTTCCGGTGGGAACACGTTGATGGTCCCTTTTCTGGTCGGTACTTTAAAATCGTCGTGGAACAACCCCGGGGGATGCTCGGGGAGGTGGCCTTCTTTGAGGTGGGAAGTTCCCGTCCCCTCCCCATTGCCTCGGTGACCGCCCTTTCTGCTTCAGAAGGGTACGAGCGCCTGTTCGATGAGCAGGCTATCGCCCAGTACGAGCGTTCATACCTCACCGGGACGTACTTTGACGAGATTTACCACGCCCGCACGGCCTTTGAGCACCTGCGCCGCCTCCCTCCGTATGAGTGGACCCATCCACCCCTGGGGAAACTCATCATCGCCCTGGGGGTGGCCCTCTTCGGCATGAATCCTTTTGGGTGGCGCATCATGGGGGTGGTCTTTGGGACGCTCCTTGTCCCCGTGGTGTTCTTCCTGGCCCGCCTTTTTGTTCCCGAAGAGCATGCTCTCTTTGCTGCGGCCCTTTTTACCTTTGACTTCATGCGCTTTGTGCAGGCCCGGATTGCCACCATTGACACCTATGTGGTCTTTTTCGTGCTCCTTTCCTTCCTCTTTCTCTTCCGGTACTTTCTCCACGGTGCTGAGGACCGGGAGGGATTGCGGCTGCTTTTCCTCTCGGGGCTTTTCTTCGGTCTTGGGGCGGCGACGAAGTGGACCGCTGTGTACGCCGGCCTCGGGATGGCGGTGCTCTTTGTCGTCCATCATGGGCTTCGCATAAAGCGCAACCCTCTCCACGGAGGGCACTTCCTGCGACGGGTCCTCCCCTTTGCGATGCTCTTTTTCCTCTTCATCCCCGCCTGTCTGTACTTCCTCTCGTACATCCCGTACCTTCTCGTTCCAGGATACACCTTTCGGGATGTATTTCGTCTCCAGCTCTCCATGTACCGCTACCACCACGACCTCAAAGCGACACACCCCTTCGCCTCCCCCTTCTGGGAGTGGCCGGTCATGGCCCGGCCCATCTGGCTCTACAAGGGAGAAGGACTTCCAAAGGGGTACATCTCAAGCATTGTGTCCTTTGGCAATCCAGCCCTCTGGTGGACTGGAGGGATTACGGTCCTTTTTGCCCTCGTGACGCCGGCATTCCTGAAAAGGCAGGGAGTTTTCTGGATCCTTGTGGCCTTCTTTTCGCAGTATGTTCCCTGGATGCTCGTCCCCCGCATCACCTTCATCTACCACTACTACGGATGCGTGCCCTTTCTGGCGGTGCTCCTTGGAGTGTTCTTCGCCTGGCTGGAAGAGGACAACCCCAGAGCCAGGATATGGCGGTGGGTGCTCCTTGGTGGTGCGGTAGTGCTTTTTGTCCTTTTCTATCCCATTCTCTCGGGTCTGCCCGTAAGCAGAGCGTATGTGGCCCGGTTCCTGCGCTGGTTCCCCAGCTGGACCTTTTTCTCGGGAGGGGAGTAGGATGGCAGGTGTGCGCTTTTCCGTCGTTATCCCGGTCTTCAACGAGGAGGAGGTGTTGCCGGAGACGTACCGTCGCCTCACCGGGGTCATGGGGGGGCTCTCCGAACCCTATGAGCTCATCTTCGTGAACGACGGGAGCAGAGACAGAAGCCCCGAAATCCTCGATGACCTTGCCCGAAAAGACCCCCGGGTGCGGGTCATCCATTTCTCCCGGAACTTCGGCCATCAGGCGGCCATCACCGCCGGGATGGACTATGCCCGGGGAGAAGCGGTGATCGTCATCGACGCCGACCTCCAGGATCCTCCGGAGGTCATCCCGGAGATGGTGGCAAAATGGCGGGAGGGGTATGAGGTTGTCTATGGGAAGCGGGCAAAACGGGAAGGGGAGACCTTCTTCAAGCGCTTCACCGCTTCCTTCTTCTACCGCCTCCTCCGCGCTGTGACCGATATCGACATCCCTCTGGACACGGGAGACTTCCGCCTCATGGACCGGAAAGTGGTCGAAGTCATGAGGCTTCTGCGGGAGAAGAACCGTTTCATTCGGGGCCTGGTTGCATGGGTCGGCTTTCGCCAGGCGGCTTTAGAGTACGTCCGGCACAGGCGTTTTGCTGGCACGACGAAGTACCCCCTCCGGAAGATGCTGAAACTCGCCTGGGACGGCATCACGGCCTTCTCCAACAAACCCCTGAAGGTCGCCGCTTACCTCGGTTTCGCCCTGTCCTTTCTGAGTTTTGTGTACCTTCTCGTCATCGTTGTGGCGAAACTCCTGGGGAAGAGCACCGTCCCCGGGTGGGCTTCTTTGGCCGTCATCAACCTCTTCTTCAGCGGGGTTATCCTCATCATTCTCGGGATCATGGGAGAGTACATCGGGCGGATTTACGACGAGGCCAAGAACCGCCCCCTCTACGTTGTGGACCGCACCAGGGGGTTTGACAAAACGCATGAAGAGCCTCCACGCGATTCTTGCTGATGCCTGGCAGTTCGGGAAATTCAGTCTTGTGGGAGTCCTCAACACCGCCATCGATTTCGGGGTGTTCATGGTCCTCCACGGAAAGATGGGCCTCTGGTACCCGGTGAGCCAGGTGATTTCCTACTCCTGCGGGATGACGAATAGCTACCTCCTGAACAAGTTCTGGACCTTCAAGAGCCGGAGGCGCGTACATTTCATCGAGGTGGCGAAATTCGTCCTCGTGAACCTCGCCGCTTTGGGTATTGCCCTGGGGCTTCTTGTCCTTTTTCGAGGGAAGTACGCTTTTGGACCGGCGGAGAGCAAGGTCCTGGCGACTTTAGGGTCGCTTTCCGTGAATTTTCTGGGGAACAGGCTCTGGGTCTTTCGGGAACGATGACGCAGGATGAACGCTTCATGCGCCTTGCCCTGAAGGAGGCAGAACGGGCCTTTCTGGAGGATGAGGTCCCCGTGGGGGCCTGTATTGTGCGGGAGGGCGTGGTCGTGGCCCTGGGGCACAACCGGAGGGAGGGGACCAATGACGTCACGGCCCATGCAGAAATCGAGGCCATCCGGAAGGCCCAGGGAGTCCTTGGGGACTGGCGCCTGGAGGGCTGTACCCTGTACGTGACGCTTGAGCCCTGCCTCATGTGCGCCGGGGCCATCATCCAGGCCCGCATTGCCCGGCTGGTCTTCGGCGCCCAGGACCCCAAAGGTGGGGTGGCGGGGAGCGTCCTCAACGTCTTCGTCCCCGGCCTTTTCCCGCACAGCGTCTCGGTGACCGGTGGCGTGTGCGCGGAGGAATGCAGTGCCCTGCTTCGGAGGTATTTCCAGGGAAAGCGGAAGTAAGGGGAGGTTTTTCGGGGGGGAGAGGAGTATATGGCTGGTGTTTCAGGACATGTGGCGCTGGTGACCGGTGGAAGCCGGGGAATCGGCAGGGCCATTTCGGTTTTCCTTGCCCGGGAAGGAGCGAAGGTGGCGGTGAACTACCACCGCCACCGCGAGGCGGCCGAAGAGGTGGTGGCGGAAATCCAAAAAAGCGGGGGAGTGGCCGAAGCCTTCCAGGCCGATGTGCAGAACGCCCGGGAAGTGGAGGCGATGGTGGAGGCTGTCGTCAGGACTCTGGGGGTTCCGGATATCCTTGTGGCCAACGCTGGTATAGGGGACCCAGACTACCGGGGGGCCTGGAACCTGAGGGAAGAGGACTGGGACCGGATGATTGCCGTAAACCTCAAGGGGGTGTACCTTGCGGTCCGGGCAGTGCTGCCCTTCATGGTGGAGAAGCGGTGGGGGAGGATTGTGGCCATTGCCTCCACCTCTGGCCTTACGGGAGGGACCTCAGGCATCCACTATGCCGCCTCGAAGGGCGGGGTCATTGCCCTGTGCAAAGCCCTGGCCCGGGAATGCGCCCCCCTCGGCATAACGGTGAACGTTGTTGCCCCAAGCAAAATCGAGACTGACCTCTTGCACTCGGTCACCCCAGAAGAGCACATTCCCAGGCTCCTTGCGCAGATTCCGGTGGGGAGACTGGGGCGCCCCGAGGACATCGCCCGGGCGGTGCTCTTTTTCGCCGCCGAGGAGGCCGATTACCTCACTGGTCAGGTCCTTGTGGTTGCCGGGGGATATGGTTCGTAGTGGTGTGGAGAAGCCTCTTCAGGAGGGTATCGTAGATTGGCCTCGTCCTGAGGAGGTTGGAAGTCCCGAGGGCCACAAGGCACACAAAGACGATGGCCGGGAGGGCGGAGAACGAACCGGTTATTTCGGCGATGAGGACGCTCCCGGTGATAGGGGCCTTGGTGATGGCCGAGAAGTATCCAGCCATCCCCAGGACAATGAGGTTGTTGGTGGGAATAGAAGAGGTACCGACCATTTTCCCCCAGAGCACGCCGAAAATGTTCCCGAGGAGAGCTCAAACGGTAAGGAGGGGGAAGAAAATCCCTCCAGGAGTGGAAGAGGCATAGCTCCAGAGGGTAAAGAGGAATTTCACCCCGCACAGGATGAGCAGTGCCTGAACCGGGAAGGTTTCACGGCCCAGAGCCGCAATGAGCCTGTGCCCTCCTCCAAGGACCTGGGGCAGGAAGAGCCCCAGTATGCCCGAAGCCACGAAGACCGGAGCTGGACGGAAAGGAAAGCGGAGCCATCGCCACGAAGATACCCGGTCGGAGACCACGAAAAGTCCTCGGTTGAAAAGGGCTCCCAGCACCCCCAGGAGTATCCCGAAAAGGCAAAGGGCAGGGTAGACCTCAGGACCGAGGGGTCGGATGTGGCCGAAGGGGAGAATCGGCCCCAGGCCGAAGAGGCGCTCGGACACAGCATAGGCTACGACAGAGGCCGTAAGGGAAGCCAGGACAACCACCGAAGAGAACCCCCGGTGGAGCTCCTCCAGGGCAAAGAGCACTCCTGCAAGGGGAGCACCGAAAGAGGCGGCAATGCCTGCCGCTCCTCCAGCAGTCACCCAGAAGGGAATGTCTTTCGGTTTTCTGCGAATTTCACCCCACCCCTTCCCTATCATGGCGCCGATCTGCACCGAGGGTCCCTCTCTCCCCAGAGAAAGACCACCGAAGGTACCAAGGATGCCACCCGCGAACTTCACAAGGAGAATCCGCCACCACACGGCCTGGAGTTTCCCTGAAAGCACGCCTTTCACGTGGGGAATGCCGCTTCCTGCAGCCAGGGGTTCAAAGCGCACCAGGTACCCCACCACCCATCCAAGGAACCCCAAAAACGCCAGCCATGCCAGGACAAGGAATACGCTCTCCCGAGCGAGGGTGAGAACTTGCTCGCTTACGCTCGAGGCCTGCTCAAGGAGGTACCGGTAAAGAACCGTGACCATTCCTGCTACAAAACCCAAAAGCGCCCCCTCTCCAAGACGGACGATGTGCCTTGTAGGGAACAGAGAAGATGTGCGCATTGTTCATCACCTGCCTGAAAAAGGCCCACAGAGCTGATATTATACCTGAAAGCCCGGGAAGGGGGAGCGGACGAATCGTAAAAGCTTTTGAACCCTTCCTTCATCTCCCTGGAATCTCAATCCTGTATGCTGCATCCAGAACACGTGAGCGGGGTTCCGGCATGGCCCTGGCTGGGCCACCCCCTGGAGCCTGCGGAGAGTGCTGTCCGGGAGCTCTCCCTCCCCTCTCCAGAAAAACCGGGAGCAACGCTCCCGGTTTTTCTTTTTTGTTCCGAATCAATTCAGCCGCAGAATGGCGGCGTTGAGCAGGGTCGCCAGGGAAACAGAAGATTGCGCATGCCGAGAAAGAAGAGGGACCAGGGGATGTTTGCAGCAAGCCGCAGGAAGTAGAGGGAGAGGATGGCCCTTGCCCCCCCGAAGTTTGCCTGCCACACAAGGTACAAGGCTATGCCCATCATCACCGCATCACTGGGATTGCTGAAGAAACGAACCTCCTCGCTTTGAATGCGGCACTCCAGGAAGTCTACGGGGCCGTCCAGGAGGTTGTGGTCTTAGCCCGGAGGCTTGAGGAGAACCTGGGACGATTCAGGATTTGGCGTTCCACGACAGGCCACAGGTCCTTCCGTGGCCTGTTCCTGTTTTACCCCAGGAATCTCCGCAGGAGCCCTGCCTCGACAATGAGTTCAGGAAGCACTCCGTAGTTCTGGTTTTTCACCGCCCTGATGACCCGCGCGGTCACCTCTTTGTGGTCCGGGTCTTCCTCGACAGAGAGATCCAGGGTGCTTGCAAGGTCCAGCGCCTTGAGGATGCTTTCTTTTGCCTCCTCAGGGAGAATCTCGAAGACCCTGGCATTGAAGTACCGGAGGGCAAGCGCAAGGTCTATCCGGAGGTTTTTGTAAGTGCTCTCCAGGGCCCGGAGCTCCTGGGAGGACATCGCCCCAAGACCGAGGATTTCCGGAGGAAGCCCCATGGAGTAGCAGGCAGAGCAAAAGCCGATAGCCCTGGGAAGGGAGACCTTTCCGATTCGCCTCGAGTACCCAAAAAGCCCGATGTGGAGCTTTCTCATGCGCCGTCTGGGGACGTACCTTGCGAGGAGATTGATGGTTTCCGCCAGCCCTTCGACGGTCCTCTGGTACTCAAGGGAGGTTTTCCTGATGACCTCCAGGGTAAAGTCCTCTTCGAAGTCCTCAATGGGATGACGGACAAAGGCTCTGATTCTCTTTATGGCCGCAATGACCTCTTCAGTAGGGTTATCGTACTTAAAGGCCGACTGCACCGTAAAGGTCTCTACCGAGGGGTACTCGGAGAGCACATGGTCAACGGTTGCGGGAGAGAGGTTTCCCCGGAAAGGGGGGGAGCCCGCACCGAGAATAGGGTAGATATCCCTTTCGATACGGTACGAAAGCCTCTCGAGCCTTTTCAGAGCTATTTTGTTGGCTAAGACTGCGGCCACCATCCCGTAGTTCAGTGCAGGGTCAGACCGGGCCAGGAAGACCCGCAGGTGGCTTTCGTCCTTGTCTTTTAGGTACTCCTTCACGATTTCGTCGGCCCGTAGCATAGTGGGGATGTCTTCAAAAAGGGGAATGACGTGGATTTTTTCGGGCAGAAACTCCCCCACCCACTCCGCCACAGTGATGGACCCGGGGTAAATCGGCTGGTGCTGTTTTCCCTGGATGAAGTTCCGGTAGAAGTAGTAAACCCGGTTGAGCTCTTCGGCCGAGGTGGTCATGGGGAGAATCACCTCGAAGATGGGGGCCGGAGCATCTCTTCCTTCAAAAAGCCGTGCGGCGTCCATGGAGCGGGGGATGCTCTCTAACGCCTCGACAAGGATTTTCGCCTCTTCCTTTTCTATGGAGGGATTGGGGAGGCGAAGGGTCAGAAAGACCTCCTCCCCCAGGCGCTTTTTCCGGAAAAAGTGGGGATATTTGGTGAGGAGTTTTTTCACCACGAAGTCGTCCACTTCTTTCCCTTCGCTATCCCACATCTGCTCATCGCACCCAAGATGGGAAAAGGCGTAGTACGCCTCGAGAATCTCGTCCTCCCCGGACATGTCGGGGGTTTCAGCGAAAAAGGGGAGCGAGGCGTTGTCCGGGTGCTGGGTGGACATGACCTTGGGGATTTTCATCGCTTTTGCACTCCCGGCTTTCCCAGTTTAGGCTTAACCATAGCAGGGAGACGGTGCTTTTGTCAAGGGAAAAGGGCATGGACAAGCTAAAACGTCCTGAGCCCGTCAGACTGATTGCTTCCTTTTTATCGCACCGAAGAGGTTTTGATGTTCGAAGAGCAGGGAAAGCACCTCCGGATCGTAGCGCTCCTTTTCTCGCTCGAGGATTGCGAGGGCTTCCTCGAGGGAATGTGCGGAGCGGTAGTGCCGGTTGGAGGTCAGTGCGTTGAAGACATCGGCCACAGCCACAATTCTTGCAGCAAGGGGAATCTCTTCTCCCCGAAGACCGTACGGATACCCCGATCCGTCCCACCGCTCGTGGTGAAAGAGGGCAACCTCGTAGCAGGTTCGCAGTATCCTGTTTTCAGGGTGGCGGGCCACTGCTTCCTCGAGGAGGCGAGCACCATAAAGGGTGTGGTGCTCCATCATCCGTCGTTCCTCCTGGGTGTACGGACCGGCTTTTTTCAAGAGGCCGTCCGGGAGGACTATTTTCCCGATGTCGTGAAAGGCAGAAGCAATCTGCACGTACTCCGGAAAGTGTGGATCCCCTACATCGTACCGCTCGCTGTAGGCTTTCGCCAGAAGAAAGGCAATGATGCGGATGTCCCGGACGTGCTTTCCCGTGTACTCATCCTGGAATTCCAGGATTTTCATGGGAAGCTCGAGGAGAACGTCAAGGGTGAGCCAGGTGAGTTTCTGGAGTCCTGACTCGATGTAGGCGGCGAGTTTCCTCGCCGATACTGGCTTCTCCAGGAAATTATCCGCTCCAAGCTTGAGCGCCTTGACGACGAACTCCTCTTCACCATGACCGGAAAGGACGATAATATAGGGGTACACATAGGGCGAGCGGTTACGAATGGCCCTGATGAGGTCAAAACCGTCCATCTCCGGCATGACAAGGTCCGTGATGATGATACGGTACCTGTGAGGGTCCTCCTCAAAGCACTCGATAGCCTCCCAACCGCCTCCGGCTGTCCTGACCTCGTACCCAATTTTCTCTATGTACTGCCCAACGACTCTGAGCGTGAGCTTATCGTCGTCAACGAGGAGCACCGCAAAGTTCTCCACTGAATACCCCCTAAGACAGGCTTAAACCTGCAACGAGCAGTCCTTCCCCGAGACGAAGCTCGACTTTCCGTGCGGGCATGACGTTCAGGATACCCTGAAGCCCCTCTCCCACGACTCCCGTTGGAGGAGTGGCAAGGAGTGGCACATCCAGGCGGGCGAGAAAGGTCCCGCAAACCATCGTGGCGAGTTCTGAAAGCGCGCTGAGCCCCATCTCCGAGGAGAAAGCCTCGGGATCCCCAATCATGACGCCTGCCAGAAGGGAAGCCGCTTTCCGGTCGAGCTCAAGGCTCATGATGCCCTTTCGTTCTCCATCCCTTTCTAAAAGCCCGGTGATGATGCAGAGGAACCCTTCCACACGGTGGAAGTCAGTCTCTTTGGCCCGGAGATGAGCGACTTCCACGCCGAAAGCCGAAAGAACCTCCTGAACGGCCATGCCGAGTTCTCCAATCATGGTTCCTCCTTAAACGCGATGTCCATCTTCATGTCCCCGTAGGGGGTGGCAAGGATCACACGGGACCCTGTCGTGCCAAAGTTGAAAAACACCATGCGTTTCCCGAGGAAGGCACTTGGGGGAGAAGGACGAGCGTTTGACCCCGGGAAACGGTTGTTGATGCTCGTGAGCGCATGACCGGTAACGAGGTTACCGAACTCACTGGCGGCGAAGAGTTCTTCATCGGGAGAAGGCAGGGTTTCCCCACCCAGAGCATGGAAAAGTGCCACGGAAAGTGGTTCTGGAATTCCGAGGAGAAGTCGCCCTGAAAAGGCGCCCGAGAACCCCACCACGGCCACGACGCCATCAAAAGTGATGAGCGCATCCCCCGCACCATCCTGTTGCTCGACCACTTCCACTCCAAGGATCTGGGTAACGACCTCTTTCGCGGCGTCTACGAAGGCGTCCACAATCTCACTGAATTGGTACCGTTCCACCACATCACCCCCTGGAAAGGTCCTGCAGTGCCGAGAGCAGGGCCTGAGGAGTAAAGGGTTTCTGCAGGGAGGACATAATACCCAGTGTCCGGGCCTCGGCAAGAAGTTCTTCGTCTCCCATGGCGCTGAGAAGGAGAATTCTTGCGTGCGGGTCGAAAGCGAGGATTTCTTTTGCAGCCGAGAGACCGTCTTTCACCGGCATGGTCACGTCAAGGGTTACGATATCAGGGAGGAGTTCCCGGTAAAGCGCCACCGCTTCCTCACCGTTTCTGGCTTCGCCAACCACCTCAAATGCTGAGCCCAGACAGGCCTTTTTCACCATATTCCGCACAAGGGGCGAATCGTCAACCACAAGGACTCTCATCCTTTTCTCACCCCCACTTTCTTCACGATGGCCTCATGAATGCGATAGGAGGGGAGCACGACCTCTGCTCCTCCCCGGGCAATGGCTTCCTGAGGCATGCCAAAGACAATAGCCGTCTCTTCAGACTCTGCGATGGTGTAGCCACCGCTTCGTCGTATTTTCACCATGGCCTCTGCTCCGTCGTCGCCCATTCCAGTCATGAGGACCCCCACGGTGCGCTCCCCGAAGACCTCAAGGACCGAGAGCATCATCACATCAACCGAGGGCATGAACATGTGCTTGGGTATTGTGGAAAGCCTGATGGCAAGGCGTTCTCCCTGCGATTCCACCTTCAGGTGGTATCCCCCCTTTCCCACGTACACCACGCCTGGTTCGACTTCCATGCCGTTTTCTGCTTCCACGACTTCGAGGGCACAGTAGTTGTTCAGTCTCTCTGCATAGGACCTGGTGAATGTGGGAGGCATGTGCTGCACCAGGAAGACCGCCGCGTTCAAGTCGGCAGGGAGATAGGGCAAAACGTCATAGATAGTCTTCGGGCCTCCGGTGGATATCCCGATGGCCACGGCAAAAAACGGTGCTGCCGGCGCTTTCCGGGAGGGGACTTCGCGTGCCACGTGAGGGAGGACCCTCCGCTCCGCAAGCTTACGAAGGGCCCTCCCCCGCCGGGATGCCTGACAGGCCGCTTTGAGCTTTTCCAGGAGCTCTCGCTGCACAAGGTGGAGGTTGGGCGATACGGTTCCCCCCGGCTTGGCCACACAGTCGAAGGCCCCAAGCTCCAGGGCCTCAAAGGTCGTCACTGCTCCATCCTGAGTGAGGGAGGAGACCACAACCACCGGGGCAATGGCCTCTTCGACGATAATCTGGAGGGCTGTCAGCCCATCCATTCTCGGCATATTCACGTCCATTGTGACGACATCGGGTCGCAGTGCCCGGGCCTTCTCCACCGCATCTTCTCCATCCCGGGCGGTGTCGATGACCTCGAAAGACGGATCAGACTCGATGATTTTCTTGAGCACCTTGCGCATCAGGGCCGAGTCATCGACAACGAGCACGCGCCACTTTTCCACGGCCGTCATTCTCCGTTCAGGGCCCTTCTCAGGCCCTTTTTGCCGGTGGTTTTCTTCTGGTTTTCCTCAGGGGCACTTCTCACGGTCTCCTCAACGAGTCGGGTTTCCTCTTCGGTGAGAATCCTGGTCATGTTCAGGATGAGGATGACCTCGTCCTCCCTCTGGGCCACCCGCTCGATGAATCGTCCTGCTTCCCCAGAGCGCACCGTATCCGGTACCGGGGCGATGGCATGCTCGGGGATTTTCTCCACGCCCTCCACAGCGTCCACAATGAACCCCGTTTTCCCTCCCGTGATTTCTCCCACAATGATGCGGGTTGACTCGCTTCGGGCAATCTGTGGCAGCCCGAAGCGCTTTCGCAGGTCCACAATCGGAATGACCTCTCCCCGAAGGTTCATCACGCCCTCGAGGAATTCCGGAGACTTTGGAACCTTTGTGATGGTGGTGATCCGGTTGATCTCGCGCACTTCCTCGATGGGCACCCCGTAACGCTCCTCAGCAACCCGGAAGATAATGTACTGCACCTCGGTTTCCCTTCTTCCAGAAACTGCCTCTTCTTTCGCCCCTTCCTCCCCAAGGCTTACGACATCCTCTGCGAAAAGCGCAGCAGCGGCAAGGAGCATGATGGTCTCATCATCCCTGCGGATGATGCCCGAGATCTCGCCACGTCCGCTCTGTTCCACGAAAGCCGGGGGCTTCTGGATGTCGCTTTTTCGGATTCGGAGTACTTCGTGAATCCGGTCAACGATCAACCCGAGCCGTTTTCCCTTCAGGCGGAGGACGATGACTTTGGTGAATTCATCAATCGGGGGTACGGGGAGACCGAGCATGGTTCGTAAATCGATAATCGGGAGAACCACGTTCCTCAGGTGAATGACGCCCTTCACGTAGGGCGGAACATTGGGGAGCTCGGTCGGTTTTGAGTACCGGATAATTTCCTGGACTTCCTCGATGGGGAAGGCGTACTCCTCATTCCCCAGGGCAAAGGTGACAATCTGCATGTACTCCTCGGTTGCTTTCTCTTTTGCCGTTGTTCCGGCTGCTCGAGCGCTGTGGAAGTGGTCCCGGTGTATTCCCTCCCCCTCACCAGCACCGAAGAACTTCTCCACCTCGAGAACCATTTCCAGACTGTCTCCGCTGCGGATGACCTTCTGCACGAACTCGCTCGAGGTAGCGGCACTTTCAATCTGGTCCTCCGTTACCTGGATCACCTGAGCCGTCCGGTCGACAACAATCCCCAGTATCCTCTCCTGGAAGTGCAGGACCACAATTTTGGAGGTCTCCAGGTCTTCCTCGGGGAGTCCAAGCCTCCGGCGAAGGCTCATCACGGGGAGCACCTCGCCACGGAGATTCGCTACACCGAGAATGTAGTCCGGCACAAGCGGTACCTTGGTGACTTTCGGGGGCCGCACGATTTCCCGCACCAGGTGTACCGGGACGGCATACGTTTCCCCGGCTATGGCAAAGGTAACGTACTTGCTTTCGCCCGTGACCACCATGGTCACACCCCCACCTCGTGTTGCAGCTCGTCGGCGGTGGCGGCGATTTCTTCGATGGCCTTGGCGAGTTCTTCCACGCCTCTTGCCTGCTCCCGGGCACCTTTGGCGGCTTCCTCGATGGCCGAGGCAGACTCCACAGCGGAGGCGTTGATTTGCTCGATAGCCTTGCCGGACTCTTCGACAGCAGAAGCGATCTGTTCGAGTTCCCGTTCCACTGTGTCGAGTCTTGAGGTGAGGTCCTGCATTGCTCTGGAGACGTTTTCCAGGAGCTTCGTGGTTTCCCGGGCTTTCACAACCTCACCGGCTGCGGCTCTTGCCGACTCGGCGATGTCACTCGCCACAAGCTGTACCTGGTACTGGATGGCGGTGACAAGGTCCTTGATTTGCTCGGCATTCTTCCCGGATTCGTTTGCCAGGTTGCGGATGTCGTTCGCCACCACGGCAAAGCCTTTCCCGTATTCTCCTGCCCGGGCGGCCTCGATGAAGCCGTTCACTGCAAGCATGTTCGTCTGAATGGTCACCTTATCGATGGTGTCCACGGTCTTCCCTATCTGCCGGGCCCGTTCGGAGAGCGTTTCCACATTCCGTGAAGCCTCAGCGTACGAGGCCGAAGCGGTGGAGATGCCCTCAATCATCCTCTCAATGCTCACACGGTTGGCCTGAATTCGTTCCGCAAGCTCTGCGAGGAGTTTCGCGTCTCCGACCACGATACCTCGAAGCTCGTCGATACGCTTTGCCAGCGCATCGACAAGTTGCCTTGAGCGTTCCGTGGATTCTGCAAGCACCTGAGCCCCTTTCTCCAGCTGTCCAAGGGCAGCGCTGATTTCCTGAGCGCTGCTTGAAAGTTCCTCGATGTTTGAGGAGAGCTCCTCTGCCGCAGCCGCCAGGGTTTCAGAGGCCTTTTCCGTGTCGGTGGACGTCTTCAGTTCCTCGGCAAGTTCCACAAGCTCCTGAGCTGCAGTCTGGGTTTGCGCAAAGGCTTTGGTCTGTTCTTCAACGGCCTTGGAAGCTTCGAGAGCCGCAGAGCTCATTTCTTCTGAGCCGCTCGCCACCTGCTCTGACGACTCGAGGAGTTCCTGGGCAGCGCTGGCAACCTCGCTCATTTCCCGGGATATCCGGTTCATGTGGGCGACCATTTCCACAAAACGTGCCACAATATCTTCAAGCTGTTCTGTGACTTCTCTCCCAAGAGTTACCTGAGAGCGGGATTCCTCAACGATTTTCTGGATATCCTGAACGGTTCTGGTCACAGCCTCTTTGATGTTCGCCACGATACCGGTAATCTCTCGGGCCGAACGCTCGGAGATTTCGGCAAGTCCCCGGACTTCGTCGGCCACCACGGCGAAGCCACTTCCGTGTTCCCCTGCTCGGGCAGCCTCAATGGCTGCGTTGAGCGCCAGGAGGTTTGTCTGGTCGGCAATCATGACAACGGTTTTCACGATTTCCTCTATTTTGTTCGACTGTTCCTCAAGCTTGCGGATAAGTGTCGCAGACTCCTCGTTTTTCTTTGCCGCTTCGTCAACGGCCCCAATAAGCCCCCGGACGTTCTCGCTCATGGTTCCTGTTGCACTCTGGGCGCTGGTCGCGCTCTGGACCATTTCTTGGACCATAACCTGGATGTTCAGGGCGCTCCCCCGTATCTGGTTCACCGCAGCCCTGGACTCATCGGCAGCACTTGAGGCTTCTTCTGCTCCGGCGGCAATCTGTTCCATGGCCTTGGAGAGTTCTTCCACCGCTGACGAAGCTTCCTCAACCCCGGCGAGGAGCTGTTCGGCAGCGCTTGAGATGCGCTCGGCCATTGCCTGGCGTTTGGCAAGTGTCCTGGCCCTCGCCCGCTCCTGAGCCCTTTTGCGGGCTTCTTCTCGTCGGGTCTGAAGGTCCTCTTCTTCGAGGGGTTTGATACCCGTTCGTACCTCTGCACCCTCCCTGACTTCCTTTTTCTGCGTCTCCGGAACCGCAAGTTTCTTCTGGGCCACTTCTTCCACCTCCCTGTATCAGCACTCAAAAGACTTCAAGACCTGTACCCCTCCGTTCCACCAATGCCTCGCCATCTGGCATTCCGAAAACGCTCCCGGTGATGGTGAGGGTTGCCACCTCTTGAGTATCGGTGTCTTCAGCCACGACCTCGAGGACACCGTTCCCGTTGATGATGAAACTGATGGCAAGTCTGGCCTCCCCTCTCCTCCACCTCCTTTGAGAGCTGAAATGGAAATACCCCAGGGATACAAGGTGCCCTTCCCGTTCCTGGAGCACCTTCACCACAACCTGGTTCTGGTCGTCCCGGGTGTTGGTGAACAGCCTCGTGGCGACCGTAGGGTAGGTTGTTCCCCGCTCGATGAGTGGAACAAAGCACCCATCATCATCGAGAACGCCCAGAGAGTGGGGGAGGACATCCCGGAGTTCCACGTGGTTCAGGCGACCCTCAAGCATGGCAGCATGGATTGCCGCCCCAAGAGCGACCACTTCGTCAGGGTTCACTTCGGCCTTAAACTCCGCATGGGAGAACATGGAACGCACAGTGTTCTGGAAAAGGGGGAGGCGGGACGAACCCCCGCTCAGAATCACCACATCCACCTGGAGGGGAGAAACCCGGGCCTCTTTGAGAGTGGCTTCGACAAGGGAGAACGCCTGCTCAAAAAGGGGTGCAGTGAGGCGCTCGAACTGTTCCCGGGAAATGGTGAGGTGGATGTGCACCGGGCCCCGTTCGGTTAGGGCAATATACGGGATGATGATGGTCGTTTCTCTTGCACTGGAGAGGTCGATTTTGGCCCGCTCGACGGTGGTGAAGATGTGGTACATGGCAACAGGGTCGTTCTCAAGGTTCACACCCTTTTCCTCCCGCACGGTCTCCACGACCCATCGGGCAAGGACGGCGTCAAAGTCAGCTCCTCCGAGTGCCGTGCTCCCTCCGGTCGTCACAACCTCGAAGAGACCTTCCTGGTACTCCATGAGGGTGATGTCGAACGTACCCCCGCCGAAGTCGAGAACGAGGATGAGTTTTCTGTCCCGCTCGTAGACTCCATAGGCGAGCGCAGCAGCCGTGGGTTCGTTGAGCAGCTTCACCACATCGATGCCTCCAATACGTGCTGCCCTCAATACACCCTGCCGCTGGTTGTCGTCGAAATACGCGGGGACGGTCACCACTGCGTGGGTTACTTCCTCTCCCAGGAAATCCGAGGCGTACTTCTTCAATTTGCGGAAGATGAGACCCCCGATTTCGGAAGGCGTGTATTCCCTCCCGAAGATGGTGTAACGATGGTCTGTACCCATTTTTCGCTTTACCCGGAGGATGGTTTGCTCCGGCCGGGCCAGAGCCTGGGAGCGGGCGAGTTCCCCCACGAGGACCTGGCGGTCATTTTTGAAGAACACCACCGATGGAGTCAGACGTGCGCCCCGCTCGTTCACGATGACCTGTGGTTGCAGGGCCTCGTCGACATAGGCAACCAGAGAGTTCGTAGTACCGAAATCTATCCCCACAATCACCCTGCATCACCCTCGAGAATAGAGAGATTCTCTCGAGCTTCCCTGTTCTCGGCATCTTCCTGCAACGCTTCCCGCAGAAGCGCTCTTGCCTGGTCAACAAACCCGTGTTCGGCGAGTATGACCGCGGCGTTATTCAGGGCCTTTGCTCGAAGTGTGCCCCGCTGCTCCGCCACTTTCATGTAGAGGTGGAAAGCTTCGAAGACCTCTCCTTTCCGGTCGTGGTCCAGAGCTTTCTGGAACATCGCCCGCTCTGAGTCTCTGGAGAAGAACACCTCCAGTCCTCTCCCCAGAGGCTTCCGGCTCATGCTCTTCCCATCCTTTCCACGATCCCAAGCGCAATCTGCCGGATGTCCTGAGTGGCCCGGCAGCGAGGGGCATACCGGTGGATGGGTACCCCGTGGCTTGATGCCTCCACCACCTTGATGTCCCGCCGGAGAGGGGGGAGGACGTTTTCTTCTCCGAAGGCCTGGGAGAATTCTTTGAGTATCTCCCGGGCGATTCGAGTCTTCGCTTCAAACATCGTCGGGACAACACCGAGGAATTTCAAAAGGGGGTTCAGGTTGGCGCTTGTCCGATAGTAGAGTTCCATCATCTGTGCAAGGCCAACTCCCGAGAGGAAATCGACCTTGGTGGGAATAACGAGGTACTGAGCCGCCACCAGGGCACTAAGCGTCACAGGCCCCAGGGAAGGCGGGGTGTCGATGAAAATGTACTCGAAAGCCCCCTCGAATTCAAAGAGGAAATCTCGAAAGATGAGCACTCCGTCCGTGGTTTGGTTGAGCTCAACGTCGAGCGCAGACAGATTCGCATTTGACGGCACCAGAGTACAGCTCCCCGCCGAGAGGAAGAGGTCTTCCCTCCACGTTTTCTTTTCAACAAAATCAACCAGCGCCTCGTATATCCCGTATCGCACCTTCAGGGGGTTCACCCCAAGATGCACGGTGGCGTGGGCCTGGGAGTCAAGGTCAATCAGAAGGCACTTTTTCCCCTGATCGGCCAGGAAAGCGGCAACGTTCACCGCCACGGTCGTCTTTCCTGTTCCACCCTTCCGGTTCGAAAAGACCACGATTTTCCCCATCGCCGTTCACCATTGTACGAGCTGTGGTGGGTTCAGAATCACCACGATGGAGCCGTCTCCCATGATGGTGACTCCCGAAACCACCCCGTTTCCCCGCATGTACTCCGGGACCGCCTTCATGAGGTACTCCCCTTCTTCCAGAAAGGCATCGACGGCCACCGCACAGGTCTCTCCCTCGCCTCCGAGGACCACGAGAGGAACAAGGTTGAAATCGAAGCCCTTTCCCCGGAGGTCAACCCTGGTATCGAAGAGTACTTCCTCAGCCACCACAAGGGGCAGGATCTCGCCCCGAACCTCAACGAATCGTCCGTTGAAGTACTCCCGAACCCGTTCCGGAGGAACCTTCACGGTCTCGCGGACGAATTCAAGGGGAAGAATGTACCGCTCATGGGCAATGCGGACCATGAGGCCCCGCACCACAAGGAGCGAGAGGGGAATGCGCATCCATATTCTGGTCCCCCGCTGCGGCACACTCTCAATGCCGACCTGTCCACCCATGCTCTCAATGTTCGTCTTGACGACATCCATACCCACGCCACGCCCGGAAACGTCTGAAACTACCCGGGCGGTGCTGAAGCCCGGGAGGAAGAGAAAGGAGAGGACCTCTTCGTCGGACAGGCGGAGTACTTCATCTGAGGATACAAGGCCCCGATCCACAGCCTTTACCCGAACAGCCTGTACGTCCACGCCCCGTCCGTCATCCTCGACTTCCACGAAGGTGTACGCTCCCCGGTAGTAAGCCCGGAGGATGATTGTCCCCTCCGGAGGCTTCCCCAGGTGTTCTCGCTCTTCCGGGGGCTCTATGCCGTGGTCCACGGCATTCCGCACAAGGTGCGTCAGGGGGTCGGAGAGTTTCTCAATGACGGTCCGATCGAGCTCCGTTTCCCCACCCTCTATGAGGAGGGTAACCTTCTTCCCCAGTGACTTTGCCAGGTCCCGCACCGTGCGACGGTACCGGGAGAAGAGTTCCCCAATGGGGACCATGCGGAGCGAGAAGACCATGGACTGGAAGTCTGCGCTGAGCCGCTCAAGACCGGAGGCAATGTTCTTTGCCTCCGGAAGGAGTGGTGAAGAGTCCCTTTCCATCTGCTTCACGAAGGACCGGGTGGCATTTTTCAGGGCGAGGAGTTCTCCCACGAGGTTCAGCATTCGCTCGAGTTTTTCGCTATCCACCCGGACGGTATGTGCCGTTCCCTGCTGGAGTGGGGTCCGTGCCAGAGAGGTTTGCTGCGCCGCCTCTTCCCGGCAGGTGCTATCCTTTGCCGCCTGGATATCTTCGAAAAGACGTGCAAGCTGTTCCCTGAGGTTTTTGAGGGCCTCGGTGTCGCCTTCTTGGCTTTTCTTGAGCACTTCTTCCACAAGGGGCACGTCGTTCTCCCGGCCAAGACGCACAAGGCCCCTCTGGACTACCTCTGCGAGCCGCTGGAGTTCCTCCCCCACAAGGGATGGGGAACAGAGTTTGTCGTCTAAAAGCTCGAGGAACTGTTCCATGATGTTGCCAAAAGCTTCAAGGGCTCCGGTTCCTGATTCGGTCTGTGTTCGGACTTCTTCGGAACGCTGTTCTCTTTGGGGCCGGAGAAAGGCGTTCACGGCTTCCCAGGGTGCTCCGGATGCCCCGGTTTTCAGAAGTCTGGAGAGTTCCCGCACAAGGTCAATGCCCCGGTAAGCCTCCTCGCAAACCTCTGCTGTGATTGTTACTTTCCCCTCGCGAATTTCCTGGAAGTAGTCTTCAAGGCGGTGAGCGATTTCTTCGATGGCGCGGAGGAGACGTTCCTGCGTTTCTTGGGGAGCGAGGCTCAGAACAAGGCGAGCTCCACCCTTCATGCTGTGGAAAGCCCGCATGAGCGTGCTAACTGTTTCGCTTTCTGGGGAGTGCTCGAGGGCAAGGAGCGTCTCCTCGGCCTGGACGAGGTTGTCCTCAAGTTCTGCCAGGAAATCGTGCAGTGTTTCCTCCGCAAAGGCCCTGTCGATGACAGGGAGAGGCTCCTCGGCCTCTTCCGTTTTCTGCTCTTCCGGGGGGATTTGTTCGATTTTCGCCAGAACGTCTCTCTCCCCGAGGTCTTCAAAATCCACTTCGAGGACGCCGCCTGAGTACCCTGCCATTGCCTCCCTCAGGCGGTGGAGCACCCGGTCCACAAAGTCGGCAGCTTCAAGGAGCGCATCGATCAGTGCAGGGCTTTTGGTTCTTTTCCCACTTTTCAGCTCCTTGATGAGATCCTCGGCCCGGTGGCACACCTCAACGATGGGCACAAGATTGACAAAGCCGGCAATGCCTTTGAGGGAGTGGAAGGAGCGGAAAATCGAGTCCAGGAGCTCCTTCTCCTGGCCCTTCTCAAGGGCAAGGATTTGTTCCTCGATGTTCGAGAGGTAATCCGGGGCTTCTTCGAGGATCCCCGCAAGGATTTCCACGTCTTCTGGGGAAAAGCGCACAGCGATCAACCCCCTACGGCAATCCGCACGCTTTCCACAAGAACAGACGGTTGAATCGGCTTCGTGAGGTAGAAATTCGCTCCGGCCCGGATGCCCTCTTTTCGGTCTGTGGCGTCATCCAGGGTGGTTACGACGATGATGGGCACATCCGCAAAGAGGGGTTCCTGCCGCACTCTGCGGATGAACGTGAGGCCATCCATGTTGGGCATGTTGAGGTCGGTGATGATACAGGCGATGTCTCCCTCGGTGTAGAGCTTCTCCAGTGCTTCAACCCCATCGGAAGCGTCTATGACGGCAAATCCGGCGCTCCGAAGGACATAGGCGTGGAAATTCCGGGTCATCGATGAGTCGTCGACGATGAGCACCTTCACCATTCCCGCACCAGCTCCTTCAGGGGTTTCCGGTACACGAGGTTCCCTCCCATCCTCTTGAGTTCAAAGGCGCTGGTAATCCGGCTCAGGGATTCCGAGTGCCCGAGGAAGATATACCCTCCCGGGTTCATCATGGCGTAGAACGTTTCAACGACTCGCCTTCGGGAGTCATCGGAGAAATAGATGAGGACGTTGCGGCAGAAGACGAAGTCAAAATCCCTGCCCAGGGCGAGGAGGGCTTCCCGGTCGTTGAGGTTCGCTTTGTGGAAGGTGACGAATCGCCGCACCTCATCCCTCACCACAAAGCCCTTGCTGGTTTTTGTGAAGTACTTTTCGAGGTACACTTGAGGAACATCTCGGACCGACCGCTCGTCGTAGATACCCTGCTTTGCCTTCTCGAGGGCCCGGTAATCGATGTCAACGGCCGTGATAGAGAAACTGTGGGGTGGATCGAGCATCTCCTGGCAGATAATGGAGAGTGTATACGGTTCTTCGCCTGTGGAACACCCTGCCGAGAGGATGCGGACACGGCCCGTGTTTTTCCTCTCCACAACCTCGGGGAGGCAGTGTTCGGCAAAGGTTTGCAGCTGGGGGAATTCCCGAAAAAAGTATGTCTCATTCACCGTGACGCTCGAGACGAGTTCGTCGAACTCTTTCCCCGAGCCATCCCGGTACTTCAGGTAGGCGATGTATTCCTCTGCAGAGGAGAGCCCCAGAGCCCTCAGGCGTTCTTCAACCCGCCGCCTGAGGAGGTACACCTTCTGGTCCCCTATGTGCACTCCTGTTCTGGCGTAGATGCAGTCGCGGATTTCACAGAATTCCCGAAACCCGAATATCACCCTGCACCACCCAGTCTCTCAAGGGTGTCCTGTGCGCATTGCCGCACGTCTTCGTCCGTCTCGGTGGCAAGAAGTCTCTCTACGTCGCCGTAACAGCTGATGATTCCTGCTTCGGCGATGACCTCCAAAGCAGCAATGCGGAGCAAGGGGTCATTGCTCTGCAGGAACATCCGTGCTTCACAGACGACCCCTTCCTGGTCCACCTGGGCAAGGAGAAGCAGAATCTCGTACTTATTCGGCGAGGGGATGGGAGTCTTCAGCAAACCTCTGAGACAATCTCCTACCATCTCCTGTTCTGATGGGTCAAGAGCACCGTTTCTTGCAAGAAGAGCCGAGAGGGCATCGAGGACTTCCTTGTAGAACACCTGCCCCCACCGTGCAGCAAGGTGGCACACTCTCGCAAGGTCTTCCCGGCTGCCACAGCCGGCCACGAAACGGAGGTAGGGGGGGAGGAGGAACTCCGGGAGTTCTGCAGGATCCGGGAAGAGTTCCTGCACGGCTTTTGCAGCACGGGGGTCGCCGAGCTTTCCCAGGGCCTCGAGACAGGTAGCAATAAGGAAGGGATCCCTGGCTTTTTGGAGGACCTCGAGGATTTGTCCTGCGTATTTGCGTCCTCCAAGCCCGGCAATGTACTCTACGGCGGCAATGACGTTATTCACGTCTTCATCTTCCAGGGCTGAGGCGATGATGTCCACAAGAATAGGGTTCCCAAGGGCATAGAGCGCATCGAGGGCGAGTTTCCGGATGTGCTTGTTGGAGCTTTTCAGGCTCTGGGTCAGGGCGTCCAGAGGGGCTTGCCACTGGCTGGCCAGTATGGTGACTGCAGCATTCCGGAGGGTGAGATCCGGGGAACAGAAGAGGGCAACCACCTTTTCAGGCATGGAGGGGTCCCGGAGGTTTTTCAGGGTGCCAATGATTGCTTCGCGGACGATGTCGCGGCGGTCCTCCTGGAGGATGGCTATGAGGGTGTCGGTGTACTCCGTGGCGTTCCTTGAGGCAACATCGTCAAGGAAGGAGAGAAAAGCAGCTAAGTCGTCCCTGGGCAGAATCTCTCTCTCTCTCTCTCTCTCGAGAAGTGCCCGGGCCGCTCCATTCCATAGCCCCTCCTTGCGTGCATTACAAGTATCAGCGCTTTTTATATTTTACGACAAATTTCTACCAAATTCCACTCTAAACCCAGGTTTTTTCCAAAAAGGGAACTTTTTTCAAAAAATCTGGCCAAACTGGGGTTTTTTGGGAGCGCTTGAGCACGGCTGGCGGAGAGGGTGGGATTCGAACCCACGAGGCAAGCTCTCACTTGCCTACTCGATTTCGAGTCGAGCGCCTTCGTCCAGCTCGGCCACCTCTCCACCTATATTGTACTGAAAAATGCACCCGATGGCTACGGGGCATATCGAGGATTTGTCCTGTGGAGGTGCCTGAAGCGTCCAGTTTTCCCGGTCTCCCAGGACTCAGGCGTGGCCTTCCCCTCACCCTGCGGAGGCTTTCAAAAGCTCGGGGAATGAATCGTCCGGGGCGAGCCTGCGCCGGAGGGTTGCAAAAAGCAGTTCCTGCTATGGAACGACGGCAGAATGGGGCTTTCTTTATCCCACTATGGTTCGACTGCAACTTCGGGATGAAATACAGCATTGATGCGGATTTGCCAACCTGAATTTGCAGCGGACCCCCGGGGGTTTTGGGGGATCGGGGGTCCGCTGCAAAACTGGTGAGTACCAGCACAGGAAGATACCAGATGGCAACTCTGGGCGAGGGTGGGTGCATCTTGAATGGTCTCTTTGAGTGTGAGACTGCTTTGTCGTTTTGCCTCTGAAGAAGTCTGCATATGAAGTTCCTCAACGCTTTGGCGGCTCAAGGGTTTGGTGTCTCTTAGAGGGCTCCTCCGGGTCGCGTACGTCCCCTTCCTCATCTGGCTCCGCCACTTCCAGCACCGGAAGCCCCGGAAGGAGGGATTGAGCGTGCTGGTTAGTGAGCAATCTCCAGCAGGACACAAGCGCCTCAGGAAGGGGCTCGGCTCAAGTGGCGAGTGGGTGAACGGAAAGGGCAGGCAGAGGCGCACCAGTGGCGTCGTTCTCCGGCCGGTTCCCGGCTGAGGGTTAACAAACCTTTACATTCCCTTTATATCCCCTTCATTCTTGCGTGGTACCCTGAAGGCAAATTCGAGGAAAGGAGCTGGTAGGATGGTTCGGAAGCTATGGGTTTCCCTGGTCGTCATTATGCTCTTCTGGTGTGTCGTCGCATCTTTTGCCTGGGGTTTCGAGCGGGTGAAATTCGCGGTAATCTCCGACCCTCACCTGAGTTTGCCTGCTGCAAACACCAAGGATTTCGTGAAAATGGAGGATACATCGGTAATGCTCTTTAAAGAAGCTATCGATAGCGTGAATGCCATCCCCGACCTCGATTTTGTGATTTTAGCCGGGGATCTCACCAAGGATGCGGAACCCTGGAACGTGGATTTACTGCGGGAAATGCTCGAGGAAATCCGGGTGCCTGTCTATGCAGTTTTAGGGAACCACGAAGTCAGCCCTATCCCTCCCAAGGATAAGGAAGCACCTTTGGCTACGCTTATCGGAAGTTCCAAGTACAACGTAGTCTTCGCCCTGCAGGGATTTGGGTTCAACGGTCCACAGAGTTACTGGACCGCCGAACCGGTCCCGGGGCTTTTGCTCGTGGGGCTTGATACCACCAAGGTGGGAACCTGGGGCGGGAAGGTCTCGCCGGCACAACTGCGGTGGTTAGAGAACGTCCTTTCTACCAACCGGGATAAGCTCACCATCGTGGTGGGGCATCACTTGCTTGTACCTTTCCGGGAAGAAGAAAAGAAGCCCGAGTGGAGGAACTTCTACCTCGAGAACGCCGAGGAAGTGATCGCCCTTTTCGAGAAGTACCCCCAGGTCTCCTTCTACCTCTGTGGGCACCGGCATGTAAGTACTATCCCGGTGGAGAAAAACGGCATCTGGTACATTGAGAACGCTTCCACCGTCACCTACCCCATGTCCTACACCGTGTACACCCTCACGCCGCAGAAACTCGAATATGAAGTGGTGCGCCTCAAGGCCACCCCAGAGATCTGGGAGGTAGCCAAAAAGACTATGGCCGAAGATGCCTTCTGGAAACCCACCGAAAGCGCCAGCGCCGAAGAGACCCTGGCGTATGTGGAAGCGGCCGATTTTGTAAAGTTCAGTATGCCGGTTCGGTTTCAGAAATAGGAAAGGAGGTTTACAGGAATGATCTCTCGGTTTCGGTATCTGGTTCTTCTGGTTGTGTTCATGGCCATGTTTCTGGGGAGTGTAGCCTTTGCAGCCGGTGCGAAGTACGTGTTCCTCTTCATCGGTGATGGGATGAGTTTGAGCTCTATCCATGCTACCGAGGTTTATCTTCACGATGTGAAGGGTTCAGGGAAACCCGGTGCAGAGCGGATTTCCTTCACCAAATTCCCGGTGGTAGGTCTCATGAACACCTTCGACGCCGGCCGGTACATCACCGACTCGGCTTCAGCGATCACCGCTATGCTGAGCGGCCGGAAAACCTTAGACGGCGTCCTCAACATGGATGTGACGAAAACCGAAAAGTTCACCACTTTAGCTGAAGAAGCGCAAAGAGCGGGGATGAAAATCGGAGACTTAAGCACCGTGTCGCTCGATCATGCTACCCCCGCAGGTCTCTATGCCCACAACCCCTCCCGGAATAACTACTACGACATCGCTCTGGAATTGGCAAAGAGCGGTTTCAACTACTTCGCCGGCGGCGGTTTCCGTCAACCCACCGGAAAAGAGAAAGATAAAGAGAGCATCTTCGATATCCTCAAAAAAAGCAGGTTACACCGTGATTCAGAGCCGCAGCGACTTCGAAAAGCTCGTTCCTCCCGCCGACAAAGTGGTGGTGATCAACCCGGTTCTCGATGCTGAAGCCGCCATGCCCTACGCCATCGATCGTGGTGCTGAGGAGTTCTCTCTTGCCGAGCTCACCCGCAAGGGCGTTGAGCTCCTCGACAACCCCAACGGGTTCTTCATACAGGTGGAAGGCGGGAAAATCGACTGGGCCTGCCACGCCAACGACCTCAGAGCAGCCATCGGGGATATCCTCGATTTCGAGCAGGCAGTGGCCGAAGCGGTGAAGTTCTATGAGAAGCACCCCGAAGAAACCCTGATCGTGGTTACCGCTGACCACGGAAACGGTGGCTTGAGCCTGGGCTATGTACTCACCGGGTATAACCTTTACCCCCGCAGACTCGATGCCCAGAAGGTTTCCTACGAGGTTTTCGAAAAGAAGGTGAAGGAGTACGCCGAGAAAGCCCCGGCGGAGAAACAGAGCCTTCAGGACTTCTGGCCAGTCATTCAGGAATGCTTCGGGCTTCTGTGGCTCTCGGCTGAAGAAAAAGCGAAACTGGAAGAAGCTGCCAAGGAGCATGCGGAAGCCCGGGAAAAGCTGGCCATGGCTATTTCCGATTACGAGCGTGAGAGACTCGAGAAGGCTTTCCAGGCCAGTATGACTGTTTTGCAGGGCGGGAAGTTAGAAGGTGACGAGGCCAAGGTGCTCTACGGCGGCTACAATCCTCTCGCCGTGACGCTCACTAAAATCATCGCTGAGAAAGCCGGTTTCGCCTGGACCACTTACTCTCACACCGGTGAACCCGTCCCGGTCTTTGCTCTGGGTGTTAAGGCGGAGATCTTTGACGGTTACTACGACAATACCGAGTTCTATGTGAAACTCAAAGAAGCCCTGGGGCTTTCGGTGGAAGCCACGAAGACCTATTAGTGGGAGCGAATCCCTCCCCACCTCCCGGACCCCCTTTCTCGAGGGGGGTCCGGTACCCTTTTAGAGAAAAAAGCGTCCTCCTCCGTTCCTGCCCTCTCTTCTGCGCGTATCCTATGGGCGCCGAGCACCTCTTTCTGAGCTTGGCTCGGCTCGATTTCGGCTACTCAGCGCCGGTCTCCGCTCCCCCACCCATTTCCCAGAAAGACAGAAAACAACGGAGCTTTTCCTGGGGATGTCTGAGCAGAAAGACATCGTCCTCGGGATTTCCCACCCAGTGATTCTGAGCTACCAGAGGAAGGCCCTCCGGGAGTTCAGAGAGAGGATGGAGCGTCCAAGGTGAACCTGCGTTCCTGGGAGAGGGGCTTTCTCACCCCGCTGTGGTGTGATTGCGCCGTGGTTTGGCGGGGGCGGAAAGCCCGCCCCCGGTTTCCATCCCACTATGGTTCGACTGCAACAAGGAGGTGAGAGGATGGAGGTAAAGAAGGTCAACTTCTCTCCATCCCACTATGGTTCGACTGCAACAGCGTTTTCGCTGGCGGTATGCTCACTATCGCCAGCGTCTCCATCCCACTATGGTTCGACTGCAACCATGGTTTTCGGCCTGACCTCGAAGTATCAGATTATGTCTCCATCCCACTATGGTTCGACTGCAACGGGGCATAGAAACCAGAAAGAAGAGGCAGAAGGAGGATCTCCATCCCACTATGGTTCGACTGCAACCCAGGATAAAATACAGCATTTATGCGGGTTTGTCAACCTGAATCTGCAGCGGACCCCCAGTTCCCCCCAAAACCCCCGGGGGTCCGCTGCAACCCCACCCCCTGGAAACCCCCATCGTTGAGCCATTATGTCAGAGCTGTCATTACAATTCCAGAAGTCATGGCAAAACCCCGGGGGGTTCGCTGCAAAATTGGCAAGCACTGGCATACAAAAATGCCATATGGGATAGAAAGTGAGGGGTGTAGGGACCAGAGGGATCCCAAAGCGAAGATCTGGGGCTTTCACCCCAAAGGTATCCAGGCATTTTTCTGATGCAGCAGAAAAAGAGACGCGGTACCCTCTAAGGAGTAATCGGCGCATTCTGTTTGCGAGGAATGGAGGGCGATGGAGAGGGTCAGATGGACGGGACATCCCTTCGTTGACGCGGGGCTCTCTGCGATTGCCGCAGTCACGGGGGTCAGCGATGTCAAAGACCTCGAAGCTGGGCACTTCGAGCACGCGGCCGCAGAGCTCGAGCGGGTCCTTCTGAGCGATCAGGCGCTGGGAATCGGGGTTGAGAAGTCCTTCGCCAGAGGAGCCCTTTCCCAGATATTCCCGAACAGCGAACTCGTCAATCCATCTAACTGGAGAGGGAGAACGCCTGAAGAGAAAGCGGAGAATGTCAGGAGGAAGTTCCAGTTTCTAACCGCCTGTGGTTCCTTCCCATGAGGAGCAGCCTATGAAAGTCAGAGTCGTCACTTTCGATGATTACTCTGAAAGCTTTGACCTCTCCGTTAAGCCCTTCAGGGCCCGGAACGACCAGTTTGTCTTCGGATTTTTCCGTGTTAGAGGTACGTACGTACTCCAGATATTCGGACTGGGGGTACAGAGGATCACAGAGCACACCGGACCAGCGTGTATTGACATCTCCTTTGATGCCCCAGGGATCTCTGATGTCTGCAACCGGTTTGATGATCTCATCCAGATGACCCAGAGATTTTTTACCACCAGACACTTCAAGGCGGGTAGCGTCTTCAGGCTATTCCAGGAGTTCCACCGCTTCGTCGTCAAGCCTCTGTTTTCTGAGGCAACGCTGGTTACCACAAGCTCAAAGGAAATCGCCACAAAACTGGAGAATTTCAGAGACGAACTTTGCATCGTACCGATCTCTGTCAGGATGTTCGTGCTCCTTCCTGGGGGATGGACACTGACTACAGGAGTCATCCTGAGCATGGAACTCGAGAGAATCAGGAAGAAACTCATCAGGGCCTTCCCCTGGTTCAGCATCTCCTACTGGTCGGAGACCTCCAAAATACCACCAGAGGTCGAGGCTGTCTCAGGATTGAAGGATGCCGAGGGAGCAGTGTCCCTTGAGCTCACGCCACTGCCTAACTTCTGCCTCAGGGAGGGATCCAGCCTTCTCTTCGTCCCCAGGGTGCAGTTCCTCATCATGAGGAAAGCCGAGAGTAGCCCCAGGAAGAACACTGCAGAGGTGTTCGACTTCATCAGGAAGAAGACGGCAGGTATGATCTTCCCCCAAAAGCAGAAATTGTGTATCTATGGCGACATCACCGTTTCAACCCCCAGGAGACCACCTGACAACACGGACATAGCCTTCGACACGGATACCTTGAGGAGGTGGACTGCCTTCCTCCTCTTTGAGCTGAGCTCAGAGAATGAGAGGAAGCTGGTGTTGAGGAGGGCTGACGAGGAGATCCTCTCGGATCTCGTCCTCACGAAGCTTGAGGCTTAGGCAAAACGGGAGGAGATTCCCAGAATCGGTGAAAGGAGGTCATTCGCTCATGCGGTGGATTGTTTGGGTGGTCCTTGTGAGTGTGGTGGTGGCGTTGCCAGGGCTGGTGTACGGTGCTGGGGTTCTCAACGAACCAGAGTTCAACAGTCCGGTGACAGGAAAAGACGCTACCGATCTGGCAATGCATGTCATACAGTCCCTCATCCCATGCTACGAGATACGACTCAAGGTTCTCAGGAATGAAGAGATATGCGCCGCAGCAGGGATATCCTACAGGGAAGCAACGGAGATGATTGTGAATGATCTCACTGCTCTCTACGTGCTTCGCTACGCGAAAGCAAGCGCAAGGCTTGTCCAGGGCGAAAACCCCGTTGTGGAGATCACCCTCAGAACACCAGACCCACTTGACGCCTTCAGGGTCGCCATCGACCACTATAAATGGAACTCCAAGACGATGGAGACCTCATCCGGAGCAATCCTCAGGGATGATGAAATATTTGAATCCCTGGATTATGGCTTCACCTCAACAAAGGTCAGAAAAATAGACGTTGTGTTCCCCGTATCTGTCGTCGTTGGAGAAGAAGGGATAACGACCAGAGAGTCCGTTGGGGATCTGTCCATCGCCCTCCCCAAAGCCATCGAACGGGCCCTCGACCTCTGAGGGCCCACAGGAACCCAGAGCCTGCTTTGAGAAGCAGGCTCTTTTTCACTCCGTCGACACCAGGGCCGATTTCACCTGAACCCCAGGGATACTCCCCAGGCGGCCGGTGAGGGCTCCGAGGATATCGGTATCGCCATCAACGATGAGGGCAATGACCGAGATGTTCCGTTCCCGGTAGGGGATGCCCATGCGGCCGACGATGATGTCACCGAACTCCCCGAGAATTTCGTTCACCCGCTCTGCCTGTTTCTCCCGGTCGGTGATGATGATACCGATGACGCCAACCCTATTTTTCTTTTCTCCCGGCAAGGCGCACATTGGCTACCCTCAGAACCTCCCGAAGCTCCAGGTAGGTAGTGTACCAGTGGTCAACCCATGCTTCAAGCTCTGCGATGGGCTCAAAGGTCTTCTCCACCCGGAACGCCCGGGAAAACGCTTCTTCGGGGCTTTTGTATACCCCTGCACCGATGCCAGCAAGAAGAGCGGCTCCCTGGCAACTCCCTTCCTTTTCAACGGGAACGACGATGGGTTTTTTCAGGAAAGTGGCTTTAAGGCGCATCCAAAGGGCATTCTGGACTCCACCCCCAACGTTCACCGCCTGGGTGACCGTGCAAGAGAGTTCTTTTTCCATTCGTTCCCAGATGGTCCTGTACTCCGCGCACAACCCGAGGAGCACGGAGAGCGCAAAATCCTCTTGCTCTGTGTCTCCTGAGAGATTCAGAAAAGCCCCTTTTGCCTCTTCGTATTCCCCTCCAAGGAGGTACGGGAAAAAGAACGGTATATCCCTCCTGCGCAAAGGGTCGAGTTTTGCGAAAATGTCATAGGATTCCCCAAAGAGGCGAAGCATCCAGTCGACGGCAAATCCACCGCTATAGATGCCCCCCATGGCGTAGTAGAGGGGGAAGACCACGTGGTGGCCGAAAGAAAAGGGTTTCCCTCTACTGTCTCCAGCAAAAGAAGGTGGGTGCTCCAGGGGAACCATGAGGGATTCCGTGGTTCCGGTGGAGATGAGCCCCCATCCTCTCTGGAAGACGCCGCTTGCTAAGGCGGCGCAAGGGTGGTCATGGCCTCCGGTGACTACAATGACCTCTGCGGGGAGGCCGCACTGTGTGGCGGCCTCACTCCTCAGGCGTCCCAGGGCGATGCCAGAGGGGTAAAGAGGGGCAAGCTGCTTTTTTTGAATTCCTGCAAGGTCGAGGAGCTCCTCCCTCCAGGTGCGGGTGTGCTGGTCAAAGAGCATGGTCCGGGAGGCAAGGGAATAGTCGAACGAGAGCTCACCGCTCAAGGCGAAGAGCACAAACCCCGACATCGAGGTCCAAAAACGCACCGCTTTGAAAACCTCCGGCTCATGGCGGCGGTGCCAGAGGAGCTTGTAGAGCGAGTACTTGTGATGGGGAGAAAGCCCTGTGGTCTCATACACCCAGGACGGGTCAAGATTCAGCTCCTCGGCTTCTTCTTTCGTGCGCTCATCGTACCAGGGGATGCATCGGGTGAGGGGTTCACCACGCTCGTCAAGCCCCACCATAACCTCGGCGAAGCTCGAGACGCTCAGAGCCCTGACACTTCTTCGCACACGCTCGGGAAAACCCGCTATGGCCGCAAAGAGTAAAGTGGTAAGCTCTTTCGGATCGTAGTAGGAGCCGTGGGCATCTGAAGAAAGCGGCGTTTTGAAGCTCATCTCGGCAAGGGTCTGTCCGTCTTCATCGTACACCTTGAGTTTGGTGTTGGTGGTCCCGATATCGATGCCAAAAAGAAGCGGCATTATCCCCTCACCTCAAGCAAGGCTGCGGTTTTCCCCACCCGGATGATGCAGTGGGTGGGGCATTTCTCGATGCAGAGCCCACAGAGGGTGCATTTTTCCCGGGAGATCACAATCTTTCCGTTCTCGAAGGTAATGGCACCCTCTGGACAGGTTCGAACGCAGACCTGGCACTTGATGCAGCCTCTTGCGCAGACTTTCCGGACTTCTCTGGCCGAATCAGGAGAAACGCAGGCTACCGTGACCTGCTCTTTTCTGGGGACAAGAGCGAGGATTTTTCTGGGACATTCGGCCACGCATTTCCCGCACCCTGTGCACTTCTCCCAGTCCACAACCGGAAGCCCGCTCTCCGGGTCGATGTGCATGGCCGAAAAGGGGCACACTCGGACGCAGTCGCCAAGGCCGAGACACCCAAAACGACACCCCTTGAAGGACCCGGGGAGGAGGTTTGCCGCCTTACAGCTTGCCACGCCGCTGTACTCGGCAACTACCTGGGCCACGCCTTTCCCTCCCTGGCAGAGCACCACCGCCCTTTTGACCTCCCAGTTGCCGCCTTCCTGTCCGAGGAGGCGGGTGAGCTCCGCCCACACCTTCGGTCCCCCAGCGGGGCAAGCGTTCACCGGTGCCTCGCCTGAAGCGATTTTTTCGGCAAGACCGCTGCAGCCTGGGAAACCACAGGCGCCGCAGTTTGCCCCCGGGAGAACCCGTTCCACCTCCTGCACGAGGGGATTCACCGGGACGGCGAATTTTTTGGCAAGAAAGGAGAGCATGAGCCCAAAAGCAAGACCCAGAGCGCCAACGAGCACTGTTGGGATGAGAATGTTCATACGACCTTTCCTCCTACTTCACAAGTCCCTTAAAGCCCAAAAAGGCGATGGCTAAAAGGCACGTCGCCACAAAGACAATCGGATACCCCTGCCAGAACTGGGGCACCCGAGCGAGGCGCAGGCGCTCCCGGATACCGGCAAGGAGCACCAGGGCCACCGTGAACCCTAAAGCGACGCTTATGCTGTACACCACAACCTGGAGGAGGGTGTACCCGTAGTCCACCCCAAGGAAGGTAACGGCAAGGATGGCACAGTTTGTGGTGATGAGAGGGAGGTAGATACCCATCGCCCGGTAGAGGTTGGGGACGTTCTTTTTGAGGAGGATTTCCACAAGCTGCACGAGGGTCGCAATCACAAGGATGAACACCATGATGCGGAGGTACTCAAGCCCCAGAGGGACGAAGATGAAGTTCCAGAGGACCCAGGTCACGATAGAGGCGAGCACCATCACGAAGGTCACGGCCATCCCCATGCCGATGGAGTTTGCGACACTCGAGGACATGCCGATATAGGGACAGAGCCCGATGTAGCGGGCGAGGATGATGTTGTCGACAAAAGCAGCGCTGATGATGATTTTGAAGAGCGTGAGGAATCCGGTATTCATGATTTCACCTTCCTCAGCGACCAGTTAAGGAGCGCGATGGAGATGCCGATGAGGAGAAAAGCTCCAGGAGGCAGAATCATCGCCATCATGCCCTGGTAGGCTCTGGGGAACACGGGATGGGAGAGGATTTCCCCATAGCCAAAGAGCTCTCGCACAATGCCGATGGCAGTGATGACGAGGGTGTACCCCACACCCATTCCTAAGGCATCGGCCACGGCAAGAAGGGGGGGTTTCCTTGAGGCAAAGGCTTCAGCCCGGGCCATGATGATGCAATTCACCACGATGAGAGGGATGAAAATGCCCATGGCTTTCGAGAGCGGTGGGAGATAGGCTTTCATCACAAGGTCCACGATGGTGGTGAAAGTGGAGATGACCACGATGAAAATAGGGATGCGCACCTCATTGGGGACGAAATTCCGGATAAGAGAAATCACAAGGCTTGAGCAGGTCAGCACGAAAATCACCGCAGCCCCCATCCCGAGGCAATTCTCAACCCGCACTGAAACGGCAAGGACCGAGCACAGCCCAATCATGAGCTTCAGCACCGGGTTTTCTCCCAAAAGCCCATTCCGGAAGTAGTGCCAGAACTCCCGCATCATCGTCCTTCACCTCGCACGATCTCGGCAACCTTCGCACACGCCCGCGCCACAGCGCGGCTTGAAATGGTGGCACCGCTCACTGCCTGGACATCCTCCCCCACCCTGAAGGGGCTCTCTAAGGATTTCCCCAGGAACTGGGAGAGGAAACCCGCCTCGGCGACGTTTGAACCGAGTCCGGGGGTCTCCTGGTGTTCCAAAACCTTGAGACCGGTAATTTTCCCCTCTTTTGTATCCACCCCCACAAGGAGCACGATGGGACCACCGTAACCAGTGCTTGCCACCTTGAAAACGAGTCCTTGACGTTCCCCGCCGCTTTGTGCCTCGTAGGCTTCAAGGAACTGGATGTCCTTCGATTCGGGGAGGGTCCCGAAAGCCGCGAGGTCAAGGGGGGTGAAGGTTTCCGCTTTGGGAAAGACGACCCCAAGGGCTTCTTTGAGCTCTTTCTTCGCCTCCTCGGCGATTTTTTCTTTCGTCACCACGTGCACCACAGAGAGCGCGCAAGCGGCCACCACACACACTACCGTCAGTGCCAGCGCCACACGCAGGATGTTCTTCATGCCTTCTTCACCCCAAATCTCCGCGGTAGCATCCGGTCAAGAAGCGGCACCAGGGCATTCATGGTGAGGATACCGAAGGTCACCCCCTCGGGGTACCCCCCAAGCCACCGGATGATGCCCGTTAGGGCTCCAGCGCCAAAGCCGAAAATCATCCTCCCCCGGGAGGTCATGGGGGAGGTGGTGTAGTCGGTGGCCATGAAACACGCCCCCATGATGGCGCCACCGGCGAAGAGATGGAAGAGGGGGTTCTGACGGGCAAGAAGTGCCACGAGCGAGAGCCCGAGAGCGTAAAAGAGGGGGATATCCCACTGCACAACTTTCCGCAAAAGCAGGTACAGGAACCCCAAAAGCAAAAGAAGTGCCGAAATCTCCCCGATACAGCCCGGAATAAGGCCCAAAAAGAGCCGGAAAAGGAGGTTCGGCCCTGTTTCCCACACGGCGGGATACCCGTAGGCCTTGACAATCCCAAGGGGTGTGGCGCTCGTCACAACGTCCACCGGGGTGGCGTACGTTGCGGCCTGAGCAGGTTGGAGGACGAAGGCCGGGCGGACGTACCAGGTGGCCATGATTTTCGGCCAGGAGATGAGGAGCACGGCCCGTCCCACCAGGGCCGGGTTGAAGATGTTCTGTCCTATCCCTCCGAACATCTGCTTCCCAAGGAGTATGGCTACACCCCCGCCCACAAGGGGAATCCAGAAAGGGCACCCCGGGGGGAGGGAAAGCCCAAGGAGCATTCCCGTGACCACGGCGCTCCAGTCGCCCACCGTGAGGGAACGGCGGAAGGCCAGGCAATCCAGTGCTTCAAACCCCACGCAGGCGAGAACAGAGAGCACAAGAGGTGGTAGCGCCAGACGCGGTCCGAAGAACACCACACCCCAGACAGCGGCAGGAAGGAGCGCAAAGACCACCTGCTGCATGATCCAGGGGACGGTGACCGGACTTTTCAGGTGCGGCGGGGCAGAGGTAACGAGTCTGAGTTCTTCCACGTCATTTCCCTCCTCGTTTCCGGCGCATCACTTCGAACTTTGCCAGCTTCAGGAGGTGCACTAAGGCAATCCCAGCAGGGCAAACGTACGCGCAGGATCCACACTCCACACAGTCGAGGACCCGGTTGTCCTCGGCTTCGGCAAAAAGGCTTTCTTCGGCGAGCCTCCCCAAAAGATACGGCAGAAGGCGCATGGGACAGTGGGCAACGCACCGCCCGCAGCGGATGCAGGGGTACTCTCGCTTTTTTGGGACGTTCCGGAAAAAGAGGAAGCCCGAAGTTCCCTTGATGACGGGAACGGCCAGGGACACCTGGGTGATGCCGGTCATCGGTCCACCCATGATGATTTTTCGGGGTGGAGCGGTGAACCCTTCACAGAAGTCCACGAGGTCCTCAAGGAGCATCCCCAGGGGAACTTCGAAGTTCCCTCGCTTGTTCAGGCAGTCCCCAGAGAGCGTGATGACCCGTTCCACAAGAGGAAGGCCTGTTCTGGCCATCCGGCCGAGTGCCGCTGCAGTCTGCACGTTGTTCACCACAACGCCCACGTCAAGGGGAAGGCCTCCTGGAGGGACCTCGCGGCCCAGGATGGCAAGAATCAGGTGTTTCTCCGAGCCCTGGGGGTATTTGGTCCTTAAGGGGACAACCTCTGCGGGGATGGGGAAGTTCCGGAGGAGATTCGCCACATGGTCAATGCAATCTTTTTTATTGTCCTCAATGCCGATGTAGGCCCGTTTGGCTCCGCAGGCCCGAACCATAATACGGAGTCCAAGGAGCATCTCTTCGGTGCGCTCCAGCATCACCCGGTGGTCACAGGTGAGGTAGGGCTCGCATTCGGCGCCGTTGAGGATGAAAGAATCAATGGGTTTCCCCTGAGGTGGGGAGAGCTTCACATGGGTCGGGAAGGCTGCTCCCCCAAGCCCCACGAACCCCCCTTCCCGGACGAAGGCCCGCAAGCGCTCCGGTTCGAGGTCCTCGATGGTTTCCGGAAGCGGTTCGTAACGTTCCTCTTCACCCTTGCCATCGTTCTCGATGACAATGGCCTGGAATTTCCCCATTGTTGGATGCGCCCACTCCTCAATCCCTGCGACCTTCCCGCTCAGCGGGGCATGGACCGGTGCAGCCACAAAGGCATCGGCGTCGGCGATTTTCTGCCCCCGCTTCACCGTATCCCCCTTGTTCACCAGGGGCTTCAGGGGGGCACCGGTGTGCTGGATGAGGGGAAGGACAACACGGGAAGGTTCGGGGACGCGAACAATAGGGAGGTGTGCGGTGTCTTCCTTGTGGTGAGGAAGGAAGACTCCCTGAGGAAAGGTTCGTAGCTTCATCGTCGCGCATCGCCTCCTTTGACGTCCTCCTGCCACACCTCTTCGACGAAGCGAGTGTGGAGGTTGCCTTCGAGGAAATCGGGGTGCGAGAGAATCCGGAGGTGGAAGGGAATGGTGGTGGCGATACCCTCGACGAAAAAGGATCGCAAGGCCTCCCGGGAACGGCGGATAGCAAATTCCCGGTTCACATCCCACACGATGAGTTTTGCGATAAGGGAATCGTAATGGGGTGGGACGGTGTAGCCGCTATAGCAGTGAGAGTCCACACGGATTCCCGGACCCCGGGGGATCTCGAATTGCACAATACGCCCCGGGGAAGGGGCAAAACGTTTCTCAGGGTCTTCAGCGTTGATACGCATCTCAATGGCGTGGCCCCGCAAGATGATGTCTTCCTGACGGAGGGCGAGTTCCTCTCCTGCGGCCAGGCGAATCTGTTCCCGCACAAGATCCACTCCGGAGATTTCTTCCGTCACCGGGTGTTCCACCTGGATGCGGGCGTTGAGCTCCATGAAATAGAAGTTCCCCTCGGGGGTCACCAGGAACTCAAAAGTGCCACAGGTCGCATACCCCAAGGCTTTTGCCGCCCGGACGGCGGCGTCGAGAATCTTTTCGCGGAGGGCGGGCGGAAGGCCAGTAGCCGGAGCCTCCTCGAGGATTTTCTGGCGACGCCGCTGGAGGGAACATTCCCGTTCCCCAACGTGGATGACGTTGCCGAACCGATCGGCGAGAATCTGCACCTCGATGTGCCGGGCCCGGTCGATGAGCTTTTCGATGTAGAGTTCCTCACTCCCGAAGGCTGCCTGGGCTTCCCGGCGAGCGCTATCGAAGGATTTCTTGAGGTCGTCTTCGCTCTCGATCACCCGGATGCCCCGGCCCCCTCCACCCAGGCAGGCCTTGAGGAGGAGGGGGTATCCGATTTCCCTGGCAATATCATGAGCATCGGCAAAGGTCTTAACCGGTTCTAAAGACCCGGGAATCACCGGGACTCCAGCCTCGTGCATGAGGCGTTTGGCCTGGAGTTTGTTCTTCATCTTCCTCAGGACGTCAGGTCCTGGACCAATGAAGGCAATACCTCGTTTCTCGAGTTCTTCGGCAAAAGCGGCGTTTTCCGCCAGAAATCCGTATCCAGGGTGCACAGCATCGGCCCCGGTGATTTCGCAGGCCCGGACGATTTTGGGGATGTTCAGGTACGTTTCAACCGCCGAGTTCCCTCCCAGAGCCACCTTCTGGTCGACGAAGCGGAGATGGAGGAGATTCGCGTCGGGGTCGGAGAACACCCCCACGGTTTTGAGCCCGAGCTCCTTGCAGGCCCGGACGACCCGCAGGGCAATTTCTCCCCGGTTGGCGATGAGGACCTTGGAGAACAAAAAAATCCCCCCTAAATGAGCACTCGCTCCTCGGGATAGACGAGCAGTTCCTTCCGTTCTCGCGCAACACCCATGGCCACCAGGGCGGTGAAAATACCCACTCGCCCAAGGAACATCGTTACAATAATACCAAGCTTCCCCAGGTCTGACAAGTTTGACGTGACCCCCCGAGAGAGCCCTACCGTGCCAAAGGCCGAAACGGCCTCAAAGGCAAGGTCGAGGGGATCCCCCTTTTCGGTAGCGAAAAGGAGCGTGGTGGAGCAGAAGACCAGCCCCAGACCGAAGCAAAACACAGCCAGGGCCCTGCGGACGGCGCTTCGGGCTACCCGCCGGTGGAAAAGCGCCACGCCCTCCTGACCCCGAAGGGTGCTCCGAACAAGGGCCAGAAGGAGCGCCAGGGTGGTGGTTTTCACGCCTCCTCCTGTACCCCCCGGGGAAGCACCCACGAACATGAGGAACATGAGAAAGAGCGCCGAGACCGGGCGGAGATGAGCAATGGGAACGGTGTTGAACCCCGCAGTTCTCGGTGTGATTGCCTGGAAGAACGCGGCCATGACCTTGCCCCAGAAGGGGAAAGCACCCAGAGTTCTGGGATTTGAGGATTCCGCCAAAAGGAGGAAGAATGCCCCAAAAGCGATGAGGACAGCGGTGGTGACCACTACCGTTTTAGCGTGCAGGGAGTTCAGGCGGCGGTGCTCAACAAACTCCCGAATCACCACAAATCCGATACCCCCAATCACAATGAGCCCCATAATGGTGAGGTTCACGAGAGGGTCGAGGGCAAAGCCTTCGAGGTTGTTTGAGAACACCGAAAACCCGGCGTTGCAGAAGGCAGATACCGAGTGGAAGAGGGCGGAAAAGAGCGCCCACGGGAGAGGAAAGCGCCGCAGAAAGGCTACAGAGAGGAGGAGAAATCCCACGCCTTCGACCCAGAGGACGTACCGCAGAACATCTAAGACGAAGCGCACCGCCCCCCCGGGGACGTCGAGGCTGAAGGAATCCCGTATGGCCAGACGATCCCGGTACTCGATACGACGCCTCAAGGCCAGGGCAAGGAGCGTTGCCACCGTCATGTACCCCAGTCCTCCAAACTGGATGAGAACGAGGATAATCACCTGACCCCAGAGGGAGAAGAACGTCCCGGTGTCCACGACGACAAGACCCGTCACGCACACCGCAGAGGTGGCGGTGAAGAGGGCGTCGATGAACCGTATGGCGTTCCCTGAAGCCACGGAGAAAGGAAAAAGCAGGAGGAGCGTCCCAATGAGGATGAGGGCAGAGAACCCCAAAAGCACCAGGGAAGCCGGGGAGAGCAAGGTCAGGCGTCTTCTCAAGCTTCGGAGAAGGAATGTTAGAAGACTTTCGCTGACCACCCTATCGCCTTCTTATGCGAAGACCCCAAAACGTCGGGCTTCGTCGTACATGGCGACGACGTTCTCCGGAGGAACGTCTGGTTGGATGTCGTGCACCGCGCAGAGCACGTACCCCTCAGGACCGAGGTCCTCGATGCGGCGGCGAACCTCCCGGCGCACGTCTTCTGTCCTCCCCCGGGGGAGGACAAAGGTCGTGTCAACGGCCCCCCAGAAACACAGGTCCTTGCCGAAGCGCTCTTTGAGGACCTTCGTGTCCATTCCCTGAGCAGAAACCTGGACGGGGTTGAGAATGTCCACTCCGATTTCGATGAGGTCAGGGATGAAGGGGACGATGCTCCCACAGGAGTGGTAGAGGAGTTTCGCCCTGGGTGCCATTTTCTTAAGGTTTTTGAAGTACTCCTTGTGGTATGGTTTCACGATGTCCCGGTAGGTCTTCGGGCTCATGATGGTGCTCTCGGCAGTGGCTAAGTCGTCACCCACGAAGATCACGTCGAGGAACTCCCCGCACTCGGCAAGGAACAGCGAGTACCGCTTGAGTTGGTACTCGTACATCTTTTCAAGAAGCGCCGTGGCGAAATCCACGTTGCAGACAAGGTCAACGAGGAAATTCTCAAACCCCCGCAGGTACCAGCAGGGTTCGAAAATCCCCGTGTCGATCATATCCCCCACAAGGAGGTACTTTCCCTCTTTTGCGAGCGCCTCCGCCCGCTCCCGTACTCCCTTAAGGTTCATGGTCCTTGCAGGGTCCGGCCATTCGTAATCCTCGAGTTCTTCCAGGGTTTTCCCCGCCAGGGGATGCTCCACCATGTCATAGTAGAGCCCGTCTTCGGGCATCCGGTATTTGATGCCGAATTCGTTGTAGTACGTTCGCTCATCGACCCACCGCTTTTGCGGAAGGGGTTCAGGGTGGATGCCTCGGGTGTCGATGCCCAGGATTTCGAGGACCTCCTCGTCCACGAAGACGATCTGGAAGTTCTCCATCATGAGACGGGTTTCTTTCTCAATCCCAAGATAGGCCTTGAGGTTCTCGTAGGCTTTCTTCGTGAGGGTGGTGCAGTTCGTCGTCCCAAGGTCCAGAGGAATACGGTCGGGAACTTCATGGTTCAGCGCGCGCAGCGCCCGCTCTCTCGGTGTCATGGCAACTCCCTCCAGAGCACGCAACTAAAGAGAATTATACCACACAGGAGCGTTTCAGAAAGCTCTTTCGAAAAACATCCCGCATGGTACAATGGAGACTAAAGTTCTGTGGATTTCGTCCGATAGAAATGAAGGGAAGGGGTGCCTGGTGCTTCTTGTTGCCAGCGGCGAGGAGACCATGAATCCTAAAGAACTTTTGCTTTCCGCTTTTGAGGATGTGGTCTTTCTCCAGGACCTTGTGGCACGGGTGGGGTTACCTCTTCCGATGGTGTGGGAAGTTGTCCTGAGCCTGGAGAAGGAGGGGAAGGTGACGTACTTCTCCTGGCGGGGAAGAACTGTGATCGTAAAGAGGAGGTGAGGCTGATGCCTCAGGAACTGCAGCTTGTGGCCTTTCAGCTTGCTCAGGAAGTGTATGGGGTGGATATCGCCCAGGTCCAGGAAATCATCAGGATGCAGCCCATCACTAAAGTCCCCGGAGCTCCCGACTTTGTTGAAGGAGTGATCAACCTCCGGGGTCGGGTCATTCCGGTCATCGACCTCCGCAAGCGTTTTCGCCTTCCTAAGGGTGAGGAGACCAAATCCACCCGCATCATCGTCGTTGACGTCCCCCCCCACACGGTTGGGATGATTGTGGACAGCGTCGATGAGGTTCTCCGCTTGAGTGAGGACAAGATTGAACCGCCCTCACCCCTTATTGCCTCCATTGACACCGAGTACATCAAGGGGGTGGGAAAGCTCGAAGGGAAACTCCTCATCCTCCTTGACCTTGCCAAGGTTCTGACCAAAGAGGAGAAATACGCTCTTGAGGACCTGAAGGGGACTCTGGAGAAGTCCTAAAGAGCGAGTTTCTGAAGTTCCAGGATTTGCTCAGTTCTCCCAAGGACAATCAGCGTGTCCTGGGGACCAAGGCGGGTGTTGCCCTGGGGGTTGAAGAGGAAGCTCCCTTTCTCTCTATCCCTGATGGCCACAACAAGGATGCCAAACCTCTCCGGGAGGTTGGCCTCCCCAAGGGTTTTCCCGCAAAGATACGACTGCGGCTGGATTTCGATTTCCTCGATGGCGAGGTCCAGCGTCTCACTGCGAAGGAGGAGGTCAAGGAAAAACGAGGCCTGAGGTCGTAAGGCTGCAGCGGCCAGGCGCAGTGCGCCAATTTTCTGAGGGCAGATGACGTAGTCGGCTCCAGCACGGCGGAGGATTTCCACGGATTCAGGGGCAATGGCCCGGGCCACAATCCGGAGGTGAGGATTGAGGTGCCTGGCGGTGAGGGTGATGTAGACGTTCTCTGGGTCACTCCCCACAAGAGCCAGAAGCCCCCGGGCCCGCTCGATTCCTGCTTCTTTAAGGATTTCCTCCTGGGTGGCGTCACCCTCAAGGAAAGGAAGGTCAGGATGCAGAAGCAGTGCCCGCTCAATTTTCTCCCGGTCTTTCTCGATGACCACGTACGGAACGCGGGATCGAACGAAGTACTCCACCACTTCACTTCCCACCACTCCGCATCCGCAGATGATGAAGTGCCCCTTAATGGTTTTGAGCATCCGCTTCACCTCCTGCCTTCGCCAGTACTCGCCGAGTTTCCCCTCAGAGAGCAACCTCACCAGAGAGGACACGCCGTACGTCACGGTGAGCACCCCTGACCCCACGATGCCGATCGTAAAGGCTCGTCCCGCGGGGCTTAAGGGGCGGATTTCTCCAAATCCCACGGTGGTCAAGGTGATGACCGTCATGTAGAGGGCATCGAAAAAGGGCCACCGCTCGATGAGGACGTACCCTAAACTCCCTCCGAGGACCAGGCCCAGGATGACGCCGCCGAGGGTTAGAAACTGCCGGATCATGGCGTGTTCGTTTCCCGCCGAAAATCGAGAGGGTCAAAGGGTTCCTCTTCGTCGAAGAGGCTCTCGCTTCGCTGAGGTTTGTCAAACCCGGAGAAGTTCACCGCTACAAAAAGGTCGCCCTCAGGGTCGAAAAACGAAAGTTCCAGGCTGACGCAGTCCTCGATGTTCCGGCGCAGGAAGTACCGCTTTTCCGTGAGGGTCCCCTTTTCCGGGGAGTACACCCCCTCAATCCCCAGGGACATTGCCCCGTTCCCGATACCGATGCCGAAGGTCCAGTCCTTCAGGGCTCCGGCATTCAGGTCGTACCGTCCCCGGAGGCGGAGGAAACTCTCCTCCACGTTCCCCAGGAGGCATTCGAGGACGAGGGTGGATTCGCTCTCGGGGTCAAAGAAAAAAGGAGACGCCTCCCCTTCCACGAAACGCCACCGGAAACGGGCCCAGAACTCTGGGGAAAGGTTCTTTTCCCAGAATACCTCTGCGCCCCACCGCGCGGTTTGCTCTCCGCTCCCAAAGAGCGTTCCCCACCCGAAAACGGTGGCACCGGCGTTCTCTCCCTTCAGGGAGAGGCTCAGGCGGGCGTCGAAGCGGGTATCCTGCACGGTTTCGGTGGCAAAGTACCCGTAGCTCAGCTTGCCCAAAAGGGTGAGGGAACCCCCTGCAGGCTTTTCGAAGGAAGCCACAATCTGAGGGGAGCGAGAAAGGGTATGCGAATCGACCTCCTCGTTGTGGGTGCTAAGGAGAGACAGAGAGAAGTCCCCGCTTCGTAGAGTAGCCACTGCTCCGAATGAGTCCTCACCCGCAAAGCGGGTATCCCAGAAGGCCCATCCGGTGAAGGAATCCCCCGAAAGAACGAGGTCCGTCTGGAGTTTCTGCCCTTTCCGGCTCCCCAGGGTGTACCGGGCAAGGAAAAGTGCCTCCGGCGACAGAGCGTACTCGTAGCGGAAACCTGTGTACCACCCCTTCTCCCGGGAAAAGCCAAAAGCAGGGAGGAGGAACCCTCCCTCACCGGCGAAGGTTCGGGTGTACCAGGGAATTTCCAGGATTTTCTTCTCCCGAACGTACAGGGCAAGCCCCTTGATGACCACTTTCCCCTCGGGAAACACCGTTGCTTCTTTCGCCCGGAGACTCACAAGGGGCGGTTCTCTCCTGCACCCCGTGCAGAGGATGCTCTCTCCACGCCAGGTTCCTGCTGTGTACTCGAGACGTTTCCCTCGAAAGACGAGCTCCCCCCTTTCCCCAAGGGCATACCTGAGAGAAGCGTTTTCCACAAACCCCTGACGTCGAGCAAAAGAGTAGTACAGTGCCTCTCCCCGTACCTTCGCGCTTCCCCAGGAGGCCTCAAAGGGGGTGTCAACGAAAAGCTCAAGCGCAGGAATAGAGAAACGAATGTGCTCGGTGGTGAGGGCGAAATCTCCCCACTCCACCGTTACTCCCCCCAGGGCCTCAAGGACCTCGCTGGCCTCGTCATACAGGAGGGTTGCCGCCTTGATGTGGATGCCCTCCCCGGCGAAAAGGAGGGGCGTCCACAGAAAGAGTAAAGCTACTGTCCACGCTGCCTTTTGAGCTCTTCGAGGCGCTCCTGGACCCTCCTCTCCTCTTCCTCGAGTTGCCTCAGGTTCTCTTCGAGTTGCTTTTTCCGGTACTCCAGGTCTTTCAGGCGTTCCTCAAGGCGGAGGATTTCCTCTTCGAGAACGGGTTTCCACTCCGGCCGGGAGAAGTCGGGAGGAATGTAGGGATGGTCAAAGCGGAGCTCAACCTCATGGGCGAAGAGCGAAGCTTCGGGCGAGAGTTGACTCAGGTGGAGCACGATGTACCTGGTTTCGGGAGTGATAAAGGGATTGCCGTCTTTGTCGAAACGGGGGAAGTAGATTTTCCCGGTGAATTCCCGGAGAATCTTTTCCTCAAACCCTTTGTCGTAGTCGGCAGGGAAAATCTTGCGGCCTTTGTCATCCACAAGGTAGGTGTTCTGGGCAAAGCGCAGAGGGTAGAGGGGAGCTCCCTTGAGTTTCTTCAGGGTGACCTCAAAGACAAGGTACCGGTTGAGACGCTCTCGCTGGATGAAATCCCGATGGTACGCAAGCTCCTCTTCAGAAGAAAGAAGGTTCTCCTTGCCGTACTTTGCCACCCAGGCCTGGGTCACCTCTTCGTTCCAGAAAAGGGCCGAAACGGCAAAGCTCTCCTGAACAGTGACCGAACGGGTCCACCGGGCCACCGTATCTTTGTAGATTTTCTCGTAATCTCTGGTTTCCGCTTTTATAGCAGAAAACCCAAGGCACAGGACACAGATGACGAGAAGAACACTCGTGGCTGCGCGTCTCATGGTTCACCTCTCCTTACCATTCTTCAAAGGGTTGCACTTCAATCTCCACCTGAGGGGTTGGGGTAGCCTCAGGGAGAGTCTCCTCGGTTTCAGGGAGTTCCTCAATGCCGTTCTCCTCAGGAGTCGAGGGGAGAGGAGTAGCCGGTGGAGGGGTTTCCTCGGGTTTTTCACGTCGGGGGACTTCCAGAGGTCCTGCGACCTCCCGGTCTTCTGCAACCTCAAGGTAGAACTCTTTCCCCTTTTCTACTCTCGCCGGTTCCCCCTGGACGAAGACCCCGGCAACGGCCCCCACGGGACCAAAAATGGCGAGTCCTGCGATGCTTGCTCCCACCGCGTACGCCAGAGCCTTGTTCTCCTGGATGGCCCGCTCACCCATGGTGAGGGGGATGGGAGTCCCGTCGACGGCCTCCACAGTCCCGAAGTCAATTTCAATCCGCCCTGGTCTCCCGAAGGCTCCCCGCCGGCGGACTTTCACGATTCTGCCCTGACCCCGGGTGTTCTTGGCGATGACCAGTACCCCCTCAATCCGCACATCCTCTAAGACCACGTAAGGCACCGGATCCCCCGCTTCATTTCGTTCGGAATTGAGCTCGGTTTCCAAGGCCACCTTCACCAGGGTTTCCCTGGGGACGAGAACGGTGAAGCTCGCGGCTTTCGTTGGGTCCACACAGGTTCGGTAGAGCCGGTCCACCCGAACACCAATGGGGTCACTGCTTGCCGCACCGAAGATCAGGCGTTCCAGTTCCTCGAGTTCGGCAAGGAGCACACCGCTTTTTGGCGGTTCGGAACGGAGGGTGAGACGGATAGTCCGCATTTTGAAGGCCAGAGATGGCTCGTCCTTTGTGCCGTCGAGAATGAAGGTTTTCAGCCGCTCCACCCGCTCCATGAGTGTTCCGGAGAGGGTGTCTCCAGTGAGGTCTTTTTCGATCTTCTCCACCCGGGCGAGGACGCTGCCACTTTGGGGTGTTCCGTAGAGGACCTTCTCCATCTCCTCAAGGTCCCGCACGATTGGCGAGACCACCGTTCCCTCCTGGGCGTGGGCCAAAACCACCGAAAAAAGGAATACCCAGAGCACTGCAAGACCGACAATTCTCCGCATTATGCGTCACGCTCCTTTGCTGTCCACTCCTCTTCCTCCTGAAGCTCCTCAAAGGCCACTACCCGGTTTCGTCCTCTCTTTTTGGCCTCGTACAGCGCACGGTCTGCCCGGGTGAAGAGGTCTCCGGCGCTTCTTGCGTGTTCCCGGCCGCAGACGCCGCAGGAGACCGTTACCACTTTGGCTATCGGGCTTTTGGGGTGAGGGAACGACCGTTCCTCGACGTTTTTCCTGAGGCGCTCGGCCACCACCAGGCCTTCCTCTTCCCGGGCGCCGAAGCAGAGGACCGTAAATTCCTCTCCACCGAAGCGGGACACGAAATCCCCACCCCGCACAGAATGCAAAAAGACTTGGGCGAGGGACCGCAAGAGCTCATCTCCCCTGTGGTGTCCGAGGGTGTCGTTGTAGTACTTGAAGTGGTCGATGTCGATGACGATGAGGGCGTAAGGGGTCCCGTAGCGGAGGTGATTGGCCTCCATCTCCGCAAGGCGCTGGTCGAAGGAGCGGCGGTTGGGAATACCGGTGAGGGTGTCAAAGAAGGCCAGGTGTTCGAGCTCTGCGGCGAGCTCCTCGAGTTTGCGGTTCTTCTCCTCAAGTTCCCGCAGGTACTTCCGTAGCTTCGCGTGGGTCCTGACCCGGGCTAAAAGTTCCTGGGGGTGGATGGGTTTTACCAGGTAATCGTTCCCTCCCACCTCGAAACTCTTTACCCTGGCGTCCTGCGTTTCGAGGGCAGTGAGGAAAATGACCGGCAGGTGGGCAAGCTCAGGATGCATCCTGAGCTTGCGGCACAGGGTGAAACCATCGGTATCTGGAAGGACAACATCAAGGAGCAAGACATCGGCTGCCTCGAGGTCTTTGCAGGCCAGAAGCGTCTGGCCGTCGGGAAAGGCCGTTACGGTGAACCCTTCCCGCTCGAGGACGTCTTTCACAAGGTAGCGAATGAACTGGGAGTCGTCAACGACGATGACCTTCCCTTCCGTCTCACCCATGCATGGCGCACCTTTCTGTGGAACACTCCGGATATGATGCGAGGGAGGAGAGGGTTTCACCCTCTTCCTCGAAGCGAACCGTGGCCGTCTCCGGAGTCCATTTGCCACAGCGGCTACCCCAGAGAGCCTTCACCCGGTCATCTTCCTTGAGGACCACAATCTCACAGGTGTTGGGACAGTCGGTGCAGATGAAGCTCTGGCTTTTGAAGTTCCGTTCTACAACCGAGAATCCCTGGAAGGCCGTTTCTTGAGGAGCGTATTCCATGGCGAGAATTGCCGCACCCCATGCTCCCATGACACCGTGCTCCGGAGGGACGATGATGCGCTTTTTTCCTCCGAAGAAGTCCCGAAAAGCCTGCACCATTCCCTGGTTGGCAGCTACACCCCCCTGGAAGACGATGGGGTCTTCAATCTCCCGTCCTGAGGCGAGATTGTTGATGAAGTTCCGCACCAGAGCCTCGCAGAGCCCTTTCACGATTTCCGCTTTCCCAAAGCCTAACTGCTGCTTGTGGATCATATCCGATTCGGCGAACACGGTGCAGCGCCCTGCAATCCGGACTGACTGCCTGGCCTGGAGGGCGAGTTTCCCGAACTCTTCAATGGGGACGTTGAGACGAACCGCCTGGTGCTCCAGGAACGACCCGGTTCCGGCGGCACAGACGGTGTTCATGGCAAAGTCCTCGACGACGCCGTTGCGGATGATGATGAGCTTAGAATCCTGCCCACCGATTTCGAAAACCGTTCGCACGTCGGGAACCCGGGTAATAGCGGCTATGGCGTGAGCAGTGATTTCGTTTTTCACGATATCGGCGCCCACAATGACTCCGGCTAAGTGCCGGGCACTTCCTGTAGTGCCCACACCCCTGATGACCCCTCCCTGGGGCATGCGGTGCTCGATGTAGCGCAGGCCCTCTTTCAGGGCGGCGATGGGGTCGCCACTTGTCCTGAGGTAACAGCTTGCCAGGATGCGCTTTTCTCTATCCATGAGCACGAATTTCGTGGTCACCGAACCCACATCAACTCCGAGAAAGAGATCCATTCCGCTTCAGCCCCCGTTTTTTCTCCTGTTTTCTCCGTTCTAAAACGTCTACAAAGGCCTCCACCCTGGTAACGAGTCCTGCTTCTCCTGAGTGCTCGTCGATGGCCAGGTGGAGCACCGGAAGGTCAAAGTCCCGGCTCACTGCCTGGAGCACTCCTTTGGCCACAATCTCCGGCATACAGGTGAAAGGATACAGGTGTACCACCCCGTCAAAGCCCTCCCGGGCGTAGCGGATGGTGCTCCCCACGCTGTCGATGCCCTCTCCCCCCACAAACCTCTTGAGGTAAGGTTTTGCAAGCTCCCAGGCTTCGAGTTTCTCCCGGGAGCGGGTAAGGGGCCGAAAGGTGTGGAGGATGTATTCCACCGTTGAGACCGAGTTGTGGACGTAGACTCCGAGGTCCCCGAGGAGTTTCTCCACGTTGAAGTTCACCCGCGTCTCCTGGGCGATGTACACCTCCCCGACGATCCCCACCTTCAGGAAGTCCTTCCTCCCATTCCGGGGGAGGGCGTCGAGTTTTTCCAGGGTACTTGTTTTGAGCGCCTCGAGTTCTCTGAGGGTTTTTACCCGCCGCAGGGCTTCGATGGTTCCATCGATGACCCGGTCGAGCTCCTGCGGGTCCCTCACCTGGCAGCGCAGTGCCCGACGGTGGGCTTCGAGTTCTTCGGTAAAACGCAGCACCGCAAAGCTCAGGCGGGCGACCCGAACGATTTCAGGCAGGAACAGCCGTCCCCCCGTCATGGCCCGGAGGGCTGAGAGAAACGACCGCACCCCATACCGGGGATGGTCTAAAAGGACAAACTGCACCCTGTACCCCAAATCTTCAAGAATGATTCGCTGGATCTGTCCGTAGTATCCGAAGCGACACGGCCCCACGCCCCCGACCATGAAGATGGTATCGGCCCCCCGCTCGATTGCCTCGATGAAATTGCCCAGGGTCACCTTCAGAGGGAAACAGGCATTTTGGGGTGCGAATTTCACCCCGATTTCGATGGTCTTCTGGGTAATTGGGGGAGGCGGAACGATCTCAATCCCCAGGCTGGGGTAGAGAATACCCAGGGCCACGTCAAGGTGTAGAAGGTGTGGGAAGGTGGCTCGCATGGTGGGCGTTCCTCCACTCCATCATGTCCACAAAGGCCTCAAGGCGCGTTACAAGCCCTGCCTCTCCAGTGTGCTCGTCAATTTCCAGACGCAGGTACGGGAAGGCTCGTTTCTCCCGCTTGATGTACCGTTCGACGACCTCACCAACCAGGGAATCCGGCCCGCATTCAAAGGAGACAAGGTGCACAAAGCCCCGGACGTTCTGGTCTTCCTTTTTGAGGAACGAGAATGCCGTACCCACGATTTCGTTTGAGATGGTCCAGAAACTCGCCTTGGGGAGGATGGCGAGGGCTTTCCTTATGGTCCTTTCAGGGACCATGTCCGGGGTGATCACCGAATACCCGAGGTCATGGATTTTCTGCACGATGTTCATGTTGATGTAGCTGTCACCAAGGAGGTACGGATGCCCCAAAAGCACAACCTGTTTTTCCCTTCGGGGGAAAACGGGACGATGGTCGATGAGGTTTTCGGGGAGGAATCCTTCCTGGAGCTTTTTCCGGTACTCCCGGTGGGCCTTTTCTGCACGGTTCAGGGCCCGAGCGATTTTCCAGTCATCCCGGGTGAATCGCCGCCCGATGGCCAGAAACCCTTCCCACCATCCCCGGATTCCCCGGTCCCGCATGTTGACTTCCTCGTCGATGATGGCTTCGCTTCTCACCTGAAAGAGATTCCGCACGAGATCAGGAAGCCCCAGGATTTTGGGGCAATTGTACTCGTTTTTGTGGAAGCTCACCATCCGGGGGATGAAGAGGGCATCGACCTTCCCAAGGAGCGTGTACGCATGCCCGAGGAAGACCTTCACGGGGAAGCAGATTTCCTCAACCCCGTACACAAGGCCATGCTGAATGATGGCCTTGTTCGAGGGTGGGGAAACCACCACCTCCACCCCGAGTTCTTCGAGGAACGTTTTCCAGAGCGCAAAGAAGCGGTAGAACAGTAAACCCCGGGGAATACCGATACGCATACCTCTTCCTCCCGATGGTGACGCTACTTTATTATACCGTAGAACCGAGAAAAGACAAAAAGACTTCCCGGAGCCTCTCGAGCTCCGCGATGCTCACGCACTCTCTCTCCGAGTGGGCCAGGGCGAGATCCCCCGCGCCGAAGACCACACTCGGGACCCCGCGCATGGCAAGATACGTCGCATCAGTCCAGGAGGGCATCCCCGCGTACACCACACCCCTTGCGTCGACCTGTTCCAGGGCACTCCTGAGACGGACGACGACAGGGTTTTCGGGGGAAATAGCGAACGCCGGGTTCGTATCGAGGAACACCACCTGCAGGGGGTACCGCCTGGTGAGGGCTAAGACCCGCTCTTTGACCTCCTCAACACCGTATGGAGGGGGGAAGGGGAGCGCGCACTCAAGCATACAGCGCTCCGGAATGACGTAGCTCGACTCGCCCCCCTCGATTTTCCCCAGCATCAGACGGAGGGGAGGGACAAAGAGGGGGTGCCGGGCAAAAGAAGCCACAATACCCTCGCATTCCCGGGCCACCTCCATGGCCAACGCAATGGCGTTCTGCGCTGCATGGGGATACGCTCCGTGGCCGCTTAGGCCCTCGACGAAGAACCGCACTTCCACATCTCCGGCTAGGGCCACGCAGAGGCTGAAGCTCGTGGGCTCGAGGACCAGAGCACCCTCAAAGGGCCTGTGGGGTTCAAAATGCCAGGAACCTGCCCCTGTGGTTTCCTCCTCAGAGAAGAACACGAGTTCTGCAGGGCTTGTGGTACGCTGCACGGCATCAAGGAGCGCTGCAATCTGCCCCCGGGTATCCAGGACTCCGGCGCCGAAGACAAAACCATCCCGCACGGTGAAATCCTGCTTTCTTCCAGCATAGTGCACGTCCACATGGGTGGCGACAAGGAACGGCGAGGTCCCCCGCCGGGCATAGAGGTTCCATTTCCCTGGGTCGTACTCCTGCCAGTGGAGGTCTTCGAACCCGCAGTCCTCAAGAAACGAGGCAATCCACTGGAGGACCGGGAATTCCTCACCGCTTGCTCCGCCCAAAAGAAGGAGCTTCTCCAGAATCTCGAGGAGATACAGAGGCCGTCACCTCCTTCACCATGCGGACCCATTTCCCGTACTGGCCGGATTTTTGGAAGCCCCGCCGGAGGTAGAACTGTATGGCGCTGTCGTTTTTCTCTCCCACCCAGAGGCCAATCTTCGTCCTTCCGGATCTCTCGAGGTACTCCAGGGCATGAGCGAAGAGGGTGCTGCCGATGCCTCTCCCCTGAAAGTCGGGGTCTACCACGAATTCGTGGACCTCTCCAAAGAGTTCCCCGTCCTCCCACCACCGGGAGTGCACGCCGATGAATCCGACGATACGTTCCCCAAGGCGGGCCACGAAGAACCCCTCTGGGTCTCCTCGCCACAGCCAGCGGATGTACCCTTCGATGCGCTGAGGAAGATGGTACCCGTATTCGGGAAGCACGGCATAGGCTCGCTGGTAGAGGGAGACGAGTGCCGGCATCGCTTCCTCGAGTTCTTTTTCCGTGAGGGTCGTGATGCAGAGCTCCTCCATAGGTAACCCACACCACCATTATAGATGGCCTGCCGGAAAAAGTACACCCTTTTCATTGGAGGCACAGGCGTTCGCGGATCTTTTGAGCGATTTCGCTTTCGAAGGCAAAAAGGTACGCCTCAAGGGTTTCCCTGTGGTGGGCAAAAAGGAGCGGGGTTGCGTTCTGCACTGCGTTGCGAAGGGACGATTTTTCCAGGATACCGGGGAGTTCCCGGTCGGGCACGGTTTCAAGGGCAAAGGACACCCCGGATGCCTCGAGGGCTTCTTCGAAAAGGCGGCGGAAGAGATCGGGGTCTTCCAGGGCGATGACCTCGAGGAGCACAGGGAATCCCAGATGCGCCGAGAAAAGGTGGAGCATTCCCCTGGGCTCTTCGGGGAAAGGGGGGAGAGATTTCGGATCGCGGCAGGAGAACCCCAGACGGTAGCCACCGATGGTGCGGGCAAGGAGGGTATGGAAGGGGAGATCAGAATCCCCTTCGGAAGCTCCGGGGAACAGCACGTGGAAATCCACCCCCCGGCGGTGGAGTTCTTCGGCGAGGAAGAAGTGCGCTTCAGGAGGGAGTTTTTCGAAAGATACGCCAAGGTCAAAGGGAATGTCCTGGCTTTCAAGGAACGCGAAACCCTCCTCCAGGATGTCAAGAAGCGGAAAATAGGCAAAAAGCATTCGCAGGCAGCGCTCTTCAGGGAAGGAGAGCACGAAATCCCGCGAGAAACGAAAGCTCCGGTCACAGTAACGCTTCCAGGCCTCTTTTTCCCGGGAAGAAAGACGGAAGAAAGCCTCTTTGAGCTGCGCTTCTTCCCAGGTGAAGGCCTCTTTCCTTATGTGCTCTTCGCTCTCGAGGATGTACGCCGTGTACCCCAGAGACGACGCTTCTTTGAAGAACTGCCAGGCTCTTTCCTGGGAAAACACCCCGAACCTCCCCCGCCCTCCTCCTGCAAAGGCACCCCAGAGGGAGGATCGCAAGGCTTTTTCGAGTTCTTCTCTCTTTCCCTCGGCGGCACATGTCCCGGAGAGAGGGAAAACTCCCTTTTCCCAGAGGGCGCCAAAGACCAGGGAGAGGAGCACAGGGCTTTCCTCCACCACACCCCAGGACACCTCTTTGCAGAGTGTCGTGGGGGTGAGTTCTGGGATGACATCCCGCAGGCGGAGGGCGTTGTCCAGGGTGAAGGGGAAAACGAAGAGTTTCCTCCCCTGAAAACTCAGGGTCACAAGCTTCCCTTCAAAGGGAGGCTCTTCCGTGGAGAGAACGCCAAAATACTGCACTCCCCGGGATTCGAGGGGGAAGAACACCCAGTCTCTCCCAGGGAATGCCAAAGAACAGCGGAGTTCCTGTCCCAGGCGCTCGGCAACCTGGTGTATGCCCTGCCGGAGTTCCTCGACCATCCTAAAGGGCAAGGCGCTCTATGACCGGAATACCTTTCTCTTCGAGGATTTTCTTTGCCGTTTCGAGGTCCTCCACCCGCAGAACGACGTAGGCCCGGTCTCCTTTTGGAGAAACAAAGGCGTAGAGGTATTCGATGGAGATTCCGGCCTTTGTCAGGACTTCAACGACATCGCAGAGCCCTCCGGGGCGGTCCTCCACCCCTACAGCGAGGACCTCGGTGAGCGTGGCGGCAAAATGTTCTTCCTTGAGTCTGGCCACAAGGTCTTCGGGGTGCTCCACGATAAAGCGCAGAACACCGAACTCTGCCGTATCGGCCAGGGACAGGGCTCGCAGGTTGACGTTCCACTCCTTGAGCTTTCTGAGTACCGCGTAGAGACTTCCCGGCTTGTTCTCGAGGAACACTGAAATCTGCTTCATGCCATCCCCTCTTTTTTCCGCAGGTCAACGACCCGTCTGGCTTTCCCTTCGCTTCGGGCCAGGGACTTGGGTTCTAAGAGCTTCACCTCACAGTGGACGTTAAGCTCGGCTTTGAGGCGTTCCTCAATCTGCTTTTTGAGGCGCTCCAGGACTTTTACTTCGTCAGAGAAGAACTGGGGTGCCACCTCCACCTGAACCTCGAGGAGATCAAGGTAGTTCTCCCGCCGGACCACAATCTGGTAGTGGGGTTCAACGCCGTCGAAGCTCAAGAGGACGCTTTCGATTTGAGAAGGATACACGTTCACTCCCCGGATGATGAGCATATCGTCGGTGCGGGATGCCACCCGCTTCATGCGCACAAGCGTCCGGCCGCAGGAACACGGCTCGTACATGAGGGCAGAGAGGTCTCCGGTGCGGTAGCGAATGACCGGGGCACCCTCCTTTGTGAGGGTGGTGAAGACGAGTTCTCCCACCTCCCCCGGGGGCAGGACCTTTCCCGTCTGGGGATCGATGACTTCGGGGAGGAAGTGGTCTTCGGAAATGTGGAGGCCGCACCGTGCCTCACACTCAAAGGCTACCCCGGGCCCAATAACCTCGCTGAGCCCGTAGATGTCACAAGCCCTGATGGGGAGATTCCGCTCGATTTCTGCCCGCATTTCCTCCGACCAGGGTTCGGCTCCGAAAATCCCCAGGCGGAGCTTTGTCTTCCCCCAGTCGACGCCGTTTTCCCGGGCGACTTCGGCGAGGTACAGGGCATAAGAGGGGGTACAGCAGAGCACTGAAACCCCGAAATCCCGCATGATCTGGATTTGCCGAAGGGTGTTCCCGGTGGACATTGGGACAACGGTGGCGCCGAGTTTCTCCGCTCCGTAGTGAACGCCAAGACCTCCGGTGAAAAGGCCGTATCCGAAGGCCACCTGAATGACGTCTTCGGCTGTGACCCCGCAGCCGCACAGCGTCCGGGCCATGAGCTCGGCCCAGGTGTCGATGTCCTTTCTGGTGTAGCCGACGACCGTTGCCGTCCCGGTTGTTCCGGATGAGGAGTGGATGCGGACGATGTTCCGCATGGGCTCGGCAATGGCCCCGAAAGGATACGCCCGCCGGAGGTCGTCCTTGGTTGTGAAGGGGAGGTATCTGAGGTCTTCAAGGGAGCGGATGTCGTACACGTTCACCCCGGCGTCTTCGAGCTTTTTCCGGTAGTACGGGAGGCTGTGGTATGCCCGGATAAGGACCTTTTTCAGGCGGTTGAGCTGGATTTTCTCCATGTCCTCCCGGGGCAAAAGCTCAAAATATTCATCCCAGAACGTAGGCGTCACCCCCTTCCTTTTTTCACCGTGTACAATACAATAAAGACAACGAAAAGGGAAGAGGAGAAAGGCAGGAGTGGGAGGATGCAGGAGCTCCGACTCATCTGGAGAAATGGAAAGCTCGTTGACTGGAAGGAAGCGACAACCCACGTTTTGACCCATGCGCTCCATTACGGGACGGCAGTCTTTGAGGGTATCCGCTGTTACAAAACACAAAAAGGCCCAGCTATCTTTCGCCTCAAAGAACACGTGCGACGCCTCTTTGACTCTGCCCACATTATCAAAATGAGCATTCCCTACACCCCTCAGGAGATCGAAGAGGCCGTTGTGGCAACCGTGCGGGCGAATGCGGTCGAGGAGTGCTACATCCGCCCGGTCGTTTTCCGGGGGTATGGCGAGATGGGGGTGGACCCAAGCCGCTGCGAAGTGGATTGCGCCATTGCCGCCTGGTGCTGGGGAGCCTATATGGGAGATAAGGCCCTGAAGGAAGGAATTCGGGCCAAGATTTCCTCCTACGTCCGCATTTACGCCAACTCCGGTTCTCCCCGGGCCAAAACGAGTGCGAACTACCTCAATTCTGCCCTGGCAAAACTCGAGGCGAAAGAACTCGGGTATGATGAGGCCATTCTCCTTGACGCCCATGGCTTTGTGGCGGAAGGAAGCGGAGAGAACATCTTCTACGTGAAGGACGGCGTCCTCTACACACCGCACCCCTACTCTATCCTCCTTGGGATCACGCGCGACACGGTCATGCGCCTTGCCGAGGACCTTGGGATCCCCGTGCGGGAAACCCTCTGCACCCGGGATGACCTCTACCTTGCTGATGAGGCCTTCTTCACCGGTACTGCTGCGGAAATCACCCCCATCGTGGAGATTGATGGGCGGAGGATTGGTGAGGGGAAACCCGGGCCCGTCACCCGGAGGCTCCAGGAGGTGTTCTTCCGGGTGGTCCGGGGAGAGGAAGAAAGGTATGCACACTGGTTGACCTATGTCAACCCGTAGAGAGGAGGAAAGAATATGTGCTACGTGGGACCGCTTTCGGGAGCCATCATCGCCTCGATTCTCTGGAAGCGGACAAAAAGCCACAAGATGTTCTGGCTCAACCTGCTCTTTTGGGGAGGGGCGCTCTTTGGGGTTATCGACCACCTTCTGAACGGCGAGCTCTTCCTCATTTCAGAAGACGTCTTCCGGGACCTTCTCATTGGTGGCGTCATCACTGGGGCCATCCTTGCCGCATGGGGTGGCGTGCTGTACGTTTTTCGGAAGCGCCCCGAGCTTTTGAAGACCCTCTCATCTTGAAGGCTTTCCTGCCCCGGAATTCCGGGGCAGGAAAATCCCTTTTGCCGTGGCTTTTCTCCTTTTTCTCTTCCATTTCTTCGTGGACTGGGCGAGTTCCTTTCCAGCGCCGCTTGGTCCGTATTTCGTGGAACACTACCACCTGAGCACGAAGATGGTATCTACGGCCATCACGGCTTTAGGGTTCCTCGGGTCGATCACCCAGCCTCTTTTTGCCCTCTGGGCCGGGAGGATGAAGAACCACCTCCTGAGCCTCTATCTCTCCCTCTCTGGTATTGCTCTGGCGCTTTCGCTTCTCGCTTTGCCGCTCTCTTTTGTCTTGCTTTTCGGCGCCTTTCTTTTGCTTTTCCTCGCGAATGCCTCTTTCCATCCTGTGGGAGCGGCGCTTTCGGGGGTGCGGGGGAACGCCTTCGGGGTGGCATTCTTTACCGCCGGGGGCATTGCGGGGGGAGCTGTGGGGCCGCTTTTCATCACCTGGTTTGCCTCTCGCTTTCCCCTTTCTGCCATCGTATGGGTGGTTCTTTTGCTCTGGGGGCTTTTGAGCTTTGGTTTCTGGAGGTTTCGGGGAATTAGCCTTCGCGTTCCCCACGCAGAGTTTTCCTGGCGCCTTTTCCGGGCGCTCTTTTCGGTGTTTCTCCTTGTGGGCATCCGCACCTTTTTTACGTCCCTCTTCCACACCTTCCTCCCCCTCTACGTGGCAACCTTTGCATCTTTTGTCCTTGGGGGGATGCTTCTGTCCTTTGGGGTGCTCGTGGGGTTTTTCGCCAATTTCCTTGGTGTTCGTCTTGCCCGGGTTTTCCCCATCTGGGTAGTGAACGTTCTCTCCTTCGTCGGTCTTGGGGTGGGGCTCTTCTTCCTTCCGGGGATGCGGAGTATCCCTGGACTTTTCCTCCTCTCACTCAGCGCCGACTTTTCGGCCTTTCTCACCATGAGCGTTAACGTCCACGAGGCCCAGGAAATCCTTCCGGAACACCGGGTTTTTGCTTCTTCAGTGGCTATGGGACTTGCCTGGTCTTTTGGGAATCTCCTGAGTTTCCTTTTTGCCAGTGCTTTTGGAAATAGCGTTGCGTTCGTGCTCAGGACGGTGGGTGTCCTGGGAATGGTGGCGGCCCTCTTCCTTCTTTTTGTACGTCCTCCCCACACAGCAAAGGGGTGACAGGGATGTTGCGGCGGTTTCTTCTTGGGCTTTTACTGATTTTTGGTTTTGGCGTGCTGGTTTATGCTGGGGAGCTTCCTGAGCTTCGGGGTGTCTGGATTGACGTGCGGAGCATTCCGGGGGATGAAGCGGGCGTGCGGCACATGGTGGAGCGGCTTTCCCGGGCGCACTTCAACGCCCTCTTTGTGGAGTCCTTCTACCGGGGGGAGACCATTTACCCTTCGGAGTTCCTTGAAAGCACCGGTCTTCCTGCGCAGATGGAACATTTCAGGCGCCTTGGGTTTGATCCCCTCAGGGTGTTCGTCGAGGAGGCCCATCGGCGCAACATGCAGGTTCACGCCTGGTTCCATATGTTCTACGTGGGGCTTGATGCGCCGGGACCTATACTTTCAGCTTTTCCCCAGTGGGCGGCCCGGAACCGGGATGGGTCGTCCGGGTACACCCAGGGGGGCAAGTGGTTCTTCTTCGTGTGTCCCCTGCATGAGGGAGTGCTCGAGTTCTACAAAGGACTTCTTGGGGAGGTTGTGGAACGCTACGACCTTGACGGGGTGCACTTCGATTACTTCCGCTTCCCCGATCCCACCATCGCCGATACCTGTTACTGTGAAGCCTGCCGTCAGGCGTTCCGAAAGGTAAAGGGGTTTGATCCCCTTGCTCTTGATCCGGTAGAGAACTTTGAGGTCTACCGGGAGTGGGTAGCCTTCAGGGCAGAAGGGCTTTCGGACTTTGCCGCTTCCCTTTCGGCACACCTCCGTCGCCTCCGGCCGGAGCTTCTTCTCTCCTGTGCGGTGAAGCCCTTCGGGTTTCCCCTTGAGGGGTATCCCGGGTTTTTGCAGGACTGGCCCACCTGGGGAAGGAAGGGGATTTTCGACTTCCTCGTCCCCATGACCTACAGTTCCCGACCGCAGGAATTTGAGGGGATGCTGCGCTTTGTTCGGACGTTCCTGCGGGGGGTCCCGTTCTGTGCGGGGGTGTGGTGCATGGGGATGGATGTGGCCACCGTTCTTGAAGAAATCCAGAGGGCCAGGAGGCACACCCCCTGCGGCATTGTCCTTTTCGCCTATCCCTACCTTGGAGATGACCTTCTTGCTGCCCTTTCCCGGGATGCTTTCGCCACTTTTTCTCCACCTCCCGGAAAGGAAGATTTTCCCCATCTCGTTTTTTCGCCCCTTGACCCTCAGGATTTCCTTGAGAAACGCCGGACCATAAGGGCAAAGAGGGTGGACGAGCCTTGTGTGGTGGATGGGGTACTTGAGGAACTCTGGCAGGAGGCGGACTGGCAGGGAGGTTTTTCCCTCATCGTGGGAGGAAAGCCCTCCCGGGATACAAAAGTTGCCGTGCTTTACGATGAAGAATGCCTCTATGTGGCCTACGTCCTTGAGGGGGAGCCCCAGAAGGGGAAAATCACCCAGCGCGACGGCCCGGTGTTCTACGACGACTCGGTGGAGCTCTTCCTCGATCCCTGGGCAAGCCGGAGCTTCTTCTTCCAGTTTGCAGCGAACCTCATCGGGACGCAGTACGACGGCTCTTCCTTCCTGGGGGCTCGTTTTGACGGAACCTGGCAGGTGGGCGTGGCGGAGGTGATGGGGGCAACGGTTGTGGAGATGGCCATACCCTTCAAAACGCTTGGCCGGGGTACTCCCCGGGTGGGGGAGTGCTTCGGGGTAAACTTTTGCCGGAACGACCTGACGCAGGGAGAATTCTCAACCTGGACGGAGATGCCCGGAATCTACGGGGCCTCGTTCTTTTTCGGAACCCTGGAATTTGGGCCCTAAGAAACACCTATAGGGGAGCCGCCTCTCTGCGGGAAGGCAGCCCCCCTATAGGTGCAAGGAGGGGATTTTCGCTCGTCAGAAATCTTTTCTCAAACTCCAGGAGATAATTATAGAGGGTTTCCCCTACCTGTCAAGAGGGTGGGGAGGAATTTTTAAAAAAATTTTGGAAAGCATCCGGTGGCCAGAGAAATCGAATTCTCTAATCTTCCGAAGCAAGAAGGAACGCGCCTCATCTCCCCCTTGTTTTCTGTACCTTAGTATGGTAGTATACAGAAGGAAAGGAGCTGGTTCTGCATGCGCGTTGTCGCCTTTGGAGAGGTTCTCCTTCGCCTCACCCCTCCAGGGTTTGCCCGGATTGTCCAGGCCGAAGCCTTTGAGGTCACCTATGGTGGTGCCGAAGCCAATGTGTGTGCCTTCCTCGCTCAGATGAGCATTCCAGCGTCTCTTGTGACCAAACTCCCCCTGAATCCCCTTGGGGATGCGGCGCTTTGGCATCTCCGCCGTTTTGGCGTGGATACAGAGCACGTTGTGCGGGGTGGCGAGCGGATTGGTGTGTACTTTTTTGAGCGCGGGGTCTCACAGCGTCCTGGAAAAGTCATCTACGACCGGAGGCATTCGAGCTTTGCCTGTGCCAGGAAGGGAGAATTCCCCTGGGAAAGAATTCTTGAGAGAGCTTCGTGGCTGCATTCCTCAGGGATTACTCCCGCTTTGGGAGGAGAACTGCCTGGGATCCTCGAAGAGGCTTTCCGTACGGCCAGAAAACTTGGCGTGACCGTGAGTTTTGACCTGAATTACCGGGAAACGCTCTGGAGTCCGGAAACGGCAAGAAGCGTTCTCTCTCCCCTGATGCCGTATGTTGATGTTTTCGTGGGTAACGAACACCAGGTGAGGGAGGTCTTTGGTTTTTCCTGTGATGGGGAGCGACGGGGATACCTTCCTCGCCTTGCCCGGGAACTCCACGAGCGTTTCGGCGTGAAGGCTGTTGCCCTGACCTTTCGGGAGGGGAGTCTTGCGCATCTGAGTCGAATTGGCGCCATGCTCTCCAGCGGGGAAACCACCTGGTTTTCGCGACTGCACGAGGTGGCCGTTGTTGAGAGCATCGGTGCTGGGGACTGTTTCACCGGAGGGCTAATATTCGGAATGCTCCGGGGGTTTCCTCCCGGAGAGTGCCTTGAGTTCGCCGTTGCCGCGTACTGTCTCAAACACACCGTTCCCGGGGACTTCGGCGTTCTGAGCTTCGAGGAAATCCAGCATCTTGCCCTGGGAATGTTCTCCCCTATGACCAGGCGATAGGAGGTGTGGCAGCAATGTGGAAGGTGGTTTTTCGCTGGTTTGGCGAAAGGCACGATCCGGTTCCTCTTGAGTACATCCGCCAGATTCCGGGAGTTGAGGGTATTGTTAGCATGCTCATTGATGTGCCCACAGGGGAAATCTGGCCGAAGGAACGAATTCTTGCTCTCAAAAAGACCATAGAACAGCACGGTCTCACTTTTGAGGTTGTGGAGAGCGTCAACGTCCATGAGGCCATCAAGCTCGGCCTGCCGTCTAAGGACCGGTACATCGAGAACTACAGGGCAACGCTCCGGCATCTTGCGGAGGCAGGAATTCGAGTAGTGGTCTACAACTTCATGCCCATGTTCGACTGGGTACGGACGGACCTCTGGAAGGCGCTTCCCGATGGCTCGAAAACCATGGCGTACGACCATCGGGTACTTGCTGGTCTTTCGCCCCGGGAAATCGTCGATCGGGTGAAGCGCGACGGCCATTCCTTTGCCCTCCCCGGCTGGGAGTGGGAACGCCTGGAGGAGATTGAACACCTTTTCGCACTCTACGAGGGTATGGACGAGGAAAGACTCTTCGCGAATCTCGTGGACTTCCTGAAGGCGGTTGTTCCGCTGTGTGAGGAGCTTGGAATTCTCCTTGCTATCCATCCCGATGACCCCCCATTCAGTGTCTTCGGGCTTCCCAGGATTGTGACCAGCAAGAGCCAGATTCTACGATTGCTTGAGGCTGTGGACAGTCCGGCGAATGGTCTTGCCCTCTGCACCGGGTCCCTTGGGGTTCTTGAAGATAACGACATCCCTGATATGATTCGAACCTTTGGAAGGACGGGCCGGCTGCATTTCGTGCACCTCAGGAATCTGAAGAGAACCGGGGATCGGTCGTTCCAAGAGGTTGCCCATCCCTCCTTCTGCGGATCTCTGGATATGTTCGCCATTGTGAAGGCTTTAGTGGAAATTGGATACAACGGCTATATGCGACCGGACCATGGACGGATGATCTGGGGGGAGGAGGGGCGTCCGGGATATGGCCTCTATGACCGGGCCCTGGGCATTGCCTATCTTCTGGGGCTTTGGGAGGGAGTGGAGCGAATGCGTGAGGAGGCCTCTCCTTGCGGGGAGAGGTTCGTGGTGGCCTCTTCGGGGAAGCCGTGATCCGGGGTGCCGGTTTCGTTTGACGCTTCGGATGGAAAAGTGGTATAATGAGCTGCCTTTAACGAAAGGAGGGGCAAGGATGCGAAAGATTTTGCCCCTGATTCTGACTCTCCTGGTAGTATCCGTTCTGGTGGCCACAGGATGTGGTGGAACAGCTCAGCCAGCTTTGTGCACGCTGCGGGTTCAGTCGACTTCTCCGTATGTGTGGGGATACGTCTGGGTGAATGGGATGAACACGGGTGTATACCTGGATTCTATGGGTGTGGCGCAGGTGGGTCAATACCCCTGCGGTCAACAGGTGAGCGTACAGATTGTCGACGAATTCGGTCAGTTCAGTCATATTGAAGTCGTCACCATGGTTAGCCCGGTGACAACACTGAACTTCTCCTGGTGGTAATAGATGAGAAGGCGCCGGGGTGGAAGATCCACCCCGGTTCTGACGTTGTGCTTTTTCCCTTCCTGTTCTTCCTCCAGATTCTCCGTTGTGTGCTCAGGAGAGGGGCTTTCTATGGGCTCTTGTGCCCCTTCTCAGGATGGTCCTGGTGGACGTGAAGGGGCCCCACGTACCCCGTTTCCGAAGGACTCTTTCTGCTTTTTCCCAGCCTTTTGCTTGGTCCCCGACCGGTACAGAGGAAAGTGTCGTCGACCTCCGGTAGTGCAAAAACCCCCGGGGATCGACGACACTTTAAAAAACCCCTCTGACCAGCTTGACAGATGGAAAAAGTTGTGATTTCATTTACATAAAGCGTACCTTGGCAGGTGAACATGGCTTTCTCAGAATCCTTATTTTACGCCCATAGAACGGGTTTGTAGCCTACCTATGAGGGATTGAAACGTTTTCGCCTTTATTGCCCTGCCCATTCAGAAAATCTGTTTGTAGCCTACCTATGAGGGATTGAAACCCTGGAACCAGAGAGAAAAGTACCGAGTCCACGGTGGTTTGTAGCCTACCTATGAGGGATTGAAACACTTCTCCCAAAAAGATTTGAGCAGCTCCACATCCGTTTGTAGCCTACCTATGAGGGATTGAAACAGGAAACAGGTCCTCGGGGGCAAAACGCCTGAACCGTTTGTAGCCTACCTATGAGGGATTGAAACAGGAACGGCTTAAGGCCATCCAGGAGGATATTTCTGTTTGTAGCCTACCTATGAGGGATTGAAACAAAGGCTTGGTGGTCCGAAGTGGGAGAAGTCCTAAGGGTTTGTAGCCTACCTATGAGGGATTGAAACCTGGATACTTCTTTCCCACATCGCTCACATACTACCGTTTGTAGCCTACCTATGAGGGATTGAAACCCAACCTCTGATAATCCACTCATACCAAAATCAGAGAGTTTGTAGCCTACCTATGAGGGATTGAAACCAACACAACAACGCCAGCACTACACACACTACACGTGTTTGTAGCCTACCTATGAGGGATTGAAACGCCAATTTCCCTATGGAAAGATTGTGACGGTTACAGTTTGTAGCCTACCTATGAGGGATTGAAACAGGCTTCATCCTTAGAACAGGAATCTAAGCTATCTTGTTTGTAGCCTACCTATGAGGGATTGAAACCACGCCAAACAAACATTCCTGTTGTTCAGAAGTTTCGTGTTTGTAGCCTACCTATGAGGGATTGAAACCTCAAAGGGAGATTATGAAAAGGCTTCTCATGCTTGTTTGTAGCCTACCTATGAGGGATTGAAACCTTTATGCTGCTGAGTGCCTCTAATACGTTGTCGAGCGTTTGTAGCCTACCTATGAGGGATTGAAACTTTTATTCTGTCACCGGATGTAGTATTTTTCTGTCGGTTTGTAGCCTACCTATGAGGGATTGAAACGGCAGCAATTCTCTGCCCTGAAGCCCAGAATTTACGAGTTTGTAGCCTACCTATGAGGGATTCAGCGTGCTTTCCTTTTCGTCTTCTTGTCTTGTCCCTTCCTGAATCTCTTTTTTTTCTCGCGGTATACGGAAGTCTCTTCTTGACTCCTCTCTTTCAGAATGCTAACATGGTAGCATACAAAAGAGGGGAGGTAGAGGTATGCGCCGTTTCTCTCTTATCTTCCTCGTGGTGCTCCTTGGGGTTTTTGGGGTGTGTGTTTTCGGTGCGGAGGCCAAAATCGTCTGGAAGTTCAGACACCTGGTGAACGAAGAACACATGTGGCACCGCACTGCGGTAAAATTCGCTGAACTCGTGAAGGAAAAGACGAACGGCGAAATCGAGATTGTGATTTACCCCAATGAACAGCTGGGGAAGGAAATCGAGGTCCTCACCATGATTCAGGCTGGTACCGCAGACCTCACCATTTCTGGAGAATCCATGCAGAACTGGGCACCCAAAGCCGCGCTCATTGCTGCACCCTATGCCTTTAAATCCATCGACCACATGGTGAAGGCCATAAATAGTGACATCGGCCATGAGATTCGTCAGGAAATCATTGAGAAAGTCGGCGTGATTCCTCTCTACTACCACATCCGAGCACCCCGGAATCTCACCTCCAACAAACCCGTCCACAGACCGGAAGATGTGCGGGGGCTCCGGCTTCGTCTACCCAACGTTCCGCTTTTCGTGGAGGCCTGGAAGGCGGTGGGGGCAAGCCCACAGGTTATGGCCTTCAGCGAGGTCTTCACTGCCCTGCAACAGGGAGTCATTGATGCCCAGGAAAACCCTTACGACCTCATCTACAACGCCAGTCTCTACGAGGTTCAGAAGTACGTAAACGAGACTGAGCACGTCATCGGCTGGGTCTGGGTGGTTCTGGGGAAAAAGCAGTTTGAGTCCCTTCCCAAAAATCTCCAGGATGCCGTTCTCGAAGCAGCCCGGGAAGCCCAGCAGTATGCAGATCTCCTTTTCTGGCAGGAAATCCCCATGTTTAAGCAGAAGCTCATCGAAAAGGGCATGGTAATCAATTCTGACGTGGACAAGGAGGCTTTCCGGAGGATTATGTCCGAGGCGGTGGAGAAAGTTCTCACCCCCGAACAGGCAGCCCTCTATAAGCGTATCCAGGAACTTGAGTAGGAATCCGGGTGGTGGGGGATGGAATGCGGGAAGCCTCGGCAGTTTCCTGCCGGGGCTTTCTTTTTTGGAGGGAGTGCAATGGAAAAGCGAGATCCTCTCGAGGCGATTCTGGCTACAGGAATGATGGTGGCCTTTCTGGCGCTCGTCGGCGTGGTGATGCTGAGCGTTACCACAAGGTTTTTCCTTCCTTTCATCGTGTTCTCCTGGACCGAGGAGACCTCGAGGTTCCTTTTTATCTGGGTTGTGGCTCTTGGGGCTCCCTGCGCGCTGAAGCGAGGAGAGTTTGTGAGCGTAGATTTCCTGATCCGCCGCTTCCCCCGCAAAGTAGCAAGGGGGCTCCAGGCCGCTTTCAGCCTTGTCACGGGAGGGTTCTTCCTCGCGGTTTTCTGGTACAGCCTCCAGTTTGCCCGGCTTGGGCTTTTACAGATGTCGCCGACCATGCGTATTCCCATGGTCTTCGCCTATGCCAGTATGGTTGTCGTTTCCTTTTTCCTCGCCCTTTACGCTTTTCGACAGGGGGTTCTTGTTTTCAGAAAGAGGAGTGATGCCAGGTGATGGCGCTTTTTCTCTTTCTCTCCTTTGTGGTCCTTTTGCTTTTGGGGTTCCCCGTAGCCTTTTCTCTGGGGGTTTCTTCGCTATTCTACCTCCTCGTTAAGGGTGTTCCTCTGAGCATCATTCCACAGAAGATGTACTCGGGGATTGATTCCTTTGTCCTTCTCTGCATCCCTGCTTTCATCGTGGCGGGGAATCTCATGAATACGGCGGGGATAACACGGCGCATCATCAATTTCTCCAACGCCATCGTGGGGCATATTCGCGGGGGACTGGCTCTAGCCAATGTGGCGGCCTCCATGATTTTTGCCGGAATATCGGGAACGGCACTTGCCGATACCGCGAGCATTGGGGCAATTCTCATCCCGGCGATGAAGGAAGAAGGGTACGACGCTGACTTTTCCGCGGCGGTTACAGCCTCATCCTCCACCGTTGGTCCTATCATCCCTCCAAGCGTCCCTATGATTATCGTGGGGACCCTCACGGGGTTATCCGTCACGCGTCTTTTCCTGGCCGGGGCCATCCCTGGAGTGATTCTCGGATTTTCCCTTATGGCCATCACCTACTATCTCTCGGTGAAGAGGAACTACCCGAAGGAGGAACGACTTTCCCTCCGGGCCGTCTTCAGGACGTTTCTTGACGCTTCCTGGGCTTTAGGAATGGTTGTCCTTATTCTTGCGGGCATTCTTGGGGGGATTTTCACGCCCACCGAAGCCTCAGTTGTGGCCGTGGTGTATGCTCTTCTTGTGGGGATTCTGGTGTACCGGGAGCTCAGACCCAGTAATATCCCCAGGATTGTCATAGAGTCGGTCCGGATGACGACTTCAGTGATGGTGCTTGTGGGTCTGGCCCGCCTTTTTGCCTGGATTATCACCACCGAGAGAATTCCCCAGCTTGTGGCCCAGGGAATTCTGAGTATTTCCACCAATCCCTTCGTGGTTATCCTCCTCATCAACGCCATCCTCCTTTTTGTGGGGTGTTTCATGGAGACGGTGGCAGCGCTCGTGATCTTTGTCCCAGTTCTTCTTCCTGTGGCCATGAAGATTGGCATGGACCCCATTCATTTTGCCGTCATGGTGGTTTTGAACCTCGTCATCGGTTTGACCACACCTCCGGTGGGGGTGTGCCTTTTCGTGGCGGCGAACATCGCCAGAATTTCCCTGGGAGACCTGGTGAAGGCCAACATCCCTTTCCTTCTCGTTCTTCTTGCGGTATTGTTCCTTGTGAGCTACTGCCCTCCGCTGAGTCTGACGCTGCCGGGTCTTTTGCGTTAGGAGGTGAGAGGATGAAAGCCGTGGTGGTGCCCCGGCCGGGGGTACTCACGGTGGAAGAGCGGGAGGTTCCCCATCTTGGGCAAGAAGACGGGGTTCTCGTACGAGTACGGGCAGGAGGCATCTGTGGCACAGACCTCCACATCTACCATGGAACCTCCCCGGTGGCCACTTACCCCCGAGTCATCGGGCATGAGTTTGTGGGGGAAGTTGTGGAAATCGGTTGGAGAGTCACAAGGGTGAAAAGGGGTGACCGTGTGGCTGTGGAGCCCATAATGTACTGCGGGCAATGTTACCCCTGCCGTACTGGTCGACCCAATGTGTGCGAACGCCTTGAGGTCCTGGGGGTACACAGGGACGGGGGATTTCAGGAATATGTGGTGGTCCCGGAGAGGAATCTCCATCCCTTTTCGGGAAATCTCTCCTGGGAAGAAGCCGCACTCATTGAGCCTTTCACCATTGCTGCGCAGGTGGCCGATCGGGGAATGGTGCAGGAGGGAGACAGGGTCCTGATTCTTGGAGCAGGACCGATAGGTTTGTGCATCCTTGTGTACCTGAGCTTCCTTGGGGCCTTGTGCGGAGTGGCCGACATCATCCCGGAACGTCTGGAGCGAGCCAGAGAACTCGGCGCGGTATTCGTTGTCGATATGAAGGCTTCAAGTCCTGAAGACGCGGTGCTGCACTACTTCCCGGAAGGCGCCAGTGTGGTCATCGATGCCGTGGGTCTTCCCGAGACTTTCGAGCGAGCAGTTCAGCTTGTCCCCCGAGCCGGGAGGGTTGTTGTTCTGGGGTTCCATACGACCCCCTCTGCCATTCCTCAGGCCCTGGTGACTTTGCGGGAACTCACCATTGTGGGGTCAAGGCTTCAGGCGCGCAAGTTCCCCCGGGTGGTGGAGCTTTTCGAGAAGAAACGGCTCCACCCCCGAAAGCTCATCAGCCACGTCTTTCCCCTTTCGGAGGTGCACAGAGCCTTTGCGCTCCTTGAGCATCATCCTGAAGCAACATGCAAGGTTGTGCTCACGATGTAGCTGGAGGTGAGAGGATGTTCGATTTTACCGGAAGGGTTGCGGTGGTCACCGGTGGCGGTGGGGTGCTCTGCAGTGCTTTTTCGAAGGCACTGGCCGCCCATGGAGCGAAAGTGGCGGTTCTGGACCTGAATTTCGCAGCCGCTCAAAAGGTGGCCGAGGAAATCCGGGGAGCCGGTGGAGTGGCCCAGGCTGTGGAGTGCAACGTTCTTGACCGGGACAGTGTCCTCCAGGCGGCATCAAAGGTCCGGGAAGTTCTCGGGGTGTGCGACATCCTCATCAATGGGGCGGGAGGGAATCACCCCAGGGGGACGCTCCCGAAGGAGTTTTTTGAGCTTGCTGACCTCGCACAGGGGGAGATGACTTTCTTTGATCTTGACCCCGAGGGATTCCGTTCCGTTTTCGACCTCAACCTCCTTGGAACCGTTATCCCCACTCAGGTCTTCGGGAAGGACATGGTCCAGAAAGGCAGAGGGGTCATCATCAACATTGCCTCTATGGCCTCTTTTCGGGCCATCACCAGGGTTCCGGCCTATGCTGCAGCGAAGGCCGCAGTGGCAAACTTCACCCAGTGGCTTGCCGTATACTTGGGGAAAACAGGGGTTCGGGTCAACGCCATCGCTCCGGGCTTTTTCCTCACCCAGCAGAATTACCGTCTCCTTGTGGCCGAAGACGGGTCGCTGACTCCCCGGGCGCAGAAGATTCTCGCCCACACCCCCATGGGGAGACTCGGGAAACCGGAAGAGCTCCTGGGAACGCTCCTGTGGCTCTGCGACGACGAGGCTTCCGGTTTTGTCACCGGTGCTGTTATTCCCGTGGATGGAGGGTTCCTGGCGTACGCCGGCGTGTGACGGTTGACATGAGTATGTATGTGTGGTAGTATACAATAAAGAGGGGGGAGAGTTGTGGAACTCCTTTCTGTACCCCGCGGGGGTTCTTCTGCCCGTGAATACGTGTATGAGGCGCTCAAAAAGAACATCATCCTGCTCCACTTAAAGCCCGGACAGAGCATTACAGAGCAGGAAATCGCCGAGAAGTTCTCTGTGAGCCGAACTCCAGTTCGAGAAGCTTTCATCCGGCTTGCTCAGGAGGGCCTTCTTGAGACCTTTCCCCAGCGGGGAACGGTGGTTTCCCTCATCGACCTTGAGCGGGTGGACGAAGCCCGCTTCATGCGCCGGACCCTGGAAAAGGCCGTTCTTCGCCTGGCCTGTGAGGCATTCCCTTCAGAACTCGCCTTTGAGCTTCGCTCAAACCTCGCCCTCCAGGAGGTATGTCTTGAGGAGAAGAACTTCCTCCGCCTTTTCGAGTTAGATGAGGAATTCCATCGCCTCATTTACCGGGGGTGTAAAAAAGAGCGTATCTGGGACCTCATTTGCCAGATCAACGCGGACTTTCGACGAATCCGGGTGCTCAAGCTCTCTTCAGGGATTCGAGTTGGTGAAGTCGTGGAGCAGCACCGAAAAATCGCCGGAATAATCTTCGACCGTGATCCCGGGCGGGTTGAAGCAATCCTTGACGAGCACCTGCCGCAGAATGACCCGGATTTTGAACGCTTGCGTGAGGAATACCCTGAGTACTTCCGGCAGAGGGGGTGAGAAGGGGATACGCCTTTTGAGCTTGCGAGGAGAATTCCTTTGAAGTCATCCTGAGGAGGTGGAGGTATGCGACGTCGTTTAGTCTTTGGGGTTTTTGTGGGAGTGCTCCTCCTTTTCAGCCTGGTCGGTTCTGTGGTCGCTGCGGAGAAGACCTATGAGCTCAAGGTTTCCATGGTCATTACCCAGGATGACACCATCTACAAGGGCTATGAGAAGTTCAAAGAAGGGGTTGAGGCTCGCACCAACGGCAAAATTCAAGTAGAGCTCTATCCTGGAGGCGTTTTAGGGCGAGACGAGGAAATGCTCGAGCAGGCGGTGCTCGGGGCAGGAGTTTGCGTCAACACCGATGCAGGACGACTGGGTGTGTGGGTTCCGGAAATCGGTATTCTCCTTTGTCCTTACCTTGTGGACAGCGTCGAGGAGATGCAGAAGCTCTTGAAGTCCGACCTTCCGAAGGAATGGTTTGAGAAACTCCGCAAGGAACAGGGTCTTGTGGTTCTGGCCTTCAACTGGTACGCCGGGGCCCGCCATTTTCTGACGAAAAAGCCCATCCAGAAACCCGAGGACCTTGAAGGCCTGAAGATTCGTACCCCCGGTGCTCCTGTGTGGCAGGAAACCATAAGGGCGCTGGGAGCAACACCTGTGGCGCTCCCCTGGACTGAAGTGTATCCAGCACTGCAGCAGGGGGTCATCGACGGTGCGGAGGCTCAGCACCCGGCCACTTACGGTTCCAAGCTTTATGAAGTAGCGAAGTACATTACCCGCACCGGTCACATCCAGCTCTGGAATGCTCCGGTCGTGGGGGATAAATGGTTCAGCCAGCTTCCTGAGGAATACCAGAAAATCCTCTTTGAGGAGGCTGAAAAAGCGGGAGACTACGCCACCTCACTTCTCCTTGAGACACTTGACGACCTTGAAGCGAAAATGACCGCTGAAGGGGCGGTAATAAGCGACGTCGACCTCGAACCCTTTAAGAAACGAGCCGAAGCGGTTTACGAGAAGCTCGGGTACCAGGAGCTCCGCAAAAAGATCCGGGAATTCCTGGGAAAAGAGTGAAAACTGGGGCGGCTTTTGCCGCCCCCTCCGGAGGGATGAAAGGTGCAGCGGGCTTTGGAGATCCTCGACCGGATTGAGGTTGCCTTCTGCCAGGGTTTGCTGCTTGTCATTGTCGGGTTGGTGTTCGTTTCCGCGGTGCTCCGCTATGTGGGATACCCCATCAACTGGACGAATGCCCTGGCCTCTGGGCTTTTTGTGTGGCTCATCTACATTGGTGCTGACCGGGCCCTGCGCCGGAGCCGCCACATCGGGATGAGCTCACTCGTGGACCGCCTGCCCCAGGGAGTACGAGACGTCGTTGAACTTCTGACCGCCGTGCTCATCCTGGTTTTCCTCCTTATCATTGCTTTTCTTGGGGTGCGCATGGTTTTGGCAAATACTAGGAGAGTTTTTGAAGAGCTTCTCTTTTTGAGCTACTCCGTGGTGGTTGCGGCTGTCCCGGTGGGAACGGCGCTCATGGGCTTTACGGTTCTGGTTCGGATTGTAGAGAGAGTACGGGCGCTCCGGAGAAAGTGAGGGAGAGACCATGCCACTACTGTATTCTGCGTTGACTTTTGTTGTGCTCCTTCTTGCCAACGTCCCCATTGCCTTCACGCTTGGCATCTCCGGCATGGTGTATTTTCTTTCCCAGGCGAGCATTCCCATTCCCATTGTGGCCCAGCGACTTGTGGCCGGGACCCAGTCTTTTCCTCTGCTTGCTGTTCCTTTCTTCGTCCTTGCGGGACATCTCATGAACGTTTCCGGCATTACCCGGCGGCTCATTCACCTTGCTGATGTTCTCGTGGGGCATCTTCCGGGAGCCCTGGCACAGGTGAGCTGTGTTCTCAGTATGCTCATGGGGGGTGTTTCGGGATCCTCCAATGCCGATGCGGCGATGGAGACCCGCATCCTCCTTCCCGAGATGCGCCAGAGGGGCTACGCCGATGGGTTTTCCGCGGCGGTCCTGGCCTGCAGCTCCCTGAGTACGGCCATTATTCCTCCAAGTATTGGTCTTGTGCTCTATGGCTTTGCAGGACAAGTTTCAGTGGGTAAACTCTTCATCGCCGGAATTATTCCCGGCATCCTCATGGGTATCACCATGATGGGGGTGACGCACTGGAAGGCGGTTCGCAAGGGCTATGATCTCGAGCGGCAGGGACGGCGACACTCTTTCCGGGAGGTTCTTTCTGCTTTCCGAGAGTCTATCTGGGCTCTGCTGTTCCCTCTTTTCCTTGTCGTAACTCTCCGTTTTGGCATTTTTGCTCCGGTTGAGGCCGCAGCCTTTGCTGTGGTCTACGCTTTCTTTGTGGGGAAGTTCATCCACCGGGAACTCACCCAGGAGAAATTCTGGGAGGCCATACGAGATGCCGCTGAGGACAGCGCCGTGATTATGCTCATCGTCTCCATGGCGGCCATCCTCATGTACGCCCTGGCGTATGAGAAAGTCCCGGTGAAGATGTCCACCTTTATCCTTGGCCTCACCAGTCATCCTTTTCTCTTGATGTTGGCCATCACGGCCTTCCTTTTCGTGGCCGGAATGGTCATGGAGGGGACGGTGAACACACTGCTTCTCACTCCCATTTTCCTGCCCATCGTCAGGGCTGCAGGGTTTGACCCGGTGCACTTTGGCATCATCATGGCCATCCTCATCCAGATTGGTGGAGTCACCCCTCCTGTAGGTGTCAACATGTACACGGTGTGCTCTCTGGGAGGCATAAAAGTTGAAGAATGCATCCGGGAAAGCTGGGCTTACGTGGGGGCATTACTCGCCCTGGTAGTGGTCCTGATTCTTGTGCCGCAGCTTTCTCTGGCCCTTGTGGGGCTAATGAAGTGAAAGGAGGAAGGGTATGGACGAGGCACGCTGGAACCGGTTCAAAGAAGCGGTTTCTGGGAATTCGAAGCATTCTCCCTCCGTGGCCCTCATTGTGGACAGCCCCTGGATTCCGGGATGGCGGGGCATCTCTCACTTTGACTATTACCTCGCTTTCGATGCCTGGCTTGAGGCCAACCTCCGGGTATGCGAGGCCTATCCCCACATCGTCTTTCTCCCCGGTTTCTGGGTGGAGTACGGCATGGCGGCTGAGCCCTCGGGCTTTGGGTGCAAAATCAACTGGTACGGGGGGAGCACACCGACTATAAACCCGGCCCTCAAAAGCATTGACGAGGTCGATACCCTGGCCGTTCCTGATCCGGAACGCGACGGCCTCATGCCCTTTGTGCTCTGGTGGTACCGGAAAGCCCAGGATGTTTTGAGAGAGCGGGGCATATTCATCCGCATGGTGGCGGCCCGGGGGCCTCTTGTGACCGCTGCACACCTTCGAGGGCTTACCGAATTTCTCCTTGATCTCAAGACCGAGCCTGAGAAAACAAAGAAACTCCTCGAAATCACGACCGAAACGGTCATTGCCTGGTTGAAGGCACAGGTGCGTACCGTTCCGGCGTGCGAGGGCATTATGCTCCTTGATGACGTGGTCGGATTTCTGTCCCGGAGAGACTACGAGGAGTTTGCCCATCCGTATCTCCAGGCGATTTTCGAGGCGTTCCCTGACAAAATTCGGGTCTACCACAACGATGCCAACATCCTGCCCTTTGCTGATCTTCTCGCGGACACAGGATTGCAAGTGCTCAACTTCAGCCATACCATCAGTATCTCAACCCTTGCGGAGAAGACTGGGGGCAGGGTTTGCCTCATGGGGAACATTCCTCCCCTGGAGGTACTCGCCCAGGGAACGCCTGAAGAGATTCGGAACGCAGCCTCGGCCTGCCTGCAAGAAGCGGAGAACTCTGGGAACGTTCGGCTTCTTCTCTCTGCCGGAGGAGGAGTATCCCCGGGGACGCCGGCAGAAAACGTTGCCGTACTCGAGAGAATCGCCGCAGAGATGTGGTGACTACAGCGCGATTTCCTTGAGGGACTCCACCACCCGGTGGGGCTTGTAGGGGAAGCGGACGATGTCTTCCCGTTTGGTAACTCCGGTGAGGACAAGGATGGTTTCTAAGCCCGATTCAAGCCCCACCCGGATGTCGGTATCCATCCGGTCCCCAATCATCACGGCGTTTTCCGAATGTTCTCCAAGGTACCGGAGGGCAAGGCGGAGAATCAGAGGATTGGGTTTCCCAACAAAATACGGCGTGGCACCGGTTGCCCGCTCAATGAGGGCGGCAACAGCCCCACAGGCAGGGACAATGCCACTTGTTCCGGGACCTGTTGGATCAGGGTTGGTAGCGATGAAAGAAGCTCCAGCCATAATGAGTTGACAGGCCCGAACGATCCCATCGTACGGGTACGATTCCATCTCTCCTAAGATGACGAAATCGGGGCGGTAGTCGGTGAAGGAATACCCCACCTCCATCAGGGCCTGGTAGAGGCCCGTTCCGCCAAGGACAAAAGCCGACCCCCGGGGTTTCTGGGAACTCACGAAATGCGCGGTGGCCATAGCGCTACTGTAGAAGTCCTTTGCCTCCACAGCGATCCCTGCTCTCTGCATCCGGTGCATGAGGTCAAAGGGAGTGTACCGGGAATTGTTGGTGAGGATGAGGAACTTATACCCTCCCGCCTTGAGGCTTTCGATGAACTCCTTTGCCCCGGGGATGGCTCGCTCCCCAAAAAGAAGAACGCCGTCCATATCGATAAGGAAGGCCTTTTTTCCTGTGTGTTCTCCCATTCCTCTCCCATTATATCTGTCTCCTGAATGCTGACAAGTCTTAGTAGGACTCTTCCTCTAAGGTGGTTCTCGATACCTTTTGGATGACTTCTCCTCGAATCGAGAGGGTGGTGATGACAAGAGGAATAGTCTTCCCGCTTCTCCTGACACTCTCCTCCACAAGCCGCACAAGACCAAAACAGCAGGGAACTTCCATGTGGAGGATCTCAAGGGAGTCAATGGCGTTCCGGCGGAAGATTTCGGCGAGTTTTTCTCCATAACCTCGGGGAGGATCGAGCTTGGGGCAGGCGATGAGTACCCTACGCTCCCCAAGGAGCTCGTGAAAGTTCGGGGTGACAAAAGCAGTGCAATCCGCAGCGATGACCAAGTCTTTCGGGAAAGGAACAAGAGGAGCAACAAGGGCGAGCTGAATAGGCCAAAAAGACTGTGTTTTCGCAAAAATGGGTGGACACTCTCCGGTGGGTCTTTCCACCAGGCGAATGGCGCCCTGGGGACACTGGGGAATGCAGCTTCCCAGACCATCACAGAGGAGTTCGTTAACGACTTTTGCCTTCCCATTCACCAGGGCGATAACCCCCTCATGACAGGCAGCCACACATTGCCCGCATCCATTGCATTTTGTCTCATCGATTTCGATGACCTTTCGTGTCATCGGGGCATCGTCTCCTCACTTTTTATTTTTAAGTACTTTAATGCTTAAATAGAACAGTGTCAAGCCAACCGGGAAGGAATTCCGGTGCAGCTCGCCCGTCTCTTTTTACGGCTCTCCATGAGAGGCTACCGATTCTGTCGGGCTAAGGGAGAGGGCGTAGAAGGGGCGGAAAGAGTGTATAAAAAAGTGAAAAAGCCAAAGTGCCAGAGAATACCTGCACCTCCTCGATGACCAGATTGGTTTTGGGAAGAAGACAAGGATTGACCCTTCTTAAAAGCCCTAATCCTTGAGAGGGCCACAGAACTCTCCTCCCAGAAAGCGGGGAGGGAAATCCTTCCCAAAAACCAAGAACTCACCGTCAGTCCTGAGGTGGTGAAGAGGCTGGTCCACCATTGGAGGGAAAATGGGGAGAAAGAAGGAAAGATTTCGGAGAAGAGGCAGAAACCAGCAAAAAAGAAGCTCCCCTACCTCTTCATCGAAGCAGACGAGGACCATGTCCCCCTGAAGGAGAAAAAGGGGCAACCACCATACCAAGAGGAAAAAGAGGAGGAAATCCAGAATCCTTGCCAAACTCGTCTACGTCCATGAGGGGAGGGAAGCTCGAGACTCAGGGAGAACAGGGCTCAAGAATCCCCACGACTTTGCTCGCCGCTTCGAGGATACCGAAGCTTCCTCGAGGTCCTCGAGTGCTTGGAGGGAAACCCCGACCTCGACGCTGTGGAAAAGATCTTCCTCTATGGCGATGGTGCTCCTCCTCAAGAAGGGACTGGAAATCATCTCCAAGGCCACATCCTACCCGCTTCCACCTGGCGCAGAAAATCCAGGGAGCCTGTCCTGAACCTCATGCCAGAGGGAAACTCTGGGAAGTTATCAAAGAGGGTTCCTGGGATAACGTGGAAGCCTTCTTCCGAAAGAGGCTCTCCCAGAAGGAGTGTTCGCGAGAAAGACGGAAACTAAAAGACCTCTGCAGGTACCTCTCCGGAAACTCGCGAAGGAATCCAGAATGCCAGGCGCTCCCAGGTTGCAGTCATTGCTGAGGCCCATGGAAGCCTATCCTCTCGGCCTTACTCTCCCACCGTCCCATGGGCTTCGGGAGGAAGGGAGTAGACCGCGGATATCTTCCGAGCTTTGAAGCTCAACGGGTGCTCAGTGAGGCACGACTTCCTGAGAACCCAAAGAGCAAAGCTCCCTCCCTTCACCCTTTCCCCTGAGACTACCCGCACATAATCCTCAAGGCCCTGGCCCAGAGTATGCCCTGGGTTCCTGTGGTATGAAAGGCTGTAATCTGGATAAGTGAGGGAAAAGAAACTACAATCAACAAATGAAGAGATGGAGAGGGTTTTCAAAAATATCCCTACAATAAGTTGACGCTATCATTTGCAGTGGGGTTCTTGATTTTCTCGCGGTTTGGAATTACCATCTTGTGAAGTTTGAGGTTACCCGGGGGTTGACCGGATAAGAATCGACCCCCTGGCCCCCCTCCTTCAGGACACGCGGAAGCACTTTCTCTCCCATTAACGTTTTACACCAATTGGAGAGGGATTGCCAGCATTTCGCTCGAAAATTTGTTTCTGGTTATGAAAAATTGCCGCCAATAAAAAAGCCGCAGAGAGCATGATGCTCTCTGCGGCAAGGAATTCAGTGGCTCTAAGTTACTTTCTACCCCACTGGTTCCCACTACCATCCTGGGGACCACTCTGGTGTTGATTTCCTTGCCCCTGGTTTGGGTTATTCTGCCCCTGCTGTCCCTGCCCCCACTGATTCCCACTACCGTTCTGAGGACCACTCTGGTAGGCGTTTCCTGAGGTTCCCTGATTGGTACTTTGAGTGGTCACCTGATTCCGGTTACGGTATTTGTTACCTCGCTTTGGTCCGGCGGAACCGCTCCAGGTGGGTTTTCCATTTGCATCCCGGAGGGTCAGAGTCACCGTGTTTCCATTGTCATCGGTACGGTTTAAACTATAGGCTACCATTGTGCCGTTATTTACCCTTTCTCCCACTACGGTAATGGTATCACCCTCTTTGAAGGGAAAATCCTCTAAAACCCATACCGGTCCCAGTTCCACGACGAGGTTTTCCTCTCCCACCTTGATGGTCACACTGGTTGTGGGTGCTTCGAGATCCACTGCGACCACCGTTCCCGTTACCGATTCGGTCTGGCCGGTGAGCTTCTGTCCCCAGTCATTCTGGGCAAACGCTCCTACTCCTAAAGCTAAAACCAGAATACCGGCAAGCACTGCGCCTTTCAAACCGGACTTCCACATAGAAAACCACTCCCTTTCTTTTTTATTGACTCCCATTTTAAATAGAAGATGTGACGAAATCACACCGAATTGGTGACGGAATTGTACATTCTTCTGTCTAACCGGAGTGCTTTTGCGATAGTGCCTCAAGAAGTGTGTCCATAAGGGAGCATGGTAGCCTTTCCAGAAAAGGCTCAAAGAGCGGAGGGAAAGCCCCTATAGCGGACACAAAATTCGCGAGATCCTCAAGGAAGTGGGGCAAGAAGGGGAAAGCGCCGGGAATTGGGAGGAGGTGCTTGAGGACCTCAAGCGGCACAGGGTCCAAAAGGTACGGATCTCCATCAGTGATGACTTTCCCGGGTTGGAGGAGGCGATCACAAAGGTCTTTCCCGAGGCAGATCGGCAGCTTTGTGTTCTCTACGCTGTGCGGGCTGCGCTCAACAAAGTGCGGAAGAAGGACCGGGAAGCCTTGGCCGAGGATCCCAAGGGGATACACTGGGCCGAGGAAGCCTTGCGGAACTTGCGGGAGCGTTGGGAAACCAGAGCCTATGCCCTTCTGGTGTTCCTGCATCACCCCAAGCCCATCCGAAGGTATCTCTCTACCACCAACTTCCTGGAGCGGTTGGCCGAGGAGATGAATAGGCGGACGAAGATGGTGGGGGTGTTTTTATGGGGAAGGCGCCGTAGAAAAGCTCCTATCCTTGGTTTTGAGTCAGCTGGATGAGGCATGGGGAGTACGCAGACTCCGAGGATTTGCGGAAATCCAGACGGGGAGCTATCATGCTGACCAGACACACTGAACAAGGCACTATGTCATCCTCCCCGAAACTTCTCAGAAGATAGAGGTATTAGAGCTATGGTGGATTATATTGAGTAATCACCTTTCCGTATTGGCACTGCCAGGTGAACGGGAGACTTTTCTGCACGGAGGACTTAGATCTACAGGAGAGCGTGATTCCGATGCTCTGTGGGCAGGTGAGGGTTGCTGGTCCGAAAGTCGCAGTGAGCATGCGAATTCAGGAACCGGTGAGCAGTCGACTCCTCAGGGTGACCGTGGAGGCCCAGGCCAATGACCTCTTCGCCGAGCCGAGAAAGGTGAAGGTGCGGGTGGGTAAGCGCGAAAGTGCACCTGTTGAAGTCAGCAGCCAGAAACCAAAGCAGGAAATCTCTTTTACCTGGCTGGACGGTTTTGAGTCCCCACCCGAGCGTATCATTGTTCAGCTGCTTGATGCTGAGACGGGCCAGGTCCTTGAAGCAAAAAAGGTGCCCGTGCAATTGTTGCTTTGAGCCTTTAACCGTGTGGTTCCGCGACCTCCCCTTTGAGGTTTGGGGACGATGATTCCCGGGAGGGACCGGGGATATTCTTTTTGAACCCCGCCGAGACCGAAAAGGTCCTGTTATAATGAAAGGAAAAACATTGAACCTGTGGAGGTTCACATCATGGCTTCGACAGTATACTTTGTTGGCCTGCGGGCAGAAAACGAACACAGTACAGTCCTGGGACGCCTGAAGACCTGTGCGAGGAAACTCCTTGAGGGGAGGCTCTCCTCAGGAGACCTTGTGGCGGTGAAGCTCCATTTTGGAGAGCGGGGCAATCACGGCTTCATCCGGCCGGTTTTCGTTCGGGCGGTGGTCGAGGTTGTCCGGGAACTCGGGGGTAAACCCTTCCTCACCGATACCAACACCCTCTACACCGGCTTCAGGCACAATGCCTTCGACCATCTGGAGACGGCTCTCTTCCATGGGTTCGGGTACCCGGCGGTCCCCGCTCCTTTAGTCATCGCCGATGGCCTTCGGGGGAAAGACCACCGGGAGGTCGAGGTCCACCTCAAGCATTTCCAGAAAGTTACCATCGCCTCGGCCATTCAGGAGGCCGATTTTCTCCTTGTGATGACCCACGTGAAGGGGCATATTGAAGCAGGGCTTGGCGGGGCGATCAAAAACGTCGGCATGGGCTGTGCTTCCCGGGTAGGGAAGCAGATGCAGCACGGGGGGACTTTTCTCCCAGGAATCCGAAAGGAGAAGTGCATCGGGTGTCGGCGGTGCATCCTCCACTGCCCTCAGGGAGCCCTCTTCCTCGATGAGTACAGGAAGGCCGGGGTACGGCCGGAGCTCTGCATTGGGTGTGCCGAGTGCCTCCTTTTCTGCCCCACCGGAGCCATCGATGCGGCATTCTCGGCAAAAAGCGAACTCCTCCAGGAACGGATGGTGGAGTACGCCTTTGGGACCCTGAAGGAGAAGGGTGAGAAGGTGGCCTTCCTCAACTTCCTCCTTGATATCAGCCCCGACTGCGACTGCGCTCCCTGGCACGATGCAAGCATCGTTCCCGATATCGGGATTCTCGGGTCCTCCGACATTGTGGCCATCGACCAGGCCTCAGCAGACCTCATCAATAGAGCTTGGGGCCTTGAGAATTCAAAGCTTGGGAAACCCCTTCCCCCGGGAGAGGACAAGCTTTCTGCCGTTCACCCCACGGCGCTGTGGCAGCGGCAAATCGACTATGCTGCAGCAATTGGCCTGGGGAGCAAAGCGTATGTGCTTGAGGAGGTATAATAGGGGAAAAGACAGAGGAGGGGTCTGGTCTTCGGGGAGAATGTTTCTCCGGCACGGCGTTCGCTTCTCTTCAGATTGTACTGCCTTTCCCGGGAGATCCAGAAGGGTGCTTTCCCCAACGCGGAACGCCTTGCCGCACTGCTTGAAGTCAGCAAGCGTACGGTATACCGGTACCTGGAACTCCTCCGTGGCGATTTCGGGGCTCCTCTTGCGTTCGACCGGGAAAGGGGCGGGTACTGTTTCACCGAACCGTGGGACTTCCCCTTTCCCGAGCTCACCGAGGGAGAGGTGCTTTCGCTCTTTAT
>Ga0078972_1000497_pt1 | contig 163646 bp, 140 predicted proteins | sample YelNatPaOPGAMG01_FD_67568 | JGI IMG/M metagenome (GOLD analysis project Ga0078972, IMG submission 67568) | Hot spring thermophilic microbial communities from Obsidian Pool, Yellowstone National Park, USA - OP-RAMG-01 (SPADES assembly) (version 2) | ecosystem: Environmental > Aquatic > Thermal...
ATCTTCTCTTCCGGCGAATAATGCTTCCGACTTTCGAACATGGCTTTCCTCCTTTACTTTACTCTCTGCTAAGAAGCTAACAAATTCGGAGGAAAATTCCAATTCCAAGAGAAGCAGAACACTTTGAGCGCGTTTGCTGAACGGGCTGTCGGTGGAAACTACATTGACATCAAGATTGATCGGAAAGAAATTGCACGCTACGGATTAACCATTGCGGATGTGCAAAGTGTCATTCAATCTGCAATTGGTGGAATGAGCACCACCAATACAATCGAAGGACTTGAGCGCTACACGGTGAACTTGCGTTACAGCCGCGAGTTACGGGACAACATCGAGGCTTTACGACGCGTACTTGTAGCAACACCAACGAGAGAACAGATCCCACTCGGACAACTTGCTTCCATCTCAATCAAAAAGGGTCCTATGGTCATTCGCACCGAAGACACACGACCGAATGCCTGGGTGTATGTGGATATCAAAGACATTGATGTAGGTACCTATGTTCGAAATGCCAAACGAGAAGTCGCGGAAAAAGTGAAACTGCCCCCTGGCTATACCATTGTATGGAGTGGACAATACGAATACATGCAGCGTGCAGAAAAACGCCTGATGTATGTAATTCCAATGACACTCTTCATTATTTTTTTCATCATTTATCTGAATACCCGGTCTGTCACAAAAGTCGCCATTGTGCTTCTTGCAGTCCCGTTTTCTCTTGTCGGCACTTTCTGGTTGCTCTATATTCTTGGTTATAATCTAAGCATAGCAGTTTGGGTTGGGATTATTGCTCTTGCGGGTTTGGATGCAGAAACAGGCGTAGTGATGTTGCTTTATCTGGATCATGCATACGACGAATGGAAAAAGAAAGGCATGATGAAAGGATTGAAAGATTTAAAAGAAGCAATATACCATGGTGCTGTTAAAAGAGTACGCCCAAAGATTATGACAGCATCGGTTATTATAGCAGGATTGCTGCCTATCATGTGGAGTCACGGAACAGGAGCAGATGTGATGAAACGCATTGCAGCCCCCATGGTCGGTGGAGTTGTTACTTCTGTCTTATTAGAACTGGCAGTGTATCCTGTGATTTATTATCTTTGGAAAGGTTGGAAAATGAAAAAAGAACCAAGAAGCGAATAACAATGACAATATACTACAATGAACACACGCATAATTCAATTTTAAAAAACTAAAATAAAAGGAGAATCACAAATGAATACGAACCGTTTTATCCTGATGCTTTTTCTCAGCATTGTTCTTTCAAATTTTGCTTTAGCTCAATCCCATGAACATCATCACATAAAAGGCAAAGCAAAACCCGATTCTGTCTGTGTTAAGGATACGTTATCTGTTGCCAGTGATAAATACATTTGCCCAATGCATCCAGATTCAATTTATACCCAGCCTGGGAAATGTGCAAAATGTGGAATGACTCTCCAGAAAATGGAAATGAAATCTGAGAAAAAAGGAATGCCACAGGACACAGTGCATAAGCATTCGGGGCATGAAAAGCCTTGAGAAAAGAGTAAAACGAAAATGGAGAATTGAGAATGAAGAATGATAGAAGCATTCATCATTCTCCATAATGTGAAGTACAAGCTTGAAATCTATTTTTCTCTCGGTCCAAAAATTTTTGTCCCGATACGCACTCGCGTGGCACCTTCTTCAATGGCAACCTGATACGAATCACTCATGCCCATGGAAAGGGTTTTCATCTCCACATTGGGGATTTGGAGCTTGGCCAGGTGGTCAAAGCAGGTTTTGGTTTCCCGGAAATAGGGTCGTGAATCTTCTGGATTTTCAGAAAATGGGCCCATGGTCATCAATCCTTGAATTCGAAGATGGGGGAAAGTGGCCACGGTGCGAATAAATGCTTCTGCTTGTTCAGGATAGACCCCGGTTTTATTGGGTTCTCTTCCGCTATTGATTTCCACCAGCACTGGCATCACTTTTCCTATTTGAGTACATCGTTTTTCCAATTCCTGGGCCAGTTCCACAGAGTCCAAAGTTTCGATACAGTCAAAAATTTCAATGGCTTTTTTGACTTTGTTTCGCTGTAAGTGTCCGATCATGTGGCAGGGCACCCGACGCCCAATTTTCTCTAATATCAATGCAGTTTCCTGGGCATAATTGCCTCCAATGAGCCGAATCCCTGCGTCAATGGCTTCGAGCACTTCTTCTGCAGTGCGCATTTTGATCACTGCCATGAGTTCTACTCCAGGCGGGAGTGTTTTCAAAAGCGATTGCACATTTTCTCGAATCGAGGACATGAATTTAACTTAAGGCATATTTCATTTATTGTCAATATCCGCATTTTGCCGTGGCCCTAATCTAGGGAAAAACAGGAGCCCCGCGACCGTGGGGATGAGAATATTAATCAAAAATAAAAGAAGAGATCCGTTGAATGCAGAAGCTTTGTCCACATGGAATCGGGTGAAAAAATAGACTGCAGCACCTTCCCGTATTCCCAAATCTGCAATGGCAATAGGAAGCAAGGTTTTGACAAAAAAAGTCGACGTGGTGGCAGTGAGTGCGGTGGTCCATACAATGGGTTGAAAGGCCATGGTCAAAAGGCAAAACTGAAAAATATAAATTCCATAAAGCAAAAAAGAGAGTACCGCAAGAACCCGGGCTTGATGTGGGGTAAATGGATGAAGCGCTTCCAGAATTCTTTTGAATTTTTCCCGTACTGGGAAGAGCAGTGAAACCTGATAAAAGAGGGTGCGAATCCAGGAAGGATGCCAAATGAGAAGAAACAGAATGAGAGAAATGACCAAGGCAATGGCGACAAAGGAGACCACGACAAAAATGACATAATCGAATAAATAACTGACCAGAAGCCCAATGCCCCACACGCCAATGATGATGACTGGAGCGAGTGCGTACAGTTTATCAATGACAAGCAAACCAAATGCCTGGAGCCGATCCTCTTTTTGGAGAAATAAAATGCGTCCCATTTCTCCCAATCTTCCTGGGGTCACAAACGCCAAGGTCATTCCGCCCAAAAGAGAACTCAACGATTCCATTTTGGGCACATTGGGATTGATCAATTTGAGAAGCATATGCCATCTGTACCATTGGAGCAATACATTGGGAATGAGAAGCAGTCCTGCAAAAACGATGTATTCCATGCGATATGGATTCTGTAATGCATTCAAAATTTCTTTGAAATGCACCTTTTGGATCACCAAAAACAGGGTGAGGCTTGCAATGCCTGCTTTGAATACTAGAAAAATCCATTTTCGAGAATGGCTCAATGGTTCCTCCTATGGATTGAAAGGTTGACACTGGGGGCAGATAAATTGAGAAGTGCTTCCTGTGGGAATTTTTTCAACCTTGGTTCCACAACAAGGGCAAAAGGCATTTTCTCGATACGCAATTCGCATGTGGGAAAGGCCAAATCCACCGGTTTGACCAAAAAAATTTTTCTCGTAATCGCTGGCGCCCAAGGCAATGGCTTCCTGAAGTACACTTTGAATCGCTTGATGCAATCTCAGTTTTTCTTCTTTGGTGAGTGTGGGAATGGGCCGAAGTGGATGAAGTCTTGCCCGGTATAAAATTTCTTGTATGTAATAATTGCCAATCCCCCGAATGTTTTTCTGATTGAGTAAAAAAGGTTTAATTTGGCCTTTTCGATTTTCCAGGAGACGAAAAAAATCGGTTTCCGAAAGACTCAACGGATCTGGCCCCAAAGTCTCTGTCATGGGATGCGATTCGTTCTTTCCTACGAGATGAAAATACCCAAACCACCACAAGGTGACAAAAAAACCAGAACCATCAGAAAATTCTACAATTGCTCGAGTGTTTTGGGGAAGGCTTTCCTTGTCTGTAAAATAAATCATTTCTCCGCCCATGCCTAAATTGATCAACAATCGATACTCTTCACTGCATTGCACAACAATCCATTTTCCAAACGGGGTGACAGAAACCACTGTTTTTTGGGGTAAAATCTTTTTAAAATCCGACACAGGCCGATTGAGCATTTTGTGCTGAAAAATAGAAACCTCCGCCACGGTTTTCCCTTTGAGGGTCCTTTCCATTTGTCGGCTGATCACCACAATTTCTGGCAATTCAGGCATGGTTCAAAATCGTGTCAATTTCGTTTAATTCTTCTTCAGTGAAAGTAAGTTGCTTTAGGGCTTTTAGGTTATTTGCCAATTGTTCCACTTTGCTCGCTCCGATCAAGGCAGACGTCATGACCGGATTGTGAAGCACCCAGGCAATGGCCATTTGGGCTAAACTTTGGCCTCGCCTTTGCGCAATGGTATGTAATTTTTGAATGATTTGCAATTTTTGAGGCGTAATTTCTTCGGGTCTGAGAAAACCGTGCGGTTTTCCGGCTCGAGAATCTTTGGGAATCCCGTGAAGATACCGATCTGTGAGAAGCCCCTGTGCCAATGGAGAAAATGCAATCGCACCAATGCCTTGTTTTTCTAATACTTGAAACAAGCCTTGTTCCGGTTCCCTCGAAAACATCGAGTACCGCATTTGATGGATTAAACAGGGGGTGCCTAAATCTCGAAGGAGACGCACTGCTTCTTCTGTTTTTTCCGGAGGATAATTGGAAATCCCCACATACAAGGCTTTCCCTTGACGGACTGCTTGGCTCAATGCAGACATGGTTTCTTCAAGGGGCGTTTGCGGATCAAACCGATGCGAATAAAAAATGTCCACATAGTCGAGTCGCATGCGTTTTAAACTTTGGTCCAGACTGGCCAAAAGGTATTTGCGAGACCCCCATTCTCCGTACGGTCCTGGCCACATCCGGTATCCTGCTTTGGTCGAAATTACCAGTTCATCCCGATATCGGGCAAAGTCCTTTTTTAGAATTTTCCCAAATGTTTCTTCTGCAGCACCTGGCGGAGGCCCGTAATTGTTGGCCAGATCAAAATGCGTAATGCCCGAATCAAACGCATATCGAAGAATGGCCCTGGCATTCCGAAAAGAATCCACTCCTCCAAAATTGTGCCACAATCCCAATGAAATCGCAGGGAGCAAAAGCCCGCTTTCTCCGCATCTTCGATAGATCATGTGTTCGTATCGCATTGCATTCGCACGGTAACGCATAGGGTCCTCACACATTTTGTTTGATTTTTTTGACAATCGATTCGGCAATTTTATCCCAATCGGGAGCTTCTGGAACATGGATCCATTCGATTTGAGAATTTCTTTTGAACCACGTCATTTGACGTTTGGCAAACCGACGCGTGTTTTTTTGAATTTCTGAAATGGCGTGGTCCAGCGAAATTTTTCTTTCCAGATACTGCACTATCTCTTTATATCCCACCGAGTCCAATGCATTGTGTTTGGCAGGGGAATATCCCATTTCCAAAAGTCTTTGGACTTCTTCCACCAGACCTTGTTCGATCATTTGATGAACCCGGGCATGGATCCGTTGAATGAGTTGCTTTCGATCCCACCACAATCCAAAGAAAAGCGGCCGGAAATTACCAGGTTGGGTTTTCTCCTTTTGCCAGTGGGAAATGGGGATTCCAGAAAGCATGTACACTTCGAGAGCTCGAATAATTCGCTTTGCGTCATTGGGATGGATCTTGGATGCAGTCTCAGGATCGATTTGAGAAAGGCGCTCGTAAAGCAAAGGAAGTCCTTTTTCTTGGGCTTGTTTTTTGAGCTCCTGCCGAAGCGATTCACTTTTAAAATTTCCTTGAAAAATGCCGTGGACCAAAGCCTGAATGTAAAGCCCAGAACCGCCCACCACAAGGGGAATTTTGCCTCGAGAGAGAATTTCCTCTATGATGCGGCGGCCATACTGGCCGTATTGGCCTGCACTGTAGGATTCATCCGGAGTGCAGAGGTCAATCCCGTGATGGGGGACTTTTTGGCGTTGTTCCAGTGAGGGTTTGGCTGTGCCAATGTCCATGTATTTGTAAATTTGCCTGGAATCTGCAGAAAGGATTTCGCAATTCAAAAATTCTGCAATTTTTATGGACAATTCGGTTTTTCCTGAAGCAGTCGGCCCAACCAGAAAGGGCACCCAGGGGAGTTTCATGTCATTCTCTTCCAAACCGTTTATCCAATTCTTCCAGCGTTAACGTCACGACAATGGGTCTGCCATGGGGACAAAAATAGGGATTTTCTGTCGCAAAGAGCTGATCCACCAACGAAGCCATTTCCTGTTGGGTCAACTTTTCTCCTGCCTTAATGGCCGAACTGCAGGCATACACTTTGGCCACATTTTCTTTCGCCCCATTTTCGGCCTGGCCAGTTTCTTTGTAGAGGTCAATCATTTCGAGTAGAACCACTTTCTCTCTTCCAATTTTAATGTCCATGGGCACGGATTGAATGAGCACGGTATTTTTGCCAAATTCTTGAATCCCAAATCCAACCCGTTCCAAATACGGAAGAATTTCAGTGAGTACCAGCATGTCTTCTGGAGAAATAAATACCGGCGTAGGAAAGAGGAGTTGTTGGGAAGGTGCATTTTTTTCTTCCATGGCCTTGAGCGCTTTTTCGTAAAGAATCCGTTCGTGGGCCACGTGCTGGTCGATCAAAATGAGACCACTTTTGATCTGCGAAAGAATGTACCGGTTGTGCACTTGCCAGAGAAGAGGAGATTCTCGTTCAGGAAAGGGCTCACTGGGACGCTCTAAAAGAGATTCCTGGGAAACAAGTTGCAAAGGGCTTTGGGCATTGAGATCTGGCGGAGTGGTGGTGAGAGAAAGTTGTCCTGGGTCTGTCCATCGTTTGGACTGTCGAGTATAGGGAAAAATTTTTTTTCTTCCAGAAATCAATTGGAATTCTGGCATGGCTTTGGGGGTTCGTAACACTTCTTCGACACTTTTTCTTACCATTTCATACATAAACCGTTCATCAGAAAATCGGACTTCAATTTTTTGTGGATGCACATTCACATCAAAATACTGGGGTGGCATGGTTAAAAAAACAATGAACAAGGGAAATTCTCCAGAAAGTAGTGTATTTCCATAAGCGGACACAATGGCATGGTGAAGCGTTTTATTGACAATGTACCGGTTATTTAAAAACAAAAACTGCTCTTCTCGCGTGCGTGTTGTGAAGCCGGGTTTTGAAACAAATCCTCGAATCGTCAAGTGACGAAACGCTTTATCCAACGGAAGCAAACCTCCACTTTTTTCTTCTCCCCAAAGAGAGGCCACGCGTTGTTCCAGAGTTTGCGAAGGAATCTCAAAAGATTTGGTGTCTTCGATAAAAAGGGTAAATTCGATTTCGGGATGGGCCAAGGCCATGCGTCGGACCATAGCCACTGCATGGCGAAGCTCGGTGGTAGGCGTTTTCAAAAATTTTCTTCGCGCCGGGAAAAATGCAAAGAGGTCTTTCACCGCGATGGAAGTGCCTTTGGGTGCGCCCGTCTTTAACACTTCTTGAATTTGGCCATTTTCAAAATAGATTTCTGTGGCTTCTTCTGCACTTTCGGTTCGTGTGGTAATTACAAGCCTTGCCACTTCTCCGATACTGGCCAGAGCCTCGCCCCGAAATCCAAGGGTTTCGATCTTTTCCAAATCTTCCACATTTGCAATTTTGCTTGTCGCATGTCGTTGCATGCAGATCAGCGCATCTTCTTCAGACATGCCATCGCCATTGTCAATCACGCGAATGAGTTCCAGACCACTCCCTTTGAGATGGACAGTAATTTGGGTGGCATGCGCGTCAATGGCATTTTCAATGAGTTCTTTTACGACCGAGGCAGGTCGTTCAATGACCTCCCCAGCCGCAATCCGGTTAATGACAGATTCTGGGAGAATGTGAATACGATTGGCCAATGAACTCCTCTCAACTTACACGAGATTTGAATAGGCTCTCAATTTTTTTCGCAAATCCGGGATCTGTAATTCCGACAACAGTACAATTGGGCTTTCCGACCACCACATCCATTGGAGGATCACTTTGATACACAAAAAATGGAATGCCTTTTCCAGTCAGATTCGATTCCCACTTTTTGAGGGCATTGGGACTCATGTCTTTTCGAAGCAAGACCAAAAGGACTTTGCCCTGTCGAATTCCAAATTCGACTGCGGTAGAACCCAGAAGACACTTTCTTGCTTTGACTGCCAATCCCAGCAGTCCTTTCACAGGGTCGGAATGCAATTTCTGTACATATTTTGCCAATTCCAAATACACTTGAAAAGGAACAGCCCTTTTCAGGGATCGAAAAAACAGATCTTTTGCTTTGGCTTTTTGAATGCATTCCGGAGAAGGACATACGTACGCGCCTCGACCTTGAATTTTTTGCTCTGGATCAAAAGCCACTTTTCCGTTGGACAATCGGGCCACCCGGAGCAAAAGGTGCTTTTCTTTTTTCGTTCTGCACGCCACGCATTGTCTCAAGACAATGGCCATGTGAGACAATATACACTTGCAGAGTGGACGAGGCAAGTGCATAAAATCAGGGCGTTTTATTTCTTCCTCTGAGTTTTTGAATCCATGCAATCCCCATAAGGCATCCCAACACATAATGGGGAAAATCGAGCCAGGTGAACGAAGTGCCGATCAAAGCCCTGCCGAGAAATGTAGAACGAATGGCTTCGAGAAGCGGAGGATGCCAGAGTTGAAGGACTTCAAGAATCGAAGTGAAACCAAATACAATGCCAGCAATCCAGAGAGGTTTTCTTGAAGGAAAGAAAAAGACAATGACCAAACACCAAAAGATTTCGTAAAGAATGCCTCCTAAGAAATTTTCAACCCAGCATTGCCATGGTCCGTGGTAAAATTTTGTAGCGAACCCAATGGGAACGAGGAAAACGATCGACAACGCAATTTTGACACGAAAAGAAAGTGGAAAATGCATGATAAAATGTAGAAGAATTCGATATAAAAATCAATATCCACCAAAAATTTGTTGCATTGTTTCTTCTTTCGAATTAAATTATGCAAACGTTTTCGGAAAATTGGGTTCAAAATCAATTAAAAGGGGTGCATATGAAATTTGGACATTTTGACAATGCCAATCGGGAATACGTGATCGAAAGGCCAGATACGCCCTTGCCATGGATGAATTACCTTGGCATGAAAGACTTTTTCGGTATGATTTCAAATACAGGCAGTGGGTATGCCTTCATGATTGATGCGCGGAAACAGCGCATTACCCGGTACCGATACAATGGCGTTCCCATTGATGGGGGAGGTCGGTATTTTTACGTGAAAGACGAATCCACTGGCACAATTTGGTCTCCTGGCTGGCTTCCAGTGAGGACTCCACTGGATTTTTATGAATGCCGACATGGTCAAGGCTATACTGTGATTACAGGAGAAAAAGACGGCATCCGAATTTCTACTCGATTTTTTGTGCCTGTGGATGCGCCCATGGAAATTTGGGAAATGGATGTGACCAATCGTTCTGGGCATAAAAAGACCATTGATTTGTTCAGTTTTATTGAATTTTGTCTTTGGGAGGCGTTGCACGATGCGACCAATCTCCAGCGGACATTGAATTTAGGTGAAGTAGAAGTCGAGGGGAGTGTGATTTATCATAAAACTGAATATCGAGAACGGAGAAATCATTTTGCCTTTTTTGCCACCAATGCAGAAATTGTGGGCTTCGATACAGATCGTGATACGTTTCTTGGATTGTATCACGGCTTTCATGATCCCATTGCCGTGTTGGAAGGAAGGTGTCGAAATTCCATTGCCTGTGGATGGAATCCCTGTGGGGCTCATCACATTCGGTTGACATTGAATCCCGGTGAAGTGAAAAAAATCAATTTTCTTTTGGGATACGGAGAAAATCCAGAAAACGAAAAATTTTCAAGAAAAGGGGTTCTCAATAAAAAGTATATTCGGCCGGTGATCAAGCGATTTTTGAATCGATCGCAATCAGAAAAAGCGTTTCTCCGACTCAAAAAAGAGTGGGATTCTCTTCTTGGAAAATTCCAGGTCCAAACTCCAATGCCTGAACTGGATACCATGGTCAATATCTGGAATCAGTATCAATGTTACATCACGTATGCCATGGCCCGGAGTACTTCTTATTTTGAAACCGGCATTGGAAGGGGCATTGGTTTCCGGGATGCGTGTCAAGATCTTTTTGGGTCTGTCCATTTTCTTCCTCAAGAGAAATCTCGGCAACGGATTTTGGATTTGGCTGCGATTCAATGGCGGAATGGCGCGTGTTATCATCAATATCAATTACTGGATAAAAAGGGCAATGCAGACGTGGGGGTAGGATTCAACGACGATCCGCCATGGCTTATTTTGGCCACTGCAGCTTATATCAAGGAAACAGGCGATTGGTCCATTCTGGATGCTCTGGCTGATTTTGACAACAATCCCAATGATCGGGCACCTCTTTATGAGCATCTCAAGCTTTCTTTTGAATATATTTGGAAGCATCGAGGGCCTCATCAACTTCCGCTCATTGGCAGGGCAGACTGGAATGACTGTTTAAATCTCACATTGACCCAAGTCAAGCCCGGGGATACTTTTCAAGCAGATGCCACCACTGCGGATTTAAAAGATGAAGTGGGGAGTGTGCCTGAATCTCTCATGATTGCAGCCCAATTTGTCTGGGCCAGCAAAGAACTCAAACGCATGGCAGAATACAAAAAAGACGAAGCCATGGCAAAAAAGGCAGACAGAGCGGCCAAAGAAATGATCAAGGCCATTTATTCTGCAGGATGGGATGGAGAGTGGTTTCTCCGAGCCTATGATCGGTTTGGGAATAAGATCGGATCGAAAGAAAACAAAGAAGGGAAAATTTTTATCGAACCTCAGGCTTTCATGGGGTGGGCAGGCATTGGCATTGAAGATGGAAAACTTGAAAAAGCTTTGAATTCATTGAGGAAATATTTGTACACCGAACACGGCATTATTTTACAGCAGCCGGCCTATTCAGAATACAGCTTTTACATGGGAGAAATTACCTCTTATCCTCCTGGAGTCAAAGAAAATGCAGGTATTTTTTGTCATCCCAATGGATGGGTGGTGATTGCAGAGTGCAATCTGGGACGGGGCGAAAATGCCATGGAGTATTACAAGACCATTTGCCCGGCAGTTCGAGAAGAAATGAGTGAACTTCATCGGTGCGAGCCGTATGTGTATGCCCAAATGATTGCCGGAAGAGATTCTCGCCGATTTGGGGAAGCCAAAAATTCTTGGCTTACAGGCACTGCTTCAGCAAATTACTATGCAGTTTCACAATATCTCTTGGGCATTCGACCTGAATACGATGGCCTTCGGATTGATCCCTGCATTCCAAAATCATGGAAAGGTTTTACAGTGACTCGAAAGTTTCGAAATGCGACTTACCGAATTGAGATTACAAATCCACACGGTGTGAACAAAGGCGTGAAAGAAGTTTTCGTGGATGGGAAAAAGATTTCTGGAAATATTCTTCCTGTATTCGGAGACGGAAAAGTCCATAAAGTCAAAGTCATCATGGGATAATGGATTTTTGATTCACACAGATGCTGAGAGAAGGGTCTTTCTCTCAGCATTTTTATTTTTGTATATTATTCCCGAATTGGATGAAACGGTATGGCAGAAAAACATTTTTTTGAACAAAAGCAATTTACAGAAACGTATCTTTTCCCTTATTTCGAAAAATATTGTCCTGGATTCTTGAATTTCAAAGTGCTTGAAATAGGATGCGCAGAAGGCGGATTTCTCCATGTGCTTTTGAATCACGAGATGCATGCCATCGGCTTAGAACTTGCCTCTCATCGGATTGCGCTTGCAAAAACACTCGATCCACGGTTGGAAATTTGTCATGGGGACGTGACAGATCCCAGAGTGGTAAAAATGTTAAAAGGTCCTTTTGACTTGATTGTGATGCGGGATGTACTCGAGCATGTGCGTTTGCGGGAGAAAGCATTTGAGAACATCACTTCGCTTTTGAAACCCGACGGATTTTTGTATGTTTCATTTCCTCCCAAGTTTTCTCCTTTTGGAGGCCATCATCAGAATGGAATTTCTTTTCTCCGGTATGTTCCTTATCTTCATATCATGCCTCCGGAATTTCTCCGTTTTCTTGGAAAGATGGCCAAGGAAGCCCCCCATATCATTGAAAATGCGATTTTGAATTTTCGGAATGGGCTTACCATTTCTCAATTCGAAGTCCTTTGCGAAGACTTTGGTTTTCGTCCGATAATAAAAGGGCTTTATCTCATTCGACCGGTTTTTCAGATGCGATTTGGATTAAAGCCATGTCGGCTGCCATCCATTCCTTGGCTTCGGGAATGGTTGACATTGGGATGCGAATATTTGCTTCGAAAAAGATAGAAATGAGATTTTCGGTATGTATTTGTGGGGCGGGGTTTTATACCCCGCCGTTTTTTTTGTGCGTGAGGTAAAATAACAGAGCGGCGGCATGTGAAATGCCGCCCTACGGTTTGGGTTTTTACGGAAAAAGGGGTTGTTTTTGTTTTGTGATTTGGGTATATTTTGATAGGATTTTTGAGTATTAGGGAAAAGTTATTCAGGACCTCGGGCAAAAATGGGGTAAAAGTTGAAAAATTTAGGGAGGTCGTGAATTTTTTGTTTGTAAGTAGTAGTATTTTCAATGGTTCCCGGAGCGAAGAGTCTAAACAGACATCCCTTGCGCAGGGGATTGAAACTTCTATAAGTATTTTATAAGTTCCATTATAGTCTAAACAGACATCCCTTGCGCAGGGGATTGAAACCCTACAATGACTTTACCAAAATCCGAAGAACCAAGGTCTAAACAGACATCCCTTGCGCATTTTTTCGTAGGGCGGGGTTTTATACCCCGCCGTTTTTTTGTGAACGGGGTGAAAAATGACACGGCGGCATGTAAAATGCCGCCCTACGGTTTGGGTTTTGTACCCGCGGAATCATTTTTGTCCCTCAAAGCATCCAATTGGTCTGAGATTTTTATTTCTATTGCAAAACAGAAAATAATTGATTATTATGTCTGTGTCATTTTAGAAAATGATAGGAGGATAGGAAATGGCAAAGAAAATTATCAAAGTAGGAGGCGGAGAAACGGCCTTCCCGGTCACAGAAAATAAGGCAATGGCCAAAACTTTTCGGATTCTTGCTCTAATTTCGTGGGTAGTGGCGATTGGCTTTGAGATCGGGGCTATTTTTGTCCTTAGGAAACCGCCAATCAATACCACCTGGCTTATTATTCCAATCATAGGGGCTTTGATTTTTGCAGTGATTGGCTCGCTTTTATGGAAAAGGGCAAATCGACTGGATCCAGCCTCGGAAAAAGATAAAGTCAAATTTTTCATTCAGAACCAGTTGGGCCTCCTTATCACCATGATTGCTTTTTTGCCCCTCATTCTTCTGATTTTTACCAGTAAAAATTTAAGCAAAAAGCAAAAGGGGCTTGTGGGCTCAATTGCGATTATTGCTTTTGTGATTGCAGGAATTACCGGGATTGATTTCAATCCCCCTTCACAGGAAAAGTATGCCCAGGAAACCGAACAAGTCAAATCGCTCACGGATGGTGTGGATCATGTGTATTGGACAAAATGGGGGAAAAGTTATCACCTGTATCAGGATTGTCCCTATATCAACACGGAGAGAACAGAGGAAATATTTGAAGGCACTGTGGCCCAGGCAAAAGAATTGAAACATATTACAGATCTTTGCGATTTATGCGCCAGAAGGGTCAAGAAGGAAAGAGGTTTAACAGATCAATAAGGGTGTTTCGTAGGGCGGGTTTTATACCCCGCCGTTTTCTTTGTGCATGCACGAGGGAAAATGGAACGGCGGCATATAAAATGCAGCCCTACGGTTTAACCTTATATACGCCATTAAGGATAAGCAAAACATAGCCCATTTTTATCTGTCCGGGAGGTCTATTTTTAACTGCAAAGGATTTTTATCGCATAGGAGAGAAAAACTCATGCAGCAACAAATTCGACTTTCTCAGCCCATTAAAGAATTATTAGTTTGTCCAATATGTCATTCAAAGCTGAAACAGACAGGTTCGGAATTTGAGTGCACGAATGCAAAATGTTCTGCCCAGTTCCCTATAGTAAATGGAATACCAGTCTTGATAAACGAGCAATCAAGTATTTTTTCTATTAAAGACTTTATTTTTTATCGAAAAACATACTTCGCACCTGTTATTACAACCAAAGATAGAATAAAGAAAATAATAGACCGAATAATACCAACGATTAGTATAAACATCAAAGCCAAAGGAAATTATAGTCGTGTGAGTCAGTTACTGGTTAGTCAAGCGCCTTTCCCAAAAGTTTTAGTGATTGGGGGGAGTATTCTGGGACAAGGGATGGAGTCTCTTATAAATAACAGCTTAATAGAACTTGTCGAGAGTGATGTGTCATTTGGCCCTCGTACCATGTTGATATGCGATGCACATGATCTCCCTTTTGAAGATAGATCATTTGACGGAGTAATTGTGCAGGCAGTTTTAGAGCACGTAGTAGACCCTTATAGGTGTTGTGAAGAAATATGCAGAGTATTGAAAGACCAAGGTTTGGTATATGCGGAGACGGCTTTCATGCAACCGGTACATGGTGGTCGTTATGATTTTACTCGATTTACTCATTTAGGACATCGTCGCTTGTTTCGAGGGTTTGAGGAGATTGATAGTGGTGCAATATGTGGTCCAGGAATGGCTCTTTCTTGGAGTTATCAGTACTTTCTATTGAGTTTTACGACATCAAGAGTATTGAGGACTCTATTGCGAATTTTTGCGAGACTAACATCCTTCTATCTCAAATATTTCGACTATTATCTAATTAATAAACCAGGAACATTGGATGCTGCTTCAGGATATTATTTCATAGGAAGAAAATCAGAACAGGTTTTGTCTGATCAAGATTTGATAAAACTCTATAAAGGGGCAGAGTAATTGTGGTGGTATATGCTAGCTAATATAGGTGGCTTCTCGTACCAAGTTGTATTTGATACGAAGGTTAAAATGGGGAAAGATTGAGGAAATTTTATAACTATAAAAGTTACAAATTTCTTGGATTAAGAGTCTAACCAGACATCCCTTGCGCATTTTTTCGTAGGGCGGGGTTTTATACCCCGCCGTTTTTTTGTGAACGGGGTGAAAATGACACGGCGGCATGTGAAATGCCGCCCTACGGTTTGGGTTTTTACGGAAAAAGGGGTTGTTTTTGTTTTGTGATTTGGGTATATTTTGATAGGATTTTTGAGTATTAGGGAAAAGTTATTCAGGACCTCGGGCAAAAATGGGGTAAAAGTTGAAAAATTTAGGGAGGTCGTGAATTTTTTGTTTGTAAGTAGTAGTATTTTCAATGGTTCCCGGAGCGAAGAGTCTAAACAGACATCCCTTGCGCAGGGGATTGAAACATTCTTCGGCGGTAAAAAACCATGCTAGGAGTCTAAACAGACATCCCTTGCGCAGGGGATTGAAACCTTACCGTCTTTGTCAAAATATTCAACGAGAATCATTTGTCTAAACAGACATCCCTTGCGCATTTTTTCGTAGGGCGGGGTTTTATACCCTGCCGTTTTTTTTGTGCACGGTGTGAAAATGGAGCGGCGGCATGTGAAATGCCGCCCTACGGATTGGGTTTTGTGCATCGCAAAATTTTGTGTAAGTGTTTTAAACGGGATGGCCGCATGTAAAAAGAAAGAGGTCAACACGTCATGGTTTTGTAGGGCGGGGTTTTACACCCCGCCGTTTTTTTTGTGCACGGGGTGAAAATGGAGCGGCGGCATGTGAAATGCCGCCCTACGGATTGGGTTTGTGCATCGCAAAATTTTGTGTAAGTGTTTTAAACGGGATGGCCGCATGTAAAAAGAAAGAGGTCAACACGTCATGGTTTTGTAGGGCTGGGTTTTATACCCCGCCGATTTTTTTGTGCACGGGGTGAAAATGGAACGGCGGCATGTAAAATGCCGCCCTACGGATTTGGAATGAAAAAATAAAGAGGCGGATTTTTATACAGAGTGTTTGATTCGTAAAAGTGCTTTGTGCCCAATATCCCGGCGATAATAGGCACCATCAAATGTAATTTTGGCTACTGCTTTATAGGCTTTTTCGATGGCTTCTGAGACAGTATTGCCCAATCCTGTGACACCCAGGACACGGCCTCCAGAAGTCACAATTTGGTTTTCTTTCCATTTGGTTCCTGCATGAAAAACATAAATATCCGGAGGCACTTGATCAAGACCATGAATGGGTTTGCCTTTTTCATACGGCCCAGGATATCCCCCGGACGCCATGATCACACACACTGCAAATTCATCTGTAGTTTCGACTTCCTCTTTCCGAAGATGTCCATTGGCACTTTCCATTAATAAATCCACTAGATCGGTCTTTAAAAGAGGTAAAATGGCCTGGGTTTCTGGATCTCCAAACCGGCAATTGAATTCAAGGACTTTGGGTCCGTCTGCAGTGATCATGAGACCTGCATAAATCACGCCCCGGTATTCAATGCCATAACTTTTTAACCCCTTCAACAGGGGGACCAAAATACTTTTCCTCACTGTGGCAAGAATTTCTGGGGTGCCTACAGGTGCCGGCGCATACGCGCCCATGCCTCCGGTATTAGGACCGGTATCGCCTTCGAATATGGGCTTGTGGTCCTGGGCACAAGGAAGCATGGCCAGTCTTTCGCCATCTGTAATGGCAAGGACTGAGGCCTCTTCGCCATAGAGTTTTTCTTCAATAATCAATTTTTTGCCTGCTTCTCCAAATGCTTTTTGCTTTAAAATACGATCAATGCCGTCCAAGGCTTCTTGCCGTGTGGCACATACCAAAACGCCCTTTCCTTCTGCCAATCCATCTGCTTTTAAAACATACGGCGGTTCTTTTTTTTGCACATATGCGATGGCTTCCTCTACAGAAGTAAAAACCTGATACTTGGCCGTTGGGATCCCATTTTTTCGCATGAGGTCTTTTGCAAAACTTTTACTCGATTCAATTTGCGCCGCTTCTTGGGTTGGACCAAAAATCAAAAGGCCTTCTTTTTGAAAATAATCTACAATCCCCAATGCCAGAGGGAGTTCTGGACCGACCACGGTCAAATCAATGCGATGTTTTTTGGCAAAATGGGCAAGGGATTTAAAATCGGTGGGTTTTATTTCTACGCATTCTGCAATTTGCGAAATTCCTGCATTGCCCGGTGCACAATACACCCGTTCAATGTAAGGACTTTTTGAAATTTTCCACACCAAGGCATGTTCTCTACCCCCACTGCCAATAACCAATACATTCATCGTCTTCTCCTTCCGTAACGAAAACCAGTCCGTTTTGTGGGCTTGATGTTTCCTGAAAGCCTGGCAATTTCATCCCGAAGTTCTGCCGCACGTTCAAATTCCAAACGCTCTGCAGCAATTTCCATTTGCCGACGAAGTTCTTCAATAAGTTCTTCTTTTTCTACAGGACTCAGCGTTTGAAATTTTTCCTCTGAAATTTCTTTTTCTGAAATAGAATCTGCCACTGCAGTCGCGGATAAAATTTCTTCCACAGATTTATAAATCGTTTTCGGTACAATGCCGTGTTTTTCATTGTATTCTTGCTGGAGGCGACGTCTTCTCTTGGTTTCTTCGAGAAAAAGCCGGATGGACTCTGTGATCGTATCTGCATACAAAATGACTGTGCCGTTGACGTTTCTTGCAGCTCTTCCTGCAATCTGAATCAATGACCGAATTGAACGGAGAAAACCTTCTTTGTCTGCATCGAGAATGGCAACCAGAGAGACTTCAGGAAGATCCAGTCCTTCTCGGAGTAAATTAATTCCGACCAACACATCAAAATCCGCGAGTCGAAGTTGTCGAATGATTTCCACTCGATCCAATGCCTCAATCTCAGAATGGAGGTATCGCACTCGAATGCCAAGTCCAGAGAGATAATCAGCGAGATCTTCTGCCATGCGTTTGGTGAGGGTCGTGACCAGAACCCGTTCTTTGAGTTGAATCCGCTTTTGAATTTCTCCGATCAAATCGTCAATTTGTCCCTGCGTGGGCCGGACAAACACTTCAGGATCCAAAAGGCCAGTGGGCCGGACAATTTGTTCTACTACCTCGCCTTTGCATTTTTCTAATTCGTAATCGCCAGGCGTGGCAGAAGAAAAAATCACCTGATGAATGAGACTTTCAAATTCGTGAAACTTGAGCGGTCGATTGTCCAGTGCAGAAGGGAGTCGAAAGCCATATTCCACCAGCGTTTCTTTTCGGGACCGGTCTCCATTGTACATCCCTTGAATCTGGGGAATGGTCACATGGGATTCATCGATGATGAGCAAAAAGTCTTTTGGAAAATAATCAATCAGACAGGCAGGCCGTTCTCCGGGGGCCCTTCCAGAGAGATGCCTGGAATAATTTTCAATGCCTGGGCAATATCCCACTTCCTCGAGCATTTCAATGTCGTATAACGTTCGGGTTTCAAGGCGCTGGGCTTCCAACAGTTTATTTTGGGAGCGGAAATAAGTCAGTCGTTCTTCCAATTCTTTTTTTATGGATTGAATGGCAGTTTCCAATTTGGGCGCTGTGGTGACAAAATGTTTGGCAGGATAAATGGCCACTCTGGGTCTTTCTTCAAGAACTTCTCCTGTAAGGGGATTGATTTTTGTAATTCTCTCAATGGTATCGCCAAACATTTCCACCCGATAAGCAAATTCTTCATAGGCAGGAAAAATTTCAATCACATCCCCTCTGACCCTGAATGTGCCTCTGTGAAAGTCAATATCATTTCGAATATATTGGATATCGATCAGTCGGTTGAGCAAACTGTGTCGATCGATTTCAACGTCTTTTTCGATAAAGCAAAGCAAATCCCGAAAGTCCGAAGGAGATCCCAAACCATAAATGCAGGAGACCGAGGCCACAATAATGACGTCTTCTCTTTCCATCAAACTGCTGGTGGCTTTTAATCGAAGCCGATCGATTTCCTCATTGATCGAAGTGTCCTTTTCAATATACGTGTCTGTGGAAGGGATATAGGCTTCGGGTTGGTAATAATCATAATAACTGATAAAATATTCCACTGCATTTTTTGGAAAAAAGCTTTTCAATTCACCATACAACTGTGCAGCCAAGGTTTTGTTGTGAGAAATGACCAACGTGGGTCTTCCGTAATTGGCAATGACATTGGCCAAAGTGAATGTTTTTCCAGAACCAGTGACGCCCAGCAAAGTTTGAAAACGCTTTCCTTTACGGAGGCCTTCGGTAAGTGCTTCAATGGCCTTCGGTTGATCTCCTTTGGGAGTAAAAGAAGATTCAAGTTGGAACACAGACATGAAAAAAATCCATGATTTTTTTTACAATATAACGCAGGACTTGATCCATGTCAAGAATGACCTTGATTTTACAAAGTTCAAATGTTAAATTGACAAAAATAGAAAATTTTTAGCAAAGGAGTTTTTGCCTATGATGCAAACATTACGAAAATACATGAAACACATCATGTGGATTGTCGCAATTACGTTTATCGCAACCATTGTATTTAGTTGGGGCATGGGCGGATTTAAGCGTCGCCGAGAATTCCTCGAAGCAGGGATTATTGGATCGATCAATGGAGAAAAAGTCACTTATCAGCAATATTCTATGTTACTTGAGGAGGAGTATCGAAAAATCCGAGAAAAAGAAAAGGTAGAAGAGCTTTCGGATTATCGACGCAATTTAATTCGGGATCAGGTGTGGCAAAATTTGGTGCAAGAGAAGCTTCTCGCTCAAGAGGTGGCTCGCCAGGGTCTCAGGGCTACGCCGGAAGAAGTGGTTTTTTATATGCGGAATTTTCCTCCTGAATTTGTGCGGACGAGCGAACAATTTCAGACCAATGGAGAATTTGATATCCGGAAATACCATGAGGCACTTTCGGATGAACGGTATTTTCAGGCTTGGATTCCTGTAGAAAATTATTTTAAAAATGTAATTCCTGTACAAAAATTACAACAAAGGGTTCTTGCCACAATTCGCGTGTCCGATCCAGAACTCGAGCATGCCTATCGCTTGGAAAACGAGCGGGTCAATGTTCGGTATGTGTTTTTTGATCCTGCCAAAATGACACTCGAAAGTCCATTAATACCAGAGAAAGAAATTAAAAAATATTATAAAGAGCACAAAAAAGAATATGAAGAGTCAGAGCAACGCAAAATCCAATACGTGATTTTTGAACTAAAACCCAGTGCACAGGACAGTGCCCAGACTCGGGCGGATGCTCTTGATCTTTTGCATCAAATTCAAAATGGGGCAGATTTTGCAGAGTTGGCCAAAGAGTATTCGGACGACAAAACCACTGCGGAAAAAGGAGGCGATTTGGGCTTTTTTGGACGTGGGACCATGATCAAATCTTTTGAAGAGGCGGTGTTTTCGGCAAAGCCTGGGGATCTTCTTGGTCCTGTTGAAACTCCGTACGGTGTGCATGTGATTCAGGTTCTGGCAAGGAAGGTAGAAAAGGGTGAAGTCCAATACCAAGCGAGACATATTTTGCTTTCGTTTAAACCCAGCACAGAAACGCAAGAATCTGTCAATGAACGGGCAGAATATTTTGTGGGACTTCTTCAAGAATCAAAAGGAAAAAATTTTAAAGTACTGGCAGAAGCAGAGCATTTGAAACTCATGGAAACGCCTCTTTTTCGCAAGGGGGGATTTATTCCTGGGATAGGCATTGCGCCTCGGGTGAATCATAAGGCGTTTCAAGAGAAGAAAGGATGGATTAGTCCGCCCATGTCCATTGAAAATGGGGTAATTGTTTTTCAGATTACGGACATTCAAAAGGCCAGGATAAAACCATTGGATGAAGTCAAAGAATCGATTCAACGGATTCTCCAGAACGAAAAGAAAAAACAACTCGCGGTGGAAGCAGGTCGAAAATTTCGAAATGCAATTCAGAACCCAGAAGATTTTCTCGTAGTGGCCAATCGAGATAGTCTTCCTGTGGAAGAAACCGGATTTTTTACCGCGCTGTCTTATATTCCAAAAATTGGCACAGATCCAAAATTCAGTGGCACTGCATTTCGATTAAGAGAGCCCGGTGAGGTTTCTCCTGTGGTGGAAGGCAATCGAGGCGCTTATGTGCTTCAATTGATTGAAAGAATTCCCATTGATCCAAACACGTTTGCACAAGAAAAAGAAGCGTTCCGGCAAAAACTTCTTCAGAAAAAGCAGAACGAATACTATTCATTCTGGTTTAGTCAATTGGTCAAAAAGGCAAAGATTCAGGATTATCGAGATATGTATTTTTGAGAAGCGAAATCTTTCATAAAAAATAATGGGAGGGGGATATGAAAAAAGAGGTTTGTATTGGGCTTTTGGTGGGTGGAATTTTTCTTGCCTCTTTTTTGTCCGCCCAAGACTCGCCAGACTGGCTTCGTTCCATTCAACTCTTTCAAATGTTCAAAGGGTATTTTATCCAGCCATGCCCCATTCTTTCGTCCGTGCCTTTTACCGGACAGGGCTGGGGCGTTTATTTCCCAAATGACTTGTACGAGTATACCTTTCTCCAAGAGATCGCATCATGGCATCAGAATAACAGGCCTTATCTCTCCATGGGTGCTACGACCATTTTGTATTATGATTCTGCTATAGGCGTTCCGAATTCTCATCGGATGCGCGATCTGGAAGGGCATGAGGTGGAGTATATGGGATGCAAGCGGTATACGCCTGCGAGTTTGGCCTGGCGGAATTTCGTAAAACAGGCCAACCGGCGGGCCATTGACCTGGGAGTGGATGGCATTCAGTTCGACGAGGGACAGGTCACCCCGCTTTTGATGTGCGACTGGAATGCCCAGCCTGCGACTTTTGATTCCGTGACCATGGTGGATTTCCGGGACTATCTGGCTTCCAAGTATACGCAGACAGAACTGTTGGCTCGATTTGGAATTTCTGACATTACCGCGTTCCGTTTCGACGAGTACATCCGGTCCCATGGACTCCAGGAGAGCTGGAACAAAGAACCGTTCACGGGTCTTGGGGCAGAATTTTTCCAGTACCTCATCGCGGAGACCCGGGATTACTTTCGAGAGTTGCGAGACGATGCCAAGACCTATGCCTGGGAGAAATACCGTCGTGCTATTGTGTTCAGCTCCAATCCGTGTTTTGCTCCGGAAGGCTATATGCTTGTCGACATCATGGACTATTTTATTGCAGAGGATTTTCCCTTCGATCCTCGGGATCCGTTCAGTTACACAGATATCAAGGCCATCAAAGGCATGAGAGACTGGCCTGTGTTTGTGATCCCAGAGCCGAAAGAACCAGGCCTTCCTCTCCAGACCAAAAATATGATGCGATTCCTCCTTGCGGATATTTATGGGGCTGGCGGAGAAATGGCATTTGGCGAAAAACTCTCAGAAGGCATTCTCCATACAGGCGCGAATGCGATCGAGGTGGATTTCGAGACGTTTGGCCGGTATGCCCGGTTCATCCTTGGCCACAGGGCACTTTATGAAGGGTTGACACCCATTGCATCGGTGGCTTTGGTCAATGGCCATGCTTCCAGACTTTCCCGATATTGGCCGATTCAAGGTGGGGGGAATATTGATTTTGGATTTTCTTTTACAGGCGCAGGGCTTCTCCTCGGTGATTCAGACATCCCATTTGATTGTGTATTTGCACCAGACGCCCGGTTCTGCGATCTTCCGAAACTCACAGTAGACCGGCTTAAGGCCTATTCTGTGGTCATCTTACCCCGGGTCTTTGAAATCGATGACGGCCAGGCTCAAATTTTCCTGGATTACATGGCACAGGGAGGAACGCTGGTGGCTTTTGGTGCGGTTGCCACCCACTCCCCGGATGGCACGCGGGCGCATCGGTCCGAATGGGAGGCGCTCCAGCAAAGCGAAGGGGAAAAGCGTTTTGGTCAGGGCCGGTTCGTGTATGAACCTGTGGATTTGGGTGAAGCGTATCTTTTGGGTGGAGAGCTTACTCCAGAACAGGCGTTGACCCGGTTCCAAACCCTGATTTCTTCCTACGTGAATCCGGAATATTGGATTGCGAACGATTCTGGCGTGTACACCCGGGGTGGCGTGATGGCCTTTCCTTATCGCAATGCGCAAGGCCATACGATGCTTCATCTGGTGAATTACGATTACGATCCGTTTCAGGATCGGTTTGTGGAAAAAGAGAATCTTGAAATTGGGGTTCGCATGGATACGAGCCGGACCTGGGAGGCAGTGTATTTTTCGCCGGATGAAAGCGCACCGGTGCACTTGGCCCTTTCTTCAGATCCCCGTGGCGTGTGTGTGCATCTTCCCCGGCTAGAAGCCTATGGGATTTTGGTGTTTCAAGAGAATGCTTCGCCGCCTGTGATCCATGCTCGTACTCCTGGATCCGATACGATCCTTGTGGGGGGAGAGACTTTACTCTTTTCAGTGACTGCTTCGGATCCGGACGGAAATCCTCTTCACTATGCCTGGTCTGTTGATGGGCTACCCATGGAGGCCCAAGGGCCTTCCATGCGGTTCGAGACCACCCATGCGAATCAAGGAGAAAGAATCGTGACTGTGACAGTCACAGACGGAAAACATGCGGTCGAGGTTCAATGGCAGGTCACGATCCAACCTTACCGGTTTCCCAAAATTTTGGTCGATGAGGCACACGGAGAACGGAATACAATGAATCCGGATCGGGCACTTCTTCTCAATCCAGAACATCCAGATTGGGTGCTGATGCGTCGGCTTAAAGAAAAAATGGAGAAAGATTTTCTCGTTTCTTTGCATTTGCAAGGTTCGATCCAGCCTGCGCTTTTAGATTCCGTGAATGTGCTCATGATTTGTTCCCCGGATAGCGTGTTTCGGCCTGAAGAAATCCAGACCGTGGAAGCGTTTGTGAGACAGGGTGGAAGTCTTTTATGGATCGGTGATGTAGGGCTTCCAGATTGTGTCAATGATCTTTTGTCCCGGTTTGGGCTCACGTTTGACCCGATCGTTCTCTGTGCTCCGGGTGGAGTCAGTCCAGCATTTGTGGATGCCCGGACTTTTCCAGAGCATCCTGCTTTCCCCGTTCCCGCAGCTTTTTCCATGAGTTGGGCAGGGAGTTTCTCCAGGGTTCCCTCCGATGCAGCGATTGCATGGAGCGATTCCACCACCTGGCGGGACCTTGACTGGGATCTTGTCCACGATGAAGTAGAACCCAGAGGCCCGTTTCCAGTAGTCGTTGCGTTTCTCTATGGAAAAGGGTGGATTGTGGCGCTTTCTGACAATTCCTTCAACGATGGGGTTCTCTCTTGGGAGGGTTCTCCCAATGACGATCTCTTGCTTTCCGCACTCGCCTGGCTGACTCAAGGGGTCAACCGGGTGAGTCCCGTGTTCAATCCTGAGCGTTCCATTCCTAAAGTATTGACTTTGGCGCCGCTTTATCCCAATCCGTTCAATGGAGAAGTGACCCTCCAGATTGCAATGCCAGTTCCTGCCCGGATTACCCTTCGCGTGTATGATGTACGGGGACGCCTCGTGCGTCAACTGGTTGATGCGAAATGGTCTGAAGGGATCCATTTTCTCCGCTGGGACGGAAGGGACGATGGAGGACTGGAAGTGTCGAGTGGACTATACCTTTTTGTGCTCTCCGGTCCAGACATTCGACTGGCGCGAAAAGGAATTCTATTGCGGTAAAAGGCCGGCTTTTTAAAATCCTCTGGAGGAATCCACATGAAAAAAGGGCTTCTCTTTCTCATAAGGATATGTTGCGTTTTTTTGATTCGACCTCTGGACTCTTTTTCAGAAGAGTTCCTGTTTCAGAGAGGGGAAGTGTTGCCTCTTCCTCGATACGTGCAATTGGTGAGCCAAGAGAAAGTCATTCCCATTGGAAAACAGGTGGTTTTGGAGAAAGAAGAGATTGCCCGTTTGAAAATTGTATTTTTGCGAGATAGCCTCAAACCAGCCGATGGCCCTCAGTTTCTCAAAATTACGATTGTGGTCAAAGATCGAAATGGGCAAGTGATTGATGAAAACGAACAATATGCCATTACGTTTTACCGATTGGAGGATCCGAAAGCAGAGATGGATTTGCTTCGAGAATATGTGCATCGGGTCAATCCCATGGGTTGGTTTAATCCCGAATCCATTGAGGCCATTCCGATTCAAATAGATTCATTGACTGCTTGGGGGGAAGTCCGGATTCGGGTGGAAATGGAAAAAGACATCATGAAGTATTATGGCCGAATCAAAAATAAACTCGAATATTCCATTCTGGTTCGCGGGGCGTCTGTTCAACTCGGTGTCGCTTTGAGTGTACCAAAGGTCCTTTATGATACTTGCAAGAAAGACTCTGTCCATTACGGAAATACCAGCGCCATGGTCCGGTTTTTTTTCTTAAATAAGGAGAACGGAGTCCGGTGTCCTTTAAGTCTCGGTATTGGCACCTTTGGTGTGGAATCTCCCATTGATGTGTCTCGGTCAGGGGGAGGATTTGCCATTTCTTTTTATTTGGATGTGATTCAGCTTTTTGGAAATAGGATGGGTCGATTTTCACACAAAATCAATGCAGGAATCGACATCTCGCCATTTTTGCCTATTGGTCACAAACCCAGAATTTTGCTTAGTGCACGGGTGGGAATTTTACCGTAATAAAGAAAGGGGAAAAAATGAAAACACAAAAGCATTCCAAATTCTGGAGAACTTGTTTTTTGGTTATCGGAACTTTTGGATTCTGGACCATGGCAAGTTTTTCAAGTTCACAATTGAAAAACAAGGAAGTCCAATCTGCGATTCAGCAGGCAGAAGAAGCGTACAAAAACGGAAACATTGCCCACGCAGTCGCGCTTATGGATACTTTGCTTCAAAAATTCCCTCAAAATATTGAGGTTCTGGTGCATTTTGGAAAATACGCCATGTTGATGGCAGGTCAGGTTTCCAATACCAACCTATTCGAAGCGGGTCAATGGGCCAATCGCTCGTATTCTCTCCTCAATCAGGCCTGCGCACTCGATTCTTCTTATGTGCTCGCCCGTTTTTATCGGGGGGTTTTGGGAGCCAATGCACCTGAATTTCTTGGATGGCTGGATCAAGGGATTCGTGATTTGGAATATGTGGAAACCCAGTTTCAGAGAAAAGCTTTGCCCCCAGAAAAAATTTCTCCTCTCGAATTGTATTATCATCTTGCCACTGCCTATCGAAAGAAAAAAGCGGTTTCTCAATTAAAAAACGCACTCGAGCAACTGGTTCGATATGCGCCTGACTCAGAGTTTGGGAAAAATGCAAAAGAAGAATTAACCCGCATGGAAACTCCTTCCACGCAAGCCATGCGGTCGCTTCCTGCTTCCAATGAAGTTCAGCAGTGGATTGAAAAAGGAAAAGCGCTCATGGCCCAAAATCGCATTCGGGAAGGATTGGAGGCGTATCGGGAAGCGATCAAGGGAGACAGTACCAATCTTGCTCTGTTGCTTTCAATTGCAGATCTTGTTCGAGACAAAGCTTCTCAAGGGTATGGCCATTTTATTTACGAGGATCAAACCGCGCGCTCTCTTCTCGCATTCGAAATGGTTCGGATTTTTGACCAGGCAGTGAGACTCGCCCCCCAAAATCCAGAAGTTCGTCTTTGGCGGGGATTGATTCACGTGATGATGCCATTTTTTGTCAACAAACTTGAACAGGGCATCGAAGACTTGACATGGGTCTATGAACATGCGTCCTCTGATTCCTTGAAAGCAGAAGCGTTGTACTGGCTTGGATTTGCGTATCGCCAGAAATCTCTTTCTTACTGGAACAAAGTGGCCATGGAATACCAAAACACACAGGCATTTCAGAGGCTTTTAAATGCCATGGCACCTCCTGTGGTTCGTGTCGATGTGGACACCCTTCAGAAACCCGTGCTCGTGGTTGAATTTGATTTGGGTTTTCAAGATGTCATGGCGCCACAAACCGCGGTTTGGATTGAAGATCATCGGGGTCGGCACGTGAAAACGTTGTACGTTTCTGGATTTAGCGGATTTGTCAAGGAAAAGCAAGTGGTGCTCCTGGATTGGGCACAACAGTCCCAATTTGAAGGCGCAGAAGCAGTCACCGGAGCAAGTATTGACGTGGGTCACTATTGTTTTGCATGGAATTGTACTGACACAAATGGAAAAAAGGTCAAGCCGGGCCGGTACACAGTGCAAATCGAAGTGTCGTATTGGCCCAGTATGCAATACGAACACGTGATGGTTCCAATAGATCTCGGCGAGAAAAATGCAAAATCTATCTCAAAAGGCAAACGGATTCCTTTTGTGAAAGTCCAATATTTTTTTCAATGAAGATTCGCTGGGCTTCATTCTCATTTGAAATGCCTTTGCAATGCCGGTAGGACTCGAGCGATTGTTTTCATAGGTCAGAGAGGGATTGCTTTGGTCAGAGGAGATTGCTTCGCCTCCTTCGGAGGCTCGCAATGACAGAAAAAAGAAAGAGGCTCGCAATGGCAGAAAAAAAGAAAAGGGCTCGCAATCACAGGGAAAGAGAAGTGGTCTGTAATAACAGGGAAGGCCGTTAAGGTTTCTTATTAAGTAAAAGTGAAGTAGCTATGCGAGAGCAAAGGTATTGCATTTACATCATGACCAACACTTATAATACGGTTTTATACACTGGTGTGACAAACAATTTACAGCGCCGCGTGCTCGAACACCGTTCGGGTAAAGGGAGTAAGTTTACAAAAAAATACAGGGTACACAAATTGGTATATTTTGAGTGCGGTGATGATATAAACGCTGCAATTTATCGTGAGAAACAAATTAAAGCAGGTTCTAGGAGAAAAAAGATTGAATTAATCAAAAGCATGAATCCTGAATGGAAAGATTTGTATGAAGAATATTTTGCTTGATGGGATCCCACTAGTATTTTTTTTCATTGACAGCGTAGGAGACTTCATAAAATGGTATTGCGAGGGCACGGAGTGCCCGAAGCAATCTTGCATAAGCGGTATGGCAGGATGTCATTGCGAGCGGAGCGAAGCAATCTTAAAGACGCGTGTCTTTTTGAAATGCCTTTGCAATGCCGGTAGGACTCGAGCGATTGTTTTCATTGGTCAGAGAGGGATTGCTTTGGTAAGAGGGGATTGTTTCGCCTCCTTCGGAGGCTCGCAATGACAGAAAAAAGAAAGAGGCTCGCAATGGCAGAAAAAAGGGCCTCGATGAGAGTAAAGGAAAAAGCGGGTTTGTATGACAGAAGCGCACCATGGCGTTTATCCGTTGGGATTGAGCCATTGTTTGGCTCTTTCTTTGAGTTTTTTCTCTTCGTTCTTTTTTCTTTTCTCAATTTCCTTGAGCAGAGCGTTTTGCTTTGTCTCTAGGAGATTTTTGCTCAATCCAATTTCCTTCTCGTAGCCTTCGAGAAGCTTTTCCATACCTATTTGTTTTTCTTGGACCAGAGAAGCGAATTCCTGGTATTTTTGTTGTCGAATGCGTTCCAGTCTCATTTTGATTTGGTTTTTGAGATCTGCAAGGGTTTGCGCTGTCAAACGTTGAAATTCTTTGGAAACGTGTTCATCAAAATTGGAATCCATTTGGAATTCGATTTTTTCTCCCTGCGCAAATATTTTGGTTCTGAACGTGAGTTGAGGAAGCGTTTCAAAAACCTGTTGAAGAATATGCACAAAGACATCTTTTGATTTCATGGAAGAAAAATCCAAGGTGAGCTCTTTTGTATGGAAATTGAGCATAGCCAAGAAGGCATCCTTTTTAAACCTCAAGATAAAATCAATGTCTGCCTTTCCTTTTTCGATCTGAGAAGGAAGGTATCTCGATTCCACGAGAGAAAGGCGATTCAAGCTCGTATTTCTCATTTGCACATGGATGCTATCCTTTTCTGAAGGCGTCGTATGATCCAAGATGGCAGTGAGTTCAATTCTCCGCTGATCTTGAGCGGCTCCTGACAGCAAGACCCGGGTGGGCTTTTTCCAGACCCAAGGTTGAGACGTTACATCCGTAATTTGTCCTGCCCACACAATCCCGGATTTCTCTTGACTGGTTCCAGTTTTCCCAGAAACAACAATTTTTCGAATTAAAAACGAAGGGAATGGATACCGAGAAGGATAATGGATATTTTGGCCTTTCATTCGGGCGGGTTTTTCTTTTTTGGGCTTTTCGCTCGGTGAAGGCAAATATTTCCGAATCGTTTGATAGAGGTCAATGGCTTGATCCATATGGTGAAGGATTGTTTTTCCAATGAGCATTTTGGCAATATTTTGCGCAGAAAGGTCTGGAATTTGTGCCTTTTGGAGAATGGCATTATAATCCGTTTTCACCCAATCGTCTATTTGTTGGCCATACGACTTGAATCGAGCCATGTCTTTTCGAATTTGATTATTTCTTAATTGAAATGTATCTGAAATGGCAGAAAGGGTTTTTTGTGCAGATTGGGCTTTATTGACCAGACTGAGCAGTTCTCCCACTGTATTGATTTTCTTGGGATCCACATCCTGAAAATCCATTTGAATTTTTTTCAAGTCGGCTTCGGGATGAAATGTTTGTTGAAAGTATTCCCATTTTTTAAGCGTCATTTGCGCGTCTTGTTTTGCAGAGTCGATTTTTTCTACCATGGTCAACGGCACCAAGGCGAATATGCTATCCAGATTCAATTTTTGTTTGAATTGCTTTGGATCCCATTGCATCACAGGCATGGTTTCCACTTCTCGCATAAGTTGGGCCTTGACATGGTCAAAAAATCCAGGTTGCTTTTTGGGAGGTTTTGGTTTTTTAGGCAGGGCTCCATTTTTGGTTCTTGGCGTTCCAGAACGCACGTTGAGGACCGCCATTTCTTCGATCACGATCCGTTTTCGCAACAATGCACCAAGATTCATGCGGAATGCGGTTCTTTCAGTTTCAATGAGATTGGTCCATGGATTTTTGGGATTGGCCACTTGGAGCCTTTTCCATTCAATGGAAAGATCGGAGAATCGAAAATCCAAATCATCGATTTCCACTCGAGCCCCGACAATGGCCTCACCGAATTTTTCGAGTCCAGATTCAATCCAGTGGTCTAAAAAAAGTCTGACAATCAGGATCCATCCGATGATCAAAATCAAAAACGGAATAAAGCCCTTCCACCGCATGTCAACCCTCCATTTTCTGAATTTTGAAATAAAATTGCACAATTTTGGAGGCTTTCAAAACGTGAACGATTTTCAACTTTTCAATAGGAGTGTGCCAATCTTTTCGATATTTTTGGACAAACCATTTGAATCCAAAATAATGGGGGAGAAATAGGACCAACGAAAAGACAAGACTTCCCATGAATACAGTGTTATTGAATCGGGTGAGCGGCGCAAGAGGAAGATTGTACAGTTTGGTCCATAAAGGGAGAAGAAAAGGAATTTGGGTCAGGACAAAAAATCCAATGGAATGAAACAGGGGATCCAAAATCCAGGCCAATGCACTGTACAGCGCCCAAGAAAAAAATGCACTGCTCAAATTCACTCTGAAGATGCATAACATCCCAATAAGCAATAACGTATGAAGGCCAAGAAAAGGAGTAAAACCAAGTACGGTGCCCAACGCAAATCCCCATGCCATTTGGGTTGGAGAAGCATCTGAACGGAGTAAAGTAATTAATCTGTGAAGAATTTTTAGGTAAAACATGTCCTACCTCTCATATTCTTGGTGAAAAAGATCTATGGATTCCCATTGTCGGGGAGAAAGCTTTCGTTTCAGTCTTTCCATGCGATATAAAAATTGGTTCCGCATGACATTTTGAGTCCAAGAAGAAGGCCCGCGTTCGAGTTGCGAGAGCGCTTGTTCCACGACTTCTATGGCCTTGGGAATATTTCTGGATCGGTGTTCGTGGTATTTGGCTATTTCTTCGTACGCCAAATAACAATCCGGTGCTTCCTGGATCACATGTTCCCATACTCGAAGCATATTCTCCCATTCTCCCAGATGTTTCAGGGCAAACCCCAAACGAATGAGAACTGCTTTTCGTATGTCTTTTGGCAATTCCAGCGAAAGGGCTTTTTGAAAACATTCTACTGCTTCTCGATATCGAGACAATGCGAGAAAACTCTGGCCAATTCCGATAAGATCCAAAGGATGGGTTAAGCATTGTTTTGGAAAGGCATACGCCTGACCGCAGAACGAAGTGAGACTGACCAAAGAGAGAATATCCAGCACATTGTGTTGGAAAATGGGTGCAATAATTTGGGCATTCCTGGAGCGAAGATAGTCAAAATACAAACTTGGAATAAGGGTACTGGGTACGTCGGTTTCCCGAGAAAACCCAAGAATTTCTTGTTCGAGCCGACACAGCGTACATTCATTCAGTCGATATTTCCAAATGCGTCTTGCAGTGAATAAAAGATCGAGATGGGGGAGCGTTATTTCAAAAGGCATTCGAGAGAGAATAAAACGCGTTCTCAATAAATACAGATCAAAGGCTTTGCCATTGAAGCTCACCAGGGCAGAGGCATTGGCGAGCCGATCTTTCACTGCAGAAAGAAGGGGTCGTTCTTCGTGATAGTCTCGCATGAAGAATTGTTCAATTCGGAACACATTGCCTTCAAACCAGCCCATGCCCACCAAAAAAGGCACGGTGCCTGTTCCGCCTGCAAGGCCAGTGGTTTCAGTATCGATAAAGACGAGATGATTTAAATCCACAGTCGAAAATCGGGGGTCTTTTGAAGTCCATCCATACACTTCGGGATGAATGCCAAATACCGAGCAGAGTTCGACAGATCCATGAATATGATTTCCTGGGAATTCCGTATGGGCAAGGTAACATGCGCCAGAAGGAGTACGCATTTCTTCACCAGGAATAAATTCTGACAAACGATCTTCTTTGGAAATTTTTGGAGAAGTATCCCGGCGAAATAGGAATGGTTCGAATCCACGCAGTTTATCTTTGATCTCCATGCAGTGCCCCCAGTAAGATGCTATATCGAAATATAAAAAAATTTTGGGATTTTCCATACGATTTTTATCCATCCTTTTTTCTTGATTCCCAAGTTTAAATTTATTATACTTTTGTCTAAATCTGGGAAAGGAGCAAATACATGACGAGTAAGGAAAGATGGGCATCTCGGATTGGTTTGGTACTGGCCATGGCAGGGAATGCAGTGGGATTGGGAAATTTTTTGCGGTTTCCTGCGCAGGCAATCCAGAATGGGGGAGGCGCATTTATTATTCCGTATCTCATTTCTTTTGCTTTAATGGGAATTCCACTCCTCTGGGTGGAATGGGCCATTGGACGGCATGGAGGTCAATTTGGATATCATTCGACTCCTGGAATGCTTCACTGCTTAGGAAAAAGTCGATGGTGGAAATATTTTGGGGCATTTGGTGTATTTACCAATTTGGCCATTGCCGCATATTATGTGTATATTGAATCCTGGACATTGGGCTATGTGTATTATTCCATGAGAGGGGCATTTTCTCACCTCAGTCCTTCAGAAATTTCACAGTTTTTCTCCCAATATTTAGATTTGGAAGGAGATTCGTTCTTCAACGTCTCTTTTCCTGCCATTTTTTTCTTTCTTGTCACATTGGGTCTCAATTTATGGATTTTGTCCCACGGCATTTCAAAAGGCATTGAACGGGCTTCCAAAATTGGCATGCCCCTTTTGGTTTTATTTGCTATTTTTTTGGTTATTCGGACCCTGACCATTAAAGCGGGTCAATATGGCGCTACCACAGATCCTTTGGTGGGACTCAATTTTCTTTGGCAACCTCAACTCGCATCATTGACCAATCCCAAAGTATGGCTTGCAGCAGCTGGCCAAATATTTTTTACGTTAAGTGTGGGGATGGGCTGTATTCATGTGTATGCCTCGTATGTGAGGAAAAATGACGATATTGCTCTGAATGCGGCTGCTGCGGGTTGGCTCAATGAGTTTGTGGAAGTCATTCTTGGCGGTTCCTTGGTGTTGCCCATTGCTGTGGCTTATTTGGGCCTTGACAAGATTCAGCAGTATGTCGGTTTTGAAATGGGCTTTCGGACCATGCCTACGCTATTCCAGAATTGGGGGCCTGTATTTTCTGCATTGGCGGGTTTGGCCTGGTTCGGGCTCTTGTTTTTTGCAGGAATCACCAGTTCTTTGGCCATGGGGCAACCTATTCTCACATTTTTCCAAGATTTTTTCGGCTTGAGCCGAAAGTCCTCCACTTTGGTTTTTGGTGGAGCTGTATTTCTCATGGCATTGCCTTGTATCTTTCTGTATGGTCAAGGCGCATTCGAAGAATATGATTATTGGGCTTCGACATTTTCCTTGGTTCTTTTTGCCTTGATTGAAATCATTGCGTTTGCCTGGATTTTTGGCATGGATAAGGCATGGGAGGAAATCAATCGCGGTGCAGATATTCGAATTCCTTTGTTTTTTAAATATGTGACCAAATACGTGACTCCTCTTTTTTTAATGGCCATTTTCTTAGGGGCTTTGTTTAAACCAGAAAATTCAGATTGGATAGGTGCATTTCAACAATTATTTTCTGGAACCGGCTGGCCTTTGGCTCCGGATAGTGTGTTGGGTATGATTTTGAATGTGGGAGTTTCTAATCCGCAATGGTTTGTCCATGGCCAGCCCACCCGGATTTTTGTGGTCAATGCCACTCGGATATTTCTTGTGCTCATTTTTACTACCGTTGTCATTTTGATTCGGATTGGGTGGCGACATCGACACAGAAGACATATTGAATTTTTTGCGTAAGGAGATCCTTATGACGCGCAGCGCCTTGGTCATGATGATCTTGACTTGGGCAGTAATTCTTTTCTTTGTGATTCGATTTTTTATCAAAGTATTTAAATTGCCTCAAGAGAAAAAATAACCATTTAGTTTTTTGAGAGACTGTGCGTTCAAAAGCGTGTCCAGGGCAGAAGAGAACTTGGAAAAAGCTTCCTCTTCGGTTTTGGCCATAATCCAACAGACATTTCGGCCCAGGGCTCCCCATTTTTGAGGATCTGTGGTGATATAAAATACAATGGAAGGAATGCCCATGTATCCTGCAAGATGGCTCACGCCTGAATCATTTCCGATAAAGAGAGAGGCATTTTCGAGCCAATCGGCCAATGCTTCGGGAGTTTCAGAAAAAATCAATTGCTGACCCGGAAACGCTTCTGGCAATCCTCTTTCGATCTCCGCAGGTCCCATGAGAAATGCGCACTGTTCGAATCCCCATGCCAAAAGCGATTTTTGTAATTGGATATAGAACAAAGGAGAAAACTGTTTGTCAGGACTTCCACTTCCAGGATGGATGAAAACATACCTCGCTTTGGGTTCATGCTGGGGAAAAAGACTCGGAAGTGAAGAGGGGACATGAATGGGAAATACTTGAGAGATCATTTCACAGTACAATTGGGCAAGATGGCCCGATGCTTCTGGAAATGGATCAATAAACAGGAGAGGAAAAGAGTTTTTAAATCGATCGATGAGCGATGGAATAGGTTTTGTCCATAGAATGGCGCCGTGGGTGGGCGTGCACTTTTCAGGCAGATTTTCTCCAGAAAGCAGGCGCATGCCTTGTCTCGAATTGACATCCAATATCTCATCGATGAGTCCAAACCGATGGGCAAGGCTTAAGTACGAGGGATGGCCCATGGCCAAAATGCGAGCTTCAGGGAATGCATTTCTGAGACAATGTAAACTTGGCCATGTGAGAATAAAATCACCCAACGCTCCAGAATGGAGAATAAAAAAAGTGGGTTGTAAAGTGGCATTTTGAATTTTTATCACTCCCGAGAATTCATTTTTTACAAAATACTCAAATCGGTTTCCAAAAGCAAGTTTGGTATTTTGAATTGATTTTTCTCCAAAGACTCTTTAAATTTTACTGTTTTAGGTTTAGGAGAAAAACATGAAAAGCGGTCTTATTATAATTTTAATTTTTTCTTTCCTATTTTTACCCGGTTTGACTTTGGGAAAAACCGATTCGATTGCATTCGAGATTCAGCATTCATTTAAGGAACATCTTTTAAAACCGTGGTATCCTCGGGCTTTGGATCAAGAGTATGGAGGTTTTCTTTCAGATTTTACTGCAGACTGGAAACCAGAAGGTCCACAAAACAAAGCCATTGTCACGCAAGCCCGACATCTCTGGACAATTTCACAAGCTGGCATGGCATTCCCTGAAAGCACGCAATATGTGCAATGGGCACGTCATGGATTTCGATTTCTTCGAGAAAAGATGTGGGATAACGAATATGGCGGTTTTTTCCAAATTCTCAATCGCAAAGGAGAGGCGGATTTCAATTCCGAATACGGAGACGAAAAAAGGGCCTACGGCAATGCATTTGGGATTTTTGCTTGTACTGCATACTATCAATTCACAAAAGATTCTTTGGGACTTGATCTTGCCAAAAAGGCGTTTTGGTGGTTAGATTCTCACGCTCATGATTCACTTCATGGCGGATATTTCCAAAATTTAAAACGAGATGGAACCGTGATTCCTCGTCACGATCCATTTGCCAAAGGGTTTGATCGTGAAACTGCAGGATTCAAAGATTACAATTCTTCCATTCATCTTTTAGAGGCCTTTACTGCACTGTACAAAATTTGGCCGGATTCCCTTCTTCGGATTCGGTTATCTGAAATGTTTTATCTTATTCGAGATGTCATGGTTTCTCCGCAAGGCTCACTTCGGTTGTACTTTTTACCCGACTGGACTCCGATTTCGTATCAGGATTCCAGCGAATCTGTTCGTCTTGCGCATTTGTTTTTGGATCACGTGACCTTTGGCCACGACGTGGAGACCGCGTATTTACTTCTCGAAGCGTCTCACACCCTTGGCATTGCCCAGGATACGACAACGCTTCGAATTGCAAAGAAAATGGTGGATCATGCCATTCGATTTGGCTGGGACAGACGATACGGAGGGCTTTATGCCATGGGCTATCGTTCTCCTCATTCCGATACTGTTTTCCTTGTCGATAGGCCCAAAGAATGGTGGATTCAGGCCGAGGCTTTACATGCATTTTTGCTCATGGCCAAACTTTTTCCGGAAGAACCAAAATATTTTGCCTATTTTAAAAAACAATGGGAATACATGAAACGCTATGTGATTGACACCCAACGGGGAGGTTGGTATTGGGCAGGTCTGGATACGCATCCGGAATTTCGCAATCAAAACAAGGGTTCGGAGTGGAAGGCCACGTATCACGAAACCAGAGCTTTGTTGAACTGCATTCGGTGGCTTCGAACAAAAAATGCAATTTTTTAATTGGAGAATCCCATGAAAAATGTATGGCAATTGAATATTGACGAATTGAGTCAGAACCTCTCCTCGGATCCCCAGAAAGGACTTTCTTTGGAAGAAGCCCAAAGACGGCTTGTCCAATACGGTTTCAATCAGCTGAAAGAGCCAAAAGGAAGACATCCGTTTCTTTTCTTTTTAGATCAATTCCGGGATTTTATCATTTGGGTATTGATCGGAGCTGCACTCGTTTCTGGTTTTTTAGGAGAATGGATCGATGCGTTTGCCATTTTGGTAATCGTCATTCTCAATGCGATTTTGGGTTTTGTGCAAGAATATCGAGCAGAGAAAGCCATTGTGGCCTTAAAGCGATTGGCCACTCCGATGACCAAAGTCATTCGGGATGGAAAGTTAATGACGCTTCCTTCCAGGGAAGTGGTACCCGGAGATGTCATTGAAATCGAAGCGGGAGACCATATTCCTGCGGATGCTCGAGTGTTTTGGCATAGTGCAAATTTCAGCGTGGAAGAAGCCAGTTTAACCGGAGAATCGGTTCCTGTGCCAAAAATTTCCGAAGCGATTGAAAAACCAGAACTTCCTCTTGCAGAACGGGCCAACATGGTATTCACAGGGACTTCTGTGGTAAGCGGGAAAGCCAGGGCCATGGTCGTGCATACAGGCATGGAAACAGAATTGGGAAAAATTGCAGAGATGATTTTTACCATCAAGCACGAAACCACTCCACTCCAACGACGACTGGAAGCCTTTGGAAAATGGATTGTGTATCTCTGTTTTGGAATTGTGGCTCTGATTTTTGGTTTGGAATTGCTTCGAGGCGGTGCTCTTATCGATATGTTTCTGACCGCAGTGAGTCTTGCAGTGGCTGCGATTCCAGAAGGTCTTCCTGCAGTCGTGACCATCGCATTGGCTTTGGGTGTCCAGCGAATGGTGCGACGGCATGTGTTGATTCGAAAATTGCCTTCTGTAGAAACGTTGGGTTCTGCCACAGTCATTTGTTCGGATAAAACAGGCACGCTCACCAAAAATGAAATGACAGTCCAGGCCATGTATGTAGGACACCGGCGGTATCGGGTTTCAGGCGTGGGATATTCTCCAGAAGGAGATTTTTTCGAAGACGGGAGAGTAATAGAAAAAGATAAAATTCCTTCTGATTTAGAAAAGGCCCTCCGGTGTGGCATTTTATGCAATGGAGCAAGACTTTTTAAGACAAAAGAGGGATATGCCATTTCTGGAGATCCCACAGAAGCCGCGTTATTAGTAGCAGGGGCCAAATTGGGCCTATGGAAAGAAAAAGAAGAAGAAAAATATTCTTTTGTGGATGAACTTCCGTTTGATTCTGTTCGGAAACGGATGAGTGTAATTCGAAAAACTCCCGAAGGCTGTACAGTATTTGTGAAAGGGGCTCCGGATCTTCTTTTGGATGTGTGTACATTGATTGAAATTCAAGGACAAGTCCGTCCCTTGACCGAAGAAGATCGCATTCGAATTCAAGAAGCCAATCATCAATTTGGAAATGAAGCCCTCCGGGTGCTTGGATTGGCCTACCGGCCTTTGGATTCCGTTCAGAAGCCGATCAATCCAGAAACTGTGGAAAATCAATTGATTTTTTTAGGGTTGGTCGCCATGATGGATCCTCCAAGAGAAGAAGTGAAACATGCCATTTCTGCTTGCCGAACTGCAGGAATTCGACCTGTCATGATTACGGGTGATCATAAAGCCACTGCGGTGGCCATTGCCAAAGCCCTTCAATTTTTTGGAGCAGAAGACAAGGCATTGACGGGCGAAGAATTGGATAGGATAGATGACGAGACATTTTATCGAGAGGTCGATAAAATTTCTGTGTATGCCCGGGTTTCGCCTGAACACAAACTCCGCATTGTGCGTGCCTGGAAATCCCAGGGGGCAGTGGTGGCCATGACCGGCGACGGGGTGAATGATGCGCCCGCGGTGAAAGAAGCAGACATTGGGGTTTCTATGGGCATTACAGGAACCGATGTGACTAAAGAAGTTTCGGACATGGTGGTGTTGGATGACAATTTTGCTTCCATTGTGGCTGCAGTGGAAGAAGGTCGGGGGATATACGACAATATCAGAAAATTCATTTATTATCTTCTTTCATGTAATACCGGAGAAATTTTGGTCATGTTTTTTGCTTCTCTTTTGGGGTTGCCCGTGCCTCTTTTTCCCATTCAAATTTTATGGGTGAATTTGATTACAGATGGTCTGCCTGCTTTGGCATTGGGGGTAGAGCCTTTGGATCCCAAAGTCATGCAAAGACCTCCTCGTCCCAAAGAAGAAGGCATTATTACAAAAAAAATCATATCGATTCTTTTCCTTCAGGGATTTTTTATTGCCTTTTGCAGTTTATTGGCTTTTCTTTTCGTATTAAAAGTCGAAGGCGAGGGGCTTTCCCGGGCACGCACGGCTGCATTTATTGTGCTTGCGGTGAGTCAATTGTTTCATTCATTGAATTATCGCAATTTCACAGAATCGATATTTAAAATTGGATTTTTCAAAAATAAACAATTAATCGGTGCGATTGGAATTTCTTTTCTACTCCAAATGGCTGTGATTTACATTCCTTTTCTTGGAACCATTTTTAAGACCTTGCCTTTGCGTTTATTCGATTGGGTATTTGTGGTAGGGCTTTCCTCTTGTACGCTTTGGTTTATGGAATTGATCAAATGGATTTGGAGAAAAAAAGGCTATTCAATGTTTTAAAATGCACATTCCGTTTTTTGATTTTGTTCCTACTTTTGGGAATGCTTTCCTGTGCCACCTCTCGTGTGTATTGGCCAGAAACGCCTCCTTCTTCGTATTTTGCTTCAACCTCTCTTGAAACGGCCTATCCAGACGCAGAAGCCATTGTGCTTTTGGACGAAGCCTATGTAGAGGTTTTCCCACGAGAAAAATACAGTTTTTCTGAATATACCCGGCATACGGTGATTAAAATTCTCAAAGAAACCGGGTTTAAATATGCGAATGTCCTGATCCCCTATCAGGGAGAGGAAAAAGTCACCCACATCCAAGCAAGGACGATTCTTCCAGGGGGGCGAATCATTTCTCTTTCTCCTGATCGTATTTTTGATACCCATTTTTCTTCTGAGCCTGTGTTTTATTCTGACATGAGGGCCAAGAAATTTGCTCTTCCTGGCGTTGAAAAAGGATGCATTGTGGAATATACCTGGCAAAAGACCGTTGGGAGTTTTACGCTGTGGACGCGATGGGATTTCCAATATCCTATTCCGGTGATCCTTTCTCGTTACACCTTGCGCTGTCCTTCTGAGTGGAAAGTTCAATGGAGAACGTATGGAAGAGAAATTTCGCCTAAAATCGAAAAAATGCCCTCTGGGATGAAAGCGGATCGGATATGGGAATTGGAAAACATTCCCCCATTTTTCCCAGAATCTGCCATGCCTCCAGAAGCGGATGCACCTATTCGACTGTTGTTTTCTCCTGTAGGGATAGAAAATTGGCAGGATGTAGGTTTGTGGTTTTTCCAATTGTGCGAGGGCCAGCTGAAAGCCAATCAAGCCATGCAGAATAAAGTCCGGGAATTGACCTCAGCGCTGGAAGATCCAAAGGAAAAATTGCGAGCCATTTTCGAATTTGTTCGAGACGAAATCCGTTATATCGCCATTGAGATTGGAATAGGACGATATCAACCGCATAAAGCCAGTGAGGTGTTTGCCCATCGGTACGGAGATTGTAAAGACATGATGGCAGTTTTAATCAGTATGGCAAAGGAAGTGGGAATGAAGGTGTATCCTGTTTTTCTTTTGACTCGCCAGCAGGGACTGATGGATACCACCTTGGTCACTCCGGCTGGGTTTAATCATGCCATTGCGTTGGCGGAATTTCCAGATGGGACCCGGATTTGGATGGACCCAACAGACAAGGGATGTGCTTTTGGAGAGCTTCCCTGGTATGATCAGCAGGTGTGGACTTTGGTGGTTCGAGAAAATGGAAAATCCGAATTTATTCAGACTCCTATGGTTTCTGCAGACAGAAATCGTGTGCTTCGGCAATGGCATATTCAAGTGGATTCCAATGGAACTGGAAGGGGAGAGGTTTTCATGCAATTCGAAGGCGCGCAGGCTATAGAGATGCGCAATCTTTTCCGGCGTCTTACTTCTCGGGAAATAAAGCATTGGTGGAGCCAGCAGCTTCTCTATCGCTTTCCCCATGTACGATGCGATTCCCTGAATATGATGCATCTCGCCCCCTCATCCAAACCACTCTATTGCTGGATCGGATTTTCTTCTATTCCTTTTTTTACACCCGAGGAAAAGCGAATGGCATTTCGGCCAGGGGATATGGCATTATACGACTGGCATTCTCAGTTTCCCGAACCTGTGCGAAAATTTCCTGTGGTGTTATCCTATCCAGTGTATGTGGAAGATGTGGTTCTTCTCACGCTGCCCAAAGGGTGGAAATTGGCAACTGCTTCGTCAGGGGATTCTCTTTCTTTTGGATTCGGGAGTTATGTCTGGAAAGGAGGCCCTGTGGCTTCTGGTGAATTTGGTTATACGCGAATGTTGAGTGTGCGGGTGACCCAAGTGGCTCCAGAAGAATACGACCGTTTTCGATTTTTTCTCAATGAAGTGGCAAACCAGGATCGTAGGGTTTTCTTTTTCGAACCTGCAGATTAACGTACTGTGTTTAATAATACATCAATGGCTTCAAAATAACCTTGCTTTCCTTTTCCAGAAATTTGCGCAATGCAGACCGGCTGAATTACAGAAATACGACGAAAAGGTTCTCTTTTAGAAATATCCGAAATATGAACTTCCACCGCAGGAATTGAAACCCCTGCAATGGCATCTCGGAGGGCATAACTGTAATGGGTAAGTGCGCCGGGGTTGATGATCATGCCATGACTCCATTTTCTGTAGCGATGAATCCAATCGATTAAGGTTCCTTCGTGATTGGATTGGAGGCATTTCAGTTTTATCCTTTTTCCTTTGCAGTACTGTTTGATTTCTTGCTCCAATTCTTTTAACGTCATTCGACCATAAATTTCAGGTTCTCTTTCTCCAAGGAGATTGAGATTCGGGCCGTGAATCACGAGAAGATGATATTTTTTATTTTTTGTTTTTTTGTCCATATCGAATTCCTTCTAACCACATGTGGGTGATTGTGTCCAGTTCTTTTGCAGGAACAATACTGGCTTTTCCAATGCGTTTGAGTAGAACCACACGGAGTCCTGTGGCAGTTTGTTTTTTGTCCACGCCGATTCGTTTCATCAACCCCTCTGGAGTGACAAATTTAGGAACGGGAGGAAGGGGAAAACGTTCCAAAACCGATTGAATCCGTGTGGAGTCTTTTTCTGAAATCAAACCCATGGAACAAGAAAGTTGGGTGGCCCATTGCATGCCATAGACCACGGTTTCACCATGTCGAAAATACCTGTATTGGGTTTCTGCTTCCAGGGCGTGACCCAGGGTATGACCAAAATTGAGAATGCGGCGGAGTTCGGTTTCGGTTTCGTCTTGCTCCACCACCCATGCTTTGATTTGACAACACCGGGTGATGACACTTTCCAGAAGATCCATTTCTTCCAGACGGAATAATTTTTCCAGATGGCTTTCTAAAAGTCGAAAGAGATCTCCATCCCGGATGAGCGCATATTTTATCACTTCTCCTGCGCCTGCCCAGAGTTCTCGTGGGGGAAGGGTCTGTAATACCTCAGGATCAATCAACACACATTTGGGCTGATAAAAACTGCCAATGAGATTTTTGCCCAAAGGATGATTGATCCCCACTTTTCCGCCCACACTGGAATCCACTTGGGCCAAAAGCGTGGTCGGAATTTGAACCAGAGGCACACCTCGAAGAAAAGTCGCGGCAGCAAAGCCAGCCAGATCTCCAACCACCCCTCCGCCTAAAGCAATCACCAGTCCATCTCGTTTCAATCCGACTCGAAGGAATGCGTCGTACAGGGCTTGCAATTGTTCTGAGGATTTGGAATTCTCTCCATCCGGAACCATGTGAATGGAAGTTTGAAAACCCTCTTTTTCTAACGCGTTCTGCACTCGGGCTCCGTACAATCGACTGACAGTCTGATCCGAGACAATCACAGCATGGGAACCGGGAAACACATTTCGAATCCATTTTCCGGCTTGGTTCAAGATGCCGAATTGAATCAGGATTTCATACGTTCGCTTGTCCAGGCGAACCCGAACCGTTTTCATTCCATGTCCTTAATGAATTGAATGAGCATATGGGTGACTATTTCTGGTTCTACTTCGCGATTGAGATGGAGAACAAGATCTGCCCGTTGATAATAAGGTTCTCGAATGAGGAGCATTTCCTTAATTCGCTCTAGACGTTGGGCGCCTGTGGTCTCGTTAAGAAGAGGACGATCATCTTTGTGTTCGAGCCGACTGGCCAGAATTTCTGGAGGATAGGAAAGCGTAATGGTAATGCCAGAGCGTGTAATATTGGCCCAATTCTCTGGATTGATGACCGAACCTCCGCCAAGGGAAACAACACAGCCATGGCTTTGTGCCAAAGACCGGATCACCTCCCGCTCAATTTCGCGAAAGCCCTGTTCCCCATATTTTTTAAAAATTTCATTGATGGAAAGCCCGGTTTTTTCCATGATCATCTCATCGGTGTCGATAAACGGCCGATTGAGTTCTTTGGCCAGAAGAGACCCAATTCGGGTTTTTCCGCACCCCATGAATCCCATGAGGTACACATGTTTAAGGGGTTTCTTTTCGTCGTTGTTCGTCATAGAACCGCCTTTGGATTTGTTCGAGATGATCTCCTCCAAATCGATCTATAAACGCTTTGGCCAAGGCAATGGCCATCATGGCTTCTCCCACCACGGCTGCAGAGGGCACTGCGCAGATGTCAGAACGTTCGTGATGCGCTTGGACTGCTTCCCCTGAAATCATGTGGACCGAAGGCAGTGGTTTTCGCAACGTGGGAATGGGTTTCATCGTGGCCCGAACCAGGATGGGTTCTCCATTGCTGATGCCGCCTTCAATGCCACCTGCCCGATTGGTTTTCCGAAGAGGCGGATTTCCGGGATAAATCGCATCGTGTACTTCTGATCCAAATCGATTGGCACATTCAGTGCCCAATCCAATTTCTACGGATTTTATTCCTGGAATACTCATCATTTCAAAAGCAATCTGCGCGTCGAGTCTCCGATCCCATGCTACATGAGATCCCAATCCAATGGGTACACGCAGGGCCACGATTTCGAATTGGCCTCCCACGGTGTCACCTTTTTCCTGCGCCATTCGGATGGCATTGCCCATGCGTGCTCCAATTTCTGGATCACTACACCGTACTTCTGAATTCTCTGCCAATTGGGTCATTTCAAGAATTTCTTTTTCTACTTCTTCATGAGAGGCTTCTTTATCCATTATCTTTTGGAATGTCTTTTCGGTTTTCACAGAATGAATTTGAATGACATGACTTCCGATCCAAATGCCGAAAAGTTCTAAAAATTGCCGAAGAATAGCTCCAATGGCAACCCGCATTGCAGTTTCTCGGGCACTGGCTCTTTCCAAAATATTCCGAATATCGGTATGACCGTATTTTATCACTCCGGCCAGATCTGCATGTCCCGGCCTTGGGATTTGAACGGGTTGGCGTTCTTCTCCTTTCCAAGGATCCATGCGGGTTTTCCAATTTTCCCAATCGCGGTTCAGAATTTGAATCGCAATCGGACTTCCCAATGTCACACCAAATCGAATCCCGGAAAGAATTTCTATCTTGTCCAATTCAATCTTTTGCCGTTCACTCCGGCCAAAACCCATTTGTCGGCGTTTGAGCTGTTCGTCGATTTTTTCTTTTTCGATTTTCACCCCCGCAGGCATGCCTTCGAGAATCCCGATCAGGGCTTTTCCATGGGATTCACCTGCGGTGAGTATTCGCACTTGCGACATATTTCTCCAATTGGTTTATGCAATGTTGAAAAATAGGATCGTACAATGTTTCTGGAATTTTTTGATTGAACCAGATTTCATCTGCAGCAAGGGCTTGTAAAATCAGCATGGAAAGCCCAGGGATGGTTTTTGCGCCTTGGGCTTTGGCTTCTTTGAGCAATCGGGTTTCCACAGGATTGGGGACCAGATCAAATACGGTGCACGTAGAAGGAATCCAATCCGGCTCTGGAATGGGCGTGTGTGTCACTTCTGGCCACATTCCCACAGGAGAGGCATTGACGAGCAGTTCGGCAGTTTCCAGGGCTTTGGCGAGAAGGGACATCTCAGAAGAAGACGCGATCTGAATCCGAATCCCCAATGAAGATTCAAACTCAGTGCGAAAACGTTCAGCCCGGGAGAGATCCACTTCAAAAAGAGACACTCTTTCAATGTCAAAAGTTTTTAAAGCATAAATCACAGCACGGGCTGCACCGCCTGCACCCAACAGAACCACGTCTCCTCTTTCGGGTTTCCAACCCGTTCGGGCCAGCGCAATACGAAATCCTTCCATGTCCGTATTATAGCCTGTCCATTTTCCTTGTTTGCAGTCCACGGTGTTCACTGCCCCGATTTTTTGTGCCAAAGGATCCAATCCATCCAAAAAGGGCATAATATTTTGTTTATGGGGAATGGTCACGTTAAATCCGGGACGATGGTTTTTTCTAGATTCAGTGACAAAATCCGGAAGTTTTTCTTTTGGCACATGACAGGTTTCGTATGCGTAGGGGAGATTTAATTCCTTAAACACGAAACGATGGATTGCTGGAGAAAGGGAATGGCCAATTGGATCGCCAATGACACAAAATGTATTTTGGATGGAACTCATTGAGGAATCCCTTTGATCATTTCATAAAAACCTGGATAAGAAATTTCTGCACATTCTGCATTCCGAATGACGGTTTTTCCTTCTGCAATAAGTCCTGCAATGGCAAAGGCCATGGCAATGCGATGATCGTGGAAACTTTCGATCACTGCGCCTCTGAGCTTTTGAGGGCCTTCGATGGCAAATCCGTCTTCAAATACCTCGATTTTTACGCCCATGGCATTTAAATTTTGAGCCACTGCAGTGATTCGATCCGATTCTTTGACCCGGAGTTCTTTTGCATCTCTGACCACGGTTTTTCCCTTGGCCTGAGTGGCTGCAATGGCCAGAATCGGGATTTCATCTATGACTTTTGGAATCAGATCTCCTGCAATTTCAGTTCCAGAGAGAATGCCACTTTCTACCACAAGGTCTGCACGCGGTTCATGATTGACCATTTGGATGTTCTTTTCTTGAATGGAACATCCCATGGCTCTCAGGACTTCGAGAATGCCCACTCGAGTGGGATTCATCCCGATATTTACCAAAGTGAGTTTGGCCTCTGAGAGAAGCGCAGCCGCGACCATGAGAAATGCAGCAGAGGAAATATCGCCAGGCACGTCAATTTCTGTCGCTTTCAGAGAAGCTCTGCCCCTGACTTCGACCTTGAGTCCTTCTTTCAATACGTCCACCCCAAAACAAGGAAGCATGCGTTCAGTGTGATCCCGAGATTGGGCAGGCTCAGTGACCGAGGTGTTCCCCTCTGCGAGAAGTCCTGCCAAGAGAATACAAGATTTGACCTGAGCACTCGCAATGGGCAGCACATATTCAATGGGACAAAGCCGGGTGCCATGGATGGTCAAAGGCGCTAAGAAACCAGGCGTGCTTTCAATTCTGGCCCCCATTTTTTCAAGGGGCTCGATAATGCGTTTCATGGGCCGTTTTCTCAACGAGTCGTCTCCCGTAATTACAGAAGTAAAAGCATGCCCCGCAAGAATGCCTGAGAGGAGACGAATGGTGGTACCTGAATTTCCGGCATCCAAAATGGTTTGAGGAGAGGAGAGTCCTTCTCTCCCTCGACCATACACAAGCGTTGTATTTTCTTTTTGTTCGATTTGGACTCCCAACTGGACAAGACAGGAAAGGGTACTCTGTACGTCTTTTCCTGGTGAGAGATGGGTAATCCGGGTGATTCCTTCTGCCAGTGCACCTAACATCAAAGCCCGATGCGAGATGGATTTATCTCCAGGAACAGGATATGTCCCATGCCATCGCGTAATGGGTTGAATTTCCCAATCCATTTTTTATCCGTTCATTCGTCTTGATGAAAAACCAATTTCCTTTAAAATGTGTTGTGCCTGGTTTTGTTGCTCAGGCGTTTCAAAAGAAAGCCGAAGGGTTCCTGCATCGCCTTCTCTCACTTTTAGAATTTCAATGTCTTTGATATTAATTTGGGCATTGGCCAGGGCAGTTGCAATTTTTGCAATAATTCCGGGTTTGTCTTCTGCTGGGACCAAGATATCGTAATGGGGTCGTAAAAATCCTTTGGTGTCTCTTGGAATGGAAAGTCGGAATTGGGCTGCGTTCATAAATTCCTTTTCCAAGGCCTGATCAAGAATTTTTTGTTTTGTTTGTTTTAAGGCATCAATAAATTCATCGACAAATGCAAGAATTTCTTCCTGATTGGTTTCAATAATGGGTTTCCATAATTCGTAAGGACTCGATGCAATGCGGGTCATATCCCGGAATCCTCCGGCAGCGAGTTTCAAAAAATAAGGAGAACTGGTTTGATGCTGAGCCACCAGATTCATTAAAGTGACTGCAAGAATTTGAGGAAGATGACTCACTGCAGCCGCAATCCGATCGTGGAGGGTTGGGGTTAAAAGCAAAATTTTGGCGCCTAGAAGTTCAATGGTTTCTCCGAATGTTTTCATGAGCGCAGGAGGAAGAGGTCGGGAAGGGGTCAGCACATACACCGCGTTTTCGAACAGCAAGGCATCTGCCCATTTGATTCCTCTGCCCTCGCTTCCAGCCATCGGATGTCCGCCAATAAAATATCGATCTTCAGGGAAAACTTCATCTGCCAATTCTACAATGCGTCTTTTCGTACTTCCCACGTCAGTGACCAACGCGCCGGGTTTTATAGAATGAGCCACTTTGGGAAGAAGGCGAAGGATTTCGTGAATGGGCGTACAGAGAAAAACAAGATCTACAGAGGAAATGGCTTTCTCCATTTGTTCAGAGGGAATGCCTTCGTCAATTGCAGAAAGCCCAAGGGCTTCGTCAATGACAAAAGAAGCATCGATTCCAATGCGATGGATTTCAGGTTTTTTTCGTTTCAAGGCCAGTCCAATGGATCCGCCAATGAGGCCTACCCCAATAATGGCAATGCGTGAAAAAGCATTCACTGATGCATTCCTTGAGTTCTCATTTTTTGCGGAATTTCAGGCAAACCAATGCGTCGGCCAATGGCCCAGGCAATGGTTTTTAATTCTTCCATAAGTGTAAAAAATTGTTCAGGAAAAAGAGATTGCGCTCCATCTGAAAGGGCCTTCTCGGGTTGGTGATGGACTTCAATCAAAAGTCCGTCTGCACCTGCAGCCACTGCAGCCCTGGCCATGGCCGGGACATGGTCCCGTCTACCCGTGCCGTGGCTTGGATCTGCCACAATGGGTAAATGGCTTTTCTTTTTCACAATGGGAATTGCAGAAATGTCCATGGTATTTCGGGTATAGGTTTCAAAAGTCCGGATTCCTCGTTCGCATAAAATCACTTGCGAGTTTCCGCTCGCCATGATGTATTCTGCAGACATGAGAAGTTCTTCAATGGTAGCTGCCATACCCCGTTTGAGAAGCACAGGCTTTTGTATTTTCCCCACTTCTTTCAGTAAAGGGAAATTCTGCATGTTTCTTGCCCCAATTTGTAGAATATCCACATATTGTGCCACGGTTTCCACTTTCTGCACTTCCATGACTTCTGAAATCGAAAGCAGCCCGTAAGCTTTGGCTGCAGAATGGAGATATTGCAACCCTTTTTCTCCCAATCCTTGAAAGCTGTATGGAGAAGTCCTGGGTTTGAATGCACCTCCCCGGAGCACTTTCGCTCCTGCCTTTTTGACGAACTTCCCAATTTCGTGGATTTGTTCTTCGCTTTCCACAGCACAAGGCCCTGCCATGACAATAATCTCTTCTCCTCCAATGAGGACATCCCCAATCTGAATCAAAGTGTCTTGGGGATGAAAACAGCGATTGGTGAGTTTATAAGGTTCGGTCACTCGGACCACTTCGGCCACGCCTTCTTCCATTTCAAAATCTCTCGGATCAAGCGTTCTCGTGTCTCCGATGATTCCCAATACGGTTCGATTGGCGCCTCGATCCCGGTGGACTTCAAAACCCAGGCGTTTGATTTTTTCAATCACTGCTTGAACTTGCGCTTCTGTGGCGTCATCTCGCATCGCAACAATCATGGCCATTTCCCTTTATTTTTTGAGGAGTAGAATAGGCATTCATTTCTGCTTTTCTGCAGATCTCTAAAATATGAATAAAAAGGGTTTTCAAAGATTCAGAATCCATGGGTGCATGAGGAACATCCAACACATGGGTAATGACTTCCTGCTCTCTCTGTGGATCAAAAATGGGAAGACCGAGATCGGATTTGATTTGACCGATTTGGAGTGCGGTCTGAATGCGTTTCTGTAAAAGTTGGACAAGTTGTTGATCAATTTCATGAATTTTTTCTCTCAGTGATTCGAGCACTTGAGACATGCACCCTCCAAAAGTAAAAAGCCCACTTTTGAATGGTGGGCTGGATTTTTATTTCATTTTCACGAGAAAGGCGTTAAAAATCCCTCCCACCGGTTCGCCATCCACGGTAAGCATAAAAGTAAAAATGAAATGTAAATTTTTTGAATTGCATACGCAATCACTTTCCACGTGTATAAAAAATAATGAGTAAAAAATAAAAAGTCAAGGAAAATTCAGCACATGGAAAAATTCGCGTACCATGGGATACAATCCCATAAAATAGGATTTATTTTGCAACCAGAGAGGACGATGTATACGTCGTCTATAATATTGTTTATTTCATGAACGAGATGAGGATATTTCTGAAAAGATTTTCAAAAAATTCATTTTTCTTTTTTTGAAATTCCATTATATTTAATAAGAATTGTCATCAAAAAAGGAGGAGGCCATGAGGTACGAATGTCGTATGTTAGGGGCTTTCTTTTTGCCGGTGGTGGTGTGGGCGCAAATTGGGATTAACTCATTTGATGGAGCGGTTCAGGAGAAAACCATCAACTGGACGTTGTTCGAAAGAGCACCGAGTCGCATCCGGATATGGGATGATTCAACCGATGTCCACGAAGGCCAAGGAGCGCTTCGTGCTTCGGTGGTTATTGGAGCAATCAATGCATGGGGAAGCTTTGCCCAAATTGGTTACGAAGTGCCTCCTGGAGAATCTCCGATGAATTGGATGGAGAGTGATTCTCTTTTTGTCTGGCTCAAAGTCCATCGACCGCCGAGTTTGCCTGAAAATTTTGTCTTCCGAATGCATCTGGTAGATCAGCCCACTCCAGGAGATAACAAAGAAGAATATATTTACGAAAATACAGAAATACTGGATCGTGCCCAGGGCTGGGTGAGATTGGCCATCCCTCTGGTCGAGCGGGAGAGCGATGGAAGTGTATTGCCCAATGACGAAGGCTTTGTGTTATTTCCAAAGACATGGGGGGGAGGGAGTTATAACAACGAAGTTCTTGATTTCGATCACCTTGTTCGGTACAGTTTTGTATTGGTTACTTCCGGATGGAGTTCTTCTGGACCTTTACCCGCAGATTCGATTGAGGTTTCTTTTGATGCATTTGCCCGTTCAGGAAAAAGCCCGGTAAAAGAAAAAGCGCATCCACAAGAAAATTTTCATTTGCTTTCCAATTATCCGAATCCTTTTAACAGCAGTACAGAAATTGTATTTTCTCTTTTAGCCCCGGATCGGATCCATTTCACCATTTTTAATCCATTAGGGAAAGAAATCATGTCTTTTACAGATCACAAAAATGCGGGAGTTTACAGGATTCATTTTGAGGCAGGCAATCTTCCTTCTGGGGTATATTGCGTATGCCTTCAAACCTCTAAAGAAATTCGTGTTCGAAAAATGGTGCTGTTACGATAAATTCATCTTTTGGAAGCAAATTTTTTTGATGCATTTATCAAGAGGGTTCTATGAAAAGTCCAATTCAGATTCTTGTAGTAGAAGATGAGTCCATTGTGGCCAATGATATGCGGGCCACTTTAGAAGAAATGGGATATGCGGTCGCCGGCATTGCTTCTACAGGAGAACAAGCCCTTCGGCTTTTTCATGAAAAGACACCGGATATGGTGCTTTTGGATATTGTGCTTCAAGGCGAAATGGACGGGGTGGATTTGGCCAAAAAAATGAAAGAATTCCGTCATGTTCCCATTATTTATCTTACTGCATTTTCTGATGAACCCACTTTGGAAAGAATAAAACAAACCGTTCCCTATGGATATCTCCAAAAGCCATTTCATCCCAGTGAGCTTTACTGCACGATCGAGACTGTGTGGTTCAAGTATCAAATGGAACAGAAATTGAAAGAACGAGAAGAGTGGTTTTATACGACATTGAAAAGCATTGGGGATGCAGTGATTACCACGGACAATGAGGGCCGGATTACGTTCATGAATTCCGTGGCCGAGGCACTTACGGGCTGGACTTTGGAAGAAGCGTTGCATCGCCCTTTGGAAGAAGTATTTCGAATAGAAAATGAGGTCACAGGAAAATCCGTACCAAATCCTGTACAAAAAGTGTTGCAAACAGGAAGGGTCGTTGGTTTGGCCAATCATACCATTCTGATTTCTAGAGACGGAAGACGAATTCCTTTGGATGATAGCGGGTCTCCCATTCGAAATGAAAAGGGAGAAGTCACTGGGGTTGTATTGGTATTTAAAGACATTACAGAGCGAAAAAAAGCAGAAAAAGAAATTCATGATCTGGCAAGGTTTCCCTCGCAAGATCCCAATCCTGTGTTGCGGGTTCGTCAAGATGGTGTATGGCTATACGAAAATGAGGCCAGTCAGCATTTGCTCAAAGACGATGGAGGGGCTATTCATAGAATTCTCTTTGAAGCTTCTGTGTCTGCATTTCGCCAGGGCCAAGTTCAGCGCGTGACTTTACCGGTCCGAGACAAAGTGTTTGGATTTACATTGGTTCCCATTGTGGAAGATGGATATGTGAATATTTATGGCCAAGACATTACGGATCTTGTTCGAGCCCAAGAAGCCCTACAGGAGACAGAACAAAAATTTCGAGATTTGTTCGACAATGCGCCCATTGGGTATCATTCTTTGGATGAAAACGGGGTCATTGTCGAAATGAACAATACAGAGCTTTCTTGGCTGGGATATACCCGGGAGGAAGTGGTGGGGAAAAAGACTATTTTTGATCTCGAGACAGAATCTTCTGTCGAGAAAGGGAAGGCACTTTTTGAAGAACTCCAGAAAAAAGGACATGTGGCGCATGTGGAATTGGAAATGCGGAGAAAAGATGGGAGTGCTTTTCCGGTATTGATCAATGCGTCTGCAGTGTACGATGAGAATGGCCGTTTTCGGTATACCCGTTCTACTGTGCTGGATATTAGCATTCAGAAGCAAGCCGAGCGGATTCTGAAAGAAAGTGAAATGCGGTATCGCACCTTGGTAGAAAACATTGGAGAAGGAATTGCCATTGTGGATCCCGAAGAGCGGATCATTTTTGCCAATCCAGAGGCAGAAACACTTTTTGGCGTTCCCCCAGGCTCTTTGGTGGGTTGTTCTCTTCGGGAATTTGTCTCTTCTGAAACATTTCACCGAATTCGTGGAGAAACCCAAAAGCGGAAACGAGGAGAAAAAAGCCGATATGAATTGGAAATCCTACGGCCCGATGGGGAAATCAAAACCCTGATGCTCACTGCAGTACCCCTTTTTGATCTCGAAGGCCATTATACTGGGGCATTGGGTGTATTTTTAGATATCACCGAACGAAAAAAAATGGAACAAAATCTTCACCATTCTCTCTATCTGACACAAACCCTTCTCAGAGAAATTCACCATCGGGTCAAAAATAACATGCAGGTGATTTCCAGTCTGCTCAATCTCCAGGCGCAATCGATTCAGGATCCAGGCTTACGCGAAAAATTTAGAGAAAGCCAGTATCGAATTCGGTCCATGGCGCTTCTCCACGAAAAGCTCTATCGTTCTGAAGATTTTTCCAAAATTCAATTCCCTGCCTATATTTCCACTTTGGTGACAGAATTGCTCTACGCGTATCGAAGAAATGGGCTCCATGTGGATTTGGACCTTCACATTGATGAAATCCCAATCGATCTGGATCATGCGCTCTATTGCGGACTGATTGTCAATGAACTGGTTTCCAATGCATTGAAACATGCTTTTCCTCCCCCACGCCAGAAAGGTAAAATCGGTATCCAATTTCGATGTCACCGCGGGGAATGTGAATTTACCATTGAAGACGATGGGATCGGTCTTCCAGAATCCATTCGGCTCGAGGAACTCAATTCGCTTGGGTTGCGATTGGTCTCCATTCTTGTGGCAGACCAACTGAACGGCACTTTGGATATTATTCGAGACAAAGGCACACGGTTTGTCATCCGGTTTAAACTTTAACGCGAGGGAAGATTCATTGCATCGTTTTTTCTCGACTCGAAACGTATTGATCATTGTTCTCGTTTTCGCCATGGGATTTCGGCTTTTCGGAATCCATTTTGGATTGCCTTTTCTTTACGATCCTGATGAACCGGTTTTTGTCAACCATGCCTGTTCTATATTGGCCCATCGAGATCCAAATCCCCATTTCTTTGGGCATCCCGGAACCACGGTGATCTATGGGCTTTCTATTCTGTATGCAGGCCTGTACGGGGCGGGATCGATTCTCGGATTTTTCCATGGTCCTCAACATGCGCAACAGGTGTTTCTTGAAAATCCAACCGTATTTTATCTCATTGGAAGACTGTTTATTGCGCTTACCGGTGTGGCCACTGTGTGGCTGGTTTATCGAATCGGAAAGCGAATGTTTGGAGAAATCCCAGGAATATGGGCAGCCGTGTTTATGGCAGTGAATCCCATCCATGTGCATTTTTCAAAAATTATTCGAACCGATATTCTGATGACTTTTTTTGTGCTTTTGGTTTTTTGGTACAGTTTAGAGATTCTTGAAAAAGGAAACTGGAAGTCCTACATTGGAGCCGGTGTCGCGTGTGGGTTTGCGTGGGTCACAAAATATCCAGGCATACTTTCGTTTATTTGTATTGTATTGGCCCATTTTTTACGTCGTGGCCCTTCTTTTCGTGAACTTTCCAAATGGATATTTTCTGGAATCGTGTGTCTTGTGACTGGGTTTGTCGTTTCGCCCTTTTTGCTTTTGGATTTTCACACTGCGCTTTCTCATTTTATGGGGGAAATGCACAATCGTCCTTTGAGCGGAAGAAGTGCTGGCTTTTTTCAAAATCTGGTGACTTATTTCCAAGGAAGCATTGTTTGGCATGCATTCTCATATTTTGGCTTTGCGGTGATCGTGTTGGGGATTGTCGTTTATAGCCTCCGAGGGAAAAAAGAAAAATGGATTTGGTGGGGGTGGATTCTCCTTTTTTACTTTTTTATTGCCTCGCTTCCCATTATCTGGGATCGATGGATTGTTCCACTCATGCCATTTTTGTGTCTTATGGCAGGATATGGATTTTTTACTGGAATGCAATGGATTTTTGACCGAGTCCCTTCGAAATTTCGCTTCCCATTGGGGTTGATTTTTCTTTCACTCGTATTGTTTCATCCTATTCGGATGAATATTTTGCGAGGAAGAATGCTGAGTCATAAAGATACTCGGACTTTGGCCAGAGAATGGATCTTACAGCATGTCCCAGAAGGGAGCTCTGTATTGATCGAAAAGAATGGACCTCCTTTGCCTACTTCGAGATATCGATTTTTTGTAATGGATTCAACCGGTGAAATTGTGCCTGCCACTCTTTCGCGTATTCATCCTGCGGTATTTGATCCTCCGCCTTTTTTGATTGGATCGTTGAGGCGGATCGAGTCTCTTTTCGAAAAAGGCATTGAATTTGTAATTCTCAGCAATTGGTATGATCGTTTGGTCCAAGAAGAGCCAAATGCTCCAGAAAAAGCAACCTATGAATCACTGATGCGAATGGGTGAAAAAATTTATGAGATTCACCGCATTCCTTTGTACAATCAAGGGCCTACGATCAGAGTATACCAATTCCTAGCGAAGAACAAAAAAGAGGAAATTTCGCATGCGCCTTGAAGAAAAAATTGATGTGGCCATGGGAAGAAAAAAGGCCGATCTGTTGTTCAAAAATGTAAAAATTGTCAATGTGTTTTCTGGGGAAATTGTTGAGGGCGCTATCGCCGTTTCTGAAGAGACCATTGTGGCGTTGGAAGCAATTCCATCCAAACGGGTCATTGATCTCCAGGGCCGGTATGTGGCTCCCGGATTCATGGATGCCCATGTGCATATCGAAAGTGCCATGGTTTCGGTTCAGGAATATGCCAAAGCCGTGGTGCCGAGAGGAACCACGGCGGTGGTCATTGATCCGCATGAAATCGCAAATGTTCTCGGAACCGAGGGTATCCAATACATGATCGATTCTGCAAAAGAACTTCCTTTGTCCGTGTACGTGATGCTTCCTTCCTGTGTACCAGCCAGCCCTTTTGAAACGTCGGGTGCAGTGCTTTCTGCCAAAGATCTTTTGCCTTTTTTCAATGAAGCCTCTGTTTTGGGACTGGCAGAAATGATGAATTTTCCAGGTGTCCTCATGAATGTTCCAGACGTTCTCGAAAAGATTGACATGGCAAAAAATCGCCCCATTGATGGCCATGCACCGGGTCTTTCAGGATATGCGCTGTCTGCGTATATTTCTGCAGGGATTCGTTCAGATCATGAATGCACCACCGCGGAGGAGGCTCTGGAAAAAGTGCGAAAAGGAATGATGGTGTTTATTCGAGAAGGGACAGCCGCCAAGAATCTCGATGCTTTGCTTCCATTGGTCAAGCCTGAAAATGCGACCCGATTTGCTTTTTGTACAGACGACCGCCATCCTTTGGATTTGGGTAGCCAAGGCCACATGGATGACATTGTCCGAAAGGCCATCCAAAAGGGCCTGGATCCAGTACTGGCCATTCGATTGGCTTCTTATCATCCTGCAACGCATTTTGGGCTTCACGATCGAGGGGCCATTGCGCCGGGCTTTAAGGCAGATTTTATGGTGTTAGATAATTTAGAGAAAATCTCCATTCGGCAAGTGTACTCTCGCGGAAAACTGGTGGCAGAAAATGGACAATGTGTGGATTTTCCTTTTTCTTCCAGAAATGTGCCTCGTTCTTTGGGTGCTTTTCATGTCAAACCTTTTCACGTAGAGTCTTTGGAAATTCCTGTGTCCAAAGGAAAGATTCGGGTGATCGAGATCATTCCAGGCCAAATTGTCACGCGCATGCGGATCGAAGCGCCTCGAGAAAGACATGGCAAAGTGGTTTCTGATCCTTCCCGGGATATTTTGAAAATGGCCGTGGTAGAACGACATAAAGCTACGGGAAATATCGGGTTGGGTTTTGTCTCTGGATTTCGATTGCAAGAAGGGGCCATTGCTTCTTCTGTAGCGCACGATGCCCATAATCTGATTGCAGTCGGCGTCGAAGACGAGGATATTTTTGTTGCGCTTCAAGAAGTCATTCGACTTCAAGGGGGACTTGTGGTGGTCAGTAAGAAAAAAGTAGTGGCTGCGCTTTCCTTGCCCATTGCAGGGTTGATGTCGAATCAATCCTTGGAAAAGGTCTCACAAAAGATCGAAATGCTGAAGAAAATCGCGCATGAACTTGGGTGTGGATTGGAAGATCCTTTTATGCAACTTTCGTTTCTGGCTCTTCCAGTCATTCCTGAATTAAAACTGACAGACCGTGGATTGGTCGATGTGAGCAAATTTGAATTTGTACCCCTTTTTGTCGATTAAAATACGAATGTATTTTGTCCACCGGAGATGAAAAATGCCAGAAAATCGATCATTTTCTCTATTGCCATTAATTGCTGAAGAACAAATCAAGAATCGAATCGAAATTCTTGCAGATCAAATCACTTCTGATCTGGGTTTTTCTGATCTCGTGATGATTGGCCTTCTGAACGGGAGTTTTATTTTTCTGGCAGATACGGTACGTGCTTTGCATCGCCGTGGAATGAAGATATGGGTTGATTTTATCCGAGTGGAATCCTATGGCATGGGTTCTGAATCCACAGGAAAAGTGGAGATGAAATATCCGCTTTCTTTAAATATTGAAAATCGAAATGTGCTTTTGGTGGATGATATTTTAGACACAGGCCATACATTACAATTCGTGACACAATATTTGCAACAGAAGCATCCGCATGTTTTAAAAACGTGTGTCCTTCTGGACAAACCTTCTCGGAGGAAAGTATCGATTCAGCCAGATTATGTGGGGTTTCAAGTGCCCGATGTTTTTATTGTAGGATATGGATTGGATTATCAGTACCAATTTCGGGAACTTCCCGGATTATTTATCGTATCTTTTGAGAATCCAATGAGTGGTCGTTCATCATGAAAAAAGCGGCATTAGAAAGTCCGATTAATTTAAAAGAAATGCTTTTGCCTCTGAAGCAGAAACGGAGAAAGGTCCAGGTCTATGCTTTGGTGGGTCCGAGTGGAAGTGGAAAGAGTTTTCGGGCCAGGTTGGTTGCAGAAAAATATCAAATCGATCTCATTGTCGACGACGGACTGCTTATTCAAGGCGCACGTATTCTTGCGGGAAAATCTTCAAAGCGAGAAAAAAATAAATTGACAGCCATCAAACGGGCCATTTTTCAAGACGAAGAGCATGCAAAAGAAGTTCGAGAAGCTTTGGCGCGAGAAAAATTTAAATCCATTTTGCTCATTGGGACTTCAGAAAAAATGGTGGGTTTGATTGCAGAGCGTCTTGGCCTTCCGTATCCAGACAAAATCATTTACATTGAAGACGAAGCTTCTCGAGAAGAAATTCTTCGGGCCATGGAAATTCGGAGAAGAGAAGATAAACACGTGATTCCAGTGCCGGTTTTAGAAGTAAAGAAAGATTCTTCGCATCGCGTTTTGGATTCACTGAGATTTTTGCTTCAGTCCAAATCTCGAATTCCAAAGAAAAAGAAAGTAGTGGAAAAAACGATTGTCCAACCCCCATTTTCTCCTAAAGGACGACTCTCTATTTCCGAAACCGCATTGAGTCAGATGCTGCTTCATTGTGCAGAAGAATACGATCCTCATATCAAAATTTCAAAAGTACAAATCCATCGGGCTCCGGACGGATTTCGAATTAAAGTAAAACTCAGTGTGCCCTACGGAGTGATGATTCCAGACATGCTTTCTGGATTACAAATGTACATTATCCAAAGCATTGAGCGGTATAGTGGGATTCATGTCCAATATTTGGATCTTTCTGTGGTTCGAATTGAAAAAGGGTAAAAACAAAAGGAAGCCATCATGGTCGATATTGACACTGTGCGAAGTAAACTTCGGGAATGTTATGATCCGGAAATCCCTATTAATATTTTGGATTTGGGGTTGGTGTATGATATCCAACTTCAAGAGGATGTCATCCATATTCAGATGACTTTGACTGCCCCACACTGCCCTCTGGCTGGGGTGCTGGCAGAAGAGGTCAAACGAAAATTGTCAGAAATCGAAGGCGTCAAAAAAGTCGAAGTGGAGCTGGTGTGGGACCCCCCATGGACTCCGGATCGCATTTCGGATGAGGTCAAAAAGACACTCGGATTTTAATCAAAAAGTATATTATGTCTCAAGCCATTGCCCTTGTTTCTACAGGGTTAGATAGTCTTTTATCCGCGGTGATCGTCAAGAAGCAGGGAGTAAAAGTCTACGGACTCCACTGCACGTTTTCATTTGGAAAACAGAAAGAGCGTATTTTAGAACTCGAACAGACTTTGGCTTCGTTTGATATTCCATTAGAAGTTGAAGATATTACAGAACCTTTTATGGAAATTCTTCGTCATCCTGAACATGGATTTGGTTCTGGAGTCAATCCCTGTATTGACTGTCACATGTTCATGCTTCGAAGAGCCAAAGATTACATGGAAAAAATCGGTGCTTCTTTTGTCATTACCGGCGAAGTGGTGGGACAAAGACCCATGTCGCAAAATAGGCCCATTTTGTTTCATATCGAAAAAGAAACTGGATTAGAACGACTCATTCTTCGTCCACTTTCTGCCAAATGTCTTCCCATCACAATTCCAGAAGAAAATGGATGGGTCGATCGGGACCGACTATACGGAATTCAAGGCCGATCCCGGAAGATGCAAATGGCTTTGGCCTCTCAATTTGGAATCACCCACTATCCCCAACCCGCGGGCGGATGCATCTTGACCGATCCGGCATTTGCTAGGCGATTTCAAGCCTTTGTTTCCCATTTTGGATCCAATGCGTTGACTTCTCATGTCATGCAATTGCTTCGCCACGGCCGGCATTTCTGGGTCAAACCCACCCTTTGGGTCATTGTGGGCAGGAACGAGGCGGATAACAAAGCACTTCAAGATTTAGCCAAAGACAAATGGAAATTTGAACCTTTGGACATGGAGGGCCCTTTGGTGCTTGTCCAGGGAATCGAAGGCAAAGAAGACATGGACTTGGTGGCTGGGATCACGGCTCGGTATTGTAATAAAGCTCAAGAACCAAAGATTCGCATTCGGTATACTTTTGGAGAAAGAGAGGGCATTCTTGAGGCAAGTCCATTGCACGACACAGAGCTTGAACAATGGAAAGTAGGATAAGAGAGTTATTTGAATTTTTCTTCTAAATCGGCTTGACATTGATTTTTTCTTCTGTATATTATAGAGTAATCCATTTTTTTATGAAAACTGCACAACCAAAAAACATCTTAATCATTGAAGATAATCCGGCCAGTGTCAAATTCATTTGTCTTCACTTGGAACGAGAGGGATATCGGACCCACGTGGCAGAAACTGGCTTTGAAGGATTGAGACGTGCGAGAGAACTCCGACCGGATCTGATTTTACTCGACATCATGCTTCCGGATCTCGACGGCCACAAACTCTGCAGGATGATCAAATTCGATCGAGAACTGAAAAGCATTCCAGTGGCCATGTTTACTTCTCGGGACACAGAAGAAGATGCAGAACTGGCAAAAAAATGTGGAGCCAATGCGTTTATTCTAAAGACCACCCGTGTTCCCATTATCATGGAAACCATTCATCGGCTCCTTAGCGAAAGTGAAAAATCCAAAAGTGAAGGGCCCTCCAAGTAAATGGGTTTGAAAAACCGGAAGCGTTGTATTTCCGGTTTTTTGCATCATGGGATGACACATGAACCTCGAGCAAACCATGGACATGCTCAGAAACACTCCGGAATTCATGGCCCAAGTGACCCGTTGGGAAATAATTCCGCCTCGGGAAGCAGTCTATGGGGAATTTCCGGAAAAAATACATTCTAAACTGATTCAAATCCTTAACCAAAGAAACATTTCTCGATTATATTCTCATCAAGCAGAAGCGATTCGCTTCATCCTAGAAGGAAAACATGTGGTGGTGGTCACTCCGACTGCCTCTGGAAAAACCTTGTGTTACAATCTTCCTGTACTTCAATCTATTCTTGATCATCCAGAAACCCGGGCATTGTATCTTTTTCCTACCAAGGCCTTATCTCAAGATCAGGTCGATGAGCTCCATGGCTTGATTCAAGATTTGGGGATGGACATCAAAACGTATACTTTTGATGGAGATACTCCTGCCTCTGCCCGACAGGCCATCCGATCTGTGGGCCATATTGTGGTAACCAATCCCGACATGCTCCACCAGGGTATTTTACCTCATCACACTGCTTGGATCAAATTATTCGAACAACTCAAATACGTTGTGATTGATGAAGTGCATACCTATCGTGGGGTATTTGGGAGCCATTTTGCCAATGTGATTCGTCGGTTAAAACGGATTTGCACATTTTACGGAAGTTCTCCGCAATTTATTGGATGTTCTGCAACCATTGCCAATCCCAAAGAGTTGTTCGAAAAACTGATTGAAGAAGAGGTCGTGCTTGTGGATCGGAATGGAGCTCCGTCGGGAGAAAAACATTTTATCTTTTATAATCCTCCGGTGGTGAATGCCGAATTGGGCATTCGAAAATCTTCTATTAAAGAAGCCCAATCCATTGCCAAACGATTTTTATCTGCAGGAAGTCAGGTCATCGTGTTTGTCCGGAGCCGTCTGCGTGTGGAAGTGTTGCTTACCTATCTCAAAGAAACCATGGCTTCTCTGCATCAATCTCAGAATAAAGTCCGAGGCTATCGGGGAGGGTATTTGCCAAGCCAGCGGCGGGAAATTGAAAAAGGATTGCGGGAGGGTTCGATTCAATGTGTGGTTTCGACCAATGCGCTGGAATTGGGGATTGATATTGGTCAGTTGGCCGTGGCCATTATGGCAGGGTATCCTGGCACAATTGCTTCGACTTGGCAACAGGCAGGTCGAGCAGGAAGACGGGAATCGATCTCTCTGGCTGTGCTTGTGGCTTCCAGTGCCCCCATTGATCAGTACATTATTCATCATCCTGAATATTTTTTTGAAAGTCCTCCCGAATCCGGCATTATCGATCCTGACAATCTCGTGATCTTAATGTCCCATCTCAAATGTGCTGCATTTGAGCTTCCCTTCAAAAAAGGCGAGCGGTTTGGTGTGGATTCCACAGAAGCGCTTCTTCAATATCTTGAAGAGCATCACGTGCTTCATTGTGTCGAGGATCAATACCATTGGACCAGTGAGGTCTATCCTGCGGAAGAAATTAGCCTTCGTTCTGCCGGCCCGGACAATGTGGTGATTGTCGATACGACGGATAAGGAAAGGGTGATTGGGGAAGTGGATCTTTTTAGTGCTCCCATTTTGGTTCATGATGAGGCCATTTACATCCACGAAGGAGAACAATTCCATGTGGATCATTTGGATTGGGATCGGCGCCGGGCTTTGGTGCATCGGGTGAATGTGGATTATTACACAGACGCGCAAACCAAAACCGATATTCGGGTTTTGGATTGTTTTGAGTCTCTTCCTGTTCCGGGAGGACAAAAAGCCCACGGCGAAGTGAGCGTGACCACTGTCGCGACTTTGTATAAAAAAATAAAATTTGGCACCCATGAGAATGTAGGGTCTGGACGGATTCATCTTCCCGAAGTGACCATGCACACCACTGCGTTTTGGTGGGAATTGGAAGAATCCATTCGCGAAAAATTGATGCTTTCTGAAGCGAGCTTGGGAGATGGACTCAAGGCAGTCGCCAATGTATTGGCCAATGTGATTCCAATTTGGATCATGACCGATCCTCGGGATCTCTGTACGTTGGCCATGTTGCGTTCTCCTTTTTCTTCTCGTCCCACGATTTACATCTACGAAAGAACCCCAGGGGGAGTCGGTTATAGTAAAAAAATTTTCCGATTGCATGAGGATTTATTGCATGCAGCCCGAGATTTAATTCGAATGTGCAGTTGTTCGAATGGATGCCCCTCCTGTGTGGGACCCGTGCTCGAGATTGGAGACACGGGAAAGGAAAGCGCGTTAAAGATTTTGGAATGGGGTTTAAAACACGCTCAGTGAAAAATTACATCTCCTGTTCTAACGTGAGCAACAGACTTTTGTCTTTCAGTTTCCATTCTGAGCTGTTTTTTTGTTTATGGTTGTATCGCCATTCGATTTCAAGATGAAAGTGGGGTCGAATTCGAAAACGTCCTCCCAAACCCCATCGGTTGGCTTTCCCTTGTGTAGAGAAAAAGAATTCTTCATAAATAAAACCAGAAATTTTTGGATGGCCCTCCCATTGGCACCACAACCTGGGTCTATACCAAGTGTAATTTTTCTTTCTTTCTCGGTTTCTGTATTCCACCCGATGCCGAAATCGAATTTCCAATTTTTTGTAAAGAGGGGAGAAAAGTTCACAAGAAATGCCAGGTCGATATTCATTGGATTTGGATGTTCCGCCTTTGGCGACATATTTGAAATGAGAAGAAAGGAAAAGAAACGGAAGCGCTTTCCATTCAATGATTTGTCTTAATCCAATCTCTCCTGCTTCTTGGGCATTGTGGATCAGGTGCGGTTCAATCGAGCTGACTGAGGTCACATCAGAAGAAATATTCACTTGTAATTGATATTGAGGTCGAAACACAAAATCTGCTCCATATCCGGAACTCAAGTTCCAGAATAGCCCTACAATTGAAATCCAATAAAATGGTTTCATTTTCTTGTAAAAATGAAATTCTTGCATTGATTTACAAATCATGTATTTAAAGCTAATTGATTTTTTGTTTTAAATCAATCAAAATGTGAATTGAAAATGAGGGCATTCCAGTTCGCACAAAATTCTTGCAAATTTTCTTTGATTTTATTATTATAAAAACCTGAGCAGAAATGTCGAGGAAGAAAATGAATATGGATGAACTTTTGCGTTCCAGACGGACAATTCGTCGGTTCCAGCAGAAACCGATTCCGGAAAAATGGCTTTTTGAATTTGTGGATGTGGCTCGGTATGCCCCTTCGGATATGAATATTCAACCTTGCGAATATATTATCATAAATAATCAGGAAAAGGTAAAGGCCATTACCCAATTGATTGCATGGGACCAATTTACCGAGTGTGACAGAACCCATGGTCCCACTGCTTATATTGTCGTATTGATTGATTTTTTTAAAAAGAGAAAAGGAGGGGAGCTCGACGCAGCGAGTGCAGTGCAGTACATTCTTCTTTCTGCTCATGCAAGGGGTGTGGGAACGCATTGGATTACCCGATTTCAGCAAAAAAAAATAAAAAAACTTTTTCGGATTCCTCATCACATCCATGTGAATTCGCTAGTGGCATTGGGTTGGCCCATGGAAAATCCAGTGGTAGAAGAAGCGCAGTCCACTACGCACCTATGGAAAGATGAAAAAGGGATCATTCACGTTCCCAAAAGACGACTTGCGGATATTTGTTATTTAAACGGATATTTACATTCGGATCGACATCGTTGAACAAGAAGCATTCTTATTCGGATTCTGTATTCAAACAACACATTCAGGCCGATTTCGTATTACTGGGCCTTTGTGGGATCTGGGGAAGTAGTTTTCCCATTGTGAAAAAAATTCTTCCGGAAATTCCTCCCACTCCTTTGTTGTGGTTTCGGTTTGGGGTGGCCTCTTTGATTTTTTTCCCCATGATCTTTAAAGAGCGAAGGCATTGGAATTGGACCTTTTTGCGGAATGGAATGGGAATTGGTTTATTTTTATTTCTCGGAATGTGGACTCAAACACTGGGGTTGGTGTATACTTCTGCGATTCATTCAGGTTTTCTCACTGCATTGAGTGTGCTTTTGGTTCCGATATGGTGTATTTTTCTTTTTAAGAAAACGATTTCAAGGCGGGTATGGGTAGCCATTGGATTGACAGTGTTGGGTGCCTATTTTCTTGCTTTTTCTTCGAATCCATTGGAAAATTTTCAAATCCAAAAGGGGAATTTTCTCACCCTTTTATGTGCTGTTGCTTTTTCATTCGAAATTGTGTTGATTCAGTACTTTGTCACCCATGAGACGGTTTGGACATCGACTTGGGTCATGAGTTTGACCGTGACCATTTTGGCATTGATCATGGATGTGGTTTCAGGCGCAGGAAAAATTCATTTTCATGGTTTTTCTCAATCGACCTGGGCGTTTTTGATTTACCTTGCTTTGGTGGTGACTGCGTTTTCATTCTGGGCCCAATTGAATTTTCAACCACGAACTTCTGCCACCGCAGCCGCGATTATTTACACGACTGAACCCATTTTTGCACTGATTTTTTCTCGAATTTTATTGGGAGAACAACTTTCTTTTCAGGGTTGGGTCGGTGCAGGGTTGATTTTGACCGGGCTTTTAATTCACGAACTAAGAGCAAGAGAACTAATATAGAAAGGAATCCGAGTGGGAAAAAAGTCTTATCCAAGGCGATCGGACAAGTTCTTTTCTCTTTCAAAATTAGATCCAAAGGTAGAGGAAGAGATTACACGAATCAAGACGTATTTTCAGGATCACCTTGATCCACTTGAGATCCAAAATCTGAATGCTTTTCAAAGAAAGCAACTCCATCTTTATTTTGAGAAACATCGAGAATATTTGGTTCGCTCGATTCGAGATCAAGCCAACAAAGAGGTGGTGGTTCTCCGGGTGTATCCTCTTGGCGAACTTCAGCGGATGGCAGAAGCAAGGGTTCAGGAGGTTCTTATTACAGGAGAACCGCAACAGTTGCCTCCCATGGATGCATTTGCACGATTTCTGGTTCATGATTATCTTAAGGACAGGGAAGGGATTCGAACAGAGAGTTTTGGAGAGGGAAAGGAAAGGCACGTCCGAATTTTTCCTGTGTTTGGTCGTGAATTAAAAAAAGCAAAGCGTCGTTTGATTCGTTAGTCATAAAATAGGAACCCATCACAGGGGACAGAATGGGAGGAAAAGCAATGTCGAAAAACCAGGTGCTTATTGTTGATGATGAAGAAACTGTCCGTTATGTGGTGAAGCGGATTTTGGAAGAGGCTGGTTTTGTCGTTTCGGTGGCTGCCAATGGCCCGGAATGTCTTGAGATTTTGCGAAAAGGATTTAAAGGGTTAATTCTCATGGACATTATTATGCCAGGGATGGATGGATGGGATACCATTCAAGCCATGGTCGATGAGGGGCTTTGTGAAGGGAACATTGTGTGCATGCTCACGGGGAAGCCAGTTCCCGATGTGAAGATGGACCATCTTAAAGAATATGTATTAGATTATATTCGAAAACCTTTTGACTCAGATAAACTGGTGCAAATCGTTTCAGAGTATTTGGGATATCTGGATATGCCTCAATAGGAGAATGAGGCGGATCAGTCATGCCAGAATGGAATATTCCTAAAAGGACCATTGTTGTGATTGGGGCTTCTGCAGGAGGGCCCCGTGTATTAAAAACGATTTTTTCCGGAATGCCCAAACTCAATGCATCGATTGTGGTGGTTCAGCACATGCCCAAGTTTCTCAATGAACCACTCCGGGAGAGTCTGGCTTCTCTCACGTCCATGCGGGTGCAATTGGCAGAGGATGCGCATTTTCTGAAACCGGGCCACGTGTATATTGCTCCCAGTGAACGCCATCTGGCGTTGTTGGGAAACCGAAAATTGCATTTGTATGATGGGGAAAAGGTCAATTATGTTTGTCCCTCTGTGGATGTGACGATGGCATCGCTTACTTTAGAGCCAGGATATTTATTTATCGGTGTGGTTTTGACAGGAATGGGGAGAGACGGTGCGGATGGGATTGTGCATATCAAAAAAGAGTTAAATGGACTCACCATTGCGCAAGACGAGAAAACCAGTAGCATTTTTGGAATGCCAAAGGAAGCCATTGCCACTGGCTGTGTGGATTATGTGCTTCCGCCAGAGACCATTCGAGAACAGCTCATTCAATGGGCTGGCGTTCTTCATTAACATGGATTCAAACGAAGGAGGTGTATTTTGACAACAGGAATGGATCGTCTGTCGTTAGAACAAAAGGCCATCAACACCATTCGGATGTTGGCAGTGGATGCTGTAGAAAAAGCCAATTCTGGGCATCCAGGGATGCCCATGGGCATGGCAGATTGTGCCTTTGTGTTATGGACTCGATTTCTTCGGTTTAATCCCAAGGATCCCAATTGGCCTAACCGGGATCGATTTGTCCTTTCTGCAGGCCATGGTTCTATGCTGCTTTACAGCATGCTGTATCTTTCGGGTTATGAGGTGACATTGGAAGATTTGAAACAATTTCGACAATGGGAAAGCAGAACCCCAGGCCATCCAGAATATGGATGTTTACCCGGTGTGGAAACCACCACAGGTCCATTGGGTCAGGGTTTTGCCAATGGAGTGGGCATGGCTTTGGCCGCGAAAATGGCCGAAGCCCGGTTGAATCGAGAAGGATTCCCCATTGTGAATCATCGCATTTTTGCCATTGTGAGTGATGGAGATTTGATGGAGGGAATTTCTTCTGAAGCAGCCTCTCTGGCAGGCCATCTCAAATTGGGCAACCTCATTTATTTTTATGATGACAATCACATCACGATTGAAGGTTCCACGGATCTTGCATTTTCTGAAGATGTGGAAAAACGATTTCAATCCTATGGATGGCATACGGTTCGAGCCGATGGACACAATTTGAATTCGATTGAATCTGCCATTCGCGAAGGGATTGAAGAAAATGAGAGGCCTACTCTCATTTTGGTTCGTACGCATATTGGATTTGGAAGTCCAAACAAACAGGATAAGGAGTCCTGTCATGGAGCTCCATTGGGAAAAGAAGAAGTGGTTAAAACCAAACAAAACTTGGGATGGCCACTTGAACCCACGTTTTATGTTCCTGAAGAAGTCAAAGCAATATTTCAGGAACGGGTGAAAGAATTAGAGAAAGAGTACGAGAAATGGCAGGCGCTGTATCAAACGTGGCGAAAACAATTTCCAGAGCTTGCCGATTTGTGGGACCAAATGTATCGAAAAAAGGTGAAGCCTTCTCTTGAGGAGAAATTGGTGCAGGCTGTGCCTCCTGGAAAACCCACTGCCACCCGGATCCACGGATGGAAAGTGTTACAACTAGCGGCCGAGGAAATGCCAGGCCTTGTGGGCGGATCTGCAGATCTTGCCCCTTCTACAAAGACCATTATTGAAAAAGCCTCCTCCATTCGGGCTGGGGATTTTTCAGGAAGAAATTTACACTTTGGCATTCGAGAGCATGCCATGGCTGGGATTCTCAATGGAATGGCGCTTTATGGCGGATTCATCCCCTACGGCTCGACCTTTCTGGTCTTCTCGGATTACATGAGACCTTCTATTCGTTTGGCGGCACTCATGGGACTTCAAGTCATTTATGTATTTACCCATGATAGTATTTTTGTAGGGGAGGACGGGCCCACCCATCAGCCTATAGAACATTTGGCCGTGTTGAGAGCCATTCCTGGACTCACTGTGATTCGGCCTGCTGATGGGATCGAAACTGCGTATGCCTGGGCCTATGCATTGAGAAAACAAGATGGACCCACTGCGATTTGCCTCACTCGGCAAAATGTGCCTGACCTCCCGCGGCCAGAGCATTTTGATGCCAGTCTCATTCACAAAGGTGGCTACGTCATTTCCCCAGAAGAAAATGGACGCAAACTTTCTCTTATTCTGGTGGCGACAGGGTCTGAAGTGGCAGTGGCCATGGAGGCAAAGAAAATTTTACAAGAAAAGGGGCACAATATTCGCGTGGTTTCCATGCCTTCCACTTCGATATTTGCAAAACAACCGGTTTCGTATCAAAAAGAAGTGATTCCTTTAGAGATTCCGGTCGTCGTGATCGAAGCAGGAATTGCCCAGGGATGGCGGGACCTCATTCCCAATCCCATGCTTTTTATTGGCATGCATCGGTTTGGGGCTTCTGCACCTGCTGAAGTCTTAGCAGAAAAATTCGGATTTACAGGTCAAGCAGTGGCAGAAAAGATCACGGCATGGCTTCAGAAATAAATTACCAGCTTGAAACCATTCGATTCACAATATCCAGGGTGAGTTTTTCAATGGCCTGGGCAATGCCTTCATCTCGATTGTCGGTGTAGGTTCCGAATTGGGTAAAAGTTGCATGCCATAATGGGAGATCTCTTTGCGTATCCTCGAACGTCACTTCCACGGTGAGGACCACCTGGAACGTACTTGCCTTTTCCATTTCATCGTATTGACCTGCCCGGTCCTCGACTCGGAGTAAAGTGCCGTGGAGGAGCGCATCCGCGGTGGAAGGGTCGGCAATTTTGAGTGTATTGTCTTTTGTAATGGCAGAAATCACTGCATCGGTGAGCGCTTGATCAATGCCAAATTCTGGAGATCGGTTTTGAAAAAGGGGCACACCCACGGTTTTGATGTGAGGGGGAAGGGTGGCCCCTGAAAAGGAATAAGAACAATGTAAACTCAAAAGAAGTCCGGTAATTCCAAGAATGGTTCCGAGAGTGCAAATTTTATTCAATGCCATACTCCTTGAGTTTTCGATACAATGTACGTTCGCTAATGCCTAAAGCTTTTGCTGTTTTTCGGCGATTGCCTGCAAATTCGTCCAGGGCCTTCATGATTTGCTGTTTTTCCAATTCTTCAAGTCGAAAATCGGTAGACGCCGACGCCTCTGTGGTTTTGGCTTCTTCAATGGTTTCTTCAATGGGAATGGAAGTCGGAGGGAAACGAAGCGGACTCATTCCTAAAATGAGGCGCCGTAAGTCCTCAATCGCCATTCGAATATCCACCAGCGCGCGATAAATCAATTCCCGTTCGGCTTGTTCGGATGTTTTGTGCGTGGCCATGGGCAATTTTCTTTCAAAATCCCGGGCTTTTTCCAAATGGAGTTCGAGAATTTCTCGATTGATGCGTTTCCCCTTTTCCAGAATCAGCAATCGTTCCACGAGATTGCGAAGTTCTCGAATATTCCCGGGCCAGGAATACGATTCGAGCAATTGAAAAGCCTCTTCTGTAAATCCCTCGAACGGAATGTGATTGGCTTTTGCGGTTTCTTCTGCAAAATAGGTGGCAAGAAGCCGGATGTCTTCCCGTCTTTCCCGTAGGGGAGGGACAAAAATACGGACTGCGTTGAGTCGATAAAACAAATCCTTTCGGAATTCCTGGCGTTCGACTGCCAATTCTAAATCTTTGTTGGTTGCTGCAATGACTCGTACGTCCACTTTGACCATGCGAGATCCCCCCACGCGGAGAAATTCCATGGATTCCAAAACCCGGAGGAGCTTCACCTGAATGGCCAAAGGCATTTCTCCGATTTCGTCTAAAAAGAGGGTGCCTCCATCTGCAAGTTCGAAATATCCTTTTCTTGAATCAATGGCACCGGTAAAGGATCCTTTTTCGTGACCAAAAAGTTCGCTTTCAAGAATCCCTTCTGGAATGGCTCCACAATTGACAGTAAACAATGGTTTTTCTCTTCTCGGGCTAAGCTGATGGATTACTTTTGCAATCTGTTCTTTTCCCGTGCCACTCTCTCCTGTGATGAGGACAGTAATGTGCGTGGGCGCGACCTGTTTCACAAGCTCCCAGGTTTGGAGAAATACTTCAGACTTTCCGATCAATCCAAAGTCTTCTGGTTTTGCAGTTTTGGGATTCCATGTCGATTGTGAAGATGGATTCATATTTCCACTACCTCTCCATCCTTTGCAATGTGAATTTGGGCCACTGGACTTAAAATTTCATTCGCTTTTTGGGAGTCAAAATTTGGCGGGATGTGGGTGAGAACGATTTTGGCTATCCCTGTTTTCCGTACAAATTCAAAAATTTCTTCAAAAGAGATATGAGTGCATTCTGTAATCAATATCTCAGCGCCTTGTGCCACATTTTCCAAAGCATCCAATGTGGCAATATCGCTTGTCACAAGAATTTTTTGAAATTTATTTTCAGAAATACAAAAGCTATACGCATCCTTGCCGATCCGGATTTGTTCCTGAAACATGCAATGGGGCGCAAGATGCCCATTGGGAATGGCTTGAATTTCAATACCGTCCCATTCTATCACAACAGAAGGAGAAACCGGGAGAATGTCCAGTCGAAAGGGCCACCGGGTTCGATCAATATGGCATACCGAAAGAAAGGTTTCAAATTTGGGGAAAATACCAACCGGCACATAAATGGAGAGGGGGAGTTTTCTTCCAGAAAGATGCATCCATTGTAACAGGGTGGGAAGTCCAGCCACATGATCGGGATGGGTGTGGCTCAAAACCACAGACTCGACAGATTCTGGAGAAAAACCAAACCGAAGCATTTGTCTTGTGGTCCCTTCTCCCACGTCCACAAGGAACGTGTGCTTCTGTGTTTCAACAAGCATGGCAGAAAACGATCGGTCCAGGACTGCCATTCCAGAAGATGTTCCCAAAAATGTCAATTTCATACAGAATGCGTTTTAAAGAATTCCACTGTGCGTTTCAATCCTTCTTCCAAACTCACCTGGGGTTCCCAGCCCAGAAGGCGTTTCGCTTTTTTATAATCAATTACACTGCGTCTTTGTTCCCCAGGTTTTGGAGGTCCATGGCGTTCTTCTGCATTTCGGTTTGTCAATTGATTCAGTAAATGAAAAATACGATTCACGTCGGTTTCAATTCCTGTCCCAATGTTAAACGTATCGTTTTCAGGATATTCCAGGGCCCGGAGATTGGCTTCGACCACGTCTCCCACATACACATAATCTCGGGTTTGTTTTCCATCGCCATTAATGATGGGTTCTCCCCCTGAAAGAAGTTTCCCTGTAAAAATGGCCACCACCCCAGCTTCTCCATGCGGATTTTGCCTTGGGCCGTATACATTGGCCAATCGAAGGGTGACATAACGAAGTCCATATTCCACCGAGTAAAAATGTAAATATTTTTCCACGGTTAATTTGGTGATCCCGTAAGGCGAAACCGGCTGGGTGGGATGCTCTTCACTACATGGAAATTCGTGTTGCTCTCCATACACTGCCCCTCCAGTAGAGGCAAAAATGATTTTCTTGACATGATGTTGTACAGCGTTTTGTAATAAATTTAGTGTCCCCAGCACATTCACATCTGCATCATAAATCGGGTCTTCTACGGATTTTCGTACATCCATTTGCGCAGCCAAGTGAAAAATGGCATCAAATTTTTCAATAGAAAAAAGTTTGGATATTTCTTTGGCCCGAATGTCCATGAGTACAAATTTGGCCTTGGGATTTACATTTTCCAATTTCCCCATCAAGAGATTGTCCACGACCACCACTTCATGCCCTTTTTCAATCAATGCATCGGTAATATGGGAACCAATAAAACCAGCTCCTCCTGTGACCAGTAGCTTCACTTTGACCTCCTCTTATTTTTGTTTGATGACTCGATTTCGCAAAGTGCCAAGCTTTGAAATGGTAATTTCAATCACATCATTCTCTTTTATCGGTGAAACCCCTTCTGGAGTTCCAGTGGCAATGATATCTCCTGGATAAAGCGTCATGTATTTTGAAATCGTGGAAATCACTTTCGGAATTGGAAAGATCATGTGTTTTGTGTTGGAATGCTGGCGGATTTCTCCATTGACTTTGAGTTCAATTTCCAATTCCTGGGGGTTCTCAATTTCGTCCACAGGAACAAAATAGGGGCCCATGGGACAAAATGTGTCAATACTTTTGGAACGAAACCACGGATTGCCATGGTCAATGTCCTCTTTCTGTAAATCTCTGGCAGTGACGTCGTTGAGAATGGTATACCCTCCCACATATTCCATGGCGTTTTCTTCAGAGACATTTTTGCAAGGTTTTCCAATAATTACGGCAAGTTCTGCTTCGTGGTCCACTCGGGTGTTGAGCCATTCTGGGATTACAATATTTTCTTCATGGGCGATTAAGGCAGAAGGGGCTTTGCAAAAGAAAAGGGGTTCTTTGGGCACCTCGTGTTGGAGTTCTTGGATATGGGCCATGTAATTTCTTCCCAATGCAATGATTTTACTCGGTCGGGCAATGGGGACTCCATAACGAAAATGAGGCTCTAATCGGAGCGTTTCCATTTTGGCCTGGACCCAGGGGCTGGAGAGAATTTTTTGGATCATGGCACGGGTGTAGATTCCGAGTTCAATCATGACTTGAAGGAATGCAAAATTCATGCGTTCTTTCACACTTTTTGCATTTTGGTATATTTCAAATATCTGCGTAAAATTGAATTGCCCCTCCGGGGTTTCTATTCCTACCCCAAAATTTTCATTATCAAATTGAAAAGAAAAGAGCATCATTGCATTCTCCTTTTTTTCTATACATTACGCATTTTTTGTAATTTTTGCAAGATTTTTAAAAAAATTTTTTATAGGAGTTGGAGTAGCGATGAGTCATGAGATTGACTCAAGAGAATCATTGACAAGCCGTTTCGGTTCATTTATCGAAATATATCTCTTCAATCGTGTACGTCCATTCATTCAGTACGGACGGCAAAGAAATTTATGCACGTCCATTTCCTTTTTGGAGCGTGGTGTAACACTTTTCGGCAGGGTGTAAAACCCTGCTCTACAGGAGAAGGACAAAAAGGAAAGATTCACTTCAGTGTGGAACACGGAACAGAGATTGTATCCTGTTTTGAATAAAAATTTTCTATTTTTTTCTTGTATTTTTTGTGTTTTCTTGCTAAACTTCTTTTCAATTTTTAATTGACCGAAGTTTTTTCTAGACCAAAATTTTCAAAAATAATGAAGGTAAATAGGGCGAATATGAAGAAACTGGTATTTCTTCTTGTTTTTCTGAAAGGCTTTTTTGTGAGTCCAGCATGGGCTTCTGGAGAGGCGCCGGAGGCTGGGTTAGGGACGATCCTCCCTCTGTGGAGTGTGATTCCTTTTCTTGGCATTTTATTGTCTATTGCATTGGGACCGCTTTTGGCTCCCAAATTTTGGCATCATCATTATCCAAAAGTTTCTGCGTTTTGGGCTTTGATCTTGGCCATTCCGTTTATTTTGGCTTATGGCGCGCCTGCTTTGTACGAGATCAAGCATGTTTTACTTGCAGATTATATTCCATTTATCCTTTTACTTTGGGCTCTTTTTACAGTTTCAGGCGGCATTCTGATCGAAGGGGCGTTTAAAGGCACGCCGATTGGCAATACTGTGCTTCTCCTCATCGGCACTTTTTTGGCCTCATGGACAGGCACCACAGGCGCTTCCATGCTTTTGATTCGGCCTGTGCTCAGAGCCAATGCACATCGACAAAACAAAAAACATATTGTGATTTTTTTCATTTTCCTGGTGAGTAATATTGGCGGGGTTCTTACGCCCTTGGGTGATCCGCCCCTTTTTCTTGGGTTTCTCCATGGAGTGCCTTTTTTTTGGACATTGCGTTTGATTTGGATTCTCCTTTTTGAAATTTTGCTTTTGGCCGGAGCGTTTTTTATCATGGACTCCTTTCTGTACAGGAAAGAATTTGGCCCTACTCCACTTTTTTCCAGACAAAAGGGGAAATTTTCGATTCACATTCGAGGCGCGCATAACTTTCTCTTTTTGATTGGGATTGTCAGCGCAGTGCTCATGAGTGGCATTTTCCATTTAGGAGAAATTTCAATATTAGGCGTTCACGTTCCAAAGCAGAATCTGCTTCGAGATGGCATTCTTGTCGTGATGGCTTTTCTTTCTCTGGCCACTACTTCCAAAGACATTCGAGAAAAAAATGAATTTGGGTGGGGGCCGATTCGTGAAGTGGCCATTCTCTTTGCAGGGATTTTCATCACCATTATTCCTCCTCTTTTGATTCTCAAGGCAGGGGAATATGGGAAACTGGCTTTTCTTGTCCAGGGACTCCACGCCCCTTGGCAATATTTCTGGTTCACAGGATTGATTTCGAGTTTCTTAGACAATGCACCCACGTATTTGACATTTCTCAACACCGCTCTGGGAAATTTCTACCCAGGGCTTATCGAATCCAAGGCTTTACCTCTTTTGATTGCCCATCAAGGGATTTATTTAAAAGCAGTTTCTGCAGGCGCAGTGTTCATGGGAGCCAATACGTATATTGGCAATGCACCGAATTTTATGGTTCGCGCCATTGCAGAAGAAAGAGGCATTCCAATGCCCAATTTTTTTGGATACATGATCTATTCTTTGCTTTTCCTTATCCCCAGTTTTCTTTTGGTGACAGTGATCTTCTTTCATGGAATGTGATCTTAAAATGGGTTGGGTTTGACTTGACAATGGCGAGAATTTTTAATATTTTTTTAAATAAAATCATTTTGGAGGGGATATGAGACGATTCTTTCTTCTCTATTATTTTTTGATTTTCTGCATTTTCATCCCTCCGCTTTTGGCCCAGCACGTCAGCGCGGATGTGAAATTGATTTTAGAACGATTGCCTTTGGAAAAGCAAAAAAAGCTGGCCACCTTGGAACAAGATATTGAAACCTATCTCAATGATTATACTTGGTTGGAAGAACAAGAATGGGAGATTCCTCTTCAGATTCAGATTGTACTTCAAGATGTCAGCGCCAGTTTTGAAGATCGGTATTCTGGGACTTTTCTCATTTCCAATACCACGGATCTTCAGTATTATGACAAATATTGGAAATTCCCCTATCAAGCAGGAGATCGATTGGTTCATCAAGAAGGGGTGTTCGATCCGTTTACAGGGTTTATTGATTTTTACGTGTATTTGATTTTGGGTGGAGAATTGGACAAATACAGTCTTTTGGGAGGGACAAAAAGTTACGAAAAAGCCAAGCATATCAATGACCAGGCGCGATTCAATACCCAATTCATGTTGGGATGGGATGAACGGACCAAACTGCTTCAGTCCATTCTAGATGAAAGTAATATTCCATTTCGAAAAGCAAAGTATTTTTTGTGGATTGCCATTACATACGGAGCAGAAGGAGATACCACTGCTGAAAAATATGGCATTCAGGGAATTGAAATATTAGAAGAATTTTTGAAGAACCATCCGGATCATAAGGAAGCCAGGGATTTTCTTAAAGCCCATCACATTGAATTGGGAGAGCTATTTAAAAATTCCCCTTCGATCTTGGAAAAACTCATTGCATTGGATCCAGAACACGAAGCAGGATATCGTCGGCATCTCAAAAAAGAATAGAAAACCATTGGCGTCAAAATTTTAGTAAGATTAAGAGGCCGAAACGAGAGGGTTTATAAAGAACCCTCTTTTTTATTCCTCCTGCCAGGAAGTCTAAAGAATCACCACTTTTTGCACAAATTGGGATGTTTTTGTCCGGAGACGTAAAATGTACACTCCAGAGGCCAGTGGACAAGAGAGCGGCAAATCAATGGGCCATATCCGATATCCACGTTCTAAAAAACCATTGAACACAGTGAACACACGCCGTCCCAGAGTATCGAACAGCACAAGAGAAACTGAACCTGAAGCAGGAACAAAAAATTCTGCATACAATTTTTTAAAGGCAGGATTGGGATATACGGAAAGGGAAAGGCTTTCTCTGGTCCAGTTTCTGTGGGACGAAATCGTATGTTGGTTTTGCTTGTACCTTTGTTTTGCTGGGAGTTCGTCATAATCCAGTGGGGTTTCGTCTTTTATCAGAGGCCATGGAGATTCCCCAAAGTATTCTGGTTTTTGGAAGAGATAATACGAAACCGGAAGTGGGTATTTCATTTCCTCTTGGTTTTGACTTGGGACCCAATTCCCGTACAGAAGCGTGCCATTGACCGATGGATGAATCCGAATCCCATCTTGAAGAAATCCATTGCCAATTACGTTTTGAGCATGAGAATGGTCTTCGATGTCCATTCCTCTGAATTCGACAATGTTTCGAAAAAAAGTATTTCCGGGCCCTGCAGGTCCCCAGTAGTCTCCGACGCCGATGTGTTGGATGACGTTCGATTCAAATAAGTTGTAATTGGGATAATGGCCGTGAAGGACAAGATCCGGCAAAGGAATTCCATCAGAGGAAATTGGATTGACCGAGTAATTATAGCCAAACACATTCCCGCATGCTCCGACTTGCACCACCATGGCATGCCGTAAGGCTTCAAAGATATTGTTCTCAATGAGATTTTCTGTGGCATGATGGGCACAATCCACTCCATAGCCATGTCCGCCCTCGCCATAATCATGGGCATGATGAAAAAAACTGTCCCGAATTTCGCAATGCGCAGAGCCGTAAAGATACACATGAATACCCGTGGTGAATGCGCTTTCGATTTCACGAATTTGGCAATAGGCGGAATACTGTAATACAATGCTATCTCCTGAACCCGAATCGAGTCTTTCGATGCGACATTTTTCAATGCCAGAATACATCACCATGTCGAGACGCCGGATTTTGGGATGCCAATGGGATGGATAGTCCAAAAACACAGGCCCTGTCAATTCAATGCGGTCTTTTTTTACTGATTGGATTCTTAAGATTTGTCCAATCGCACGTTGAGCCCAAGTTTGATTCCAATCGGGGTTTGTATACAAAATTGAAGAATCATTTTCTGCGCACAGTTCAATCCAATCTCCAAAAGAAAAAAGCGGAGTTTCTTTTATTTCAATTGTCCGCTGATTTCGAAAAATTTCTCCTTCTACAGGAATCCAGTTTTCTTCTTGGGAAAAGCCAATTTCGATACAGTTTTCGAATCGACCATTGAGATCAAACTCCAACACGGTTTTTTCAGCACCTTCCCCTTGAATCCAAATTCCATTTCCCAATCTGAGGCCGTTTTCAATCCGGTAAATTCCTTGGGGCACAAACAAAATGCCTCCCCCTTGTTCTTGTAACATTTCTAATGCAGATAAAAAAGCAGGGGAGTCGTCTGTTTCTCCGTCCCCTTTTGCCCCAAAATCTGTAACAGAAATTCGCCTCTGAGAAAAAGGCATCTTCTCGGGAATTCCTGGATTCCACGAAATGCATCGAGAAGGATCGAGGATTTGGGAATGGAGGGGGGAATAGAAGAACAAGGCCAAAAGGGCAAACCAGAGTGAATATGTTTTTGAAAACGCTTTCATAGGTTAGGATTTTATTGCCGTAATTTAAAAAATTTTTGTTCAAATTTAAAAAATAAATAGAAAACCTCCTAAAGGAACCCGCTTTAGGAGGTTTTCTATAGGAGGGAGAAGAGGAACAAATGCTCTTTTTTTTTTTTTTTCACTTAAAAAGTTTGCAATTTTCGTGCCATTGATTCTAATCATTGGCATTTGAAAGGCTGTTTTGGAGGAAAAGCTGAATTTTTTTAGGTGCTAAAATGAGTTTGGTATTGACTTTTTTGAAATTTAGTGTAAACTTTATTTAAAAGTAAAAACTTTAAAAGTCAATATCAAAAAAAAGAAGAATAGAAGAGTGAGATAGAATGAAAATTCGATTTTTATATTTTGAAGGATGTCCAAATAAAGAACCTGCTTTGAATCTTTTAAAACGGGTGCTTCAAGAAAAAGGGTTAAGTGAGGAAGTTGAAGTCATAGAAATTACATCTGATGAAGATGTAAAAAAATACCACTTTCTCGGATCTCCAACAATTCAAATCAATGGTTTGGATATTGAAAAAGAAAGACGAAATGACTTACCAGTTTTTGGGTGTAGAATTTATAAAACCAAAACTGGTTATAGCGGAGTTCCCCCTAAAGAAATGATTATTGAAGCATTAGCCGAGTTTTGGAATAAAAAATAAAAAACTTTTACAATTGGAAACTGAAATCTTCTTCTCTCCCAGCGAATAAAAGACTTTTCCATGCTTAGCCCAAATTATTTCCAACCTTGAATCAAGAAAAAATCGTTCACCACAAAGTATTAATAAAAAATGGGGGGTATGGACCCCCCATTTGGGTTGATTTTGCTTTTCTACTTTATTATTTCAGTAACATGAGCTTTTTTGTTTCGACAAAATCACCAGCCTCCAATCGGTAGATGTACACACCTCCTGCTAAACCTTCTGCGTTCCAGTGTTTTTCATAAGTGCCGGCCGGGAGTTCTTCTGAAACGAGCGTGGCGACTTCTCTTCCCCGAACATCGAAAATCTTTAGCGAAACAAAGGATTGCGTGGGCAGCGTAAAGGAAAAAGTCGTTCTCGGATTAAACGGATTCGGATAATTTTGCTCGAGCCGGTAGGTAGAAGGGACTCTACTGTCCACCCCGGGAACTCCAGTAGGAATTTCCGAGAGAGGCCGTTTCCAGACACCTCCACCAGTGGTTCCGGCAAAGAGGTAAGAACCGTGGACCGCAAGAGTGACGACGCGTGGATTTTTCAACCCGGTATTGATTTCCGTCCAGGTTTGGCCTTTGTCAGTGGAACAAAACACCCCTCCGCCGTACGTTCCTGCCAAAAGCGTGGTGCCAGAGACAAGGAGGGTTCTGACATCGGTGTTCTTAAGGCCAGTATGCACTTGGGTGACACTCTCAAACTGATCCTCGGATGCATACAGGCTATTCTTGGTTCCGGCAAAGAGCGTCGTTCCTAAAGTGGCAAAGGAAAAGACCTGGGCATTGACGAGACCGGTCTTTAGCCAGGTATTGCCATTGTCGGTCGAGCGAAAAACCCCGGCACCGGTTCCTGCAAAAAGCGTGGTGCCATAGACCAATAGGGCATACACGTCTGTATTTGTCAATCCGTTATTGATTTGTGTCCAGCTGAGACCATTATCGATCACACGAAAAACGCCACCCTGTGTTCCAGCAAAAAGGGTATTCCCAGAGATGACCAACGCACGGACATTGGTATTCGTCAAACCAGTCGTGAAGGGAGTCCAGGTGTTGCCATTGTCTGTGGAACGAAACACACCGCCAGAGGTTCCGACATACAACCCTGTCGCGCTCGGGACAAAGCAACGGGCAGTAAAATTTGGTAATCCAGTATTGACCTCTTCCCATCGGTTGCCAGAATCGCTCGAACGGCAAACCCCCTCGTCTTCGGTCCCAGCAAACAGCATGAATCCGTTTGAGAAAAGGGTACTGACGCGGGCGTTTCTCAACCCTTTTGAAATCTCGCTCCAATTCGTGCCGTTGTCTGTGGAGACAAAGAGCCCGCTATTGGTGCCTGCATAAAAACGCGTGCCGATGATCGCCAATGTATTGACCGTCTTCGTATTTGTCAAGCCTGTGCTGACCTGAGTCCAAGTGGCGCCATTGTCTGTGGAACGAAACACCCCTTCTTTAAAAAGCCCTGCAAAAAGCGTGGTGCCGTTCAAGGCCAACGCATAGACATTTTTATTTTTTAGGCCTGCATTGACTTCTATCCAGTTTGCGCCGTTGTCTGTGGAACGAAACACACCTCCGCCATCAGTTCCTGCAAAGAGCATGGTTCCCGAAACCACAAGGCTAGTGACATTGGTGTTGGCCAAGCCATTATTGACTTGCGTCCAGGTCGCACCATTGTCAGTGGAACGAAACACCCCTCCGGCCGTTCCGGCAAACAGGGTTGTGCCAGAAAACACCAGCGCGCGGACATCGGTGTTGGTTAAGCCGGAATTTAACTGGGTCCAGCTGGTGCCAAGGTTGGTGGAACGCCGCACGCCCACGTTAGCTCCTGCATAAAGCGTGGTTCCGGACAAGGCAAATGCTTTGACAATCGGGGTTGTGAGGCCGGTCTGGGTCCAGGTGAGGCCATGATCGTCTGAACGAAGCACCCCCTTGCCCCAGGTTCCGGCAAAAAGCGTGTTGCCGATTGAGACAAAAGCATTGACTCGAATGGCGGTTAACTCGGTCGCGACCTGAGTCCAGGTGGCGCCGTTGTCAGTGGAGAGATAAATGCCGTAATCTCCTCCCACAAGGAGATTCGGGCCGCTTTCTGTCACTGCATACACAGGCCCGCCCTCGGGTCCCTGGGTTTGGATCCAGTCTCCATGGGATGCGAGAGGTGTGGTCAATACACAAAAAATCACCATCCCAAAGAATCGTCTGAAAAAGTGGTCCATTTGTTCCTCCATAAATGATGTTTTTAAATCACTCTCTCTTTCTCTCGCCGATACAAAGGGCTGAACAAAGAAAAAAAGTTTCTCTTTGCATCGGATAAAAAAATAGATGATCCGAGAGCTGGTGTGAGCACACACGTTTTGGTGAATAGAATCACTCAACGTACAGAGGATGCTCGACCTTTGCAGGGAACTGAAAGGCCATCACCAGAAATAGGATAAAAACGGTGAAATTATAAAAATATTTTTGAAAAAAGTCAAGTAAAATTTTGTAAAAAATTAAAAAAATTCCAAAAAATGAACTCTCTTACTCCTTTTGGTTTATTCAATTTCTAAAGCAATGATGGATTTGGAAGGAAGATCTATCCTTAATGTATGCGTTCCTTCGATTTGGAATCCTTTGAATTCCATGGGTTTGACAATGTCGGGATTGTCAAACGTGTTCACCGAATTGAATTGGGGTGCGGTCAAAATTTTGGCATCCAGCACCTTGTGAATCTCTTTTCCTGTGATCTCGACTTTCAACGGAATGGATTGATGGGGATTGACATTGCTCACTGTGAGATAAAGTGTGCCCTTCTCCGTCAACGAAGCGGTGTGGCTTAAAGCAGGCATGCTCTGTCCTTGATACTCGTACGATTCACAGGAAAGGACTCCGGGCAATAAAAGGGATTGTTTATGCTTTTTGTAAAGTTCAAACGCATAATAGGTGGGTGTCTTAATCATCTTATTGCCCTGGGTGAGAATCACGGCCTGAAGCACATTCACGGTCTGGGCAATGTTTGCCATTTGAATTCGATCGCATCGCCGATTGAAAACATCAAAAGTCAGCGAAGCAATAAGCGCGTCTCGCATGGAATTTTGTTGAAATAGAAATGCGGGATTGGTGCCCGGTTCGACATCGGTCCAGATGCCCCATTCATCCACAAGCAGTCCAATTTTCTTCTCAGGATCGATTTTATCCATAATGGCACAATGGCCTGCCAGATAACCATCGATTTCCGATGCCTTTTTTAGCCCGTTGAAATACAGACCTTCTCCAAAACCCGTTGCGGAAGATTTGGCATGCCAACCTTCGCCTGCAATGGTGTAATAATGCAGAGAAATGTGATCCATGAGCCGATGGGCATTTTCCATCACCACCTGGGTCCAGTTGAGATTATCCGCATAAGATCCACACGCAACGAGTTGTAGCCGGTTTCCTCCGTATTGTCTTGCATAGGTTGCATAATTTTTGAAAAGATCCGCATAGTGCTCAGGCGTCATATTCCCTCCGCAGCCCCAGCTTTCATTTCCGATCCCGATGAATCGTACATTCCAAGGCTCTTTTCTTCCATTGGCCCTTCGAAGATTGGCCATGGGAATATCTTCGTTCGAAGTCATGTACTGGATCCATTCGATCATTTCGAGAATGGAACCACTCCCCACATTCACCGCAACGTAGGGATCACATCCCAACATTTCGCAGAAATTTAAAAATTCGTGCGTGCCAAAGCTGTTGTCTTCAATGACACCGCCCCAAAACACATTTTTTGTTTTGGGCCGTTTTTCTCTTGGGCCAATGCCATCTTTCCAGTGGTAGATGTCTGCATAACATCCGCCTGGCCAGCGCAACACAGGAATTTCCAGAGCCTTCAAGGCTTCAAACACATCTTTTCGATAGCCTTGAATGTTTGGAATTTTGGAATCAGGCCCAACCCAGATACCGCCGTAAATGCATCCTCCCAGATGTTCTGCAAAATGGCCATAAATATATTTGCTGATTCGATGTTTTCCCTGAGTGGCATCAATGGTCAGCACATTTTGGGCGAGAAGAGGAAATGCCATGGTGCCTAAAATCAGAATATACTTCTTCATCGGGCCCTCCTTTGGCCAAAAGAATACACTGAAAAATGGAGAGAAAAATTTACTTTACAAACAAAATTTTCTTTTGATCCGTGTACAACTGATGGTCATTCCCCAGTGCGCGGATTTGGTACAGGTAGATTCCGCTCGGCACTTGGGTTCCTTTTTCATCTGTCGCATCCCATGTCACTGTGTGTTGTCCAGGACCCAGCACTTGATTGACCAGGGTACGAATTTTTTGTCCTTGGAGGTTGTAGAGATCCAGTGTCGTTTGAGCCTGTTTTGGCAACCAATACGTGATGATTGTCATGCTGTTAAATGGATTGGGATAGTTTTGGCTGAGAATGGGCGTTTCTGGAATTTTGATTGAAGGTGCAGTTTCTTCTACATCTGCCACCATGGCCGGATCCACAAATTCGACTTTGTCCACGTAAAATGCGGCAGAATTTGCCCCCAAATTGAACCGGAAATACGCGCCGGGATCGTCTACTGTGCATTCAAAAACATACGGTCCGTAGAATCCGACATAATCAATGGTGACGTTTTGCATGAAGTAGATGGTCCAGGGGTCCTGGTTCATTTGCACTTCAAAGCTGATGGGTCTGGGTTGCTCTGCAAAAGCAGCAAATTCGAGCGTATAGGTATGTCCTGCTTTTACAGGAAATGGCTGATGGAGCTGAATGTGCCAATCTGTGTCACTGGGATTTAAAATGGTGACTTTTAACGTGGTGGAATCCACCAGATCCGCATCGGAGACGATTTCCATTTTGGCATTGCCCTGTTGAGAGAAATTGAGCGCCCAGGGGGTCGGTGTTCCGCACGCGAAGTCCCAGTTGGCAATTAAATTGCCTGGCTTTGTATTCCCGACATTGACCCAGACGGTATCTGAAAAGGCCACATTGTTTTGTTTATCTGTGACTTTGGCAGTGAGGGCATAGTAGCCAGGGGTCACTTTTTTCCAGGTATATTCATAAGGAGCTTTCGAGTCTGAAGCAAGGGAAACGCCGTTTCGGTAAAACGAAACAAATTTCACCTGATCGCTGGAAATGGAAGGTTCGGCACGAAGTACAATGTCTGAGCATGCTGCAAATTCGCTTTTATTAGGAGGATTTGTCAACGTTACCGAGAGTTGTTGTGCCCATGCCAAATGGACAAAGAGAAGAGCCAATGGAATGGCCCATAAAAGAGGCTTTCGATGTACATTTTTTGTAATCATGGTATTTCCTCCTATTTTGGTTTGCCTTTCGAAAATTTAAAAAACAGAATCGGAAAAATCAAATGATTTATTTTGATTGGAAAGTGAAAAAATGTGGCCAGGGGATAAAATTCTGCTTCAATCTTCTGTGTCTTTATATTTGTCGAGCCATTGTTGTGCAGTTAAGCGACGTATTGCATCAAAGTAGGCTTTGGGGATTTTTTTCTCTTCTTCCCATGGAGGATGTCCATTATGTATTGGACCAACACAGAACCTACTGCGTGGACTGCTTCGTGGCGATCCAATCCCTCATCGATTAACCGTTTCAGCGTTTGTGCGACTGGCGTTTCATTTCCTAGTGCAGCCTGATTTTCAACAATTAAGTGAACGATTCCGTGGACTTCCACATTGGGAAGTTTGATCTTTGCGCGTTTGTGATACTCAATGATCCATTGAAATCTTTCTAATTCGTCATTCAATAGCCACTCCTTCGGATCGGGTTCGATCAGAGGATTGTAGTTCATTGGTATTTCCTTATTTTTTACTCAACTTTGGCAAATTTCAATGAAAAGCATGCTGAACTTGATTCAACATCTCTCTTTGATTATTGAGACCTTGAAACAAGTTCAGGGTGATTATTTTTTTAAAATTTGCCAAAATTCTCTTTGTTTATCTATCATTGGTTTTCTCTTCTTGTTGCCAAAGTTCGATAAAAACACGTGGGATTTCCGGTATGACATGCAGGGCCAGTCTGTTCTACCAGAAGGACCAGCGAATCGGCATCGCAATCCAAAAGAATCTGGTGCACTTTTTGGATGTGTCCAGAGGTTTCTCCCTTCATCCAGAGTTTTTGCCTGGATCGACTCCAATAGGTGGCATTCCCCGTTTGCAAAGTCATTTCCAGGCTTTGCTGATTCATGTAGGCTTGCATGAGGATTTTCCCTGTGTGCATGTCTTGCACAATGGCAGGCACAAGGCCTTTCTCATCGTATTTGATTTGTTTCAGCAATTCTTCATCAGGAATCAAACGGGTCGAATCTGACATGGACATTCCTCTCCTGTAAATATTTTTTACATTCGGTGATAGAATATTTTCGATAATGAAAAATGGAGGCGGCCAACGCTGCATCTGCTTCCCCTTGGGTCAAGACGTCATAAATGTGTTGAAGAGTTCCACAGCCTCCAGAAGCAATGACCGGGATCGAGACCGCGCGAGAGATGGTCTGAGTCAGTTCAAGGTCATAGCCTGATTGGGTTCCGTCTCTATCCATGCTGGTCAAAAGAATTTCTCCTGCCCCTCTGGATTCTGCCTCTTTGGCCCATTCTACGGCGTCTTTGGGAGTGGGCGTTCGGCCTCCATGGATGTACACTTTCCACGAATTTTGTTCTCGCTTGGCATCAATGGCCACCACCACTGCTTGAGATCCAAATTGTTTTGCGCATTGGGTAATTTCTTGAGGATGAAGCACTGCAGTGGTGTTGATGCTGATTTTGTCTGCACCACTTTCGAGTAATAATCTGGCGTCTTCTACATTTCGGATTCCACCTCCAACGACCAAAGGGATAAACACCACTTCCGCAGTTCGACGCACCACATCAATCAAGATCTGGCGCTTTTCTGCAGAAGCAGTAATATCCAAAAATACAATTTCATCCGCGCCTTCTTGGTCGTAAAATTGAGCCTGAGCCACAGGATCGCCCGCATCCACCAGATTGACAAATTGGACGCCTTTGACGACTCGGCCTGCTTTAACATCCAGACAAGGAATGATGCGTTTTGCCAGCATGACTAAAGCTCTTTTTGAATATCCTTCTTCTGTAAAATTTGTTGAATCAAATTCAGTATTTTTTGAGGAGACTCCATTCCTTTGAGTTTGTGTTCGTTCGCGCCTAAGGAAAGCGAGCGTTCAATGTCTTTTTCTTGGCCCATGACTGAAAAAATGATCACAGGAATATCTTTAGTAGAAGGATCGGTTCGAATATGATGAAGCACTTCGTGCCCGCTCATTTTGGGTAAAATCAAGTCCAGAAGTACCAAATCTGGTTTGTGTTCCTTGATCATGTTCCATCCGGTGAGACCGTCTCCTGCTTCCAGCACATTGTATCCTGCGTTTTGCAACACGCCCCGATAAATGAGACGAAACACCTGTTCATCTTCGATAATAATGATGGTTGCTTTTTTGGATTGTTCCATGTCACCTCCCATTGGACTGGGATTTTACCAGTGGAATTTGAAATACAAAACGACTTCCTTTTTTCCCACGACGGGGAACAAATTGCACATCTCCATTCTGGAGTTTCATAAATTCTTTGGTAATGTAAAGTCCAAGACCGCTTCCCCGTTGAACATCCGGAGCGCCCCGTAAAATCATGCCTTTTTTAAATAAATACGGTTGGATGTCATACGGAATTCCAGGTCCTGTGTCTTCAATTTCAATGAGCGCATATTCATTTTCTTTTTCGAGACGGACCGAAATCGTACCTTGGTCTGTAAACTTAATGGCATTGTGAATCACATTGCTGATGGCTTCAAACAATTTATCCCGATCTGCCAGAATTTCGTATTTTTCTTTCCACCCTCTCAGGACCCACTTTAGCCCCTTTTCCTGCAAAAATGGCTTATGCATTCGCAACACACCAGCCACAATTTTCTTTAACGAATGGGGTTTGATGTTGGCTTCTACCACGCCTCTCTCTAAGCGAGAGACATTTAATAAATCGTTAATGTTTCGATAATTGCGTAGAGAAATTTCTTTCATGACAGTCAGGTATTCAATTTGTTGCGGAGTCAAAGGTCCTGCAAAACCTGCCAATAAATTGTCAATGCATCCTAAAATTCCTGCCACAGGCGTTTTTAATTGATGAGAGACCAAAGACACAAAATCGGTTTTCATTTGTTCAATTTTTTTTCTTTCTGTAATGTCACGAGCACTGATGGTGAAATAAATTTCGTCCCGAATGATCCAAGAAGAAAGGGAAAATTCCAATGGGAATTCAGTTCCATCTTTTCGAAGACCAATGGTTTCTGTGGTTCGTGCCACAGGATTGGATTCTTCGGTCAAGACCATTCTGTCCATTTCGACGCTGAGGTCACGCCGCAATCGGTCTGGAATGAGCGTGGTGAATGGTTTCCCTGTGATTTCTGCTTCTTTGTATCCGAACATGCTTTCTGCGGCTTTATTCCAAAATACAATTTTCATGTGAATGTCAATGATGACAATGGCTTCTACCGCAGTGACGACGACGGATCGATAGGTTTCTTCTGAACGTTTTAGCTCTCTTTCTTTTTCAATTCGGTATAATGCAAGTTCGATCGCGGTTTTAAGTTCTCTTTCAGTAAAGGGCTTGTTAATAAACCCGTACGGATTGACAAATTTGGCTCTTTCCAAAATTTGGTCATTTCCATAGGCAGTCAAAAAAATCACAGGAATGTCCCATGTGTTCTTGATCCTTTCTGCGGCAGTAATTCCATCCACCCCTGAATTTTTCATCACAATGTCCATGATAATGAGATCGGGCCGAAGTTCTTCTGCCTTGGCAATGGCCTCCTCTCCAGAAAGAGCGGTTCCGCCCACAACATATCCCATGCGCTCAAGGGTTTCCTTGAGTTGGGTCGTAATTACGACTTCATCATCGACAATGAGAATTCCACCCATCTGAGCTTATGCATTCCTTGATTGAAATCGTTCAATGGCTTCTTCAAGTGAAAACCGTTTTTCGTAAAGGGCCTTGCCCACAATGACCCCTTGGATACTGGGTTGATGCAAAGCAAAAATAGCACCAATATGGTCCAAAGTCCCAATGCCTCCGGAAATCCATATCGAAAGGTTTGTGTTTTGAATAATGAAAATTGGGGTGTCCAGTTTTGGTCCAGTCAGCATCCCGTCTGCAGAAATTTCTGTAATGACGGCATTTCGGATACCCAGGGCTTGCATCTTTTGCGCAAAAGGAAGAGGATCTTGTTCACTCGTTTCTTTCCATCCATAAATGGCCAATTTTTGATTCTGGATATCGATTCCAATGGTGATTGCATGAGGGCCATGGGTTTCCACTGCCTTTTTTACGAGTACTGGAGAACTTACAGCAATAGAACCCAAAACGACTCGCTGAATGCCTTTTTGAAGCCAAAACGCAATGCGTTCTTCGGAACGAATGCCTCCTCCCAATTGAATCTGAAGGGAAGTATGGTCTCGAATGGATTGAATGAACGAGGCATTCACATCGGGTCTGCCAAATGCTGCGTCCAAATCCACAATATGGAGCCACTCTGCGCCCGCGGATTCAAATGCTTTGGCGACTGCAAGAGGATCTTGTGAATAGATCACAGCAGAATGCTCTTTTCCTTGCGAAAGGCGAACGACTTTCCCCTGGAGCAGATCAATGGCTGGAACAATCCACATGGTTTCAACTTTTAATAAAATTTTCGAGTAATTTCAAACCCCATTTCTGGGACTTTTCAGGATGGAATTGCACTCCAAACACATTTTCCAAAGCCACTGCAGACGCAAATGAAATGCCATACTCTGTCCATCCTGTGACTACTTTTTCAGAAGGCACCCCGTAATACGAATGGGCGAAGTAAAAAAAACACCCATTGGGGATTCCTTTCCACAATGGATGGGTATTTTTCTGTAACACCGTATTCCATCCCAGATGGGGGACTTTTAGCTCTTTAGGAAAACGGACCACTTTTCCTGGAATAATTCCAAATCCTTTGACCCCGGGATTTTCTTCACTTTCTTCGTATAAAAGCTGAAGTCCAAGACAAATGCCCAAAAAGGGTCTTCCAGAGCCAATGTATTCTTTGATGGCAGATTTCAAGCCTTTTTCTTCCAGGGCATGCACTGCTTTCCCAAAAGCGCCGACTCCGGGCAGAACTACTTTGTCCGCTTTCAATACCCGTTCTGGCTCTCCTGTGACTTCGACTTTTCCCCCTAAGGATTCAATGGCTTTTGCCACACTTCGGAGATTTCCTGCTTCGTAATCAATGACTGCGATCATTTACAATGTCCCTTTGGTGGATGGAATTTGGTTGATTCCAGCTCGTACAGCCACTGCCTGGGATAAGGCCAGAGCAAAAGCTTTGAAAATTGCTTCAATGGCATGATGTCGATTTTGGCCGCGGAGAAGATCTATGTGGAGCGTACATTTATACGCACTGACAAATCCTCGAAAAAATTCGAGATAAGGATCGCTTTTGAACTCACCCACATGGCATTCAAAGTGAGGCCGTCCAGAAAGATCGATCACGACACGGGCCAGCGCTTCGTCCATGGGACAAATGGCCCAGCCAAATCGCCAAATGCCTTTTTTTTCTCCGAGCGCTTTTTTAAACGCCTCCCCCAGGGTGAGACCTGCATCTTCCACAGTATGATGCTCATCAATGTGAATATCGCCCTTGGCTTCTACGGTCATGTCAAAAGCGCCGTGTTTGGCCAAGGTACTGAGCATGTGGTCTAAAAATCCCACGCCTGTTTTCACATTGGCGGTTCCTTTTCCTTCAATGGTGAGGGCAATATGGATTTCAGTTTCTGCTGTTTTCCGAATCACTTCTGCAGTTCGGTTCATGGCTTTTCTTCCTCCCATGGGACGTCAGCACTTTATTTATGATTGGGACGTTTTATATGACTATTGATCCCATATTTATCATATACATCAAAAATTTCTTTGCAAAAATAGATTAAGCGTTCGTCATTTTTTTGGATGGCATCGTTATATAATTTTATGAGAAATCTCTTACCAAATTCTGTCTGAGAATAATTCTTTTTTAAAAAATTGTGTTCAGAACATAATGTCTGCCCATTTTCTATGGTATTTCTGCCTCCTTTGTCCAGCGGGATTTTATGATCTGCATGAATTTCGATACCCTCTTCTTTTCCTCTTCCGCATACAATACATTTGTACCCATCTCTTTTGAAAATTGCTTCTTTTACGGCTGGGGGGAATTCATACAATTCTTTTTGCTGAATAAGGTCTGGGTCGTATTTATAAATTCCTTTTCTTACCTTTATTAAAATACCTTCTTGATGTAATCTTCGAATACTTCTCCAAATATCTCGTGGTTTTCTTTTGTATAATTTTAGATATTGTTTTTCAACCCAATCCACAACAGGAGCATGGGGTAATTCTTTTTTGGGATACCTCTGAAAAAATTCCATTATTAAATCAGAAATTGTTTTTTGGGCCATCTCCTTTATATCCCTTTTATTTCTAATGCGAGTTGGTTCACTTGAGCTTCCCTGAGAAGCCTTTTTTTGGCAAGTTCACAATAATTTTTATCAATCTCAATACCAATTCCCCTTCGATTGGTTTGAACACAGGCAATCAAAGTAGAACCACTTCCTAAAAATGGATCCAACACAAGGTCTTCTACAAAAGTAAAAAGTTTAATACACCTTCTGGGAAGTTCTACGGGAAATGGAGCAGGATGTCCTACTTTGGTTTTACTTTCTCCCATAAATGTCCACACTCCGTTTGTCCATTCTAGAAATTCTTTCCTTGTAATATCGGATTTTTGGCTCCCACTGACTTTTTTCCATCTTTTTTTATACAAAATCGCAATCATCTCAACTGGCGCAATGACATAAGGGGCGGTGGCAGAAAGCCAAGATCCCCAGGCAGTACGTCGGGAAATATTTTGTTCATTCCATACAATGGTGGAATGGTATTTAAATCCCACTTTTTTGGCTATCGTGATAATATCCGCATAGACACTTTGTTGGCCTCCTTTGTTTTTATCAAGGGGAATATTTAAACAAAATCGGCCATCCTCTTTTAAAAGCAGGTACGCTTTTTCAAGCCATCGAGAAGTAAATTCAAGATATACATCGTACGGGATTTTGTCATCATAAGAGTGATATCTTACATCCACATTATACGGGGGAGAGGTGACAATTAAATCAATTGAATTTTCCTCAACCCAATGGGTGGTCAAGAAATCGTCATTGATTATTTTTATGTCTTCTGTACTAAAATAAAGGGCCTCATTTTTCATCTACTTTTGTCCTTCTCTAAGAAGCAATTTTCTCCATAATGCCTCGAAGCGTCTCAATAAATATTTGATTTTCCTCTGCAGTGCCCACAGTGACGCGAAGACAATTGTGCAAAAGAGGATGAGAATCTACAGTCCGTACAAGAACCCCTCTTTGTTTTAATTCCTCAAATACCTTGTTCCCATCGGGCGTGCGGAATAAAATAAAATTGGCAGAACTTGGATACGGTGTAATGTGGGGGACAGTATAAAGGGCTTGGACCATTTTTTCTCTTTCTTGAATAATTCGCTGAACTTGCGTTTTCATCCATTCGGTATTTTCGAGAAATTTTAAAATTGCAGAGAGTGTAAATCGATTAATATTATAAGGAATATTGGCTTTTTTGAGCTCTCCAATGAGTTTGGAATTGCCGATGAGATATCCGATCCGGAGTCCGGCCAGACCCAATTTCGAAAATGTTTTGAGAATGAGTAAATTGGAGTAGTTCTGGATTAATGGAATGGCGGTTTCTTGGGCAAATTCCCCGTACGCTTCGTCCCATACGACCAAACCCGATGTTTTTTGAAGCAATGCTTCTAAAAACGTAAGTGAAAACATTCGACCTGTGGGATTGTTGGGAGAGGCAAAAAACAGCAGTTTGGCTTTGGCACATACTTTGAGAATCTCTTCTTCCTTTAGCGAAAAATCGGGATTTTGATCCACTGAAAGAATTTGCGCTTGAAAAATTTTTGCCACCAATTCAAACAAAGAAAAAGTCGGGGGTGATAAAAGCACTGGATCGTTTGGAGAAAGAATGGCAGTGGCCAATAGATAAATAATTTGGTTCGAACCATTTCCCAAAAGGATTTGATCCGGGGAAAGACCCCATTGTTCAGCCAGTTTTTCTCGCAATTCTGGCGGATCGTACATGGGATACCGGCTCCAGGGCTGGTGATAGATGGCTTCAAGCACTTGTTTTTTAATCTCTTCCGGGATATCACAGGAATTTTCATTCTGGTTGAGTTTTACAGGAATGTCTTTCTGAGGCGGAGCAATGTATCCCGGTAGAGATCGGATTTCCGGTTTTACATTGAGAATCCAAGGTTCATTGGATTCGGACTTGGATGGCATTTGCGTGGGCATCGAGTTCCTCCAATTGGGCAAATTGAATTATTTCAGAGCCATGTTGTTCTAATGCAGATTTTGTATAATAAATAATACTGCTTGTCTTTTGAAAATCTTCAGTGGACAAGGGAGAAAAAAACCTTGCTGTGGTATTGGTCGGCAAAATGTGATTGGGGCCTGCCCAATAGTCTCCTACGGTTTCAGGCGCATAGTGCCCAAGGAAAATGGCCCCTGCATTTCGGATAGCCCCCAATATTTCCCATGGATTTTTGGTATGAAGTCCCAAATGTTCAGGTGCCAGCCAATTGACCAAGGCAATTCCATTTTCCAAACAATCCACGAGAATAATGGCACCCCAAGAAGAGAGAGATTGCTTTAGAATTTCTTTCCGTTTGAGTTTCTGAAATTGCACCTCAATGGCTTCTTGAATTTGCTTTGCCAAAGTGGAGGAGGGGGTGATGCAAATGGCAGAAGCAAAAGGGTCATGTTCTGCCTGGGCCAGGAGATCTCCGGCCACAAAATGGGGACTGGCACTTTCATCCGCCAAGATCACGACTTCACTCGGACCTGCAATCATGTCAATGTCCACAATGCCAAAGACCTGACGTTTGGCTTCTGCCACGTACCGGTTCCCGGGACCCACGATCTTATCCACTTTGGGAATGGTTTGCGTGCCAAAGGCCAAAGCGCCAATGGCCTGCGCGCCTCCAATGCGGTAAATTTCGTGAATGCCCAATGCATGGCTTGCCAGAAGAATCAAAGGGTGCACCTTGCCGTCTGGACCTGGGGGAGAGGTAATCACAATGCGAGAAACCCCTGCCACTTGCGCCGGAATGACTGCCATGAAAAGAGAAGAAGGATACACAGCCCTTCCACCTGGGACATAAATTCCCACTTTTTCAATGGGAGACACTTGCTGTCCTAAGACCACGCCATTTTCTTGCCACTCAATCCAAGAGGTCCGTTTGGTTTTTTCATGGAATCGCCGGATGTTTACAACGGCATGCTGGAATATTTCCATGATTTTGGGATTCTGAGTGGAGATCGCAGTTTCCATTTCCTCTTCTTTCACACGGAGCCCCAGGGTGGCTACGTCGGTTTTATCGAATTCTTTGGTATATTGAATGAGCGCTTCATCTCCACGCTCACGCACATTTTCAAGAATTTCACGGACAGATTGTTGAATTTCTATGGAAACCTGGGCATTTCGGGTTTGAAGCTGGTTGAGAAAATGCTCAATCGCGTTTGCTTCGAATAAGGGAATCACCATGGCTCCTTTCAAGGAATGACCTTGTTCAAAGGATATTCGATAATATCCGTGGCACCTGCACGACGCAGTTGTGGGATGAGGTCACGGACTGTTCGTTCCTCAACCACAATTTCCACTGCCATCCAATTGGGATCGTACAGATGCGAGATGGTGGGCGTTTTCATGGCAGGAAGTATTTTGACCAATGCATCTAATTTGCTTTTTTCAATGTTCATTTTCAAGCCCACTTTTTGTTCGGCCTGAATTGCACCCTGGAGCAAAACCACAAGATTTTCAATCTTTTCCCGTTTCCATGGATCATTCCAACTCTGTTTATTGGCAATGAGACGGGTCGTGGAAACCAATATCGTATCCACAATGCGGAGTGCATTGGCCCGCAGAGAACTCCCCGTTTCTGTGGCTTCCACAATGGCATCGACAAGCAGCGGGGCTTTCACTTCAGTCGCACCCCATGAAAATTCCACTTCTGCCTGAATATTTTTTTCTTTCAAATATTTTTTGGTAAGATTCACCACTTCGGTGGCAATGCGTTTTCCTTGAAGATCCTCAGGTCTTTGAATGGATGAATTTTCTGGTACAGCCAAAACCCACTTGATGGGCCGAAGGCTTTGTTTCGCATAGAGTAAGTCCACCACTTCTATCACATCGGCTTCTGTTTCGAGAATCCAATCTTTTCCTGTCACGCCAATGTCGAATACTCCGTCCTGGACGTAGGTGGCAATTTCTTGGGCTCGGATGAGAATGCCCTCCAGTTCTTCATCGTCTGAGGAAGAAAAATAGGAACGGGCATTCACGGAAAAATGGAATCCTGCTTTTGCAAAATATTTGAATGTGGCTTCTTGAAGACTTCCTTTTGGAAGGCCAATTTTGAGAACGCGTTTTTGCATATCCTTTCCTTACATTTTTTAATATACAAATTTCTGGGTATAATCTCAATGAAAATGAAAAAGGTCCACCCAGATCGGGAGGACCTTTTTTTATTCTGTATCGTGCAAAATTTTTACACCATCCCTGCTCCGATCCGTTTTTCGATCTTAGCTTCGCAATGGATGATGGGGATGTACTTGTTTCTGCATACTCGTAATCCAATTTTAGCTGGGGCGGAAGGACTCGAACCTTCGATTTCCTGGTTAACAGCCAGGCGCATTGCCAGCTATGCTACGCCCCATTTTTCGTGGTATAATTTAAAATAATTTCGAATGAAAGTCAAGAAAAAAGCTCTGATTTTCGCAAAAATAGAATTTTTCATTTAGGATTCATTTTTGATTGAGCGGCCAAGGAAGATAAAGTGTGAATAGTTTCCTAAATTTTAACTAAAAAGCTCCTAATGAATAATGAAACCAGGGATGGAATTACCGCCACTTAATACATTTTCTAAAAGTCTGAAAAGAACCTGCAGTGAGCCGGATGACGTAGCACCCTGCGCTTGCCGTTTCTGCATCCCAGACCACAGTGTGCGAGCCTTGGCTCTGATTCCCGTGGTAAAGCAAAGCAACTTTTTCTCCTTTGAGATTGAATACCTCCATTGTAATAAAGGCAGATTTTGAAAGGCGATAAGGAATGGTGGTTTTTGTTTGAAACGGATTGGGATAATTCGGGTCAAGGATACCCAATTTTTCTTTCTTTTTTTCGGACTCCGGGATGAGTTGCTGAAAAAGAATTTTTGCAGAATCAAGATGCATTTTGAAAATGTGATCCCGAATCCGATCCAGAAGCAGGTTTTTCTCTGGAGCGGTTTTTCGCATTGTCCATATTGTCAATGGGATGCGTAAATCTTCTATCGTGGCAGGGAAATTGGGATCATACTCAGTTTTTCGAATTTCTTGAATCATTTCAAGATACCGATATCCAAATTCTTCGGTGGGTTCGATTTCTGTGCCTTCTCCATAATCATTCCAGGTGACAAGTTGAATGACATCCGGATTGGTTTCAAGTGCTTTTTCCAAGGTCAGTCGAAAAATTTCTCCATTTTGGGAATCCAAAAAGCCGTAGCTCTGTCCCACGCCGGCTTCTTGATAGATATCGTGAAATCCTGGAAAGGCACTGGCCACCCGATAAGCCCAACAAGCGGCCTTTTGATAAAAACGATCGAGATATTGAGTCAATTCAGATTGAGAAAGAATGCCGTCAGGTCCTGATTTCCACATGGGAGGCCATGGATACGCTCCCACTGCCACGGGCGAAAGAAGTTCGTCCAATGTGAAAAAGAGTGGGGGAGAGGAGAGACAAGAGAAGGCCTTTTTCCACTCCTCTGGAGTTTTCAAGTACTGGGGGCCAAAGGTCAACAAAAGAGGCCGGCCATCGAGATGACAATAGGACGGAGAAGAGAACCAGTTTTCTTCTAAAAAAGTCATGATTTCTTGCATGTGTTGTGGCACTGAGGAAGGGGATAGCACTCCTCCTTCGACCATGTGTTTTAGGGTTTGGTCTTCGTACACAATCCCGAATTGCATTTCCGCCTTTTTGATCCACTCAAAAAGAAGACACGTACTTTGATGGAGAATGCCGTAGTCTCTAAAATTTTTTATTCCATACCAATCCACAAGCACTCCATCGATGCCAGCCAGTTTCATTAACATGAGTTGATATTCGAGAATGCTTTCGTCGCTGGAATCATACGGTCCTGTCAAAGGATAATGATGCGAGGCAATTTCTCGACGACCAGAAGAATCCGTGCGATTGGGATTAAAATGATTCATGGTCCAATGCCATCCCCAGTATCCGTGGATTTCGGGGGTTTGGAACCACGGCATGTAATGGGCCAAGACCACGGGTCTTTCACTAGAAAAGGCATGGGACTGAAGGCCATTCAGTCCCATGCACAAAATCCCAATGAGCCACTTTTGTTTCATTATTTAACCAGCACCATTTTACAGGTCTGAGAATAATTTTGCGTATCCAGTCTGAAGAAATAAATTCCAGAGTGGACTGGGCTCCCGGAGGCATCTTTTCCGTCCCAATGAAAGGTATGCTCTCCAGGATTTTGGTACTGGGAAACAGAAAGAATTTTCTTGCCCAAGACATCGTAAATTGAAAGCGTGACCCATTCATTTTTGGGTAAGGTGTATCGTATCGTGGTCTCTGCATTAAACGGATTGGGATAATTGGAACTCAATGCGTATCCACTCACGTTTTCAATTTTTTTCTGTTCTACTGAAGTCCACATTCGATCAATCACTTGGACTGCATCAATGGAAATTGGAATGAGATTTCCACCCACGACAAATTTAAACATGGTTTTGGGGTCATCCACGTCGCATTCGTAAATCAGGGGCCCATATTCATCTGCTTGGAAAATCGTGATCCGTTGAGAGAAATGAGGCTGCCAGGGTTCATAGTCTTGCGAGATGGCCACTTCAATTTCTTTGGGTTCTGGCGCTTCTGCAAAAAATCGAATTTCATACGTGTGGCCTTTTTGAAGTTTAAACGGTTGCATGAGTTGGACTGCCCAAGGGGCATCCCCGACATTGGTGATTTCAATATAGGCTCCGGAAGAATCTTCGGTTAGACCCAACGTTGGCACAATGGAAAATGAAGCCACTGCATTCACGTACTGGTCCAATCGCCACGGCCAAGAACTGCAATTGAATTGCCCGTTGAGAATGAGATTGCCTTCTGTCACATTGCCAATAAAAACCAGAATGGTATCCGAAAAGGTTTCTGCATTGGTACCGTCTATGGCTTTGGCAAAATATTGATACATTCCTTCTGGGATATTTTTTCGAGAATAGGTGTACGGTGTTTTTGTAAATGTCTTCAAAAGCGAGCCATTTTCGTAAAGCTCTACTTTTTTAATTTCGACACCAGAAGCCTGAACATCAATGGCAATGGGAACGGTACTACAAACTGGATACCTGGATTTATGTTCCGGACTTGTAATCTGCACAGAGACATTTTGGGCAATCGCGGTTGTTCCCAATACCAGGAGAACCAAAGTCAAACTCTTTTTTGCTCTCATATAATTTCCTCCTTATGTTTTATTGCTTGATTTTAGAAAATCGAATGGCTTGGCCTCCTCCAGGCGCCAGTTTAAGTTTTATCACAGTGGAAGCATTGACGATTTGTTTCTCAATGATAATATCGTATGGATTGTTTTTCCAGTGGGCGAGATCTCCGTCTCGATAGATTTCTGCAAGATACGAGTACCCTGGTTCTAAAAAATACAGGGGGGCTTCCAGAATTCTTCCTTCTTCGTCTGTGATGCTTCCCAAATACCAGTCGTCGCTTTTTCTATCCTTTCGTACAATGGTCACATAATCTCCAATGCGAGCGTGAAGGACTTTGGTGTCTTCCCAATCCACTGGCACGTCGAGAATAAATTTAAAAGGTTCTGGATTTTTTTCGTAATTTTCCGGGAGATCTGCAGCCATTTGAAGCGGGCTATAAATAATCACGTACAACGCCAGCTGTTTGGCCAATGTGGTATTCACCTGATTCTTCGGACGAATTTCTGGAAAAGTCAAACCAAAAATGCCAGGGGTATAATCCATGGGTCCTGCCAACAATCGAGTAAACGGAAGGATGGTTTGATGTTCTGGAGGATTTCCACCTTCTGCATCCCAGGCATCGTATTCTTGGCCTCTGGCGCCTTCCCGAGTGAGTAAATTGGGATAGGTTCGTCTCAATCCCGTATCTTTAATGGGTTCGTGAATGTCGATCATGATATGATGTTTGGCAGCTTCTTCAACCACTTTTTGATGATGCCGGACCATGAATTGGCCATGATGCCATTCTTTTTGTTCATGACCGTTTTCGTCGATTCTTTTAATGCTTTGACCAAAATTGACATATCCCGTTTTTACTGTATGCACGCCCAATTTTTCATAAAATGCGAAAGCGTCTTTGAGTTGTTTTTCATAATTCAGAACAGCCCCTCCGGTTTCGTGATGTCCGATCAACTCCACGCCTTTTTCTCTTGCATATCGCGCCACTTCTTCAATATCAAAATCTGGAGTGGGTTGGGTGAACTGAAATTGATCTCCGTGCGCAACCCAGTCGCCATCCCATCCCACATTCCATCCTTCGATGAGCACGCCATCAAATCCGTATTTGGCAGCAAAATCAATGTACCGTTTGGCATTTTCTGTTGTGGCCCCATGTTTGGGCCCTGTGCTCCAGGTGGCAATGCCCAAATGCATGGCCCACCAGATGCCAATATACTTTTGAGGCCGAATCCAAGAAATGTCTTTGAGTTGATTCGGTTCATTCAGATTGAGAATGAGATACGAGGTAATTAGTCCACCAGGATCATCTGCAATCTGGATGGTGCGCCAAGGGCTTTTCATGGGCGTTTGTGTTTTGACTTTCACTCCGTCTGACCAAGGCACAAGTTCTGCTTTCAACGTGTTTTTTTCGGTCAAGGCCAAGGTCATGCTGGCATAATCCACAAGTGCGGCCTCGTGAATACTCAAATAAATTCCATTGGGGGTTTCCAAGGTGAGTGGTGTGTGCACCACGTTGATTTCACTTACAGGAGTACATCGATAGAGATATTCGTACCGATTGGGCTGGAATGCAGGAATCCACCAGGCCTTGGTGTTCTGAGCCAGGGCGAATTCTGTGAGTTCATCTTGGATTTCAAAACGATCCAGGTGGTTTTGCTTTGGAATTTCGTAGCGAAATCCAATTCCGTCATCATACACCCGAAATACAATTTCCATTGTTCTAGGTCGTTTCGTGGTTTCGGTAAGCCCAATTCGTAGTTCATTGTAGCAATTTCGGATTTCTTTTTTTTCGCCCCAGGGTTGAATCCACGTTTCGTCAAAAGAACGCGTTTTTGTGGAAGCAATGGTAAAATTTTCGCTTAAGGCCTGTTGGTTTTTGAGCAAAAATCCCAGTCGAGAAGGGCCAATGAGCTCTTGTCCAAATCGGAGAATCCGATAGGACGGTTTCCCTTTTTCCAGTGTAAATACCACCTGGAGGGTTTGGTCTGGAGAAGAGACTTGGAGGGAATTGGGAAATCCCTGTAAAGAAATAAAAGTGACCAGAACACAAAGGCTGAAGAATGTTTTCCCATGCATACGACTTTCTCCTTCTAGAAAGTAAATCCAATTGAGAATCTTTGGACATTGGTCAATATGCCAAAATCCTGATAGGCATAGTCCAATGCGATCTTCCGGCTACTGGAAATGCGGAGCCGAATCCCTCCGCCCAAGGTCAACCCTTGTTGGCTATCTGGCGAGAAAAGGGCCTTGTATCCTGCTCGCAAAAAGAGTTGATTTCTGTACATGTATTCACATCCCAGATTGAGGCATTCTTTGTTGTCATTGGGATGAAGTGCATCGAGACTGAGAATGAGGTGGTTGTCTGGCACTCCTTTGAGGACGTCCAATGAAACGCCTATACGGAGGAGGAGTGGAAGATCAAATCCATCGGTTCTCAAATCCGCACTGATATTTCCATTGTTTCCCGCGATCATCGGATCAATATCATGCTGGACCAACATGTCGTCTCCGGTCATGCGCATTTTGGTTCCGAAATTGGAGATTGACATGCCCAATTTCATGCCGTACAGAGGCGTGGTGAAGAGGGTGCCAATATCCAATGCGACTCCTTGCGCCCTGCTGTGATAAATGGATTCTCGAATATACTTTCCGTTGAATCCAATGGCAAAACGGTCTGTCAATGATTTTGCGTAACAGAGGCCCAAGGCAAGACTTCCTGCATCAAAAAATTCGCCTGTGCCATTGGGTTCGTCAATGGTCGTTTTTTCCATGGCTTCCATGGAGAGAAAGCTGGCGTTTAGACCAAGAGTGCCCCAATTTTTTAAAGGCAAGACCAATCCCGAATAATTGTAGTTGATGTCTGCCAGCCATTTGGTATAACTTACAAACACTTCTGGATTGGAAAGACTTGCAATGCCTGCAGGATTCCAAAACATGGTACTGGCGTCATTGGCCACTGCAACAAAGGCGCCTCCCATGGCCACGCTTCTTGCCCCCACATCGATGCTTAAAAATTTTCCTGCTGTGGTGCCTGTTTTGGTAACCTCTGTGGCAAAAGCCAGGGAGAAAGAAAGCCCTATTCCAAAAATTAAAATTTTTCTTTTCATGGAACCGCTCCTTTATTTAATCACTGCAAATTTTCCAATTTTATTGCCAATCCCATCTGCTTCCACGTGATAGAGATAAATACCGTACGAGATATCGAGATTGTCCTTGGTTCGCATGTTCCAGATGGCTGTACCGTCCCATGCTTCAGATTCATGGCGCAGTTCAGCCACCAATTGTCCACTGATATCGAAGATGCGAATCGTGCATTTCGGAGGTAAGTGAATGAAATGGAGTTCTCGAGGACCGCGTCCACTGGCATAGAGATTTTGGGGTTCCCAGGCATTGGCCACAATGTAGGGATTGGGAACGACCCGAATCTCGTCTAACTCTTTTTTGGCCAACGTCTTGTCAAATCCTTCTGCTTTAAGAGTGAATTGGTAAATATCATGAGAGAGAGAAGGTGTATTAAAGAAAAGCAAAAGGGTATCGCCTGCACTGGGTTGGAGTGTGTCAGTTTGGGAGGAACTCATGGTCACTTGCCAACTGGCCATAGAATCCGGGGTAAGGAAAATAATTTCATCGCTGTACTGGGTAATGGTTCTAAACGTAAATTTTCCTTCTTCTCCTTTTTTCTTATCTCGCTCGCGGAAAGCAAATGCCACTTTTTTGCCTGTTTGAATATTTCGAATGGTAAAGTTGACTGGAGTGACAGGAATTGGGGTGGTCCCTCGATAGTACAGGCTTGACGTATCCATGCCCACTTCTCCGAAAATGATTTGGAAAATTCCTCCCATGAGTTTGACAGGCTGATTTTGATATCGGAAAGGGGTCACCGTAAATGGATAAATGCCTGGCCTGCTCCAACGCGAGCCGTACGAATTAAAATGCAAGTAGTCTGCATTGCCGATAAACGAAAGGAGAAATCCTTCCAAAATGGGCAATACATCGCCATTGTGGAAAAGGGTGCTCTTTTTTAACAGCGTGTCACCCGTGGTCGTATTGACCAAAGTAAAATTTTTTGTCGCAGGCACATTTTTCATGTTTTCCACATTGAGCAAGGTGTCTTCAAACGTGATTCGGTACGTGGCATTTTGAATGGCTCTCGGATCCACGATATGGACTTCGATTTTGGCAGTACTGGTACTTCCTTCAAGCCATTTTGCTTCTTCAATTTGAGAAGGGATAAAACCTGCGCCCGGAGCCTCTGGCCGTACAATCACCACATTGGGCCCTTTATCAATGACTCCAGTCGCACCTACGGCAATATATTTTGAGCACTCTGTCGGTGGAATTCCCTGTTCTGGAAGGCCATGGTCGTACGATGTGACTGCATAATAGTACGTTTGGCCATTCCGAACTGTGGTGTCTGTCCATGTGTGGACAATGCCTGTATTCTCTCCAAGCCAGAAATGGACTCCTTTTACAGGGATGGCTGCATATCCTTTATACTCATTCACCAAATCGAATTGGGCAATGGGCTTGAGATACGTTTTAAACCCTTGCGCATCCGTAATGGGTTTGGCATCGTTCCAACCCGGATCTGTAGACCGGTAAATGCGGTATCCCTCAAAATCTCTCCCTGCAATAGGATCCCAGGATTTTTCTGCTCGATCGTCCCAGATGAGCGTGACTTTTCCATCACTGGGAATGGCGCGGACTGTAGGAATAATTGGAGCCTGAGAGAAATTGTAATTTTCTGAATAGGCTTTGGCGACCCATTTTTTATTTTCGAAAAGATCTTCTTTGTCTTCTCCACAAATCAACCCCATGGAGAATCGCTCTATTTGGCCAGGTTCCATGGGGAAATATCCAGAACCAAACATCAGTTCAGTATCCCCATTTTCGAGTAAATCATCCAATCGTCCAGGGATCAAGGCTTTCCACACGTTTTCATCGTCCCACAATGGAAGAGAGGTATACAGATAGAGATAAAAACTGGTGAGGCCCAGCATATCGGATTCATCAATATCGGTTTTATCAACGTGCGGTTCTCCTGGGAAAGTCGTTCCCCTTCCAGAAGAGGGGAGGCCGTCTTTTTCACCCGGATCGTGCGAATTTGCCACACCGTCCAATCCCACATCATCAATCCCAGAATCCCAATCTCTATCATTATCAATTCCATCGTCTCGCCGTTCATCAATCAAAATATTTTCTTTTCCTTCTCCGGTAAAATAGTTTATACATTTTGCACCCAAATACAAGTACCGGGTCACCTCATTGGGTGGGGTTCCAATGGTGACGCCGATATTTTCATCGATTAAGCCGTTTAAATTGTCATCGACACTATTGAAGGGAATTTCTCTGATTTCTTTTCCAGGCCAAAAACGGTAAATTTGATCCTGCCACTGGATTTTTACTGTATCGTTGGGCATGGCCATGACAGTACGTTCAAAAGTGGAGTAATCAATCACCACAATGGGTTCTCCGACAGTTAAAGTGTGCGCAGTAAACATCGATTCAGTAATGACTCCACCAGAACCGTTTTGGCCATCTCCGTCATTGTCAATTCCATCGTACGGATTGCCAGGGCTTTCGAGAAATGCAGCACCGAAATACCCTACAGGTCCCCATCCGCCTGTTCCAATGCCGTCGTAATCCCAGGAATAGGCCATGTCGGCCTGAAGATCGTATCCTCCGCAATCGTCTTGAGATTCGTTCCCAAACGAAGTGTTCAACACATGCCCCATGATATTTCCGATTTTATACCCAAACACCATTTTGTCGTGTTTAAATGTGCCAATATTTTCAATATCGTATAAACAGAAAAGCGCATCTTCCACCAAAGTTTGCGACCATTGGAAACTCCGCACCCAAACGCGCATGCCCAATCCCCGGCGGTTGGGATCTCGACTGTCTGGATAAAACGGATATTCTTTGTTGGCATAATCGTCGATGACAAAAAAGCCTTCTTCGTCTGCATTAAAAATGTCTTTTCCAAAATAGCCATTCCATTTTCCTGGCCAACCAGGATCCACAGGATCGTTTATTTTATCGGGCCAAAACGGAGGCCAGGACCATTTCCATTTGTTCATGGCCACTTTGTTTGTGTCTGGATTGGAAAATCCGGGCAAAGGCAAAAAAGTATAATGTTCGCCGTTGGGTCCAATTTTTCCACTGGAATTGGTGCCGTCCCCAATGGCCACAGGTTCTGTAATGATGTGCCGGACAATGCCATCCGCGCACACCACTTCAGAGCCGACCAACACACTGGCATCGATGAGATAGGATTTGCCGGAATTAATGGGCCATTCTCCTCCATAGATTGTAGGGTCGCTGAACGTGGGGATACCGAAAAATCCGTCATTGTAAAACGAAGTTCTAAATTGATTTCCAGAATGCACCCCGTCTTTGCGTTCGCTGTATTCACCGTGAAGCCCTTCCAATTGGGCATGGAGCACACCCGTGATTCCCATTAAAATGGCCATGAACCAAATTGTTTTTTTCATCATGATTTGCTCCTCTATTTTAAAATTCGACCATGACCCCAAGTTCGATCCGTCGGGGTTCTCCATAAAATCCAGAAATCCTCCGGAAATCTTCCACTGTTCCCACGCGATTGGGATCGTAGGAAATTTTTTCAGGATCAATGGTGGTGGTGTAATCCGCAGTGCCTGTGTCGGACCATACACCATTTTCATTTTCAATATCAAACAGATTATAAATATTGGCAAAGAGGGCGTACCTCATCTGACCCAAAAAGAACGTTTTTCGAATGAGAAGATCCACATTTTTTCGAGAAGGCATGCGTCTGCTATTGTCTTCAAATTCTGTCAGTGCTGCGGTGCCCACGACAGCGGCTTTGGGCACAGTAGGTGTATAAGGTCTCCCTGTATAATAACTGGCAATGAGCGAAGCCATCCAGTTTTTATAGTCATACGTGAAAGTCACATTCAAGGTATGCCTTTGATCCCAGCTCATGGGAATGAGTTTTAGCCGGGGTTCTCGATTTTGAATGAGTGACAGGAAGGCATCGCTGGGATTGGAATAGGTGCCTTCAGCCACTTGATAATAATAATCCAATTTGGAGGAGAAATGATTGGAATACCGCTTCGTCATACTCAGCGTGAGCCCTCGGACATTGGAGTAATCTTTATTCTCCCACTTGGCATATTGGACACCCGGCAGCGGCGTAGAAATCATGGCGCTGGTACTGACCCAGTCTCGAACGTCTCTGTAAAATAAAGTAATATCCATGCCAATGTCATTGGTCAATTGTTGCTGTAACCCGATTTCGTATTGCACGGTTTTCTGCGGTGCTAAATCTGCATTGCCCATGATGACATCTCTGGTCGAGGCATCGATTTTAAAATCAGGTCGGTCATACAGAAAGTTAAATGTAGGAATTTGAAAGAAATGACCATACGAGAAATGAATGACCCCTCGATCTGTAATTGGATATGCAATCCCAAGCCGAGGACTCAATTGCGATTTGGCACTGACTTTTTTATGCATGAAGGCCCGTCTTTCTTCTGGCGTATAGGCAATTCGCAACGAATCCGGATCATTGGGATTTCTGTAAATGTGTTCCACTTTAAATGGATAGTAAATATTGGGATCTGTGGGATCTGCTGGAATGACGCCATTGGCATTGAAATAGTCCAATCGAATACCAATATTGACAATAAAATCTTTTAATTCGATTTTATCTTGGATGTATGCAGAAAATTCTCGGGGTCTTTCATCGTATTTCCAGTGAAAAAGACTCGAAAGGGGTTTAATTTCAGGTTCATAGGGCACTATTTCTTCATCTGCATTTTCTTTTAATTTAGGCCGAAGGGTGAATTGATGGAATTTCAATTGATAAAATCGCGCTTCTCCTCCCAATTTGACTTGATGGATCGGAGTGACTTGACTGGTGAGATCGAATTTTCCAAGAAGATAGGCTGTGGTCTGATAAATATGATCTCGGTTCATACCGTCATTGTTAAAGCTATAACTGGTAGGCGGAAGGTCCAATGTATGATGAATATACCCTTCAGGACCATTGGGATCCACAATGTACTCGAAAGGCTCTCGGGCAGAGATGAGTGCATTCAGCCGGATTTTCCCTTCTTCCGTGTCTGGATCAAAAATAAATCCATCTTGAGTCTTTACCAAATAATGCGGTTTTGCATAAGGATTTTTGTATACGTATTGGGTATATTTGTGATAAAATCGGCTGAGCTTGAATTCGTAAAATGTGTTTTGCGAGAGCACGTGATTGAGAGTCAGAATCTGGGTGAGACCTTGATCAAAATGTTTGGGAGTTCCGTACGGATTGTATTTATTGGCATGTTCATAGCTTCTCAGTTGTTTATCTTCGTTCCAGAACACATTGTACGTCGTTTTTACGTGGGGATTCCATTGATATTTCAATTTGCATTGGACATTGGCTCTTTGATACGGATTCATGGCGACAAGGGTACTGTCTCCGGGAACCCCTGTGGGTTTAAACCAATCTCTTCCGTAAAGATAACCCTCATTGGAAAAGAATCGGCCATTGGTGAAAAAGGTCAGTTTTTTTCCCAAACCCGGGACGGGTCCGCCCAGACTTCCTTCTACATTGTAAATGGGATTCAAATGGGTTAATGGATTTTCCTCAATCCCAATGGCCTTGAGGCTTCCCGTCTTTGGATCTGTTCCTACTTCCACGCGTTTCAGCACCCCGAATTTGTCACTTCCACTCACATAATCGCCTACATACGTTCGAAATTGTCCAGTATAGCGTTCACTTCCTTCTTTTGTAATAATATTGACAATACCTGACATGGCTTGGCCATATTCTGCATTGAAAGTACCACTAATGACCTGGAGCTCTTTGACAGAAGCATTTTCCACAGTGACTCCCATATTGCCTGAGAATACATCCGTGGTTGGCACGCCATCGACCCAATAGGCAATTTCAGTTGACCTTCCCCCTCGAATGTGGAGGCCTTCGGATTCCACCACACCGGCCTGAAGGGCAAGCACATCGCGAATCTCAGTCACGGGCAATTTTTCAATTTCTTCTGAAGCCACAGAAACAAGAGAGCCTGTCATGTCTTTCTGAATGAGTGGCCTCTCTGCTTGAATGGTGACCACTTCCTGACTTGTCAATACCGTGGGTTCCATGGCCACATTGACCGTGGTGGTAAAATCAATGGAGACTTTGACCTTTTCGAGCAAGACTTGTTTATACCCCATCATGCTCACTTTAAGGGTATAGGTTCCAGGGGGCACATTCAGAATGGAAAAATGGCCATCGGTCTCTACAGAGGCACCCAAAGCAGTGTTTTCAAGCATGACATTGGCGCCCGGAAGGGGTTGCTTGGTATTTGCGTCATACACTTTGCCTGCGATTTTTCCTGTGGTGCCTGCAAAAATGGATTGCACCATCCACCCGAGGAAAATAAGACAATAAAGCCCTTGTCTTTTTTTCATACTTCTCTCCTTCATTTTTTCTATTCCAATGGGTAGGATACCATTTTTTTCAAAAAAATGCTCATACAATAGTACGAAAATGTCGTACTATTTTCCCAAAATAGAATTCAGTGAGCCATTTTCCGATGAGAAAAGGAAGCCATGTATTCAGAGGGCGATTTTCCGAATTGTTTTCTGAAACACCGAGAAAAATAATTTAAATCGTTGAAGCCAACGGTATAGGCAATTTCTGAGATTTTCATTTTTTGTTTTTCCAAAAGTTGGGCTGCCCGTTTAATCCGAATGGTCCGGATAAATTCGTGCACTGTCTGGCCAGTAAGGCTCCGCAATTTCCGGTACAATTGGGTTCGACTGATACCCAGTTCTTGGCTCAATGCATCGGCATTGAGGTTCCAGTCTGAAAGCCGATTTTCCACCACTTGTTTGGCTCGTAAAAGGAATTTTTCGTCCAAACTCAACACAGACACATCTTTGGGTTCTAAAAGCAATTGACGGACAAAATATTCTCTCATTTTTCTTCGGGATTCCAGAAGATTGTTTACTCTGGCCTTTAATTCTTCCACTTCAAAGGGTTTGGCCAAATAATCGTCTGCGCCGATCTGAATTCCTTTGATTTTTTGATCCAATTGAGAATGCACAGTGAGAAGGAGCACTGGGATATGGCTTGTTTTTTCGTTCTTTTTAATTTTCTCGCACAATTCATATCCATTCATTTCTGGCATTTCCACGTCGCTAATGACGAGATCTGGCACCAGAGCAATGGCTTTTTCAAGGCCTTCTTTTCCATCAAAAGCAGAGAGCACTTTAAAATGGGGATCAAACACGAGATGGATATACTTGTGGAGATCCGGATCATCATCAATAAAAAGAAGCGTGGAAAAGGAAGGTTCCTCTCCGGATCGAGGAGAAAATTCTGGATAGGTTAAGGAAGGTTTTTCTTTCGCTTTAGGGAGAATTTTGGGTTTTTCGAGAAGGATTTCGTCCACAGGGAATTGGAAGGAAAATGTAGTGCCTTTTCCTTCGGTACTTCTTACAGCAATGGAGCCTTGATGCAATTCTGCCAGTTCGCGGGTAATATAAAGTCCTAAACCCAGGCCTTTGAATTTTGTCTTTTGAGGCCGATCCACTTGATAATACGGATCAAAAATCCGATCCAATTGATCTTTGGGAATGCCAATGCCAGTGTCTTCCACTTCCAAAGTGATGGTATGTTCTTTGTTTTCCTCCTGGGTGTGATAGAGGCGCAGGGTAATTTTCCCTTTCTCTGGGGTAAACTTAAATGCATTGGATAAAAGATTATAAAGAATCTTGTCGAGAATATCTGGATCAAACCAAGTGAGTCCGTAAGAAATATGGGTTTGAAATTGAAAATCAATGGATTGCAATCGGGCATATTCTTTGAACGAGAGATAAATGTCATGCACAAATTCCACGATATCCTTTTGCACAGGTTTCAATTTGATTTCTGGAGATTCTAAACTCGTAAACGCAATGAATTGGTGTAATAAGTGCATGAGCCTTTGGGCATTTCGAAGGGTCATTTCTAAGGTATTCTTGAGACGGGGTTCTAAATGATTTTTGATGAGATGTTCCAATGGTCCCAAGATGAGCATGATCGGGGTTCTCAGTTCATGCGAAAGATTGGTGAGAAGATGCGTTTTGATCTTATCTGCTTCCAATAGTTTTTCGAATTTGACATGTTCCATTTCAAGATCATGCCGAAGCTTTTGTTGGCGAAGCCGGTACCGCATGATGAGATAAAATGTGCCAAGTGCGATTCCTCCATAGAGAGCAAAGGCAATCCACGTTTTCCAAAAAGGTGGTGTAATGTAAATGGGTAGAGAAATCCCTTCCTCGTTCCACACGCCGTCGTTGTTTGCAGCTTTGACCCGAAACACGTAATGTCCTGGGCTCAAATTGGTATACGTGGCATGATGCTGATTTCCCACGAAATTCCATTTTGATTCAAACCCTTCCATCTTATATGCATACTGATTTTTTTCAGGATGCGTAAAATTCAATGCGGCAAAATCAAAGGAAAATACAGAGGCCCAGTGGGGGAGAACCAATTTTTCTGTTTCACTGATATGAAATTTTAAAAGACGCTGTTTCCCAATGGGAACGGATTGATTAAAAATTTTGAAATCGGTCAGGACAACGGGTGGGGGAAAAGGATTTTCTCGAATGCTATCCGGATGAAACAGCAAAAAGCCTGTGGTGGTGCCAAAACACAATTCTCTGTTTTGGGTATACAGCACTGCATTGAGATGAAATTGCCCCTCGCTTGGTGGAGTGATTGATTCATAAGATCGAAAACGCTTGGTTTTTGGGTCAAACCGGGTAAGACCTCCAAGAGAACTGATCCAGATATTGCCATGATGATCTCCTGACACGGCGGTAATAAAATTGCTGGGGAGCCCGTGTTCTTTTCGATAGATGTGAAATTGCTTTGTGTCGGGATCATATTCATTCAATCCGTTCGATGTGGCAATCCAAATGTGATGGGCATTGTCCTCAACCATGGAATGAATCCGATTGTCGCTGATACTTTTGGAATCATTGGGATTGTGGACAAAACGATGAAAAATACCCTGGCCGGTTTTGGGATCTTTTGCAAATAAGGCAAGTCCATCGGATAAGGTACCAATCCATAGCCGGTTTTGAGAATCCACAAACAGCACAAAAATGTTATTGCTTTGAAGGCTCTGTGCATTTTGAGGATGATGCTGATGAATTTCCCATCGATGGGTATCAATGTCATAGATACATAATCCTCCTCCGTAAGTGCCAATGGCCATTTTTCCATGTCCCATATTGGCCAGTGCAAAAATGTGGTTACTGGGCAGAGGGCTGTTATTGGAATGAAGATGGATAAATCCTTTTTTATGCTTTGGGAGAATATGAATCCCCCCGTTCCAGGTTCCAACCCAGAGATTCCCGAGGTCGTCGTAACACAGAGAGAGGACTGCATTGCTGGCAAGACTATTCGGATTCTTGGGATCATGTACATGGTGTTTAAATGTGCCTTTTTTTCTGTCAAAATAATTAAGGCCACCTCCGTCCGTACCAATCCAAAAATTTCCGTTTTCATCTTCCAAAAATGCAGTGACAATTTCGTTGGAAAGTCCCTCTTTTTTGGTAAAAGTAAAGATTCTTTTTTCGTGCGGATCGATGTAATCCATGCCGGCCATCCACAGACCAAACCACATTCTGTTCTGTCGGTCTTCATAGATTGACCATACGGAATTTCCGCTGAGGGAATGGGGATTTTCGGGTCGATTTTTGAATCGGTAGCGAAGCTTGCGTGTGGAGTCAAATACGGCCAAGCCGTTGTTTTCAATACTTACCCAAAGCCAATTTCTTCGATCGACCCACAAGGCCAAAATTCGGTAATGACTTAAAAAGTCATTTTCTCCAATGGCGTCTGGATGTTTTTTGAAATGTTCTTGAGTTATGGGAAGAGAAATGGTTTTGGAGGAAAAATCGAATCGAAACAATCCTGCCTGATTGGTGGCAAACCAGTATACACCTGTTGAGTCTTGGGCCATTTCTTGAAAATGCCAGAATGGATTTCCAAGAGGAAAACGGTTTCCATCAAAAAATAATTCAAGGCTTTGTGTCTGTTCATTCAGAATGTACAATGTTCTCCAATGTCCAAACCATATCCGTCCTTCTTTGTCTTCAAATACAAAATTGTGATAATTGGTGAGGTAATCGTCTTCTTGGGGATTCGGAAGCGGAGAAAATCGGCTGAAATCATTGGTCTCTGGATGGAATAAACACAACTCTCGGGTGGCAATCCATACTCTTCCTTTGCGATCGACCAAAAGATCGCTGATCATATTGTCAGGCAGTGTTCTCTGCCGATTCGCTTGGTGCACATATCGAAAAAAAGTCTCTGTTTTCCTGTGATACAGATTTAATCCATTTTCAGTCGCAATCCAGAGATTGCCTTCTTTATCTTCCGCAATTTTTCGAATATGGTCATTGGAAAGGGTGGTTGTGTCATTGGGATCTGATTCATACACTTTGATCTCGATTCCATCGTATCGGTTCAGGCCCTTGTGGGTACCAATCCACAAGAATCCTTTGTGGTCTTGGAAAATGCATTCTACAGTATTATAGGACAGTCGCTTGGATAAATGCTGAAATGGAAGGGTTTCAAAGGGAGTGGAACAAGGGATTTCTGTAGCCAAAGAAATATTCCACAAAAGAAGCAAAACAATAAGGAAAATGCTTTTTTTCATCGCATTTCTCTTCTCACTCAGTCTAAAAAAGTATACAATATTCAGGGCATTTTTTCAAGTGATTTTGATTTTTGTTTTGTATATTACACAATTCGTTATAATTCCGAGCTGAGAAGTGCTTCATCGGGTTTCATTGCATTACAGCAGTCCAAGTTTTTTATTGACATTATCATGTTATTTTTTTAAACTCATGGCAAACATGTTTGGTCTGATTGGATAAGAGGTACTATCGGTTGTATAGAAATAGAATTACACAGAAAAAAATATTTTGGAATTCCAACTGGACACAAAAGCCATTTATCCAAGAATCGAGGCGAAGGCGTTTTGATTACTCAGTTATTTTTGATTAAATAAATTTTTAGTGACTTGCACAAAATTCGATAAGGCAAAATGAAGGAGGCGCAATGCAACTCTTAAGAGGAAAACAAGGGGTGACCAGAGTAGGGCTGGTTTTGATAATCATTCTGTCGGTCCTTTGTTGCAGCAAAAAGTCTCCCACATCCCCCAATCATGAAAAATCCGAGCTTGCGACCATTACCGGCATGCTGATTCTTCCTGCTGAGGCGAACGGCAAGACGTTCGCTGTGGTTGTAGACAGTGACACCAATAACACCAATGGTTTTGTCAGGGTCATCATGGGTACTTGCGGGACAGGGGATCGGGTTCCGTATGAAATTACCGACGTACCGGCGGGTATTTATTTTTTGTATGCGGTTGTGTGGGTCGTGAGTGAGCCTCTAAAGCCTCCGGGCACCGGTGACTTTGTGGGTTTTTACGGCACAGAGAATGCCATTCCTCCAGCACCTAATGTGACTATTCCGACTTCTGGGCAAGTCACTTTAGACATTACCCTGATGGTGTTGCCGTAGGGGCGAATGTGAAATTTTTATATCTTGGAATTGCACGAGAAGCGTGTATCGCTTTGAGGTGGTGTCGTTTTGTGGAAGGCTAAAAGTCATTGATTGCTGGAGCGAATAGCATAATCGAACAAAACGCAATGTATTCTATTTTTTCAAACTCACCTGAATAGAGAGGAGGGATGAAGATGGCCATCATGAGAACATTGTTTTTTCAGGTTATTTTATGGATAGGCGTTTGCCTTGGCGTTGGATTATTGGGTTCGCTTTGGACCCAAGCGGGCGTACGAACATGGTATCCTACACTCGTAAAGCCCTCGTTCAACCCACCGGCTTGGCTTTTTGGTCCGGTTTGGACAGCCCTTTACGTGCTAATGGGTGTGGCAGTGGCTTTGGTTTGGCACAAGAGTATGAGGATCAATGTGGCGGTTGCTCTTTTCATTGTGCAACTGGTGTTGAATGCACTGTGGTCACTTTTATTCTTTAAATTGCGTTCTCCTTTTTGGGGATTGGTGGATATTTTTGCGCTCTGGATACTCCTTTTTCTCACTCTGGTTCAGTTTTTCCGCATTCAGGCTACTGCAGGTTGGTTGCTTTTGCCGTATCTGTTGTGGGTGAGTTTTGCTACTGTACTCAATGCAGCGATTTTTTGGCTCAACCGATGAGTCCAGTCGCGGTGCGTGATGGAGATGCTTATTTGTGACAGAATGTATTTCTGGCATGCGGAGCCGTTTGGTTGGGGGATTTCAGCAGGAGCAATGGAGTTAGGAAAGGATTTTCCTGTGCGTCTTCGGAGACAAAAGAATCTTTTTAGACCAAACAGATGGATCTTTTTCCAAGGGCTTTTACTGGTGATGAGTATTGCGGTCCACGTTTCCAAAGTCCAGGCGGATAAAAAATTTTCTTTAGAGGCTTATGCTGGACCGATTTGGGCTAGTCACTGGAGTCCACGCGAAAAACCTCCTGGAACGTCTGTGAAGCCAGCATGGCGAGAGGGAATGTGTTTTGGCCTCAGTGGGTTGTGGCATTGGAGCCGTCTGGTCACGGTGGATGTAGGATTCAATTATGCGGATAAAGGCGGTTCTCACACGGTCAAGGCGTCAACTTTTCCTTTTGGGGAGATGAATCTCATCTATCAATTTCGTTATCTCGAGTTTCCGATTCTTCTTCGCACTTACTGGGTTTCCAAAGGGCCAATTCATTTTTTCAGTTTTGGAGGTACCTATTTGGCTTGGGAACTGGCCAATCGGTATACTTTTCATAATGATGAGAAAGGGACCGCGACCCATCCCCTTGATGACTTGCAAAGAACAGACTTTGGCTTTCTTTCTGGCGCAGGCTTAGAATTTTCTATGGGTCGTTTCAATCTGAGTCTCAAATATCGCTATAGTATGGGATTTGTGGATTTGTTTCTTGATACCGATCCTGTCTCTATTCCAGAGTTTAGGGGGGTAGATTTCCCGATCATTACTTTACGCAATTTTGCGCACCTCGCTCTGTTGGGCTTAAGATATTCTTTCTAAAGAGCTGTGGGGGCAGTGCGCATTGATGGAAAAACGCCTCTGTCATGTAGTTTTTCCCTTTCTAATGAACCGAACTTGTGAATTTTTTCGAAAGTGGCTGAATTTTTTGAATTTTCAACCGCTTGCTTGAATTGCCCTTTTGTGGTAAATGGGACGCTACGTTTCAAAATGGTGGAGTATATTCACCAGACGAATCCGGTTATAACGCTGGACCAGAATACAAGGAAGGTTGGCAAGCACTGCATAGGTGAACATGATCAGGTTGGCTGGCCAAGGATTCCAAAGCAGGCAAAGAGGAAAAAATAAAAATGGTAAAACATGGGAAAGTTCTGCTCGACAGGTTTCAAGGATGAACCGTTCAATATAGGGCCTGTTGACAGAAGCCAAATTGCGTTTACTAAAGGGATGCATATTTAAAAGGGTGCCTGCTTCAGGGAGGAGGTCTTTCCAATGATGGATCCGAAAAAGCTGGCGATATAGCCTTCCCCTGTTTTCCCAAAACCAAGAGCGAAACAGAGGATTTTTAATCGTATAAAACGCCTCGGGAATCCAGTGAACAATATACCCGCTAAGAAAGTGAACGGCTACCCAAAATAGGGAATTGGCCAAAATGAAAAGCAGTGCCCTCATTGAATCGCCACCTTTCGATTTCGCCACCGAATCGGGATATGGAATATTTTCATGATAAAGGAACGAAGAAAAACAACCACAAAGAAAAAAGCATAAAAAGGAAAGAGTAAACTCGTTTTCCATTGAAATTGTCCGATTTTTTTGCCTGCTTGATGGAGTATCCATGCAAATTGGACATAGATCAGGCTGTAGAAAATGGCTTCTGGGTAATTGGCTGATGCGAGCGTATGATATACTCGAATCGGTATTCCTAAAGAGGATGCAATAAATCCTGTAATGATCAATATGCTGACTACGCTGGATTTTTGGGCACCTAGGGAAAGATTTTTGGTCCACCCATCCCAAAGAGATCGAAAGCCTTCTCCATACATTCTAAAGCAAATTTTTTTAGCATGGGGAATTGAGAAAAGGGGGACGCCCTGCTTCGCCAATGCTTGACCCAGGGTCATATCTTCAATCAGACTTTTCCGGGCTAAGGTGTGGCCTCCCGTTTTGAAGTATAGATCACGAGCGATCATCATGCAGGGGCCAAAAAAGCCTTGTTTACACTGAAAAGGATTTTTTCTTTTTCCAAGATCCAGCCCCAAGAATGCGACAAGATTAAAATACAAAGAGCCCTGTTCATATTGTCGTTCCATGCGATGGTAGGGTTGAACACTCACAACTCCCTCAGGATGTCGGAATCGGCTTAAATACTCAAGTGCATCAGAAGATAAAGAGACATCTGCATCTAAAAAAAGAAGATAATCCCCCTTGGCCGTTTGAGCCCCTTGGTAACAGGCAGCACTTTTTCCTACCCATTTTTTCGGATTCGTATGAACCACCCGACATCCCCACTTGCGGACGATTTCAACAGTTGCGTCTTGAGAATCATCATCGGCCACGATGATTTCCAAGGGAGGCCGTGTTTGCTGAGATAACGTTTTGAGAAGGATCGGTAGCCTTTTGGCTTCGTTGCGTGCAGGGATGATCACAGAAAAACACGGGTCAGATTCTAAAGTATGGGCTTTCGGGAAGAAGTCCAGAATCGTTTTTGACGAGTAAAAACGAAATAAACGAAAGAACCCCCAATAGCACAGGGATAAGAAAAGAAGTGATTGAATTATGTCTTGCATGGATATTCTAATAAAATTTTTCAAAATATATCGACTTTTTTCATGATCAGCAACAAAAAGTTTTTGAGAATATTTTTTTCATGTGATAAAGACTTTCATTGGTGAATTTGAATCTTCCTATCCTACGATATGTGAGAGTGGCACTGAAGAAATTCTTAATTCTTATGAGGGAAGAAATTTTGACATAAGAGGAGTTGCTGTAAAGAATCAATGGCTTATTCAAGGGAGAGCTCCCTTTTTTAAGAATTTGAAAAAAAAGACTTGACTTTTTGTTTTTTTGGGTTAAATTAATAATCGTTACGATTATTAGAATTAAACCACTATGGCCAGGAAAAAAAGATATAGAACAAGTCCTCAGAGAGAACGCATTTTAGAGCTATTGAGAAACACCGATATCCATCCTACTGCGGATTGGGTGTATGAACAGCTTAAAAAGGAATTCCCCAAACTCAGTTTAGGAACGGTGTATCGCAATATTCGGATTTTGGTTCAAGAGGGACTTTTGCAACGGATCCCAGCAGGAAGTACTTTTGACCGGTTTGATGGAAATCTAAAAACCCATTACCATGTGATCTGTGATCAATGCGGAAAAATTGTAGACTTGGACATTCCTGTAGATGAAACATTGGAAAAAAAAGTCAGACAATGTACGGATTTTACGATTTTACGTCATCGAGTGGAATTTCATGGCATTTGCCCAGAATGTCAATCTAAAACCAAGAAAGGAGGATTAAAATGGCAAGAAGATTAGGCGTTTACAAATGCAAAATTTGTGGGAACGTGGTTGAGGTCTTTGTGGAGGGAGGAGGGGAATTGGTGTGTTGTGGCCAACCCATGCAATTCATGGATGAAAAAACGAGAGAAGGCGCAGGAGAAAAACATTTACCCGTTGTCGAAAAGGCTTCCGGAAAAGTGCTTGTCAAAGTCGGTTCAGTCCCGCACCCAATGGAACCAACCCATTGGATCCAGATGATCGAAGTGGTTACCAAAGACGGGTACGTCCTTCGGAAAGAGCTTACGCCTCAAGACAAACCCGAAGCTTTTTTTGAAGTAGAGGAAGCTGATATTCAATTTGTCAGAGAACTTTGTAATATTCACGGTTTATGGATGAAATAATACTTTATAAGAAGGAAAAATACGATGGCAAAGGTTACACGAGAAATGGTAGAAAAGGCCGGGATCAACGTGGATCAATTGTTGGATCTGTTGGTTAAGAACGCGGCGGCTGAGCTTACCACGTATTATTATTACACAATTCTGCGGGTCAATTTGATTGGCTTAGAAGGTGAAGGGATAAAAGAGATCGCGGAAGTGGCGCGCATTGAAGACCGCAATCACTTTGAGGCCTTGGTCCCACGCATTTATGAACTGGGTGGCAGATTGCCTGAGAACATGAAAGATTTCCACGATCTTTCGGCCTGTTCGCCGGCCAGGTTGCCTAAGGACCCAACGGACATCAAGGCAATGTTGACAGTGCTTGTGGAAGCTGAGCGCTGCGCAGTGCGGGGATATACCCACATTTGCAATCTGACCGCTGGTAAGGATCACCGCACTTACGATTTGGCGCTGGCCATTCTCAACGAAGAGATTGAGCACGAATCGTGGTTTTCTGAATTCCTGGGTGAGGGGCCGTCAGGTCACTTTATGCGACGTGGTGAGACCTCACCATTTGTATCAAAGTTTTTGCGATAGTAACCGAGTTGGGGAAAGGAAGGCGACTTTTTCTGCCTTTCTTACTCCATTTAGAATCAATTTTGGGTCATGTTCCTGACCCTATTTTAAGTCGTTAAAAAACAAAAGGAGGATACCCATGAGTCACGTAAAACAAAAACTGGTGAACATGTTAAATCGGGCATTGGAGTTAGAGCATGCTGCACGCATCCAATATCTTGCCCATGCAGAGCTCGTAAAGGGCTTGAATTCTGAACCTCTCATCGAAAGGCTAAAAGAAATTGCTTCGGACGAACAAAAACACGAAGAAATCTTCAGAACTTTAATTACCGCGTATCTCGGTGGGGAAGCTTCGATGAATTTGGAAAAGACCTATCCTGCGCATACGATTACCGAAATTCTTGAGGTGAATTTAAAAGGTGAAAAAGAGGCAGTCGATTATTACAAAGAAATTTATAAATTTGCTCTGGAAAATAAGCAAGAATTGCCCTATGAATTTGAGACCATAGAGCATCAGGTCCGACATGTGATTCTGGATGAGCAGGAACATATTGTGGAACTTTCCAATTTGCTTGGCAAATAAATTTAAGAATAGCGTAATAAAACGATTTAAAATGACTTCAGAAATAGGTTTTATGAAAGCAAAGATTTTGGTGGTGGATGATGTGGATACGATTGCGCGGGTCTACACGCGATTTTTGGATCGAGAAGGCTACGAGGTTCGGGTTGCTTTTAACGGGGAAGAGGCACTGGATGTCTGGGAACAGTTCAAGCCGGATTTGGTGATCAGTGATATTCGGATGCCCAAAATGAACGGTTTTGAATTGGCGCATGAATTGCGGAAGCGGAATCCATCGCAGAAAGTCATTTTGATGACTGGCTATGCAGAAGAAGCGGAACTTTTGGAACAGCAAAAACAACATGGATTTCCGTTTTTTACAAAACCTGTGGATCTTCCCGTCCTGGCAAAAATTGTAAAAGAAGTATTGGAAGGAACGTATCAACCAGAATACTCTTTTTAAGATAAGGAGGAAAAATGGAAGAAGTCAAATTGAACATGCCGCTTCTGGGAGATCCTTTCCCAGAAATGAGCGTTCAAACCACGCATGGACCCATGCACCTTCCGAACGATTTAAAAGGGTCGTGGTTTGTGCTTTTTAGCCATCCGGCTGATTTTACTCCGGTATGCACCACTGAATTCTACGCGTTTCAACAGCGGTTTAAAGAATTCGAGAAGATCGGGTGCAAACTCATTGGGATGTCGATCGATCAGGTATTTTCACACATCAAATGGATTCAATGGATTAAAGAAAACCTCAAAGTGGAAATTCAATTCCCCATCATTGCAGCAAATGATGCCATTGCCATGAAATTGGGGATGCTGCATCCAGGAAAAGGCACCAATACTGTTCGTGCGGTTTTTGTGGTAGACCCTGAAGGAAAGGTTCGCCTGATTCTTTATTATCCCCAAGAAATTGGCCGGAATATGGACGAAATTCTTCGCGTGGTGAAGGCGCTTCAGATCTCAGATAAAAATGGCGTGGCCATGCCTGCAGATTGGCCCAATAATGAATTGATAAAGGACCGTGTGATTATTCCACCGGCTCGGAGTACAAAAGAAGCAGAAAATCGGATGAAACAAAAGGATTGCTACGATTGGTGGTTTTGTTATAAGCCACTGGAAGGTTAAGAGGGATCAACAGAAAGGGCCTGTAAAAAGGCCCTTTTCTTTTTAAGAAGAATTCTACTTCAAGCTTTTGGCAACATATAAAATGGTGCCTACAATTATTAGTCGCTCTAAAATACTGACATTTCTATCGAGTCGTAACCTTGACATTCTTAACGAGTCATTCCATGTTCCAATTTCTTTCTATTTTTTTCTTGCTTTGGCCTTTGCATTTGATTAAATTTTTGCTCGTTTGGTGAGTATAGCTCAGTATGGTCAGAGCGTCAGGTTGTGGCCCTGAAGGTCGCGGGTTCGAGTCCCGCTACTCACCCGTTTGCAATGTCAATGTCCCCATCGTCTAGAGGCCTAGGACTCAAGATTTTCAATCTTGCAACAGGGGTTCGAATCCCCTTGGGGACACTCAGTTTAAAACATTTCTTCTTCTGATTCTTGTCTTTCCCCAGTTTCTTCTAAACGGCTTTCTTCTTTTTGTTTGTTATTGTTTAAATGGTAAGTCAGGGTGAGGGTGAACAAGGGGGCTTTCCTCTTCATTTTTGTTGCCGAGTAAAAGTTGGGCGCTTGATTTGTAAATTCAAATTTTTGCGTTTTAAAAACATCCTGAATTTGGAACGTGGCAGAGAGCATCTTATTCAGGAACTCTTTCCGTAGCCCCAAATTCACAAAGAAATTTTCTTCCTGTTTTCCTTGAGAGGAAACCGAAGGGCTATTATAAATCGAATTGATTTGCAATCGGGTATTTTTCCCCAATTGGAGCGTGTGGTTGAATCGCAAGGACCAATTAAAACTTTCCCTTGAAAAAGACTCCCCAAATAATTCACCTTTGATCCAATATTGATATACATTGCTCATGACATTAATATTCCAGAACCGGAATACGTCAAAGTTCCACATGATTTCACTGCCAAAGGCATAATCTTGACCAATGTTATCGATCGAATGCAGTGTAATCCGTGGGGCATACAATGATTGGGTGCGTTCGATTTTATTGTGCGTGACTCGATAATACATTTCTACAGAGAAAAGACTTTTACCTACGGTGGATTGAAAAGTCGCTTCGTACGAATCAATGAATTCAGGTTTTAAATCAGGATTTCCTTTTCGTACGTTATAGGCATCCATCCAGGTTTCGAAAGGTTCTAATTCCCACTCTCTCGGTCTTTCAATCCGACGGGTGTAACTGGCCATGGCTTGTTTGCCTTTGGCCAATGTATACGAAAGATGCAGGGTGGGGAAAATATCCCAGCGGTCAATGGTGAATTTTTGTGCAATGTCGCGGAGCTCAATCTCCCTGCCCGTATATTCTCCTCGCACTCCAAGTTGATATCCTATGTTTCTGTATTGACTGGAAAAAGTCCCGTAGAGAGAATGGATGTTGTGGACATACCGAATTTCATGGCTAAAAGGCGCTTGATACACATAAACCGCAGAAGGAATGTCATAGAAAAAGCGTTCTGTTTTTTCACTTCCGATGCCCAATCGGTTTTGGTATCCTGCTTGAATTTTTGATGCTCCCAGGGGAAGGGTATAATCCATTTTCAGTCTGAGATCATTAAAAGGTCCAGATTCTGTGGCCCGTTGACCTTCTGTTAAGCTGTCACTTTCGTTAAAAAGTACGTTTTTGTTGTGTTCATCTCCATTGTTATGCCCGATGATAAGCTGAAAAAGAAGTTCGTGATCAGGCCGTGAAAACGTGTGTCTAAAATCCAGATTTGTTGAATAAAAATTTCCATCCCTGCCCATTTGATCTTGGCTCCAATACGTGTTGTACCCTACACCCAAAGAATTCCATTCCTGGTAGTGATTGTTAAAATTGCCTTCAAAAGAACGACCGCCTACCCGAAATCCAATACTCAGAAGATTTTTTTCATTGATCGAATAGTCCAATCCCCCTCTGATTCCGTACCCTTCACCCCCTCTTTTTTGATCTCCTGTAGAAAACCGATAAAATGCGGTATCACCCAAAGAGGTTCTTTGATTTGCACGAAGGGTTCCTGGAAAAGACCGAGCATTGAAATCTGCGCCTATGTAGAGGGTCACCTGGGAAAACCGATAGTTCACCAAAAAATCTCCTCCGGAGCGATTCGTGAGATCATCCAGACCCAGATTGGTATTGAAAGTTCCTGTGACTCCCCCTTGTTGGGATTTTTTTAAAATAAGATTGATAATTCCGGCAGTGCCATCCGGGTCATATTTGGCCGAAGGATTGGTAATGATTTCGATTTTATCAATGGCGCTGGCAGGGGTTTGCTGAAGGGCTTCGTTGGGTTCGAGAGGCGTGGGCCGATTATCGATCAACACTGTAAAATTGGAACTGCCTCTCAACTGCACATTGCCTTCCACATCGACAGTGACAGAAGGGACATTGGTGAGTACGTCTACTGCGGTGCCGGAAATTGCGGTTTGCTGTTGCCCTACATTGATTACTTTTCGATCAATTTTGTATTCGAATTCAGGTCGGTTGGCCTGAATCTCTACTCCCTGGCCGGGAAGCACGGTCGGTTGCAGGGCAATCACACCGAGATTTCGAGATGGATTGGTTTGATCTAACGAAAGGGGTTCCATTTCGTAGGTTTTATATCCAATGAATTTTACTTGAATTCGAAATTTTCCTGCTGGAAGATTTTCTAAAGTAAATGTTCCATCTTTTTCTGTCACAGTGCCCGTGAGTTGTTGATTTTCAGGCAATGTAAATACAATGACTGTGGCATATTCCAACGGTGCTTTGGTTGATGCATCAATGACTTTTCCTTTTAAGGTAAAATTTTGTCCTGTTCTTGGAAATTGGCTTTGGGCAAAGGCATTGATGAGAAAAACAAATGGGCATACAACCATCATCCATTTTTTCATAAAACGGTTCTCCTTACCTTAAGTTGATTTCCAATTCAAAATACACACACTCATACAATATAACACAGGCAAAAAGAAAAACTTGCACATTTCATTTTTTGCTTGATTTTTTCTCTGGAATTTTCAATTTTCTTTTTATACTTCACAATACGAGGATTGAAAAATGCCGGTACGGAAAATCTTACTCGTAGAAGATGAATACATTTTGGCCTTGGATCTTGAGCGCCAGTTGACAGAATTGGGCTATAAAGTCATTGGATTTGTGGCATCTGGCGAAGAGGCGGTGGCTCTTGCCCATGAGCACAAACCAGACCTCATCTTGATGGACATTAAGATCAAAGGCGAGATCGATGGGATTGAGGCAGCCAGGCAGATTCAAGAACGGGATGCCATCCCTGTGATTTATATTACTGCCTATTCAGATCGGCTTTTTTTGGACCGCGCGAAGATTACAGAACCTTTTGGCTATCTGGTGAAGCCAGTGAACCGAAGGGAGCTGTCTGCCAATATTGAAATGGCTTTGTACCGGCATGCCATGGAACAGAAATTAAAAGCCAATGAAGCCTGGCTTTCCAATATTTTGGCCAGTCTGGGAGAAGGCGTGATCGCGACAGATGCCAAGGGAATTGTCCAATTTATGAATCGAACTGCAGAAAGGTTATGCGAATGGGATTCTCAGAAAGCAGTGGGGAAGCCTCTCCAAGAAGTATTCTCGTTACGTACTGAAAAACAAGGGCCTTTCCATTTCAATTTTGAAGAAATCCTTCAAAGAGAAAATCCTTTTGAATTTTCTGAAAATGCCATGATTCCCTGCCAATCTGGACCCCGTTTTGTCGAAGGTCGCATTGCGCCCATTGTGGATGTCAAAGGAAATCGGATTGGATTGGTTTGCGTTTTTCGTGATGTCACCGCTTTCCGTCAGATGCAGATTCAGGTGCAAAATTTGGAACGGTATCAAATTTTTAGTCAGATTTCCTCTGGCGTGGCCCACGAAGTGCGGAATCCTTTAAATGCAATTTTGTCCATCACTGAAGCCATGGCGCAGGAATTGGGAGATAAGCCTGAATTTAAAGAGTATTTAACGCATATTCGCATGCAGGTCGATCGCCTTTCTCTTCTCATGAAGGACCTGCTGGATCTTGGCCGACCCATTCAACCCTCCAGCATGCAAACGCAAGATTTGGTACATCTCTGCGAAGCAGGGATTCGGTTGTGGGAACAATCCACTTCCCATAATGATCAGAAAATTATAAAAAATTTTTCAGAGTCCTCTCTTTACGTGCATGTCAATGGAAGTAAAATTCAACAAGTGCTTTTTAATCTCTTGGAAAATGCAGCACAACACAATCCACCCCAGGGAGAAATTCAGGTTGTTCTGAATCGACGAGATGATCATGCAGTGATTTTGATTATTGACAGAGGCACAGGAATCCCAGAAGAAAATCTTTCCAAAATCTTCGATCCATTTTTTACCACGACCCGGACTGGGATTGGGTTGGGATTAAGTATTGTGAAAAATATTGTAGAACAACATCACGGAACCATTCTCCTTCGGAACAATACACCCTCTCCAGGGTGTACCGCCGAGCTCAGATTGCCATTGGTCAACCCAGTGGAAGTGCATGAGGGGTAAGACATTGGAGAATTTATGTAGAAATCCATGGATTCGATTCCTGATTTTGTTTCTCTTTTTTCTCATTTTTGGGATGGTAGGGTGTCACTCGGATCGAAAAAATCCAATAGAAGAAAAAGAATCCCCTGATGAAGAAATCGCACTTCCAGATACGACACCTCCCACGTTGCTCACTCCGTATCAATCTCAGACTCAAATGGCCAGTATCAATGAAGCGTATAGCGAAAGTCGTGATTGTCCCTGGGGATTCAAGCATCAGGGCATTGATTTTTTCCCAAATCAGGATTTGGCCATGTTTCAGACAGTGAGCAGGGGCAAAATCACCCGACTCGAGCGGTTCTACAATGACGTGAATAAAAAATGGCAAGTGAACGTGGAGTTACGGATTAATGATATGTATGTGGTGCGGTATGCGTTTGAGTCCATGTCGTCCAATCCCGCGCATGCAGATACCCAAATGGCCCACATTTTTGTTCAAGAAGGCCAGATCGTTTCTCCAGGACAAGATCTGGGTCGGCTTTTGGTCCGTGGAGAATATGCGCATGTGGATTTTGGTTTTTTTAAAAATAATGTCCCGATTTGTCCTGAGCCTTATTTCACACCACAGGCCAGGGATTCCATATTGGTCATTCTTCATCGGAAGTATCCTGAAGCTTCCCTGTGTTACGAATAAATTTTAAATTGTGCCATGAGAAATTGCATTTGTGCATCTACGTCATGGTTTTATCTGGGATATCACAGTGCATGGAGAATTTTCGGAAATTGGCGTTTTTGTTGAAAGAGTGCGATCGTCACAAAAAAACATGTAAAGGCATTGGAATTTTTCGATGGAGGTATTCATGAGAAAAAACAAAATGGATATTGTGATTTTAACGTATTTGGCAAGTCAAATTTTCGTGTTTTTGCTCCTTGCCCAACCTTCGGGTGGGCCTTATGGGCCTTTGTCCCAGACGTATGAAATTCCCAAGATCAAGGGAAAAATTTATTATGTGGCTGTGGATGGGAAACCAGAAAATTCTGGCGAAACGGTGGAGAAGCCGACCACCATCGAATGCGCTTTTGAAAGGGTAAATTCGGGAGATGCCATTATTCTTCGAGGGGGCGTGTATCGCGCTGGGAATTTGGTTTTAAATCAAGGCATTTTGATTCAGCCGTACAAAAATGAACGGCCCATCTTGAAAGGGACCTACGTCGCCACAGAATGGCAAAACCTGGGCAATGGTTTGTGGCGGACCTCTTGGAATCGGCTTTTTCCTTCGAAACCTGCAGATTGGTGGCGGAGGGATCGAGAAGGAAAAAGAACACCTCTGTATCGATTTAACAACGACATGGTGTTTGTCAATGGGAAATTTCTCCAGGCAGTCGGTTGGGAAGGGGAGATGAATGAAAATACTTATTTTATCGATTATGAAAAAGGGCATGTCTACATTGGGGTGGATCCGACAGATAAATTGGTAGAAATTACTGCTTTTGATGTAGGGATTCTTCGGACCACAAAAGAGTGTCACGGAAAGAAACCGGATCGAAGGGGATTTGTCCTACGTGGGGTGACACTTACCCAATATGCGTATCGGGCCATTGAAATTGAAGGCACAGAGCCAGAAGGAATATCCGACGAGCAAAACCATGGGAAAGAAGTGGTCGGTACGGTGTTGGAGCATTGTACCATTTCGTTTTGCTCCCGGGTTGCAGGATATTTCCGCGGGGATAGCCTGGTGGTTCGGCACTGCAAAATCAGCGATACCAGTACAGAAGGTCTCTATATTATCGCTTCAAACGATGTGTTGCTCGAAAAGAATATTTTTACCCGAAATAACATTGAAAATATCACAGGGTATTTCCCTGCAGCAGTCAAAATTTTCAATCAATGTTATCGGGTCACTTGCAATGACAATTTGGTCATTGATCTTCCCAATTCAAATGGCATTTGGTATGATGTAGGCAATGTGGATGGAATCTTCATCAATAATTGGGTTCAAGACGTGGGCGCTATTCGGACTCCCATTCGGACAGATCAAGTGTGGCCAAGTGACAATGGATTCTTTTTTGAAATTTCAAAAGGGGCTATTTGTGCAGGCAATGTGTTTGTCAATTGCGATCATGGCTTGATGGTTCTCAATAGTTCGAATGTCCAAATCTACAACAACACGTTTATCAATAGCATGGCCTGCATTGCTCGGAATGCTCGAACTCCTGCAGGCGATCTTTTTGGCTGGCATTCTGCCACGGGGCCAGAGGTGGAAAAACGAGAAGGCCATGTTTTTGTGAATAATTTGCTTGTCAGTGATGAAAATTGGGATAGGCCGCTTCTTTATGTCTGGCAACCCGCGCTGTTGTGTACAAGGTTACCCAATTCACAGCTTCTTAAGTTTGACCACAATGTTTTTGTCACCCGCTCTGAAAAAGACCTTACGCCATTGATTTTGTGGAGTCCTGCGCCGAATGAAAAGTGCCAAATGGGTTACAATACATTGGAGGATTTTAGAAAATCGTATCCTGAATTTTTAAAGCACAGTGCGTATTATCCGCATTACTTTGGTCCTCTCTTCAAAGGGATTGAGCTTGGTTATTTTCAGCTCCTAAAAAGTTTTCCTGGGAGTGAATTAGGTACTTCCTGTCCTGAGGCCATTGCAAGATTTTTCAAAACCTATCCTCCGGGGAGTAGGTATATTGGTGCTTATCCTTTACTTCAAGAGTAAGGATGACTCGCTTTGCTTGGAATGACAAGGTGTATAGGACAGACAGACTGTCTGTCCTATTTTTTTCAGAAAAGGATTTTCTCAAAAAATAACAGGATCAAAAAAAAAGATTTTTTATCGAAAATGTGCAGATGGTTTTTTAATTGAGCAGAATATCCAAGGGGTTTTGATTTCTTGATTTTAATATATATCTCACTTAAATTTAGGAAAATATATCCAATCTCGGGAGAATGGCCATGCAAATCGGTGTCCCTAAAGAAATCAAGCCCTATGAGAATCGCGTGTCTATGACCCCTTACGGGGTGAAAACGCTTGTTTCTCAAGGCCATCAGGTGTTTGTGGAAAAAGGGGCAGGGGTGAACAGTGGGTTTGAAGATGAGGATTATACCAAAGCAGGTGCCACAATGGTCGATACCGCTGAAGAAGTGTATGCCACAGCAGACATGATTGTCAAGGTAAAAGAACCTCTTTCCAACGAATTGTCCATGATTCGTCCAGATCAGATCGTGTTTACGTATTTTCATTTTGCAGCCAGTGAGGCATTGACCCGAGGATTCATGGAAACCGGGGCCATTGCCATTGCCTATGAGACTGTCGAAGCACCGGATAGAAGCCTTCCTCTGTTGATCCCCATGAGTGAGGTCGCTGGCAGAATGGCCACACAAGAAGGAGCTCGGCTTTTGGAACGGCCGAATGGAGGAAGAGGGGTCCTTCTGGGAGGTGTTCCTGGGGTTCCGCCTGGGATCGTGATGATTCTTGGAGCCGGTGTGGTTGGAACCCATGCTACGACCATTGCTGCAGGCATGGGTGCCCAAGTGTATCTTTTGGATGTGAACATGACTCGGCTTCGTTATCTTTCTGAAATCATGCCACCGAATGTCATTACCGTGTATTCCAACACCCATCACATTGTGGAAATTTTACCGAAAGTGGATCTTTTGATCGGAGCAGTGCTCATCGTGGGTGCCAAGACGCCAACGCTCATTACACGGCCCATGCTTTCTTTGATGAAAAAAGGTTCAGTCATTATTGATGTCTCGGTAGATCAAGGGGGATGCGTGGAGACCAGCCGGCCCACCACGCACGACCATCCCACTTTTGTGGTAGACGGTGTTGTGCATTACGGAGTGACCAATATGCCAGGCGCAGTGCCTTTTACTTCCACCATTGCACTCACCAATGTCACTTTACCTTATGTGGTTGAAATTGCAAACAAGGGGTTTGAACGGGCGTTTGCAGAATCCAAAGCCATTCAGACTGGGCTCAATATTTACAATTTACAAGGGCAAAGTCACGCACCGGAATGTGGCCAAGGCATTTGATCTCAAATACACGCCAGTCACTCGGATTTGAATAATATAGGGGGCAATCACCAACAAAAAGCAAAATCCCCAATGAATGTCAACCACGCGAATTTAAATATCAACTGTGGTGCTTAAAAATCCACGGATGCTATTGCCTTTGGCATCCGGTTACCTCACTAAAATCATCTTCCGCTTCGCAACAAACTCTCCAGCCTGCAAACTGTAAATGTACACCCCGCTTCCAACAGCTCGACCTCTCTCATCATTCCCATCCCAATAAACCGTATAATACCCTGTAGACTGATTCTCTGCAACTAAAGTTCGCACATGCTCTCCATAAAGATTAAATATTTCCAACCGAACATTTGCAGGTTTGGGAAGTGTATATTGAATCGTAGTCACAGGATTAAACGGATTGGGATAATTCTGTGAAACCGAAAAAGACAAGGGAATCTCAGGTTTCACTTCAACTTGAGTGGATGGAACAACTGTCACGGTCAATGGATCTGAAGTACTGGTCTTATCCGGATGTGCCTGACAACGTGCTGTCACAGTAATATTCATAGACCCTGTTGTCGACCAACTGTGAGAGGCACTTGTTGAAGTCGACCAAGATGAAGTCATACCATCTCCCCAATTAAAACTATACTCCACCATATGTCCTAAATTTGAACTTGCTCCACTGGTGGTATACGTATAACTCACTCCAGCTATAGGATTGGTCTCACCTACGGGTGTACCGGGCCTGGAAACCGTCTCAAACGGCTGAATGGGTGTGCCGGTGTAGTTTTGATCCGACTGGTTACTGGTGACGTTGCTGTAGGAGCGACTGGTGGGGCTGAAGGTGTAGCCGGATTTGGCCGGGGTCACGGTTCCACTCCAGCCGTAGGAGGCAGTGGCGCTGTAATAACCGCTGGAATTGGTACTGGGATTGCCAGGCAAACCATTCATTGTCACCCCTTCAATTCCAGTGCCCCCAGAGGTGCGCACATAGCCTGAGATTATCGGCTGAATGGGTGTGCCGGTGTAGTTTTGATCCGACTGGTTACTGGTGACGTTGCTGTAGGAGCGACTGGTGGGGCTGAAGGTGTAGCCGGATTTGGCCGGGGTCACGGTTCCACTCCAGCCGTAGGAGGCAGTGGCGCTGTAATAACCGCTGGAATTGGTACTGGGATTGCCAGGCAAACCATTCATTGTCACCCCTTCAATTCCAGTGCCCCCAGAGGTGCGCACATAGCCTGAGATTATCGGCTGAACCATGCCTTTTATTAACCTCTGCGAAGGACTTGGCTTTTTATCCAACAGAGTCTGACTATCCTTCCAGATACCAAACTGAAGCCAGTAATCCCCAGGATTGTTTACCGTGTGAGACCAACTAACCGTCGTTTGCTGACCTACCCCAACATAAATAGTTCTTGAATAGTCCCCTACAATATTCCCGTTAGCATCCCATACCGATGCTCCCGCAATAAAACTCCAGGCCGCATTTCCGGTATTAGTGAAAGTAACGCTTATCGGCGTTGAGTTCCCTACCTGTACCTGGACCGGATTATTGGGATCGTTGGGTGAGTAGCTATCGATCCAGGCTGAAATAATAGGCGTTTGGAAATAAAGCGTATCTGAAATGCCGCTCCAACCTGCACTATTGTGAGCTTGCATATTCCAGCGATACTTTTTGCCGTACTCCAATACACCGCTAGGCACAGTATGCGATGTACCGTACAACTGCTGCGGGTTATAAACGATGTTACCCGAACCATAGGGATACTTGCTTATGGCAAGGGCATAATAATCTGCATTTGATACCTCGTTCCATCGAAGTGTTGGTGTGAGAGTATCAATTACCGGACCTGGTTCAGAGCTTGAACCCGGAGAAACTAGGGCTGGCGGAGAAGGTGGTTGTGTCTGGAATTGGAACACATTGTACCAAATGTCCCAAAACAGGTAATTTCCTCCATATGATCCACCCCAACCTGCTCCAGCATAAGGGGTATAGGCATAAAGACAGGCAGTAGCAATGTTTTCTGGTGTAATAATCACATTGTCTTCTGTTTTCTTAGAGATTCCCACACCCCATCCATTCTTACTTCCTGTTGTCTCGATGGTTCGATAATTATAATCGAATTGCCAGGTTCCAACATCAACTTGCTTGCCAAACCCTTTCCATGTAGAATTACCTAAAGCATAACCCATAGCCCAATCCAGCGCATATCTATATTGAATATCAGGATTTGAACAAGGCGGCATTGTAACCAACGATTGCTCTTTTTGTAAAGTAGTAATGATTACTTGAGGATTTATTTTATAATTTTGGCTGGCATTATAAATAATGTTAGCCGCAGATCTGATAATGCCATTAAAATCCTGGGTGTTGTAGGTTGCAAGGAAACTTGGGATACCCTCCAGAAAGGCTTGAATTTCCGTGAGCGTCATTGATTGGTAATTCCGAAAGTCTGCATCCGAGATTATGTTATTACGGCCTGTCAGACCGGACCACTTCCCGATTTGCTCACCTAAAATGCCTTCGCCTACTGCATTGGGGACGGCAACAGGACTGAACTTATGCAACAGTGTGTCATTAGTAGCTAAAGCCTCGACGAAGTATTCTAAGACTTTATTTTCAGATAAATTTTTGGGTATATCGATATACTGTGCTTTCTTAAGTTCTTGGGCATTGAGCTTTTCCCATTTTCCATCTGTTGATGAAAAACGGTAGACATCGTATCTTGCTGTATTATAAGGCTTCCAATTAAGAACTATATATTTTCCACTGTTCCACGCCCAAAGATCCTTTTCTACATTAAACACAGTTGGATTAGTTTCTCCAAGAGCTGGGAAACAAAAACCTGCCAAAACTAAAAGACTAATGACTGCCGTAGTAACCAGACCTTTAGCTATCCGGAAGATATAGCACACCATATTTCTAACACCTCCTTCTTAGCGGTGTGGTTGGTGGTGGTTGCAATTTTTAAGGAAAACCGGAGAATAAAATTTTAAAGCTCTCCCCTTTTTATTAACTGCCTCTATTTTATAGGCTATTTCGCTATATTCATATATATCTGAGTCAAAGAACTCCGGTTTCTCAAGAGGCTTCAAGTTAACAAGATTCCAACAAGTGTCATAATTTGTTTTCCGATAAACATTGAAAAAAGCGAAACTATACGGGTTCCAATGCAATACTATGTATTTCCCACTGGTCCATCCCCATACATCTTTAGCATCGTTAAAAACAGTAGGTTTTAATTTACTTGATCGAACAGTTGGATTAGTTTCTCCAAGAGCTGGGAAACAAAAACCTGCCAAAACTAAAAGACTAATGACTGCCGTAGTAACCAGACCTTTAGCTATCCGGAAGATATAGCACACCATATTTCTAACACCTCCTTCTTAGCGGTGTGGTTGGTGGTGGTTGCAATTTTTAAGGAAAACCGGAGAATAAAATTTTAAAGCTCTCCCCTTTTTATTAACTGCCTCTATTTTATAGGCTATTTCGCTATATTCATATATATCTGAGTCAAAGAACTCCGGTTTCTCAAGAGGCTTCAAGTTAACAAGATTCCAACAAGTGTCATAATTTGTTTTCCGATAAACATTGAAAAAAGCGAAACTATACGGGTTCCAATGCAATACTATGTATTTCCCACTGGTCCATCCCCATACATCTTTAGCATCGTTAAAAACAGTAGGTTTTAATTTACTTGATCGATTTGATTTAGATGAAGCTATCTTCTCTTCTGGCGTGCCAAAACCATATCCTGCTTCAACCATTCGATGCACTGGAGCCTCCTCAACGATTACCCATCGCCCTTCCTCTGCAGCAAGAACATAAAGCCGATAGTTAACCCCGTTGTAAAAAGCGCGATTTTCCTTTTTCAATTGATATTCAATTTTAAAGAACTTATTTCTAAAAATCAAGAAAAATTTTTATAAACTTTGAAGAGGTAGGAAAAAGCTCAGTACCTCCCGTGCCTTAATTTATGAAAGTGCCAGCCTAAAGGTTAGTAACTGCCGAAGTGAGAAAAATTTTTTGCTCAAAATGTTTTTTCTGGGTTGTCTTTCAAAAATCTTTCTTGCAATGGGATTGTAGACTACCTAAATTTTTTTATGACGATTTTAAACTTAAACATTTTAGGAAAAACCTGCCTTGCTCCCATGGCAGGAATTACAGATATCCCGTTTCGTCTCATGGCCAGAAAATACCACGTGGGTCTTGTTTTCACTGGATTGATCAGTGTGGATGGCCTGGTTCGAAAAAGCGAAAAAACTTTGCGATTGTTTCGTTTTCTTCCAGAAGAAAGACCCATTGGGATTCAGCTTTTCGGCCATGATCCTCAGGTGTTTCGAGAGGCAGTGTCTATCATTTCAGAATTTTCGCCAGATCTCATTGATCTCAATTTGGGGTGTCCTGCCAAAAGTGTTGTCAAAAGAGGCGCAGGCGCTGCACTTCTCAAAAATCTCTCTCAGATCCAAAAGATTGCAGAAGCAGTGGTACCTTCTTCTCCTGTCCCTGTCACTGCAAAGATTCGAAGTGGGTGGGACGATAGCTCCATTGTGGCAGTGGAAATTGCAAAAATCCTAGAAGCCACAGGTATTTCTGCAGTGACCGTGCATGCGAGGACAAAAGACAAAGGGTTTAAAGGCAAAGCAGACTGGAGCGTGATTCAAGCGGTTCGACAAGCAGTTTCTATTCCAGTGATTGGCAATGGGGATGTGACAAGTCCTCAAGAGGCCAAACAAATGCTGGAACAAACCGGTTGCGATATGGTCATGGTTGGCCGAGGCGCACTCGGACGACCCTGGATTTTTCACCATATTGAACATTATCTGAAAACTGGAACTTTATTGGAAGAACCCAGTTTTCGAGAACAAATCGAGAATTGTCTTGAACATTATCGTTTGGCATTACAATACCTTCCAGAAAATCGGGCAGTGTATGAAATGAGAAAACACATTGCATGGTATGTGAAAGGCATGCCTGGCGCGAGCGAATTTCGCAAAGAAATTTTTATGTTCACAGATCCAGAACAGGTGATTTCTCGCCTATGCGCGTTTGGAGAGAATTTTGCTTGACACTTATGAAAAAAATCTGTAAACTTCTTTCATAAAAATTGGTTCTTGAATTTATTAACGCAAGGAGGGTCCAATGCGAGTAAAAAAATGGTTTTTCGGGGGGATGGTTTTTCTTTTCGCAGGATTTTGTTTGGGTCAGTGGTATGGGTATCGTCCCACCACAGACGAAAGTGTTTGGGATGGTGGATTGGGGATGACGTGGATTGATAATCAGGCGTATTACCAGATCAGCTTTCAGCCAGACATTGCCATTGGAAAATTCGGTTTTGGCCTCAACATCAATCTTTTGTACAATACAGAAAACGGAAAATTCTATTCTCAAGAATGGAAAGACCGGCGCACAGGGAAAACCGATTACATGCGGATTATTCGATACGCTCGCTATGGTCGAAAGGGAGATCCCTTCTATGCCCAGGTGGGGGCTCTGGATGCGGCCCGGCTTGGACATGGTTTTATTTTGAATTTTTATAACAATCAGATTGCTTACGAAGACCGCAAGATCGGTCTTTCTTTGGACATGGATTTTGGCCTTTTCGGATTTGAATCGGTGGCCAATAACCTGGCCCGGATGGAAGTCATTGGCGGAAGAGTCTACATTCGTCCAATGCATCAAAGCGAAGTCCCGGTTTTAAAACGGCTTGCCTTTGGCGCCACTGCGGTCCAGGATGTGGATCCCGATTCCAGACGATCCACAGACGATGGCGTGACTGTCTGGGGAGTGGATGCAGAATTACCGCTGATTAAAAGTGAGATTCTGACCACTCTGCTCTATGCAGACCATGCCAAAATTCAGGACTACGGAAGCGGTCAAACCATTGGGTTTCGTACTGATTTTTCTGCGTTGTGGGGTTTTCTGGGTTTGAATTTCAATGTCGAACGCCGATTCATGGGCAAGGAATTCATTGCGTCTTATTTCGGGCCATTTTATGAGGTCTTGCGGTATTCCACTCTGGGTGAACTGATTGATTTTTATCGTTCTCTTGGAGGCGATATTTCGGGTATTCCAAGCGAATTTCTACCCATCATTTCGAATATTCCTGTGAATCAGAAAATGCTTCTTCCCATGATGACAGAGAAGCGAAATGCCTGGTATGCAGGATTGGATCTCAATTTCTTTAAGCTCATTCGGGTTCTTGGATATTATCAAAAAGTGGATAATCATAAAAATAGCGGGGCCCTTCATCTTGGCGCAGGATTATCGCAAAATATTCCTTACTTCACCATGGAGGCGACTTACGACAAACGAGGGATTGAGACATTCAAAGATATTCGCACTCTGGACGTGCGTTCTGTAGCTAGGGTCGGCGTTGGATATAAAGTGAAGCCCTATTTGCTTCTCTATATGGATTATATTTGGAATTTTGTATGGGACGAGCAAGAAGGCCAGTATGTGCCTCAGGAACGAATCCAGCCTCGGATTGCGCTGAGGTATCCGTTTAGTTTGTAGGGCAATCTCTTTAAAAGGGTGGAATTCTCAAAAAGAGTTTCACCCTTTTTTATATGTCGAATTCAAATCCCGCACCGACAGAAATAAAATGCTTTCCATAATGCGTTTGGAAAATTTTTTTGGCTTGATTCCCGGTGCAATGGGTCGGTCCCACTTGCAATACCCCTAAGGCTTTCATTGAAGTGACAATAGATTCAATGATGGATGGATCCTGATCCATGAGATGAAATCCGCCCATGACCAAAGCCATGGGCTCTTGGGGAAAAATGGATTTGACTTTATGAATCATGGGGATGATTCCCGGATGTGAACACCCTGTGAGAATCGTAATTCCATTTTCTCTTTTCACGAGAAGCGCTTGTTCTGGCATGAAGTCCCCTTTGTACTGTCCTGGAATTTCTCCTGTGACTGAGATGGAACTATCCATTGCATGAAATGTGTTGTTTTCAATCAATTGGCCTTCAAGCACGCGAACCATTTTCTTGAATTCCGTACTGAAACCTGGACAGGCATAGACTTTTATTCCTTTTTGTCGTTTCAACAATTCCCATAAACCGCCCGTATGATCCCAGTGGTCATGGGAAATCACGACTGCTTCAATTTTTGAAATATCTACCTTCAACCGATTTATGTTTTCCAACAGGGATTTTCCATTTTCTCCTGTATCGAATAAAATACGTTGATCCACAAGGCAGGAGAAACCCCACCCGAATTGAAAACCTTCGGTCCATGGAGTATTATCATACAGTACAGCGATTTTCATGAGGATTTCCCTTTTGCTTTTATTTTGAAGCGGCCATGAGAGCATCCACCATTTTTTGGATAATTTCGGCCATGGGAGAGGAGGTGAAACGTTCAATGAATGGGAGTCCAGTATCACAGGTTTTGGCAATATTAGGATCCAGAGGAAGGTCCCCTAGAAAATGAACGCCCATCTGGTTGGCCATTTCCTTTCCACCTCCTTTTTGAAAAATGGGCGTAAACTCACCACATTTTGGGCAGATAAACCCACTCATGTTTTCGATGAGGCCTAAGATGGGCACATGGAGACGTCTACAAAACATGATGGCTTTCCGAGCGTCCATTAGAGAGACTTTTTGTGGCGTGGTGACGACAATCGCTCCGTCTAAATTGCCAATGAGTTGACAGATCGAGAGCGGTTCGTCTCCCGTCCCGGGTGGAGAATCGATGATGAGATAATCTAAATCGCCCCAATCCACATCTTTGAGGAATTGTTTAATGACTCCCATTTTCAGGGGCCCGCGCCAGATGACTGGATCGTCTGGATTCCGAAGGAGAAAGCCTATGGACATGACTTTCAGATTCCCCAGTGTGACAGGAATCAGTGCTTCTTTCTCTTGCTGAATGGTTTCTCCTTCCAGGCCCAGCATGGTGGGAATGCTCGGGCCGTGAATATCCAGGTCGAGAAGGCCTGTCCGCATTTCTCTCCTTGTTAAACCAACGGCCAGGTTCACTGCGATGGTGCTTTTTCCAACGCCTCCTTTGCCAGAAAGGACAATGATTTTGTGTTGGATCCGATCAAGACGTGCGTTGAGCTTTGGGTCCATAGGGTCCCTTTTATTCTGTTGGAACATCGCGGTTGGATTCCTTATTTTTTACCACGGTTTTTCATGAACTCAATTTTTGTCCATTGATGACATATAAAGCCGCTTCTTTCGGATCTCGGGTCTCGAATAAATTTCCCTCTTTGATCCCCAAAAAATATTCTACTTTGAGTGCAAAGTGTTTTGCAACGACGACTTCCATTTGATGGAGGTATCTGTGTTTGATTTTCTGTACGTACGAATCGGGATTTTGTTGTTTTTCTTTAAAAAAAAGTGATTCCGGGTTGAGAAGCATGGCAACAAGCTTTCCTTTGGACCGAAGCACTCGTGCAGTCTCATCTATTGCTTTTTTATTATTTTCAATAAATTGGAGCGAGGCAATGAAGATCACCGCATCAAAGGAAGCGTCCAAAAAGGGCATCGCTTCTGCTCGGGCGACAACGGATCTCAAGGAATCGGGTGCATACTTCAATACCTCATAGGAAATGTCCAGTCCTGTGACTCCAAAACCGTGTTCACTCAATTTTTTTTCTATGATGGCAGGGCCACAGCCGATGCTCAATATGTCTCTTGCCCCCTCCAATGCATCCAAAAGATAATTCAATTCGGCCTGGAAAACCTTTTGCCAAAATTCGGTTTGACACGATTGCACATAGTTTTTCATCATGTTTACCTTAAAAATCATCAAAAAATTGTTCACGCCACCACAAAAAATATTCCCATGGATTTTCAATATTATACTGTTTTCCCTTTTCAAAATTCATGGCCTGAGATTTCATCTTTTCGAGTAGCATCGGACAAATTGTGTTCTTGGTCAAAAGTTCGAAAGCGCATTGCACGAGAAGAAATTTCTCATGGGCTTCTTGATCGTCTGGATTCCGGTCGGGGTGGTACTTGAGACAAGCACGCCTGTACGCCTTTTTCAAAGTTTCTTGATCTGCGTTTTCGTCTACTTCCAAAATTTTACGTGCTTCTTGGCGTGCATATTGTTCTTGAAAAATCCGTTCGAAAAATCCCTCTTCATCCATTTTTTCCCCCGCATTAGAGAGTATCATTCATGGCTGACTTGGCCACCCGAAAACCATAGCAGTTGTACCAATTCTTGGGACGATTTTTAAATCGATTTGTGGTTCGTGAGCTCTGAGGATCATTGATCCATGACCCTCCTCTGAGGACTTTGTACTGTCCAGCATCTGGCCCCTTTGGATCAATTTGTGGATTTTCGCGATATTCTCCGTACCAATCCGCGCACCACTCCCATACATTGCCAGTCATATCGTACAAGCCCAATGGATTGGGACTGAAGCTTGCTACGGCTGAGGTATAGGGATATCCATCATTATAATTTTCGAAAATGGTCGTTTTGGGGTTGTGTTTTTTGAGCGACTCGTCTGCGACATTTCCTCCTTTTTGATTCGAAGGAAAGTCGTTTCCCCATGCATACTGAATTGGCTCTCCTCGGTTTCTTGCTGCAAATTCCCATTCTGCTTCTGTGGGTAAACGGTATCCTGCCCAGTCGCAAAATGCTTTTGCATCGTACCAGCTTACGTTCACAATGGGGTGATCGTCTTGCCACCCCCATTCAGGCGGCGGAGGCATTCTTCGACGTGTGGCTTTACAAAAGGCACGATACTGGGCCACTGTGATTTCGGTTTTGCTCAAGTAAAAATCCGATACCGTGACTGTGTGGACAGGTTTTTCGTCAGAATCTCCATTGCCAAACACATCTCCCATTTGAAATGTACCCCCTTGAACGAATACGAATTCTATGCCTAACGCATTGCTTTGTGGGTTTGGATTTTGAGAATGCGGAGTGTGGGCAAAAATAAAAAATAGTGAAACCATAAGAATCCACAATATTCCTTTTTTCATTTGGCGTCTCCTTTTGAATTGTTCGTAGTTCATTTTTTCGCAATATAGAAACGTTTTCCATCCTGAAAAACTTCGCTTATTTTTCTCTGTTTCATGAGCATTTCCAATCCCTTGATCACTGTCATTTTGGGTAGATTCAATCCTTCCGCGATCTCTTCCAATGTACAAGGACGGTGAAGTAGAAGTTCTTGAATTTCTTCTGGAGTGGAGAATCCTATTTCCTCTGGGGCAGATTCTGACCGCTTGTCATCCGCAATGATTTCTGCACGAGGTGTGAAGAAATCTGCCAGTGATTCAAGATCGGTTTGAGAAACTGGACGAATAAAAGGCTCAGCAGGCGGACGGACGACTGTGTTCAATTGAATTCGTTCAGGACATATTTGTCGGCAGAGATCCGCGATCTTTTTGACTTGAGAGGAAATCCCTGTCATTTCAGCAACAAGGAATACTTCCAACCATACAGAGCGGGGAAATCGATGGGTAAATTCCATGAGCCCCTGGACCATTTGTTCAAATGAGATTTTGCTACAGGGCCGGTTTACGGTTCGAAACATCCTTTCATCTCCTACATCCAGAGAGGGGAGGACTAGGTCTGCTGACATCAAGGCGTCTTGAACCTCTTTTTTCCAGAAAAGCGAGCCATTGGTAATCACGGCGACTGGAATGTCGGTCATCTGTTTGATCTTTCTGATTAGATCACCGATCCGGACATGGAGTGTCGGTTCTCCAGAACCTGCCAAACTGATGTAATTGGGTTTACTGCCATTGTTCAGTTTTCTTTCCAACTCGAGAAGAACCGATTTGACTTTGACATATTCTTTCCGCTTCAGGGTTTTGTGCGTTGTTCGTCCAAGCTGACAATAGATACAGTCGTACGTACAAGTTTTGAACGGCACAAGATCTACCCCCAAAGACAAACCCAATCTGCGTGAAGGTACAGGGCCATACACATGGTGAAAAACTGCTTCATTCATGGGGCTTATTCACAAGGGGGTTTATCGCATCGTGTGTTTCTACCACAGCAGGTTTTTCCACTTTGTTCAAGGCTGCACTCGCCAGACGAAGAGGGCACTCGGGTCGGATCCGAATTCTTGAGGATCAGTTTCAACCCGCCAAGAATCACTCGATGCACTTTTCCATGACATTGAGGGCATTCGGTAAGAGGTGGATCCGTCATGGATTGTTTTTGCTCGAATTTTAGACCGCACGAGGCACATTGGTATTCATACGTCGGCATGAGGCAAATCCTCCCTATGGGCGTGTGTACACGCCAATTCAGGCTGATGGATGAGTTTCCCATCAAGATATAACGCAAGCACTTTCTGAATTTCTGTTTCGTTTGTCATAAACACTTCAAATCCGGCGTGTTTCAGATCTTCATAAATTCGTCTTCCCATGCCGTGGGAAATGACCACCTGGCAATCGTTTAGGGCGTTGAGAAGAGGACCATGGCGATCCTGTGCATGTGGTGCGTGCTCTAATCCTCGGGCATGGCCTGTAAAGGTATTGGGACGATATTCTTGCGTCTTGATTGTCTTTCCTTCAAGTTCCACAATGACAAATCCTTTCGCTCGTCCGATGTGGGAAGCAATATGCTTCCCATCATCAGAAGCAATGGCAATTTTCATTTTACATTTTCTCCTCTTTTTCTTTGAGTTGTTTTTCCAATTCCTCTATCCGTTTTTCTAAAAGTTCCTTTTCATTTTTCAGGGTCGCAAGTTCTGTCTTTAACTCCTCGGGTGTTAAAGAAAAGGGGGGTATTCCTCCACGATAGAGGTGCCAGGCATGGACAATTCTTCCGCTCGGGTCTTGATAATAGGCATGAGGACCCATACCACATCGGCAAGGTCCGATGTAGGTATAACCTGAAGGGGAACTCACTCCAGGTCTGTTCCAATACCACCGAAACCAACCTCTTCCATTCATTTTTCATTTCCTCCTTTCTTTTTGCTTAATGTGTGATGATAAGAACCTTCTCTGACCATTTGAATCCCACACTGGGGACATTGTTGTTCCCTGCAGGGAATTCCTGGTTCATGAAATTTTTTATACCCGCATTGTGGGCAAATACAAAAGCCACCAGGGCCCATTCCATCGTTTACCTTCTCCATGGGGGACCTCCTCCATTTTTCCGGGCATATCCTTTATCTTCTTCTGCCCGATGAATAGATGGACTTTGACATTGCGGGCACTGTGTCGGTCTCGGAAACCCGTGCGGGATTTCCCACGTATGGCCACATTGTGCACATCTAAATTTTCGATAGATCGTAAGAATCACCTCCTTAAAAAGTTTGAACCAACAATTCAAAAGAGATCATTTTTTCCCAATGGCAATGACCCAATTTCTTATTGGATAGACTTTTCTATTCCGGAGTCTGAGTTTATCAAAAAGCGTTTCCAGTTCATGCACTTCAAACGGTCCATGCGCTTCTTTCATGTGAGAATGACAAATGAATTGACTGAGAGGGGTCTTTCGAAAATCTGTAATCACAAGCCAGCCATCTGGTTTCAGCACCCGAAGCATTTCTTTTAAAATGGCCTCTGGGTTTGGGACTTCGTGGAGCATATTATTTGAAACAACCAAATCGACTGAGGCATTCTCTAATTCCAAACAAGAGGCATCTTGCTTTAAAATTTGAATTTTATCCCGAAGACCCATGTTCTTGGCTTTTTGTTCAAGTTTTTGAAGCATTGGCTCAGAACGATCAAGGCAGAGGACCTTTCCTGTTTTTAATGTTTTTGCAATTGCCAAGCTGAAGCGACCTGTTCCTGCTCCCAGGTCAAGAACGACTTCATTTCCCCGGAGAATATGCGAAAGTTCCTTTAAGAAAATGGAGTCACAATCTCCTAAGAGCCATTTTTCCAGGAGCCTTACCAGAGGACTTTCCAGATGCCATGCGAAGATCTTTTCTTTGATTCTTTGGAATTTTTTCATGGTTTTTCTCAAATTTCATTAATATGAATGAGAATCATTTTCAACAATGGCCAAAAAATTTATTTCTCTTTTTGGCATTTTTCGCACACTCCATAAAACTGGATAAGATGATGGGTGATTTTAAAATGGTATTTTTCAGAAAGTCCCTTTTCTACGTGTTGTAGAAGCTTGACTTCGTCCTTCACAAAATCAGTGTAATTGATAATCCGATTGCATTGGGTACAAATGAGATGATGGTGGTGTGTTCCTCCCTTGAGGTGTTCTGCAAGTTCATATCGGGCGCGGCCGTCTCCGAAATCGAATTTATGGACCACGTTCATCTGCGTTAAAATTTCCAATGTTCTATAGATCGTGGCCAATCCGATATGGGGGAGGGTTAAGCGCATTTTTATGTAAATTTCATCTGCGCTTAAATGGTCTTCTGTGTTTGAAAGGACCTCAAGAATCGCTTCTCGGGCTACGGTCATGCGATACCCACAGCCTTTGAAGTGTTCTTTCCACCCATAGGGGGAATGTGGAAACTTCCAATGCATTTCAACTCCAATTAATGAAAATGATTTTCACTATCAATTTAACCATTTTTCCCTTCTTTGTCAAGTACAACCCGGTTCTCAAATACGGACAGCATTTCAGTAAAAAGGGCATCATTTTACATGATGCTGAAATTTAAAAAAACGGTTTACTGTTTTACACCTCCACCCCAAGAAACGTCCGGACAAAATATCCAATGCCAAAACTAATACCGGCCACCCCAAGACTGACAAAAACCATTTCAAAGAACGAACGTCGGAACGGTTTATCGAGTGCCACTGAGAGATAATAATTAAAAAACGCAATGATGAGAATGCCAATGATCAACATGCACGTCAAGGAGAGCAAAGGGTTTTTCAGAATCAAATAGGGGAGAACCAAAGCCCATACTGTAAAAATATAGGCAATTCCTGTGTACACTGAGGACTTTAAAGGATGCTTTCCGCTCTCTTCTGCTTTGGTGGAAAGAAATTCTGAGGCAGCCATGGACATGGCAGCAGCCACTCCAATAATCACGCCAGTGAGCGCAATCAATCGGGAATTGCCTAAGGCCAACGTCAATCCCGCAAGGCTTCCTGTTAATTCCACCAACGCATCGTTTAATCCCAACACGATTGAACCCACGTACTGCAACCGTTCTTCGTCTAAGAGTTCCAGAAGCAGTTGTTCGTGTTTTCCTTCATCTTTCGCTATCCTTTCGATTGCTTTGACTTTTCCTTTGAGCTGAGAGTAATTGGTTTGCGCAGAATCTTCCCCTTTTTCCATGAGTTTCAACGTAAAGGTAAGTCCAAACAGTTTGGCCATTGTGACATAAAGCCAAATTTTGCCCCGATCCGGTGCAATGTCCTTGCCGGTTATGTTTTTCCACTCTTTATAATGCCTGAGCTCGTCCTCTGCAATCTGGCGTAAGATTTTGCTGTTCTTTTTGGATTTTGTATTTTCTGCCAGGTTCTTGTAAATCTCATATTCTGTAATTTCATTGGCCTGATATTGTTCAATTAAATTCTGAAACGTTGATTTTTGCATTTTATCCTCCTCTCAATGGGGGATGCAATGGTTTTCTTTTCCACGCATGGGATAAAATCGCACTCATTGCTTGGAAAAACACAATGGCATAGCCTGTGGGAAAATCCAGTTGATACGAAGCCATAATTGCCAAAAGATTGATCACCGTGCCAATGGCCCAGGCTGTCCAGAGCGCATGTTTTGGATACCATTTCAATGCAATCAACGCAGGCGCCAGAAGCAGGGCAAATACGACCAACACGCCTGCAAGCCGTACTGAACTGGTCACTGTGATTGCAAAAGTCAAAAAGAAAAGCATATCCCGCACCACGCCTTGGGTTTTCCGTTGCGACCAAAATAAAAATGTGCCCAGACCTGTATACAATATCGCGGTTTTTCCAATTTCATGCCAGGGGGTAAAAAGAATATCCGCTGCGGTGAGGCGCTGGAATGTTTCCATCCCGTGGGCCGATTTGGAAAGGAGAAGGACCACACCGGAAAGTCCAAAGGCATAGACAAGCCCGATAAAAGCTTCGGGATGCGGTCTTTTTCTCGACACTTCAGCAATCAAGATCCCTCCTGCCAGGGCAGTCCCTAGAGAAATGGGGTACAACCCTTTCCCATCCCAAAATAATAGGGAAATGGCTGCACCCAAAGCGGCCATTTGACCAATGGCCAAATCTGTAAAAATAATCCCTCTACGGATAATTTCCAAACCAAAAAATGAATGGATGCCCAAAAGAACCAGAGAAAGCAAAAATGCAGAAAGTAAAATATCACTCATGGGTTAACCTCCTGACAATGTCGTCGAAAAGATCTTCAAGGGTTTTGATATGAGGAAACGCGGCCACGTCATGCGGAAGGATCTTCATTTCAATGCCAAATTTTTTTGATACATGTTTGGATGCAGAATCCGGATGATACACATCATGAAGGATAAAACGGACCGAATGCGCGGTGAGGAGTTGACCCAATGCATCGATGTGCCGAGAAGTGGGCGGAATGCCAGGGAGCGGTTCTACAGTGCCTACCAGAACAAGCTCATATCTTTTGAGAAAATAATCAAAAAGTTTGTGATATTCAATGACCCGGGTGCCTTTCAATGGGGCCATTTGATTTTTCCAGTGTTCAATTTTTTTCTCCCATGCTTCTTGCCATAGTTGGAAATTGTGTTGATAAAAAGCATTGGAAACGGGATCGATTTCTCCAAGGCGATCCGCAATGGCCTTTGCTAAAAACGGAATTCGCTCCGGATCTAAATAATAATGCGGATTTCCTTCTGGATGCACATCCCCTTGCGCTCGAGAGATGGACGTGGGAATTTCGATTAATTCGACAAATTGTGAAAGGTCTAACAACCCTTTTGTTCCGGTTTGAATTTTTGGATTATTGGCCTGGTTCAACAGAGGCGGAAGCCATCCAATTTCCAATTGGGCTCCATTGATAATCAAAAGATCCGCGTTTCGCAATAAGGCAATCATAGAAGGTTTGGGAATCACGGTATGGGGATCCCAATTGCCTTTGGCCAACGCGTGCACTTTGACGTGATCCTTGCCGATTTCCTGAACAAGATCTGCAATGTAAGGATACGTGGTCACCACATGGAGTGATTGTGCCAAGGCAATTGTCCCCCAGATTGTAAAGAGGATGCTCGCAATACGGATTTTCATGGTTTGTTCCTCCTTGTTCAATTAAAAGGGATGAGCGCCGTGGGCGCCAATGGACAAATTGTACTGAATTAGCCATTCGTGTACAGGCTTAGCACGAAGACTCTCTTCTTTGTACAATGAATGATCCCAACTGTACTGAAATCGGATTCGAGAAAATTCTGTAGGGTTGAATTCGGCCATGACAGAAACTCGGTACATTCGATGGGGAAGTGGCATTGGGAGCCCATTTTGCCACACGTTGTTTTCATGCACTTGATCGTACCGGAGCCCAACTCGGCTTCTCAATCCGTATTTGAATACCACTTGGCCATACCCTCCGGACTGCTTTTTGATGAGATCAGATTGGACGATCGCATCCTGGTTGTCTTTTTCGTACAACGTGCCATCCATTTTTCTGTACCGATATTCTCCCTGAAAAGAGACATACCGAATTGGATCCATGGGATATTTGACCGTCACTTCACCTCCCCAAATTTGAGTTTTTGCTTTGACGCCATGTCCTTCTACGCCAGAAACATCCATGCCGTGGCCAATTCGACTTTCTCCCAAAGCAGAGGAAATGCCCACAAGACAAATGAAATCTTTCCACTCAAAAGAAGTTCGAGTAAATCCTGTCACACAATTTGGCATGTCTTTTTCTGGAATATGGATGGTTTCCAAGGGATCGTGAAATCCTTCCTTTCCGAAACTCAATTCATTTTCTCCAGAAAGCACTTCAGTCCCCAACATCCAAAACATGGACATTGGAGCCACCCAGGTGCATTGGATGCCTTTTTCATTGAATCCTTCTTCGCCAAAAAAGACTTTTTGAACAAGCGGTGGATTTGCAAAGTCCCATACATGGCTGTGCTGTTCATTGGTTCGTGAAAATGCACTTAAAAATTTCCCCCCTTTGAGTTGCAATCCATAAGGCAACTGCCGGGTGGTGAAATACCCTTCTTCGATTTCGATGCCGTTTTCCGAGAGATGAAAAATTCCCGTTAAATTGAAATACGGATCCACGACAGAAGAAATGGCCAATTCTCCATAATTGAAATTGAATCCATTTTGGGCATTCAGTCCCGCATGCGAATGCCCGTGTTGTGCTTCTTCTGCCTGAGCATGTTGAAGACCGGGAATCCAAAGGTGTTCTAATTCATGATTTTTCACATTTCGGTACACAAAGGAACCGTCCAGAATGAGCGAAATGTCTGGTACAAATTTGGCCTGAGAAAATGGATTTTCCCACGGAGAAGGGGTGGGGGCTTGCTGGGCCTTCACTCCCATTTCAATGAAGAATAGAGTACAAACGCAAAGGAAGAAAGCGTTTCTCATAGACTCTCTCCTTAATTATTAATAAATAATAAATTTTGATTTACGATTTGGACAAAAGCGAAATAAAAACTGAAGAATGTATTAGTTTAATGGAGGGCCATTGGAAAACGGAAGAATGTACTTGGAATGAACCAATACAATGGATTCAAAGAAAATGGAAAATAAAAAACAGGGTGTAATAAAAATAGCGTAAAAAACGGTCTCTGTCTGTTGATAATGGAGAAATCCACACAATACACACGTAGAATCATGATGATCCGAATTTATTGAATGGGTATGGAAAGAGGCAAAACCCAAAGTAAGCACGTAGGCGAGAAGAATCGCTATGGGAATCTTGCGATACCCCATTTTAAGATTTTTTCTCATTTTCCCCATTTTTGATGATTAAACCCATTGGGAAAAACAAAAGTTCCCAAAAGTCCCTTTCCTACTTTTTTAAAATCATATACACACCCACCAAAACCAGGACGGCTCCAAATATTCTCGAGAGGGTTTCTTTGGGAATACTCACTGCAAAGCGGGCACCGATCCATCCTCCAAAGAGAAATCCGAGGCAGATCAGTCCTGCGGGAAGCCATTGAATATATCCCCATTTGTAATACGTCCATACTGCCAGAATTCCAATGGGAGGAAGCATTAAGGCAAGCGTGGTTCCCTGGGCTTGATGTTGGGTGAATTTAAAGAGATAAATCAAAGCAGGAATGATCAAAATTCCGCCTCCAATGCCCACGAGGCCGCTTAAGATGCCTGCCAATAATCCCAGGATGACATATGCAATATGAAGCATAGAATATTTCTCCCTTCAACACAGAATCAAAAAGCATTAATGGGCTTCTTTGCCTACGCGTGCCCGATAATCTTCAGGTTTGTGTCGGACAATGTCCCCTTTGATCATATACATCACATCTTCCGCAATATTGGTGGCATGATCTGCAATGCGTTCGAGTTGTCGTCCTACGCTCAAAAGCTGTAAGAAGCAATGGATTTGATCCGGCTCTTTTTGAATGTACGTGGCGACTTGGCTATACATTTCCCGGTTGATGGAATCCACTTCATCGTCTGCTTTCCACACTTCAAATGCCATTCCCAAATCTGTATTCACCAAAGAATCCAGACTTTTCCTCAGCATCATTTTTACTCGCTTTGCCATGCCCACAAAATCAAACGGAATGGGAATTCTCTTTTGCGTGGAAAGGAAAGCAGCCCGTTCTGCAATGTTGACGGCCAGGTCTCCGATGCGTTCGAGGTCGCTATTGATTTTAATAACAGACACAATGAATCGCAGATCATTCGCTACAGGCTGATACAGAGCCAGAAGTTTTAAGCATTCTTCTTCCAAATCCACTTCTCGTTCATCCACTTCTGCATCTGCGTCAATGACTTTTTGGGCCAATGCTTCGCTGTGTTCTTCCACAGCCTGGACTGCGATCTCCACTTGTTCTTCCACCACAGCACCCAAGGCCAAGATATGCTTCTTGATTTTTTCAATTTCTTTTTGTAATAACATGGGCATATCGACTCCTTGAATTTTGAATTTATTTCACATAAAAGATAACTCAAGTTTTTTCATTGATCAAGTGAAAAACGATCGTTTTCTCCTTTTAACACATTTCTAACATTGTACAAATCATTCTCAAACGAACTGCGGGTAAGTTTCTCTTGTCAAAAAATAAATACAAATCACCAAACAAAAGGAGGAGTTATGTGTCAACTCAAGAAACGATGGATGGGATTGGGGTATGTGCTTCTGTTTCAGCTTATGGGATTTTCCCAAACCACTTCTCAATTGAGTGGGGTCTTTTTTGCGGATTATTACTACAATCTAGAGAACTCGGACGCGAACGCCAAAAATCAGAATGCCTTTGCCTTCCGCCGGATTTATTTCACATTTGACAACTCGTTTACTGAAAATATCACAGTCCGATTTCGATTGGAGTCTGAACACGGGAAATTTGGATCTGCAGAAAAGGTCACTCCCTTTGTGAAGCATGCCTATCTCGAATGGAAAAATTGGATTCCGAACCACAGCCTTTATCTTGGTATTGGCGAGACCAATGCGTTTAAGAATTCAGAAGCCTGGTGGGGATACCGCTCCATCGAAAAGACCATCATGGACCTCAACAAGATCAGTTCGTCTGCAGACATGGGAATTGCCTTGAAAGGAGATCTCAGTCAAAAACTCCATCATTGGCTCATGCTCGTGAACGGCACAGGATACGGAAGCAGTGAAGTGGATCGGTTTAAAAAGATAGGCTATGCACTTTGGGTGAATCCTATCCCCGGAGTGATTCTCGAGGCATACGGAGATTACGAAAATCAGGATCCGAAAAAGGCCAATCTTTCCAGTGCGAAAGATTTATATCCTTCGAGTGGATACTACACGCTCAAAGGATTTGTGGGTCTTGAAAAAATGTACTTTTCTTTAGGCGCTGAAGCGTTCACTCGGGTTAATCAGGAATCGGGTTCTTTGGATCTCAATGATGCCAATTCCAGAGCCGATGTCAAACGGCAGGGGTATTCAGTGTTCGGTTCTTGGATTACTCCGATTCGAAAACTGAAAGCGTTTGCCAGGTACGATTATTACGATCCGAATACAGACGATAAGGTCATTGTGGATAAATCCGGAAAAACAGGAAAGGACGACGAAAATACGCTCATTCTTACTGGATTGGATTATATCCCCAAAGCCAATATCCATTTCATGCCGAACATCGTCTATAAATCCTATTTAAACAAAGACAAAAAATCAGACCTCACTTTCCGAGTGACGCTCTGGTGTCAATTTGATTCTGGGAAAATTAACATTGAATAAAAAAAGGAGTAAAAAAATGAAGAAAATCGTCATGATGACACTCGCACTTCTCTTTTGTGGAGTGCATGGATTTGGTCAAGGCGTGATTCAGATCAAAGGATCAGATACGATGATCAACCTCGTCCAGCGATTGGCCGAAGTGTACATGGAAGCCCATCCGGATGCTTCGATTGCAGTGACTGGAGGGGGTTCTGGAGTGGGTATTGCTGCATTGATTGCCAATCGGGTTCATATTGCAGATGCCTCTCGAGAAATCAAACCTAAAGAAATTGCCATGGCCAAGGAAAATGGGGTTGTGCCCTACGAAATTGCCATTGCCATTGACGGACTTTGCGTGATTGTGAATGAGGCCAATCCGATAAAAAGCCTGACGATGAGCCAGATTGGGCAAATCTTTCGAGGCGAAATCACCCATTGGAAAGAGTTGGGTGGAAAGGATTTGCCCATTTCCTTATATGGCCGTCAGCCCAATTCCGGGACTTATGTGTTCTTTATGGAACATGTGCTTGGGAATAAAGACTATTCTCCACGGATGAAGCGAATGAACGGAAACGCGCAGATTGTGGAGGGGATTATTTCGGATAAGGCAGGGATTGGGTATGTGGGAGTGGGTTATGTCTATGACGATAAGGGCAATATCCGACAAGGGCTCAAAGTGCTACCTGTAGCAAAAGACGAAAAATCCGAACCTGTGACTCCTCTTGTGGCTGAGAACGTAAAATCTGGAAAATATCCTATTGCACGGGCATTGTATCAATACACCAATGGCAAACCGAAAGGTGCTGTGAAAGCGTTTATTGCCTTTGAACTTTCTCCTGAAGGCCAAAAAATCGTAGAAGAAATGGGTTTTTATTCTGTGGCAGGAAAATATTTAGAAAACAATAAAAAAGCAGGATTCTAATCTCAATTTCGAGGAAGAAAAAGGAGGTACTTCTTAGAGTGGGAACGCTCTTAAGGAGTACCTCCTAATTATAAAATGGAGCAGTCCAATGGGACTTAAAAGCCGTGTACGATGGCGACAGGTGAAAGAGAAATGCATTGCACAATTTTTCCAATGGAATGGGATTTTGGCCATTGTGGTGCTTTTCGGTATTTTTTCACTTCTTTTGCTGGAAGGAATTCCTGCAGTAAAGGCATTGGGACTTAAGGAATTCTTATTCAGTGACCACTGGGATCCCACTTCTCCCGAAAGAGAATCCTATGGTATCCTGGCGCTTTTGGTGAGCACGTTCATGGTGTCCTTTGGCGCACTGGTCATTACCATTCCCATTGGGATAGCCACTGCAGCGTATCTTGCAGAAGTGGCCCCTCCACGGATTCGAGAACTGGTCAAGCCCATGATCGAAATTTTGGCCGGAATTCCTTCTGTAGTGGTTGGCTTTTTGGGAATTCTTGTGGTCGGTCCTGTGATTACACGACTTTTCCACGTGAGCCATGGACTGACTGCACTCAATGGCGCCGTGTTATTGGCTGTGATGGCGCTTCCCACCATCATTAGTATTTCCGAAGATGCCATTGTGTCTGTGCCTCATGAATTTAAACAAGCTTCTCTTGCCTTGGGTGCGACCCGATGGCAGACCCTGACCCAAGTCACTCTGCCGGCTGCTGCTTCAGGCATTTTTGCTTCGGTCATGTTAGGCATGGGAAGGGCCATTGGAGAAACCATGACGGTGCTCATGGCCTGCGGGAATGCACCGTCCATGCCGAGAGGTTACCTTGATTCAATTCAGACAATGACCGCGACCATTGCCATTGAATTGGGAGAAACCGTTCAAGGGGACATCCATTATCGGTCCTTGTTTGTCATTGGATTTTTGCTCTTTGTCATGACTTTTGTGGTCAATCTCATTTCCGATCTTGTTTTAGAAAAATATCGGAGGATGTGGCAAAGGTGACACGTGCACGTCGAAAAGTTCAAGAATGGATTGGCTTTGCATCGCTTTATTTTGCCGTGTTGATTGTGGTATCGATTTTAGGATTTATTCTTTATGACATTATTGCCAGAGGATATAAAGTCATTTCGTGGGAGTTTCTCACCCAGGCGCCCCGCCGGGGTATGACCGAAGGGGGAATATGGCCTGCCATTGTGGGCACATTTTGGGTGAGTGTGGTCACTGTTTTCTTCTCCGTACCCATCGGCATGTTTTCTGCCATTTATCTCGTCGAATATGCAGAGCAAGGGAGATTGGTCCGTTTTATTCGGCTCGCCATTCGGAATTTATCCGGCGTTCCTTCCATTGTATACGGTCTTTTTGGATTTGCTTTGTTTACTTTAACATTGAATTTAGGGCTTTCTGTTCTTTCTTCTGGGCTTACGTTGGCCCTGCTTACGCTCCCTTGTACCATCACTGCAAGCGAAGAGGCACTCAAAACGGTTCCCATGTCTTACCGGGAGGGGGCCCTTGCCCTTGGCGCGACAAAGTGGCAAGCCATTCGGACCAATGTGCTTCCCTACGCATTACCCGGGATGCTTACAGGCACCATTCTTAGTCTTGCCCGAGCTGCAGGCGAGACTGCACCTCTTCTTTTTACAGGTGTGGCTTTTTTCTTGCCGTCAATTCCCAAATTCCCTCACCTTCTTTTTGAACAATACATGGCTTTACCGTATCATCTTTTTATCATGTCCACTCAGCATCACGAAATTGTCAAAGTACGCCCCCTGGCGTATGGGACTGCGTTTGTGCTTATTCTTCTTGTGGTTTTGATGAATGGAACAGCCATTTGGATTCGATATCGATTCCGGAGAAAATACAAAAGAGGATAGAAGATGCCTGAAATAAAAATCCGTACGAAAAATTTCAACTTTTTTTACGGGAATTTCAAAGCGCTTTCCAATATCAACATCGAAATCGAGGCGAACAAAGTGACCGCGCTGATCGGACCTTCTGGATGCGGGAAGTCCACTTTTTTGCGTTCACTCAATCGGATGAATGATTTGATCCCTGGAACCCGTGTGGAAGGGTTGGTTGAGCTGGATGGAGAAAACATTTACGATAAATCCATTGATGTGGTCGATCTTCGAAGGCGGGTGGGCATGGTTTTTCAAAAGTCCAATCCGTTTCCAAAGTCGATTTTTGACAATGTGGCGTATGGACTGCGTATCCAGGGTTTTAAAGACAAAGCCTTCATTGCCCGTCGGGTAGAGGAGAGCCTGATTCAGGCCGCGCTTTGGGATGAAGTGAAAGATCGACTTCATGAGTCTGCCTTTGCTATTTCTGGCGGGCAACAGCAACGTCTTTGCATTGCACGCGCCTTAGTCGTTAACCCTGAGGTTCTTTTAATGGATGAACCGGCATCGGCTCTTGATCCCATTGCGACTCAGAAGATCGAAGAACTTCTCTTTGAACTCAAGAAAAAATACACGATTGTGATTGTGACCCACAACATGCAACAGGCTGCCCGAATTTCGGATTGGACAGGATTTTTCTATTTGGGAGAATTAATCGAATTTGGACCCACAGAACAAATTTTTACCAATCCAAAAAATAAGAAAACAGAAGAGTATATTACTGGTCGTTTTGGATAAACTCAGGGCATATTTATTCCTCAATTTTTATTTTTTGTGTTTCAAACTTTTTAAAAAAAGTACTTGACAATTATCCGATTAATTTTTATTTTCATTTTAAGCGAATATTTTTTTCTTTGAATCGATAGTGCTTTATCTGTTTTGGGGTAATATAATTTCAGGGAGAACGGGTGGTGGATACACGCCCCAACATCCTGCCAAGTGATTATAAACTGCTCGACCATGTCCGCATAGCCGTACACATCGAAGACTCCAAGTATCGCACTGAAAAAACTTACGTGCAGTGCATCAGAGATTCGTTTTTTCTCACACTTTCAGCACTCTCTGACTTGGCACACGGGTGGCCTCTATAGGGTGTGAAAAAAAGCGTGTGTGATACAGCCATAAGGCCGTGTTTTTCTTGAAACGACAAGATGATCAATGAAAAAATCTTTTGGAAAAAGTAGTTCACTATCGTGAGCTAAGCCATACTTGAGAAATACCTCCACATCGAGAGCGATTATCTCATGTTACGGCTTGTTGCCGACCTCGAATTTTTCACCAAATGGGATAGGCGGAATTGAGGGAGATCTGCATCTGCAGAGGGCTGGAAGTACAGATGGAGGAGTTTTTCTCTTGAGGAGAAAGGTTGTTGGTGGAAAGAAGAAACAGATCCTAGCCAATTTAAAAATAAAACCTGACCAGATTCGTTCTTTAGTTTATTTCAGAGAACCGGTTTTAGGCGTTTCAGAAAGGGGTGTTTTATGAGAAGACTACACTTTATTTCATTGTTGGCGTTGATCCTCCCCGTTTCGGATCTCATCAGCGGCGTACTGACCGTCACCCAGGACGGCCCCGGCGTTCAAAGGCTCTATGTCAACGGCGTGTACTATCCCTTTCCGTTTTCCCAGTCCTATGCCGCCGGGACCAGTGTGACTCTAGAAGCCAGACCTTCGGATAGAAAATACCAGTTTTTATATTGGGACGGATATATCGACGGCACCGACAATCCCGTGACCTTTACCATGCCATGGTTAGGGAACGTCAGCATTGCAGCCAGTTTTTCGCTTTCACCTCCGGACATCGATACCAGCATTTTCCCGCCATTGTTGAATGTTGGTGTGGCAGTCCCCGGGTCAACCTGCTACAATGACGTGGTCATTACCAACATCGGAGGCCAGACCCTCTACGTGGTTTCCATGTCGATTACGGGTGCCGATGCCTCCCAATTCTTTGTTGCCAACGTGACCCAGGCTTTCAGTCTGGCCGTCGACGCCACCCACACCCTTACCGTGGGCTTCACGGCGGCCGGCCTCGGGAACAAATATGCGACCCTGAACATCTTCAGCAACGATCCCGATGAGAATCCGTTTCAAATCCAATTAGAAGGAACCGGAGTCGTTCCGGACATCGCCTCGGACCCAGCATCCTGGGATTACGGCGCGGTGAACGCCGGATCCTTCATGGACAAGACATTTGTCATTTCCAACACAGGCACGGCGAATCTCAGTGTGACGGTCGTGACCCTCTCGGGCGCCGATGCGTCCGATTTCAGCATCCAGAGCGGCGGCGGGCCGTTCACCCTGGCCCCTGGAGCCACACAAAACGTGGTGGTACGTTTCAACCCTGCAGGCTCTGGCGTGAAAAGTGCTTCCCTGAGTTTCACCAGCAATGACCCTGACGAGAATCCGTTTTTGGTTCCCTTAAGCGGAGGAATTTTCATCGTCGTGGACGGAATCAAGGACAGTTTTTACAGCACCTTGACGGGACCAGAGAACGGATACATCCATATCCCCTCCCCTTTGTACAACAATAACGGCGCGCCGAGGGACGACCAAGATCTTTCAGCCAAGATGTGGATGGCTTGGGACGATACCTATCTGTATGTGTACGAAGAGGTCGTAGACGACACCGTGCACGCCAACAACGTCACCGACTGGGCGAACGACTGCATGGAGCTGAAAATCGATCCGGATCCGTCGAAGAAGGCCACCGACGGCGTTCTCACGTTTAACCTCACCGCGCTGGATTCTGCGGACACGCAACCCGCCTTTTACTCAGGCATCGCAAATCCGGCGGATCCGTCGGACTATGCCCGGAGGAAGACCGCGGACGGATACGTCCTCGAACTTCGGGTGAAGTGGACCGACATGACCATTTCAGGGAGGGGTCCGGTGGTTCCGGCGGCAGGCAATGTGTTCGGGCTCGCCATCAACCAGCACGACAATGACCAGTACGGCCGGCAAGCCTCAGTACAATGGTCCGCGAAGCTGGCCGACGAAGTTTGGTTCAATCCGCGGCTGCTCGGCAAGGTCACCTTCCTGGCAGATCATAAGCTGCTCCTCGAGGCACGGAACGCGATCGTCGACACATTGGTGAATCCCCTGGCGCCTTTGTACGTTCCCAATGCCCTGCCCTGGCCCATGCTGACCATGGATGTGGGATCGGTTCGGGCTGCTGGAAGCGCGTCGTATAACACCGGAGTGTACACAATAAGCGGATCCGGCGTGGATATATGGGACAGGACGGACGGATTTCGATACGCGTTCCGGCAAGTTTCCGGCGATGTGGAACTCACGGCCAGAATCACGGGTCTGACCAAGTCCGATCCATGGACCAAAGGCGGTCTGATGATTCGAGACGGACTCACCGCAAATGCGTCGCATGCCATGATGGCGGTCGCTTCGGACCACGGGCTTACCTTCCAGAACCGGGAAAGAGATGGCGCTTTGTGCACTTATGTGGCAGGTAACACCACGATCAAGCCACCGTACTGGCTGAAAATCTTGCGGTCTGGGAACACTTTCATCGGCTTAGCCTCCGCGGACGGTGCCTCGTGGGTCGAAGTGGGGAGAAAGGTCATTGCCATGAACGACCCGGTTTATGTGGGCATGGCAGTGACTGCACATAGAGATGGGTCTCTTTCCACCGGCACGTTCAGTGATGTTTCGTTCAAGTTCACCGGCGTGACAGGCGTTGAGGAGCTCGCCGCTTCCAGGGTCGCGACTCAAGGGTTTGCTTTGAGTCAAAACTATCCAAACCCTTTCAATGCTGTCACTCGTATTTCCTATGATTTGTCGCGACCAGCCACGGTGAAAATCGTTATTTATGACATCACGGGGTGCAAGATCAAGACTTTGGTGAATCAGATGCAGACGGCAGGGAGGTACACGATCGAATTCGACGCCTCGGGCCTGGGCAGCGGGTTCTATTTCTGCGATATGGAGGTTGACCATCAGCACATGATCAAGAAGATGCTGTTGCTGAAATAGTATCATATGACCAGAGGAGAGATGTTCGCATGTTCCTGAAAATAAAGAGAAAACTGTTGGTAAAAGGCTTCTGCTATGATGGGAATTCTCCTTCGTTACTCTGACAGTTAAATGAAAGATAAGAATTCCTATGGTCATATGCACTAAACTTTAAGTGAGTGCCAAACAAGAGATTCCTTGTTTTATCTGAACGGCTATATTGGCCATTCAAGTAAGTGGTCTCCACCTTGGAGATGGAGACCGCCTATAGAGGCATTTCGGAGTACTATTTATCCACACTAGCATTCTCCCGCTGAACCGGAACCTTCGGCCAGTAGAAAAAGTAAAATTTAAAAATTCATGAGAGTGAAAAATGAGAAAAATTATCCAGTTTTCTATTATTTTTATTTTTTTATTAGGCGCTGTCTTTTTGCTTGCTCCTAAGGCGTTTTCACAAATTGATTTGGACATTGAATCAGGCATCGTTTTTAGCGGGTACAATGATGTAAGAATTCCCGGGGATGGAGGCACGTTGTTTTCCCTTTCCGAAGAGCTTCAAGCGGATCCAGAAGTTTTCTATCGAATTCGAATATTCTATAATTTCAATAATCGACATCATTTGGGCGTTCTCTATGCACCTCTTTCAATTCATTGTACTGGACAAATAGACCGTGATCTCGTATTCGAAGATGAAACATTCCCAGCCAATACCCCCTTGGAGGCAACCTATAAATTCAATTCCTATCGATTGATCTACCGGTATGATTTTTTAAGAAAAGAGAAAATCGAGGTGGGTGGTGGTTTGACTGCCAAAATACGCGATGCAAAGATTGCTGTAAAAGGGAGTGGCCTCGAAGCTGAAAAAGCGAATGTGGGTTTTGTGCCGATTATTCACTTTCGACTTTTATGGAAATATACAAATCAGTTTGCTTTCTTACTCGATGGGGATGCACTGGCTGCACCACAAGGTCGCGCCGAGGATGTTCTTACTGCCATCATTTTTAAAGCGTCCAACAAATTGGATTTGAAAGCCGGCTATAGAATTCTCGAAGGTGGCGCAGATAATGAGGTAGTTTATAATTTCGCGCTAATTCACTATGCATCCATTGGAGCAATTTTGCACTTTTAGTATTCGAACAATTTTTTGTTGAACTTGGAAAGATAATCTTAATGTAGCAAGCTTTGTGGGTCCATGCATTTATGGGACACAACATTTTTATGCACAAGATTGAAATTCCGTTGGGGTGTGGCGGCCTCCCTCAATAAAGTTCGTGTGGCCCGTGCCGAGGAGGGAAAATGAAGATTTCCGATGTCTTAAAGACATCGGAAATCTCTCCTAATGGATATCCCAAAATGGCCTTGATTTTTTTCCGATATTCTGATCCAATTCCATCCTTATTCCTCTGGCAAAACAATCGTAAAAGTCGAACCCTGGTTCACTTTGCTTTGTACTTTAACTTCTCCTTTATGGGCATGGACAATATGTTTCACAATGGAAAGGCCAAGGCCTGTACCGCCCAATTGTCTGCTTCTTCCTTTATCCACTCGATAAAAGCGTTCAAACAACCGGGGGATATGTTTTTCCTCAATACCACAGCCCCAATCTTGCACGCGAATGTAAACGTTTTTCTCTTCCTTCCCACATTCCACTTTCACTTTGCTTTCCGGTGCACTGAATTTGATGGCATTGTCAATGAGATTGGCAATGGCTTGGGCAAGAAGGGCCTCATGAATCCTGGCTTTGATTTCGGCTGGACATTGGACTTCAATGGTGATTTTTTTCTCTTCGGCTTTGGCTTGACATAATGCAATGGCTTCCTGGATCGGTTTTTGTAAAGAAATTTCTGTTTTTGGAATAGTTTCTTCTTCAGTACACTGTTCGAGACGAGAAAGGGTGAGCAGATCATCGATGATCGCGTTTAACCTTTGGGTGTGGCGTTCGATAATGCCTAAGAATTTTTTTGCATTTTCAGGTTCCAGAATGGCCCCTTCTTTTAAGGTTTCCAAAAATCCTTGAATCGTGGTCAAGGGCGTTTTGAGTTCATGCGAGACGTTGGCCACAAATTCTTTTCGCAAGTTTTCCAGCTTTCGGATTTTTGTATGATCGTTCAATACAATTAATACGCCGATTTTTTTGCCCTCTCCATTTTTTAATGGAGCGCCATAGGCTCGAAAAAATTTAGGTTCTGGAGTGGAAAATACGGTGATTTCGCCTTCACTGGGGGTATCGTTTGCCAACGCTTTTTGGGTAAAATCCAAGAGTTCTTTGATTCGGAGTACTTCCTGAATATTTCGGTTTTGAGCCTCGTGAAATGGACATCCAAGAAATTTTTCTGCGGATGGGTTTATTCTCAGGATTCGATCGTTGGTGTCCACCACCAAAATGCCTTCGGTCATGGTGGAAAGAATGGTTTCAATTTCATTCTTTTGATATAAAATGGTATGAATGTCTGCATTGAGTTTGGAAGCCATTGCATTCAGCGCATTGGCCAGAGCGGATAGTTCAATCGGATTTTCCACAAAAATTCGGTGCTCCAAATCGCCTTGTGTAAATGCAGTCACGCCTTTGTTGATCGCACGAATGGGATTCGCAATCCCTCGATACACACCATACGCAACCAAAGCAAGAACACATGCCATGACGGCACTGAGGAGTCCAAGCCGAATGATCAATTGGTGGAGAGTAGAAGAAAGAAGCACAATCGGAATGGCCCCTCGCACCACCGCTTTGATTTCCTGATTTTTTTGAAGTGGAATCGCCACGTACATGAGATTTTTTTTCACAGTTCGACTAAAACGAAAACTGATGCCGGTTTCTCCTTGAAGCGCTTTTTTGATTTCTGGCCGGGTTCTATGGTTTTCCATGTTTTTGGGATTTTCTTCAGAATCTGCAATGACCTCTCCATTGGGAAGAATGACAGTAAAACGGGTTCCAATTTCTCTTCCTGTTTTTTGCGCCAAGGCTTGAAGACTATCCAGTTTTTGGCCATCGAGCAAAGGTTCAATCCAACGGGCCAGGACCGTGGTGCGGATTTTGAGATCATTGGCAACCTGGTTTTTGTAATGGCGTTGAAAAAGAAAATAGGCATAGCTTGCAGAAAAGAGAAGTGCTCCCAAAATGACAAATAAAAAAGGAAGATAAAGCCGAATAAAAAGGGGTTGTTGTTTCTTCATTCCGGAGATTCCTTGAATCGATACCCAATGCCTCTGACTGTTTCAATGTATTTTCCTGCACTGGCCAGTTTTTTTCGCAAGCCCACAATTTGCACATCCACAGACCGGTCTGTCACAGGATAATCTGTGCCTTTGACACTGTCAATGATCTGTGCTCGGGTAAATACCCAGCCGGGATGTCTGGCCAAAAAATGGAGAATGTGAAATTCGGTGGCGGTGAGTTCGATCGGTTTTTCATCCACAGTGACGCGAAAGCGAATCGGGTCAATGGTGAGATTGTGGATACTCAAGACTTCCGTTTGAGAAAATGGGGCCTTGGCTTTTCGTCTGAGTACGGTTCGGATGCGGGCAATGAGCACGCGAGGACTAAACGGTTTGGTAATATAATCCTCTGCGCCCAATTCCAGTCCAGTGACAATATCGGTTTCTTCGCCCTTTGCTGTGAGCATAATAATAGGAATGTGGACAGTTTCAGGATTGGTTTTAAGATGACGACAGACTTGAAAGCCATCTAGTCCCGGAAGCATTAAATCCAAAAGAATCAGATCCGGTTTTTGTTTTTGGATTTCTGTGAGCGCCTTTTCCCCTGAATCCACACACGTGATCGTATAGCCTTCTTTACTGAGATTATACTGGATCAATTCCAGAATGTCTTCTTCGTCATCAACGACAAGAATGTGGGCTTTATTTTTCATGGAAACAAGCCTTGTATATTTTTACTCGACTTTGGTAAATTTGTAAATGAAATCCATGCTGAACTTGTTTTTCAGCATCTCTCTTTCTTTGTAGGAGACCCTGAAACAAGTTCAGGGTGACCATTTTTTTAAAATTTTCCAAAGTCCCTTTTTATTAAACTAATTAGGTTTTTTTTCAATTTCAAGTTAAATTTTGGTTAGGATTTTTATTGTTTAAAAATTTCCTTGTTCTTGACTTCAATGGATTTATTTTTAAATTTATAACTGGACTTTGGTAAGTCCTGATGATTCAAGAATGAATCCATATTCGTAGACTATCACACTCTAAACGCCTCACGCCGTCATGTTGGCGATCGTAAAATTCCAGAACGTGAAAGAAAAAACGGAGTGTCAAGATTTTATCCGATTTTGAATAAACAGAAGACTGTATTGCCCATTCAAATGGGTTGAGAGGAATGATTAAAAATTATCATTCATCCACGGGCCCTCACCCTGACCCTCTCCCCCAAGCGGGAGAGGGAAAGCGAAATAAAAAGCTGGAGGGAGAAATTTTCTCTCTAAATGTAGAAGATATCTAAAAAGTCCTTTCTCTTTGGGTGAAGATTTAAAGGCTGTAATAATAAATTGGAGTAATAGCAAAAAAGAGGTTATCTCCTGTTAGAAAAATATGTCTAAAAAATCCTCTCCCTTTGGGAGAGGATTTAGGTGAGGGAGAAAAATGACACGTAAATCCACAGAAATTGCCCGAACATTACGCAAACAAATGACAGATGCTGAGCGTGTTCTCTGGCGGTATTTGCGGAACCGGAATCTAACGAATTTGAAATTTAGGCGTCAAGTACCCATTGGAGGTTATATTGTTGATTTTTTATGTTACGAGAAAAAACTCATCATCGAAGTGGACGGCGGACAGCATGCGGTTGAGGAAGAAGCTGATCGCAAAAGAACAGAATGGCTTGAAAAACAAGGATATCGGGTGATCCGATTTTGGAATCATGATGTATTGATGAATATGGACAGTGTGGCGAGGAAGATATTGGAATATTGTGGGGTAGATGAGCCCTCACCCTAACTCTCTCCCAAGCGGGAGAGGGAAGAAAGTCATTTTGCGCTGGGAGAGGGTTTACGGGCTGTAAATAAAATAATTTCCTGTAATTGCAAAAAGATTCATTATCCACCAGCAATAAATTAGCAATTCGGTGCTACTTGGCAAGGGAGACAAAATAAGGAGGAGGCAAGAAGATGCCCTCACCCCGACCCTCTCCCAGCGGGAGAGGGGGGAAGAAGTCCTCTCCTTTTGGGAGAGGATTGAGGTGAGGGAGAAAAATGGAGACTCTTTAGGCAGATCTCAATGGATACCAAAGACTTCAGCGACTCCGTGAATTGTTGCTTAATTATATTTTCTCATCGAAGAGGAGTGCGAGGTATGCAAGTCATAAATTGAAGTATTATTATAACCAATACAGATAAAAAATCTCCTATTTTTTTACGATGCACTTTTCCTGTCACAAAAAATTTTTGTTAGAATATTAATCTTCGGTCCGAAAAATTTTCGAAAATTTCCTTGACTTTTTGAAATTCATTGCTTAAAATAAAAGCGATTTATTGGGATGGGTGGAGGAAGAGCCTTTTTCTCAGAATTTCCCTTTCAAGAAAACCATAGCATAGAGCAACGCATGAAAAAACAAAGGAGAGGGGGTAAAAAAATTGAGAGAAGGTTCATGGGGAATCAAATTCTTACCCACATTTTTTCTTCCATTTCATCGAAAATTTCCTTCATTATTAGGTTAGATTGGGTTTACCAAATCAAACTACGGAGTGAATCGTTATGAAAAAGCAAGATTTCAAACGCATTGGCCTTGTGTTGCTTTTGGGAGGGTTTTTGGCCATCGGAATGGGATATGCGGGGACGACGGGGAAAATCACGGGCGTGATTGTGGATCAGTCCACGCGTTCCCCTCTCTGGGGCGTAAATGTCGTGCTTGTGGGGACCAATTTGGGCGCGATTACAGAGCCGGATGGAAGTTATACCATTCTCAACGTGCCTCCTGGTGTCTATACGCTCCGTGCGACCATGGTTGGATATAAAACCATGCTGGTGGAAAATGTCCGTGTGTCGATCGATTTTACCTCCACGATCAATGCCCAGTTACAGCCTACAGTATTGGAAACTGGAGAGACCGTGACTGTGGTTGCGGAAAGACCTTTGGTACGACTTGATATGACTTCTTCTCTTTCCAGTGTCGGTGCAGATGAAATCCGAAATTTACCTGTGCAGGGACTCGACGATGTGCTTGAACTCCAGGCCGGTGTGGTTCGAAGTGGTGGAGAACTCCATATCCGTGGAGGCAGGGCCAGTGAAATTGCGTATTGGGTGGATGGGGTTTCTACCACGGATGTGTTCAATGGTTCCAGAGGCCTGACCGTGGAAAATTCTGCGATTCAAGAGCTTCAGGTGGTGAGCGGAACGTTTAACGCAGAATACGGGCAAGCCATGTCAGGCATTATTAAGATTATCACCAAAGAAGGCGGAGAAAAACTCACGGGGGATATTACTGGGTATGTCGGTGATTATGTCAGTTCAGATCGGATGTTCAGTTTACTCAAGAAAACCTCAGTGGGTATTGATCCTGCGACGGGTGCCTACAAACATGTGGGGGTTCTTGAAAATCCTTTGAAAAAAATCAACCCTGTGTACAATTTAGAATTCAATGTGGGGGGCCCGGTTCCTTATTTAAACTTTAATAAAAAGCTCACATTTTTTGCCAATGGTCGATTTTATTCAGACGAAGGTTATCTCTACGGTCGTCGGTGGTTCACCACCTATGGTTTTCCAGGAGACAGTGCATTTGTTCCACTCAATCCCTACGAGAGACAATCTCTTCAGGGAAAATTGGTGTATAAACCCACCGCGCATTTGACATTGAAATATAATGGATTTTGGAATCACTGGAGAAATGATCGGACGTATAGCCAGGCTTATACATATACCCCGGATGCAATTCCTCAACAATTTGGAGAAGGCTTTACCCACATTTTTGAATTGAATCATGTATTATCGCAAAAAACCTTTTATGAATTTCGAGTAAACCGTTTTTATAATTCATATCAACGGTATTTGTACGAAAATCCGTATGCCATGCCAAAATATTGGGTACGGGTGTTTCCGGATACTGCGCGAGGATTGGAAGGCTTTGAGTTTGATCCTTCCACAGAAGAAGGACAGCAGATGTTGCAGCAAATTATTACTGAAAGACGTTCTTATGTCTATTATCCGCTTCCGGATGGCCCCATTGGCTATGTGCATCCGGATTCCAATTCTGCGCCCACCAGTTACAGCTTTAATTCGGGAGGTAATGATCTTTCTCGGTATAAACGCAGTACCGCGTATTGGGTAGGCAAATTGGATTTGACCAGTCAGATCAATCGCACCCATCAGATGAAAACGGGGTTTGAATTCCGTGTGCATGAACTTCAATTGGATAGTTATTCTTTGATTCCTAAAACACGTCCTGGTGAATCCAATGCCATTGTGCCTTTTGAACCCGCAATTCCTGAAACTTCCAGTGTGAACAGGAGTGTGTATACCCGGGAGCCGAGAGAATTTTCTGCATATATCCAGGACAAAATCGAATTAAAAGATTTAATTGTGAATATTGGCCTTCGATACGATTATTTCGATGCCAACAGTGTGGTCATGGCAGATCCGAAAGATCCTAGCATTTACACTCCGTTCAGAGCGGAACACATTTATGTAAATCCAAATGATCCGCCGGACTCTCGCGTTCAGTACACGCCTGAACAACGTCGTAAGTTTATGCACAAAAAGTCAAAACCGTGTGATGCCTTAAGTCCACGATTTGGTCTTTCTTTCCCCATTACGGATCGAGGGGCCATCCATTTCTCCTACGGTCATTTCTTCCAGATTCCGGATTTCCAGTATTTATACGACAACCCGGATTTCAAAGTCACACAAGGCGGCGGCAATTACGTATTTGGCAATGCAGAGTTGAAACCACAGAGAACAGTACAATACGAAGTGGGTTTACAGCAACAATTACGCGACGACATTGGAGTGGATATTACGGTGTTCTATCGAGATGTACGAGATTGGGTCGGAACAAGCCCGCTATTGCCCACAGTGAACCCTGCAGTAAAATATTCGCAATATGAAAACAGAGATTATGAAAATGTCCGGGGCTTTACTGTACGATTGGAAAAACGGATGACGAATCGATTTGGGGCTCGGTTGGATTATACGTTCCAAAAGGCGGAAGGGACCTATACCAATCCGATCGATGCATATAATGCTTATCTCAACAACGAAGAGAAACGATTGACCCTCATTCCTATGGGATTTGATCGTCCTCATACATTGAATCTTGTGCTCCGGTATCAGCTGGCGCAGTGGACATTTTCTCTCATTGGCAATTATTGGAGCGGAACGCCGTATACGCCAAGTTTCCGGTCTGGAGAAGTGGTGGGGACCAGTGCCTTCAGTGGATTGCCGACCAACAGTGAGCGAGTGCCTCCACAACGGAATGTGGATCTTTATGTCAATCGGCAGTTTTTTGTCAACAATCTCCGTTTGAATGTATTTTTCAATTTTTACAATGTATTTGATATTCGGGATCCTGTGGCTGTGTATGGAGATACAGGGAAACCGGATGTCACTTCCACTCGGGATCCAAAACGTGTAGGCTATGATCCGAAACGGGTAGGGACAGTGGAAGAATGGGCAAAACAGCCCAGTTGGGTCACTGGGCCTCGTCAAATTCAAGTTGGTATGTCAATCGGGTTTTAATAAAGGAGTTTCCCATGAAACGAGGAACGTATTTATTTCTAATTTTTCTTTTGGGCTTTTCGGTGATGGTGTGGGCCCAATCTGCAATGAAAGGATTGCACGGAGATTTTCAATATCTCAAGAAAGGGCTTCACGCCGGGAATCAGCTTCGAATCACGTTTTTTAACGATGGCACCTACGGATGCAATGCCAGTAACCCAAAAGGTCAAGGGGGTATTGGAGGCGAATGGCCGATCAATTCTGGGCATCCTTATATTCTGGATGGCAATGTATTTGTGGCCTCAGAAGTGATTGATGCCAATGGAGAGGTGAAACACATCAGTTCCACTGTGACCAGTGCTGGGACCCCTGGTCGGGCTCCTTCAGAGACGAATTGGTCTTGTGGAGATAATGATCTCAAAACTGGAGAGTGGTGGACCTTCCTTCCCTTGCCGGGTTTTGCCAATCCGGATACAACTGCCATTGCCATGACCAAATGGCCTTGGTCCTGGCCTCCCACTTGGCCAGACAAATCCGATGACCCTGTGGATCCAGGATGGCCAGGTGCATGGAATGGATATTTTGGAAAAGATCAATTCAATGCAGATGAAGAAGCCTATTTTGTTTCGGATGATTATAATAAAAAAGAATTCAATTTCTTCCCCGACAGTACGGATCCGAATCGCCGGGGATTGGGCATGCGGATGTATGTCCGGAGTTTTCAGTGGTCCAATGCGCTTGTAGAGGATTGTTTGTACTGTCTTTTCGATATTGAAAATATCGGCACGTATCATCACGACAAGATGGCGTTTGGATACAAGATTGGCAATAATGTCGGAGAAACGGATGCAGTCTATGGAGGAGAAGGGGACGATGATTGTGGCGAATATGATCTTACCGAAGATATTGCCTATTTGTATGATTATGACAATGTAGGAGCAGGCGGATGGTCTCCTGTTGGATGGGTGGGAGGGGCATTCTTGGAGAGTCCTGGGAATCCTAATGATGGTATTGACAATGACGGCGATGGAATCAATGGACCTGGCCCTGTGATTACAGAAGCTTTATTTGCTCCAAAGGTTCTAAAAGCGGGAGATCCGATTATTTTGATTGATTACAAAACCTTTGAGCGGACAAAAAGCACAATGCCTGCCGATACTCTTGTAGTACATTATATGGATCAAGTATTTAAATTCTGGCCAGGGAAAACGGTCGAGGAAATCCAAAACAATCTCGTGGATGATAATTTAAATGGCCTCATTGATGAAAACAACGGAACGGTAGCAGGCACACCTCCCAATGAAATTCGAAAATATCTCTATATAGGGCTAAAATATATTAACTATTTTACTGGGGAAGGGTTAGACAATCCATTGATTGACGAAAGACGGGACGATGGGATTGACAATGACGGTGATTGGAATGCCTATTTGGATGATCTGGGCCAGGATGGGAAGGAAAATACGCAGGATCCAGGAGAAAAAGATGGCAAGCCCACGTATGGTGAGCCGCATTTTGATAAAACCGACATTTCTGAAACCGACATGATTGGACTCACCAGTTTCAATTTGTACGAGTGGACCACATTTGCCCATTCTGATGATGAGGCAGTTTGGGTGAAACTTCGTCCAGGAAAATTGGACAATGCCATGTACAGAGCCAACATCGAACTTTTCTGGGGTTCTGGATATTTCCCCATGAAGCCAGGAGATATTCAGCGGTTTTCCATGGGACTCGTATTGGGTTTGAATCGGGACGAATTATTTACCAATAAAAAGTATATGGAAAGAGCCTATACAGAGAATTACAATTTTGCTCGAGCCCCGCTCATTCCGACTTTGACTGCAGTTCCTGGTGATGGACGGGTGACTTTGTACTGGGATGATATTGCAGAACATTCTTACGATCCCATCAGTGGCTATGATTTTGAGGGATATCGCATTTATCGGTCTACGGATCCAGGCTGGAATGACATGACCCCCATTACAGACGGGCAAGGTTCGGTCACGTATCGGAAGCCCATTGCCCAATTTGACCTCAAGAATGGAATTACAGGATTTTCGCCTGTACCGCTTCGGGGAGTGCATTTTTATCTGGGCGATGATACGGGCATTCGACATTCCTGGGTGGATACGACCGTGGTGAATGGATTTACATATTATTACGCGATTACTTCTTACGACCGTGGAGAAGGACTTGAGATTGCGCCGAGTGAATGCAGTAAGTTTATTTCTGTGGGACCTGAAGGGAAAATTGAAGAAAAGGGAAGAAATGTGGTGGTGGTTCGACCTGAGGCACCAAGCGCTGGGTATGTTTCTCCTTATCTTAAAGGTGGTGTGCGGTTATTGCCGGGGGGCACTACATCGGGTAAAGTGAAAGTCGATATCATCGATCCGAAGAAGCTACTGGATGGTCATATTTATCACGTCACATTTGAAGAAACGCTAAAGGTAGTAGCCAATCGGGCGGATACATTGTATACAAAGAATGTCAGTGTGGTGGACGTGACGGACGGTCGGGTGGTGATCGATCGGTATGAGATGCGGGGATTGGATGATCGGCTTCCGTTTAAAGATGGATTTGAGTTGATATTGCAGAACGAATCTACTTTAGCGGTAGATGAAGCAAAAACTGGGTGGAATAATACTGGGCTTTATGATTTTGATGTGGCTCCTTATTATTATCGGGACGAGGAGGAAGCTCCGCTTTCCAGGGATTTTGACATTGTGATTGGCGAGAATGTAGGAGTGGATACTTCGAAGGAGTTTGTGCGTCGTGGAAAGACGGTACCTGGGAAGCCGGTGAATTTTACCGTGATCGATCCGTATACTGGGGAACGGTTGCCGTTTGGATTTTATGAGCAAGACGGGACAGACGGAGTGTTCAGTGCATTTACACCGC